>Ga0307477_10000263_pt1 | contig 67626 bp, 90 predicted proteins | sample atmos_gasesECM2C_FD_203316 | JGI IMG/M metagenome (GOLD analysis project Ga0307477, IMG submission 203316) | Hardwood forest soil microbial communities from Morgan-Monroe State Forest, Indiana, United States - atmos_gasesECM2C_515 | ecosystem: Environmental > Terrestrial > Soil > Temperate...
GCGTTCGACAAAGGGCAGAACCTTTGCCATTTCGGTTGCGAGTGTAGACTTGTTAACCGCGATATTCATAATGAGCGTTCCTCCCTGGTTCGCTCCTCATGCGCCAATGTAGGGACGCACGGACGCATGAGGAGGGGACTAGTCAACCTATAAACAGGTGCGTGTAATACAGCGCGAGAATACAGAACGTAAGAATAGCTACGAGTGTATGTCTCATCTTGTTTCCCTCCCGTTTCTAGCTTCCAGCAAGACGCGCGGGGAGATCGTGCGCCTATGCTCGAAGCTAGACCACTAGGCAGCTTTCAGTTCTGCCATACGCTCCGCCAGGGTCCACAGTGCGCGGTTTAGCTTTACGTCTTGGTCAATTCCCTTTACTTGGCGAGTCGAAACCGCGCGGAGTCTGCGGCCGGCGCCGTCGCGCTGGACACCGTGCAAGCCGCCCTTGATAACGTTTTCCTGGACGCGGTTGAATGTTTTCCAGAGATCAGTGCCGGTGTCCTCAGAACGACGTGGGCGGAGGAGCTGGGCGGCCGTGATGGGAGTAGTAACTTTACCTTCTGAGTCGGCGAACCTGAGCGTGTGCGCAGCTTCGGCGAATGCGGACTGTTCGCCATCGGTGAGCTGCAGACGTGACCATGTTCCGGCGGCTTGCAGCGCTTTCTGTGAGTTTTGAATGATCAGATTCGAGCCGTCGATTACTTCGGCAACAATGTTTCCCTTGTGCATGACACTGAGACTTGCGGTTGTCGAATCGGCGACCATGAGACCGTTCGAGCAGACTAGACGGTACATTCCAGCGATCAGCTTGTAAGCGCTTGTGCCATCGTGCGAGTTAACCAGTACAACTTCGGGGATGACATCGCCGACAACTAAGTCAGCTCCGATGTCCTGATGTCGGAAGCGAATCATATGCTTTGTGAACTCGGCCTTTCCTTCGATACGTGAGCGAGACTGCGACGCGCTGAACGGTTGAAAGCCAGCCTTAATCATTCCCTCAATTACGTTGATTGTTGGAATGTAGGTGTAACGATCGGAGCGGGACTCATGCGCACGGGTTGCCAGCGCGGACGGCGCATATTGCGCTATCTGGTCAATGGTGAGCGGAGTCTGGCGACGGTTGGCAGGTGTTCCATAGGTGAAGCTGTGAAGGTAAGACATTGTTGGATTCTCCTTTGCGTGCCGCGTTTAGTTCGGTCACGTCTTATGACTCATATATCTTGCACGCTTAATTCCAAAGGATTTTCCAACGAGTTAGGGAGTAATTCAGTGAGTTAGAGGAATCAAGAGTGACAATAATTCGCATGAGAATGGAAATAATTGTCACACTTACTCGCAAGTCTGTGATAGCTCGGCAATTAACGCGCGTGAATAAGTGACACTTTTTCGCCTTAATTTGTCGGCGATTCTATGATGCTCATTACAAAGAAAATGCACGTTGTATGGTTCGGCATAGTTAGTGTGATGTCCGTCTGCATCTCCTGCGCCGCAGACCTCGCAACGTTGGCGTACAAGCCAGCCAAACCGCACAGCCCGTGCATATAGATACTGTGCGCGAGAGTATTGCGTGCGTCGCCACATCGCATTCTCTTTGAGGAATACCGGCCGTAATCTTCGGGTCATCTGTGAATTGCCAGCAATTAACATGCCAGGTTCTGCTTAGGTGCGCGTGTCTCGCGCGTGCCAGGTTCACAGCTCACGTGAGCACGCAACGTTTGCCAGAAGTTTGTCACGTTTTTCTTACAGAAAACTCGACAGCCCAGATCCGCCGCGCGTCCGTTGACTCTCGGATAACGAAACCGATAGTCACAGAAACAAAGGAGTTAGACGCTGCAGCGTCCGGCCGGCCGCCAGGTACATCCGCCCCGCGCGCGCCCCTCCGCTGGCCCTCCTTCTTCCCCTCCTTCTGGTCCGCTCCGAACCCAGGGGAAGCCCGGTAGACCCCCGGCCTGATTTTGAGCCGAACTTACCTTTGCCCCCAAATTGGAAAAATCACCAGAATGAATCTAACTCGTGTGTATTCAGCGCGATATAGACCACTGGACCGGTATATTCACCCGGAAGACCATATTTACTCGCGCGGTAAATGTGGCCGTTTCAGTGAATATGAAAGAGAAGGTGTTCACCCGGCCAGCGTTCACGGTTCGCGAACAGCGAATTTTCCTGAACACGAAACCGGGCGTAACGGAAAGTTTTCCTGGGCGTGTCAAATTGACATATTGCGCTTGACTTTCTCGTTAAGTCGCGCGATAATGTGTTCACTCAAATGAAGCGGTCGAGACTCATTGGCTTGTTCGCGGGCGCCCTACTCGTCTCCTGTGTCTGTGCAGAAGGCCGCCAAGCGGCTCCTCCCCCGCCCTCCCCTCCTCCTCTTCAACACGTCGAGTACATCCTGGTCCCGACCTGCGTGGACTCGATCGTGGTGAACACGAAGAAGTGGCATTGCGTGGTAGACAACCCTGACAACCCGACCCAGGTCGTGTGCGACCCGGACTCGATGACGGTCCTGTTCAAGAAGACGATTAAGATTCGGGATTGCGTTGAGGTCCATATCGTGATGGAGAAGAAATGAAGATCACCAAAGTGTCGAGCACTCGGGTGCAGTTGCTGCTGACTTTACAGCCAGAGAATGAGGCTGAAATTGCGTTGCTCACGCTCGCTTCAGGAGCGTACGGAAGTATTGCAGCACCAATCGAGACCATCACTGACAGAGACAACCCCGAAAAAGAAGGAACGTCCGAGTCAGTCATTACGTTGGCGTTACGGAATTAAATATGACCTCCCTCACCGGCCCAAACTGGGGAACCGATAAACGCCTCTGGCCCGGCCTGATAGCCCGCATCCAGAATTGGGGTAGCTTCCTCTCGAACTACCCGCCGCCCTCACTCACGCTAGAGTTCCTGGGCTTCCGCCTGAACATTCCGTGGACGCCGGTGTATGTACGTCCGGACTGGAAAGTTCCGTACTGGTCCCCGCGCTACCTCTGCATCCGTTGGCACCTGTTCCGTTACGACGCGTACGCGCGCGAGTACATCTTCATCAGCGCGATGGCGAAGCGGGTTCCGATCTTTGAGGTGATGCCGTGAGCTGGCCAGAAGCAATTGTGAAGAGCATCGACACGCTCTGTTTAACCGTTATCTTTATCGGAGGCGGCATACTCGCCTGGTGCGTCTTCGTGTTTCTCGTCTCAGGCGGCCCGGAGGACTGAATGGAACTCTACCTCATGTCACTCTCCGAAAAACTCATCTTCTGGGGCTGGATCTCGTCCTCGCACGGTCGCTCCCTGGATTGGTATTACTGGCAGCAAGCCGCACACGAATCACGCAAGCCCGCGAGCCGTAGCTCTGCACAAGAGGAGAAGAAATGAAGATTTGGATAAATCATCGGTTTACTGATCAACCTCTAAAGCAGATATACAGTCGGGAGTTTCCTGCTCCTCCAGATTCCTTACTCCGAGCCGAGGAGTTGCTTCCTGGATCGATGTTGGACGACGTGCATGTCACTGCGGAAGGGGTGCATTTCTATTTCAAGGAAAGAGAATCCGAATGAAAGTCCGAGTGTTCCTGAGCGCTACTGAAGAAGTCGTAATTGACGGGGCCAACTCTCTCGCCGAAGCAGAAGAGGCCGCTCTACGTGAAGCCCGCAAGAGAGGTGTCGCGGTCTTTGTAGAGGGTTCCGAGATTGAGGAAGAATGATGAAAACGATTCTGGAACGTATCGGTCTCGTAATTGTGCCCGCGGTCTTCTTGATCGCGGCCATCTATCTATTTCGCATGCACGCCCCGGTCGCCGGCGGATTTTGTATTCTTGCTGCATTCCTTACGGGCAAAAATTGAGACCATGAAAACATTCTCTCTACTCTTCATCCTCCTGTGCAGCCTGCCGGCTCTCGCGCAGACTGAGCCAACTCCGCCCGCGTTTATTTATGTGTGTCCTCCGCCATCAAAGAAGCCTTGCGTCACTTACTCCGTCTCTGTGCAGAGCACTCCAATCATGAATGGAGAGCCTCTGCTTGGCCAAACAAATCGGAACAACAGAACAATAAAACTTTACCGTCACCCCGACAACTTCATCTTCGCCGCGACTCTCCTGCATGAGTGCATGCACGCCGTGCTCTATGAGGGCCACATGATTCATCAGGATGGATGGGATAGCGAGCGGATGTACGCGCACGACTTCATCTACAGGATCGAGCCTGGTCTGACCCGATTGATTCAGGATAATCCCGCGCTCATCTCGTTTATAAATGAGGCCCGGAACAAGAGTGGGGCGAGGGCGGACGACCGTGAGTAGCAATCCAAAATTACGCATTGGTCCTTTGACTATAAGGCAGGCAAATGCACTCATTACAGCTAAACATCGTCATCACAAGTCTGTCACAGGACATCGTTTTAGTCTTGGTTGTTTTGTTGCTGAGACTCTTGTAGGTGCTGCAGTAACTGGCCGCCCGGTAGCACGAAACGTAGATCCGTATCAAGTTGCAGAAGTGACCCGTTTAGTATCAGACGGCACTCCTCATGTTTGCTCTATGCTCTATGCAGCTAGTGCTAGGGCAGCGCAAGCGATGGGTTTTCACTGGATACAAACGTACATTTTAGAAAGTGAAACAGGAAAGTCTTTGGAGGCTGCAGGTTGGTTACCGATTTACTCGACAGGATGGAACTGTGGTTGCAAACAAGGGCAGAAATGCGCAGGCTGTCTAACATCCGGAGGCGATTGGAATCGAAAAACCAGAAAAGACCGTCGCACGGATCAGCCAATGTGCCAGAAACAAAGATGGGGCAAAAGATTGTAATTGCAGGTGATGTTATTCTCTCCTCATGAAGACTCCTTCCCGTTCGCCCCAGGAAGCCATCCTACAGAACCCGCCCAAGCGAGATCGACCTAAACCGGTCATCTCGAACCGCGATCCGGAGACGGGCCGAATCGTGCGCGCGGACGGCACGGTGCGGCGCCCGGTCCCAAAGGATCCCAACGTAGGGGCGTATCCGTTAAGTAAAGCCGTCTTCAACCAAGAGATCTCGAATCTCGAAAAACTCTTCCCTCTCGACGATCCTGCGGTCGCCCGGCACGTCGCCAAGATAGTGTTCGCGCAGTACCACAACTACGAGAAGGCCGCCGCTATGATCCTGCCCAAAGGCTCGGCGCCCTCTCTCGTCGCGACCGCCGCTCACGAATTCCGCACGCACCCGAACGTTCTCGCCCAGCTCAGCGAGATGGACAAAGAGAACGGCCTGGACGACCGCGCGCGCAAGCATCTCATCGGCCTACTCTGGTCGAACGTGCGCGATCGGGATCCGCGCAAAGCCGTCGCCGCGCTCCGCATGCTCGCCGAGGCGACCGGGATCATCGGGAACAATCAGCGAGGGGCTGCGGCGCCCGCCGATCTCCCCCTACAGGATCTCGGGAAGGGTCTCGCGCAGATGGGGTTCGACAAGAAGACGCTCAAGCAGATTCAGGAAACTCCGGCGCAATCTTTCGATGCTACAATGGAGCTGGATGACGAGGAGGATGAATGAACACAGTGTTAGGTTACGTCCTTATCTGGATCAGCGGTCTCGCTTGCGGCTTTGGGTTCCGCGGTGTCATTGATCGTCTGATTCACAGCGCTGAAGCCAAAGTTCAAGCTGAAAAAGCTGCGTTGATTCAGGCTGCACAGCAAGTGGAGAAGAAACTCTAATGGGAGGCTTCGCAGGTATCCTCGGCGGCGTCGGCAAGGCTCTCGCGAGTCCGATGGCGCAGAAGCTCGGCCAGGCCGCCGGCAAGGTAGGCACCCAACTCTCTCCGGGACTTCAGCCTGCACAGTCGAACGACATGGCGATGCAGGGACCGCAGAATACGATGGGTCCGACTCAATCTTCCTCTCCTGTGCAGGGCTTAGGCCAAGGTCTCGCGAATATCCGGCAGGCTCTCGCGCTACGCCAATCTCGTCTGAACCCGACCTCGATCGGAGCGCCCCAGAATTTAGGGATCGGGAGCGGTAACGGAATCCCTAACCCGTCTCAGGGTTACGGCCCGGAGTCAGTAAGAGTAGGACCGTGATGCCCGGAATTTCGCAGGGCGGAGGATCGAGCACGGATCAATTCCCCAAGCCTCTTCGCCGAACCAAAACTGACGAGTTCGAAAACTGGCAAAACAGCTCACTGGGTTCTTACCCTCACTCCGGTCAGGGCGGACTGAGCGGAATCACGCCGGCCGTTCTGCAAGCCAAGCTCCGCGCTCAGCAAGCATCATCTCCTGTGCAGAAGACCGGCTTGAACGGAATTCGTGTACAATAATTCTTGCGAGGTAAAGTATGGCGTTCAGTCCAGATGCAAGTCCGGCGTTCCAAGCGTATCTGAAGGGTCGCGCGAAGTTCGCGGACGGTGATCAGTTCGAATACGATCTGTTCTTTATCAAGTATTGTTGCCAGCAAGCGGATTTGGCCGCGGCCGTGACTGCCGCAACCGCTGTGACTAGCGCTCAGACCTCGACGACGAGCAAAAAGCATCAGTTTTAGTGGTAGAATGAAATAGGAGATTCGTTATGTCGTTCACGCCAGATACTGACAACGCTTGGCAGGCTTATGTGTTCGCGCGCAATTTGATTAAGGGCGCGGATCTGGCGGTTTGGGACGCGACGTTCTCGCAGTACTTCTGCTTCCAGGTGACCAGCGCCGCGACGCTCGTTGCGAACTCAGGGTCGCCGGCGGCTTCGAACCCGAACGGATCGATTGCGACAGCGATCGCGGCCGCGAATCTAGCGGTGAAGCAGTTGAGCCGAAATTTCTAAGGAGTCTTTATGAGCTTTACACCCGACACGAATCTGGATTATCAAGCGTATCTTTTCGCGCGCGGCAAGATCAGCGGCGAGAACCTGGCGAACTGGGATGCTGCGTTTGCTCAGGCTGTGGCGTTGTCTGCTTCGAGCGCGTCTACCTTGATCGCCACGACTGGATCCGCTAGCGCACCTACGGCCGGCAATCCGGGGATGGTGCTCTGGATCGGACAGGCTAACGCGTCGATTCTGCAGAACAGGAACTTCTAATGGCCGGCATGTTTGAACAGATGGCGCAGCCCGGTGCCCCGATGAAGAACTCGATGACGCCGAAGCCCCGCGGCCCAGTGATCGGCCCGCCCAAGGTGAAGATGCCGTCAACCAACACGGTCGGACAGCCGCAGGTTCGGGCGTCGAGCGATATGTTTCGGTCGAGTCTAGGTCCCAAGCTCAAGCCTCTTCCGACGAATCCTATGCAGCCGACCCAAGGGCACACTTCATTGCTTCAGTCGTCGGGCGGTAAAAATGGTTTTGATGGGTTAAGACCTAAAGGACCACGCGTTTAATTCGCTGTAAATACGTGGTATAATTGCCTTTCCACGTATGAAACAAACTCATTGCCTCCGTGGTCACTTACGTTCTCCAGATAATCTTACTTCTGTAGGCCAATGCAAAATTTGCCATACAATACAGGGAAGACAACGGCATTTTGCGAAACGTGATCAGATCCTTGCAGCCGCACGTAAGCGATATTGGGACAATCCTCAAAAGCACCGGGAAGCCTCGCGACAATGGGCTAAGGATAATCCGAACAAAGCGACAGCCATTCATCGGACATGGCGCTGGTCGAACCGTTCACTGTGTCTTTTGTCAGCGACTCGTAGACGCGCTCGAAATACAAATACTCCTTTCAATTTAACTCTGGAGGACATTTTTATTCCAGATGTGTGCCCGATTCTTGGAATTCCTCTTTTCTTTACTCCTCGGAAAGTAACGAATAACACGCCATCTTTGGATAAGATTATTCCGAACCTTGGCTACGTCAAAGGCAACGTTGCCGTAATCAGCATGAAAGCGAATGGTCTCAAAAACAACGCGAGTCTGAAAGAGTTCAAATCCTTAATTCAATATTTGGAGACTCACGGTGTTCAGTAATGCTCCAATCAATACACATGAACTCAAGGCCAAAACCGGCCAACTCCTGCCTTCGCAGCGTGAGTATGTGTTCTCGCCCGAGCGTTTCAGCATGCTTGCGGGAGGGTTCGCTTCCGGCAAGACCCACGCAATGATTTTGAAGGGTCTCGTGTTGTCTGCTGTGATCCCTGGCAACGTCGGGATGGTCCTGCGTTACCACTACACAGATTTGGAAGAGTCTACGATGCGGACTTTCTTCGATATCTGCCCGCCGTCGTGGATCAAAGCGTTCAATAAGAAAGCACGCACGGTACTACTGCGTAACGGGAGCCTGATTTTTTTTCGGCACTTACATGATGCCAAAGCTCTGACCAAAACTAGGCGTTTGGGCGCGAACCTCGGCTGGTTTGCGATCGACCAAGCGGAAGAGATTCAGCTTGAACACTGGCAAGCGATGATGTCACGACTCAGGCTGCCGCGCGCGCCCAAGAAGTTTGGATTCGGAACGATGAATCCCGCAGGTCACGACTGGCTGTGGGAGACCTTCTTTTCTCAATTCAAACCGTGGCCGCGCGACAAAGAGAAGAAGGCTTTGCCTATCGATGGAAAGTACTACCAGGCGTTCCGCGGGCCGGACACGCTCGGGATCGCGGTGAACTCAGAAGAAAACAGAGAGAGTGCAGGCGGGTTCATCGAAGATTCATATTTCGACAGTAACCTGAAACAGTGGGGACGTGAGTGGGTCGAGCGTTACGTGTACTGCTCGTTTGACGATTTTACTGGCAAAATTTACAGGGAGTTTGAGGGAGGGTTGCGTAATGAAGACTATCGCTCCGTACATATTGTTGATCCTTTCCCGATTCCTAAACATTGGCCCCTCACGGTGGGAATTGACGTTGGCGGCGATAGTCCGTGGGCTGTTGTACCTGAATACACTGACGATGCCGGTAATCAAATTATCGTTCGAGGGTTTTCCAAACGAACCGGACGAACCGGAGAAGTAGCGCAGTGGATCAAGAACAACCTTCCCTGGAACGAATCGCGCACCCAGTACGTGATGGACTGGGAGAACAAAGTCGCAATGGTCGAGCTGGGGCAAGATCACGGGATCCACGCCCAGATCGCGCGCAAAGAGGTGATCCCCGGTATCCTTCAGACCAACGCATATTTTCATGTGCAGAAACATCGTGCGCTCCCTGAGTGGTATCAAGACACGCAACCGAACGCTCGTTATCAAAAGTTCCGCAACGCCGGCTCGCCGCGCACGTTCGTGTTCAATACGTTCACGGAGTTTATTCAGGAGCACGACGCGTATAAATGGGATCCCAACAAAGCAGACAAGCCTCTGAAGACTGCGACCGCTCGCTACGACACGTGTTTCGCGCAGGGAACAAATATTTTGATGGGAGACGGTACGCAAAAACGAATAGAACGTATCTGTGCTGGGGATTTTGTCATGACACGCTTTGGCTCAAAACGTGTCCTTAGTACTGGGATGACTAATTCTTATGCTGAAGTGTTTCGGGCCGAGTTTTCTAATGGCACAGAAATCGTTGCTACTGCTGAGCATCCCTTTTGGTCAGTTAATGCCGGTCTTTTGACATTGAATACTCTTCGATATTCTGATATACTTCAAGAATGGAACCCAGAACAGTTATCTACGACGGCATTGAGTGGTACATCAACAAAAGGAATCCGTACTATCGAGCCTTCGTCAACGGCAAGACGATTAAACTCCATGTGTATATCTGGACGAAACACAATGGCGCAGTTCCTGCAGGATATGTGGTTCATCACAAAGATGAGAACAAACGAAATTGGGAATTGGGTAACTTGGAATGTATCCCGTCTGGGATCCATGCAAAGGAACGTCATCCCTCTAATCTCGATCTCGCACGGAGCGCCGCCGCTAGCTGGCACAAATCTGTGGTTGGTCGGAGATGGCATTCTTTGCACGGGAAGCGGGTATGGAAACAAAGAGTGCTCAAACATCGGGTTTGTAGACACTGCAAAAAACAGTTTTCCACCAAACACAACCGTAAAGAATTCTGTTCCAACAACTGCAAATCAGCATGGCGGCGAGTCGCTGGTTTGGACAACATTAAAAGAAGGTGCGTCGTCTGCAGCAAGTCGATTGTGGTCAACCGTTACTCAAAAATCCGCTCGTGCAAAGGTTCCTGTTCGGCTCGTCTCACTGTCGAAGGCCGTTCCAAGACCCGTTTATAATCTCGCTGTTGAAGATGTTCATGAATATTTCGCAAACGGACTTCTTGTTCGTAATTGCGACGCGCACCGTTATGTCTGCATGACACGGCCGATCCCCGGTAAATGGGAGGAGCCTGAACGCGATTGGGACTCCATCGCGAAGAAGGATCCGTTGAGCTACCGCGCAATGCGCGATATGGACAAACGGATCGCCGAGCGAGAGTGGCGGAGGAAGGGCGGGGCCGCGTTGAGGGAAGCGGACATGGAAGATGCGCCGGATGTGGATCTGCGAGGCGATGAAAAGTTTGACTGGGCGGGACAAGGGGAAGTCTAATGGGCGGAACTGGAGTAGATCTCAGACCGGACGAAGATGAGCCGGCGAATCGACGCAAGCCGCGGATGTACTCGTCGTTTCAGCAACTGAGTCCAGCGAATCCGTACCCGCTCGATTTTTGTTTATGGTTACAGCGCAATTTCGATTTCTTGCTTGAGCAGTTTGAGTTAGAGAGGAAGGAACATGAAACGAATTCTTGGATTTCACGTTTACGGCAAGAGTGAGGACGCGATAAGGGAGCAATTGTGGCGCTTCCGCGAGACCTCCTGGGTCGCTTCGTCTGCACAGTTGGATAAGCGAATTGCGCAGCTTGAGCGCGAGATCGAGTATTACCGGCGCCGGTTCGATGAGGCCCAGGAGCGCGCGGATCGCCAGCTCGATGAGTTCATGCAGGCGAACGGGATGGGCGAGGTGACGACGACGGCGCGCAGGGACGCGAGCGAGAAGTCTGCTTCTGTGCAGAAGGAGATGGATGCTCAGAAGAAGGAGATCGGGGAGATGTTCGCCGAGACCCTTGGAACCGAGCATGACGAATTTGGGTTAGAATTACCAGAGGATTTACATGATGCCGCTGCTGCGCTCATGAGTGTGCCGACCCAGAAGAAAGCGAGCTAACCCGTGGCGGAATTTAACGAAGAAGACGACAAAGAACTCGAAGGTGATGAGAAAGATGCGGCTGCGGGTAAAGATCCCTATCAAGACACGCAAGCTATCTCGGCGCGAATCGATCGCTGCCTCTCCATTGATCGTTTCCAGCGATCCCTCTTCGAGCGTGAATGGTTCCGTAACGTTCTCTTTATCGCCGGACAGCAATGGGTTATTTACGAACGTGGACGCTGGCGCCCGCGCTCGCTGCCCGCATGGTTTCCGCGCGCCCAGACGAACAAGTTCGCCGAGAAGTACAACGATGTAGTCGCGCAGCTCATTCAAGGTCACCGTGTTCCGATCACGTATCTGCCCGCGAAGGACGATCCCGAAGACATCGCGACCGCTGAAGTGGGTCAACGTCTGCGCGAAGTCTTCTACGCCGAAACTGAAGTTGACGAGAAAGAATCCGAGATTGCAGCTTGGCTCGTCGCGACAGGCAACGCCTTCCTCATTCCCTATTACGACATGGACAAGGAGTACGGCACGACGTTCGTGCAGCACCAAACGTGCGATCACTGCGGAGCCGTCCTGACTCCCGAGGATCTCGCGTCCGCGGACGGCGGCTGTCCTGAATGCGCGGAGAACGGCGACTTTCACAAAGAACTCACTCCTGCACAGGATCAAAATGGAAACGCAATCGGTGATGAGTACCCGATCGGCGCGATGCAGGCTGATGTGTGCGGGCCGTTCGAGATCCGGCTGGATCACCGCATCACGTCGATAAAGGAGCAACGTCGCTTCATCCGCCAACGTCGGTACGATCTGGATTTTGCAAAAGAGAAGTGGGATCAATTCGCAGATGTGATTAAATCGGACTGGGGGAATGATCTCTCTCAGTACTATCTCGATGTCATGGCGCACGTCACTTCGTCGTTCTCTGCTTCTGGCGGCTTTATCGGCGGTGGACCGGCTGCACCGAAGAATCCTAAAGTCACTGCTTACGAGTTTTTTGAACTCCCCACAAAGAAGTTCCCCAAAGGACTCCGCGCGGTCCGACTCGGAGCGAACGCCCAAGCCATAGTCGAAGCCGGGCCTCTCCCCACGAAATTCGGGGCCGGCGTGCGCAAGAATCAGTACTTCCTTCCGCTCGTCCACTTCGGATTCGACAAGATTCCGGGCCGATTCTGGCGCAAGACTCGTTTGGATGACTTAGTTCCGCTCCAGATCTTCCGCAACACGGTCGAGGCGAACCTCCGTCTGTCTGCACAGAGGATGGGGAACGCGATCTGGCTCAATCCGAAGGGTTCCGGAGTGGATTTGATCACCGGTGAGCCTGGCCAGCATATCACGTACAACCCGATCTCACTCGGCGGCAGTTCGATCGCTAAGCCCGAGCGTGTTCCGGCCGAACTGAATAACGTTCAGCCTCTCATCATGCTCATGAACAAGATCGATGACTCGATGGAGAGGGTCGCCGGCACTTTCTTCCTTCAGGGCGGCGATACTCCGCCCGGAGTGACCGCGGCGAGCGCTCTGGCCTACCTCGGCGAGCGGTCCCAGAAGGCTATCGCGCCGCTGATGGCTGAATACGCAAAGGGCTGGCGCCAGTTTGAGTACATGGCGCTCGAAATCGCGCGTGACAACTGGGACGAGACCCGGATGCGCGTGATTACGGGCAAAAACAAGAAGTGGCAGACTATGAAGTTCACGAAGGCTGATCTGCAGGGCGCCGTGAACCTCGTGATTGACTACAACGGGATGTTCCCCAAGTCGAACGCGACCGAGCGAGCCACGATTCAGCAGCTTGTGCAGATGGGCGTGATCAATCCGCAGGATCCCGAGATCGGGATGGGTATCTTGAAAGTGTTCGGCGAGATGGCGATTACGGGTTCGGCTTCGATCGATGTGGAGGACGCGACGAAGGAGCAGGATGCGTTTATGACGGATCCTAACTTCATCCCGCAGATCCGCCCGATGGTGGACAACAGCAAGGTTCATCTCTTGCTCCACACGGATCTTGCCAAATCGGATGAGTTCCGTGAGTTACCTCCGGAGCGTCAGCAAGTCTGGATCGCTCACATCCAGAATACGGTCACCGATATGGTTGCGCGGCAGCTCGCGCTCGAAAGCGCCGGTTTCAACGATCAAGCCAATGAGGAGATGCCGAGCGGCCAGGCTCAGGATGCGGCCCAAGCGGTTGCGGGCGCGCAGAACGGTGCGGCGGGTCTTCCGGGTAATCCCGAAGAGGCCGGCCAGCCTGTAGGTCCGCCCCAGACTCCCGATATCGCCGCGGGTTCGACTGGGCCAGGGACGAATCCGGACAAAATCGACGTAGGCACGAACCGCTCGATCAACCTCCCCAAAGGTCCGGGCGGCCCAACGATGGTTCAGTAGAGTGAACATTAAGTCGGTTATCGACCATTATTCTGAACGCTAGGTGTAGTGAAGAACAATGAAGAAACTCCGATATTACTGGCAACTAGGTTCTTTGGTGTACGCATTGTCAAAGCTGCGTAGACACTTCGGTCCAGTGAACTTGTGGTGGATTCGTCTTGCATGGAAAACCCTAGACGGCGTATACCGCTCTGAGGTTCAGTGATGTTCGAGAAAACCAAGTTTGACTCGAAGTACTCCGAAGCCGGCACGCTGGTCGCTGGATACATCGAGAATGGTAAACAGCACTGTGCAGACTGTATTCACACGAAGGAGAAGGGCGTCAACATCTGCGTTCATCCTGTTGTTTTGGTCGATCCGGAGTTGAAGGCTCGCCAGATCAAGAGCGCGGATGGCTCAGTAAATGGTGTTACAATTAGTCTCGAACGCGGTTGCTGCCGTTTTGTCAAAAAGCCGTGGCGGAATCCGCACAAACTTTTGAACTACATCGCTTCGGCGACCAAGGAGTAATTTATGGGTAAGTACGATTCAGAACGTGGACCGAACGATTCCGGCGCTCCGTATCCTGGCGAGAGCCAGTATTACGGGCGTGACGTGAAGCAGAAGCCTAGCGGCGATCGGAGCGATCACAAGAGCGGATTCGGCAATTCGAACTTCCGCGGTGGGGCCGAGAAATCGAGCGGTCTTTCGTCCTCGACACAGAAGCGTAACGTGAAGGGCAACCCAGGAAGCTCTCCGTGGGCTTACGGACGTTCCGTGGACGCTCGGCATACTCGCACAGCCTCTCAGAATGGCCCGCACTCCAAAGTTGGAGTAGGCAAGCCGTCGAATCCGGGCCGCGTGAGTCCGTTATACGCCGGCAATAAAGACAAGTCGGGGAACTGAACATGGCGATCAAGCAGAGCAGCGTGAAGAAGAGTGGACTGCGCACGCCGCAGGTTCCGCGCGATGATGTTTGGAAGTACGGGCGCCCGACCGGGCCGGAACACACCCGTGTGTCGGACAACAAGAAGCAAGATACTCCGTCAGACAAGCGTCCGGGCAACCCTCTCTACAAAGGGAACAAAGACAGGAGCGGAATATGAGTGTTGAATCAAACAAGGATTTCCTCTATTGGGTTGCGAGTCAGTTTTCTCCTTCTCATGCTGGCCACATAGCCGATCGGCTAAAGCAGATCGCCGATGATTACTTTAGTGATCCATCTCCCGAACAAATCGAAGCCGAACCCTCAACTCCTGTGCAGCCTGCCCAGCAAGAAGCGCCTTCTGCACAGAGCGAAGAAGGGATCGAGGAAGCATCCGATCCACAGGAGTAACAATGCGGTCCTACAAAAAGTATCTCGACGCGGCGCTGCTCGTGCTTCTGGGCGGATGGCTCGGAATCCTGACCTACACTCAGTTCTTGATCATCAAGACTCTCGCGATGCACGATATGTTGCTCCGCGTGATTGTAGGTGGAGGGAACTGAGGTGCCGCTAAGTAAGTATAATGCGGAGTTCGGCGGGAAACCTGGGTCTGCACAGAAAGCACACTCTGCAATGATTCAGGAGTACGGAGACAAAAAGGGCGAGTCCGTGTTCTACGCCACGAAAAACAAGAAACTCTCTGGCGGACTGAACGATGTAAGGAAGAAGTAATGGCGCTCAAGGTCAAAGTGAAGCTAAAGGCGGACGGGGCCGACGCGAAGAAGATTCTGCCCAAGCTGCCCCAGATGAAGCTGGCTGGTCTGGATGGAGTGAAGAAGAAATGACCCCTCCGATCACGCCTGGTCCGCAGGCCGGTCTCGCAGCAGTCAAGCCGAAGCCCAAAACGAAACTCGGGTTGCGCCCCAAGACTTCGATCTATCTCTCGGATCAGAAAGTATCCCCGTCTGCTGCACAGGACAAAGCAACGATCCGACAATGGCGTGCTCAGCAGCAACCGATCCCAGAGAAGCAAATCTAACACGTGTCAATCTGACATATTCCCTTCTGCGAAAACGCTCCTTTTAATTCTGTAGTATTCTTTATTCAGTATCAGACCTGAAGGTCTGGGCCAACTAAGGAGAAAGATATGATCAAGATTCGAAACGAAGGCGAGATTCTTATCAGCCTGCAGATCAACGGCACGCAAACTATTGCTGCCGGTGGCGTTGCCACTACAGATTCTGCTGTAATTCCCTTTGCAAGCCGCCTTAAGGCTATTCTTGCTCGTGAAGGCGTGGCTGGAACTGGAACCACAGCAACCGCTGATATCTTGAAGAACGGCGTGACAATGGTTAGCTCAGGCACTTTGCTGAGCTATGCTGGGGGGACGAACGTCCCAACATACTCAGCGAACCTTTCGCCGAATCCCCCGACTTTTGCAAAAGGCGATGTTGTGCAGTTGAAGAACATTGCTGTCAATGGCACGACTGCAGCCGTGGATCAAACCGTGATTTTGGTGCTTGAGCGAGCGCGAGCAGGTTCGTGGAATGATCCTGTGCAGTTCGATACGCTTGGTGCGGACAGCGACGCTATTAGCTAATTTTTGGACCTCGGCTCTGATGTTGTGAGCCAATCCCGTCCGGGTACTCCGGACGTAAATGCAAGGGTGGTAATTATGGCAGTAAACGACGACGCGCAAGGTACTCTTGAGCAAGTCGATGTCACCGGGCAAGAAAGTGCTGAATCCGGCTACTCCGGAGAAAGCAGCGAAAATGACGACTTCCTCGTCGTAAACGATCGGGTCAAGTACGCAACTCGCGAAGATGCGATTAAGGCGTACCAAGAATCCGGAAATCGGATCGAACAACTTTCTGTCTGGGAAAAAGAACTGAAGGATTACGGAATAACGGATCCCAAAGTTGTCCGACAACTCCTCAACGAACTGGTTCAACGCCGGAACGATGCGGAGAAAGCGGAGAAGCAAGCTAAGGAAGCGGCTGGAGATGGGAAGGGCAAGCAGACTACCCGCTCCGATGATTCTGACGAACTGAGCAAGGAAGATCAGGCAGCTCTGAAGTGGTTGCAGAAGATGGCTCCGAGACTCGGATACGTTCCGAAGGACGAGCTGCAGAAAACTGTAGAGGAGCTGAAAGGCCAAATCACCGAATTGCAGGCTGGCACTCAGGCTGCACAGGAGGAGAGACGGTCGAGTCTGATCGATTCAGGCCGGCAGAACGTGTCGCAGTGGCTCAGTGATGACAAGATCGCTGATCCGGACGGCAACAAACGTCACGTGATTGAGACGCTGGTAACAGCGTGGATCAACCAGGATGACGAGCGCGTGAACAAGTTCTATCAGGGCGGTTCGGTAACGAAGGAACTCCTGAAAGAAGGTTACGACTTGGCGAAGAAGTCGCTGGGTTGGACGGGCGCGCAGCCGGATGCGACAAGCCGAGCAGCAGATAAAGGGCGAGCGATACAGAGAAACAAGAGCTTGCCGAAACCGGGTACGAGCGGTAAAGCCGGTCAGCAGACTGATGGAGTGCGACGGGACGCGGCAGGGCGCAGGGATCACATTGGTTCGGCGCACAACGCGGCTTGGGAGATAGCGAACAAGCACTTTCACAATGCTGAGTAGCTGAGGCGGATCGGCCTGGTGTAGCAAACGACATCGATGATGAGTCGAGTCGAAATCAGAAACAGAGGAGAAATTTATGGCGCAGGACACAACTGTTTCGGGTTTTGATGCGGCGTTGAAAGACGTTTACGCAGGCCCGATCCGAAATCAGCTCAACGAAAAGACGCGGTTGCTTGATCTGTTCACCAAGGGTGACATCGAGCAGTATGAATGGGAAGGCCGTCAGGTCGTCCTGTCTCTCCGCAAAGCGCGTAACTACGGCGTGAAGGCCACTGCTGAAGGTGGAGCGTTGCCCGTCGCCGGTAAGCAAGCGTACGCAAACCTGAAAATTCCAATGAGGTTCATCCAGGGCCGCATCGAATTGACCGCACAGGTCATGAAGGCGTCCCGGAGCGACAAAGGCAGCTTTGCTCGCGCGATGGACTCAGAACAAAAGGGCTTGGTTGATGACCTGGCCCGGCAGCGCAACCGGATGCTGAATTATTTCGGCCAAGGTACGCTGGCTACCACTACTACGACTGGCGCGGTTGCGGCCGGTGCGAACATTGCGCTCGCGAACCCTGGTGGAGTAAGCGGGACCACGAACGCGACCCGGTTCATCAAGGTCGGGATGCAGGTCACGATCACTGATGTGACCGGTGTCACGGTGAAGGTGAACGGCAACGTCACGTCCGTGGCGGAACCGAACATCCAGCTCGACGCCGCTACCGTCAACAACCTCGCGTCTGGCGACCTCGTGTCGCTCGGCTCGAACTCATTGGCGACTGGTGCGTCCTCGGATTCTTCGTTCGGTTTGGAACCGATGGGAATTCTGGGCATCGTGGATTCGACCACGTACGTGTCCAGCATCTTCTCGTTGGATCGTTCGCAGGCTGTCAACGCGTTCTTCCGTTCGAATGTGTTGTCGAGCGTCGGGACCATCAGCCCCGACATTCTGCAGCGCGGAACGGATAACGCCGAGGAAGTCAGCGGCGAAGTGATCGATCAGTATCTGTGTCACGTTTCGGTTCGGCGTGAGTTGATCAAGCTGACTGAAGCGGATCGTCGATACATGGGCAGCTCTCAGCCCAAGAACTTCGACGGCGGCACAGAGGCCGGCGCGTTCAAGTCCGAGTACTCCTTCAACGGAACTCCGGTGAAGGTGGACAAGGATTTCGCGTACGGAACCCTGATCGGCGCGAACAAGAGTCACCTGTTCTGGATCCCAGAGGTCGAGGGAGAATGGGCGGATGACGACGGCACGGTGCTGTTCCGTGTTCAAAACAAAGATAACTATGAAGCAAGATACCGCGTTTACGAGAATTTTTTCTCAGACAAGGGCGACAGTCACGTAAGGTTCGACGGAATTACCGCGACAGTCGTTAGCGGCGTCTTTGCCGATTAGTTTCAATAACTTAGCAGCATTTGGGCCATCCTAACCGATGGCCTTTTTGCTTTGTACGAGAACTTTATTATAATTCACTTGATTTTCCATGAGAATTAAACTATAATGATTTCATCATGGAAACCAAACGCTGCTGGAAATGTACTCACACAAAGCCTCTGACCGAATTTCACAAAAACCGCACGACATCTGATGGATATGAACAAGTCTGCAAACCGTGCAAAGCGAATGAATCAGCCCTTCGTCGGCAAAGACGGGCATCTGCTGGGCTTTGTCATTGCGGGCGTGAACGCAAAATAGGGTACAACACTTGCTCTATTTGTGTGGAGAAAAGTCTTCTTTGGGGCCGAAGTAATCCAAACAAAAAAGAAGATGGGATAGCTTGGCGGAAATCTGTTCGTGCCCGTATTTTCGCTCATTATGGTAAACAGTGCGCCTGCTGCGGTTTTTCATGTCAGGATTTTCTAACAATCAATCACATCAATGGAGGAGGCAATCAGCATCGCAAAGAAGTCGGTGGAGGAACTATTTTCTATTCCTGGCTTATTCGACACAACTTCCCTTCCGGATTCAACACGCTCTGCTACAACTGCAACTGTGCCGCAGGACACAACGGAGGAATCTGCCCACACAAAACGAGCTGCGCGGATTCTGCTAAACTACCCGCAGGAAACGCCTATGCTATCCTTCCTGAAATCGTTGCTGAGCGAGCCTGACGGTTCCTCCATCTCCTACGCTCGCGTCTCCGGATCGATCGCTCTCCTCGCCACAATCGGATGGGTTACCTACCTGGTCCTCAAGACTCATGCTCTCCCGCCCCTCGGCGAAGCCTCCGCGTTCGTCTCGGCCAGCTACGCCGTGAACAAGGTCGCGACGGCCGCCCAGTCTTATCTCCAAAAGTGATACACTTAATTCGACGGCATTCTCGCTGTTCAACGGCCTCTTGCTGATCCGTCTCGGCAATCGCCCCTAACCCGCGCAACCGATCCTGTCCTCCGGAATCGGCCCTGTGTATAGGAGAAGCGTTATGGCTTTAGCTCTCGAAACCCAGCAAGTCTCCCTCAAAATTGTGGACGAAGCCGCAGTCGTTGGCACCGCGGACGGCGACGAAGTGTCCGGCAAGCAAATCTACCGCTCAATGGGCAACAACAAAGTGTGGCGCAACGACGCCCGCGGCAAGTACGTTTCCCTGATGTTCGACGGCCAAGAAATTAAGTTCCGCCCCGGAGAAATCAAAACGTTCAGCATCTCGGTCGCGAACGCCCTGATTCGCGCCTCTGCGATCATCGTGGGTGACAAACTCACCGGTGAGATCGCGCCGTTCCTTCAGCGCGTCGGCTACTCCGACCTCGCCACGAACGAATCGAAACCGTTCGCGAGTCCGACTACGTGCCCGGTCTGCGGTAACGATCAGCACACGCTCGCACGCCTCACACGCCACATCCTGAAGCACAAGAAGACTCACCCCGAACTCTTCGAAGACGCCCAGGACGCCCAAGAAGAGTTGCAACGCAACCTCTCCACCGAAGAGATCGTCGAGTCCGAGTTAGCGGAAGCCGATGGTGCTGACTCTGTGCAGAACGTAGTGGAACCAGAAACTGATGAACAATGAGTGATCGGACTCCACCGGCCGGCTTCGTGCGATCCTTGCAACTCATGGATTCGCTCCTCTCCGTCCGCTGGGGTCCAAAAGTAGGCAAGTGGGTGATTGAGCGCAAGGCTTTCGTCCCCGTGAGCGAGATTGAGTTTCTCCGCAAACGCAAGGCTCGCGCGAAAGCCTTCTTCAATCATCCGCCAGCAAACGCGACTTCTGCACAGAAGCAACAGCAGGGCGCGTTGTGGGAAGAACTGAGTGAGGAGTTGGCGAGCGCCCGGATGGGCAAACGTCCTATCATGTTCACCAAAGTTCTCTCGCCCGAAATCTACAACGCTCTCGCGGCCGCGGACATCCGGCGCTACGGAGGCTACGCCCGCTACGCCGACGCCCTCGAAGCCGGCGAGGAGCGAGCAGAAGCCGAGGCCGAACGTATCCTCTCGAACAAGCGTAACGCGTACAACAAAGAAGTGTATGACATGCTCAACTTCATCTGGAAGAAACGAGAGGACTCTTTGATCAACGGCGAACGGGACATGCGCAAACTTCTTCACGACAAGAAGACGCAGCCAGATGATGAGCCACTTCTAAGTTTGACCGATATGTAACAGCTATCGGTCGTTCTGCCCAGGCTGAAAGACTTTTCGTTGCTAACCTATCCGATCAGTCTCCTGTGCAGAACTAAGGTACAATATTCGCATGGCGATCACGGGCCAATTTCTCATCGATCTCACGAACGATAATCTCGCCGGATACGCCAACAGCGTTTCGGATCGCCAGCTCTTATCTCATCTGAATGAAGCAAAAGATGAGGTGTGGACACTCCTGAAGAGTTTGCAGGACGAGGATTTCCTCCAGACTAGCCAGAACACAGACTCCACACAGCTCAATTATTTCCCAAAAGACATCAACGGCAACCCTCTCGCGAACGGCGCGCTCTCCACGACACTCCGAGACTACACGTTGCCGGCGGACTTCCGCGAGATCAAGTTCATCGAAGTGACGCTCAAGGGATACGAACAAACGGTGTTCGTGTTCAAAGAAGTGAATAGTGAGGACTGGAAGACCGCGCGCCGCTCGGCAAACGTGGATCCAACGCTCACGCCGACGATCGAGTACTTCTACACGATTCGGAACAAGAAGATTTTCTCTCTTGCACAGTTCCCCGAGGTTCCGTTTACGCTGACTCTCTGGTACACCCAGTCCCTTCCTGACTTTGAAGCCGGTGACGTGATCAGTTCTATTCTTGATCCGTACAATAAGAAAATGGCGACCTACGCCGCGAAAAAGAGCATGATCGGAACGCAAGATCCTTCCCAATTCGCCCTCTGGACTTCCCAATGGAAAGAAGACATCATCAGCATCACGACCGGTTCAGCTCCAACCAATCAGAGCGATGCAAAATATGTAGAAGATTTCCTGGGCTGATTCTCTTCAAACGTGTCAATCTGACATATCTGCTAGAATAATTCCTGAAGCAGCCTCTTTGAGCGCTCGTACGGTGGGCCGAAGAGTGAATGAGCGACTATGCCGCGTAAGCCTACAGGAAGCAACCGGGTCGAAGACTCTCGTTGGGATTTGGTTCTCGGCGAAGATACCTACGCCGGACAAAACGCTCAGAATCCAGCTACTGCTCGCCAAGTTCAATCTTTCATTCCACAGGATGATGGCCAGCTCCATCGCGAACTAGTCGAGCCGACCTTCGCCTCAAACACGCTCACCGGCCCTGTCTGCGGTCTCTACTCCTTCAACCAAAACAACGGCATCGGCGGAGTCGTCCGCACTCAGTTCGCGGCGGCCCGCACGAACTTCACAGTCGGAACGAAGACTTGTAATTTCTATCAACTGGTCGCCGGCGCATGGTCCGCAGTCGCCGCAGTCGGAACGCTCGCTGACGCCCCGCAATGCGTCACACTCGAAAACAACTTCTTCCTCTCCGATGGCGTCACGAACTGGCTCTACAACGGAACTATTTGGGTAAACGTCGGTTTCAAGATTCCGCTTGGTGCCCCAGCCATCAACGTCACTCAAGGAAGCAACCAGGTCGTCTTTATTGGCGGCGCCTCAGCAGTCACCGCTACGTTCTACCGAGCGAGCTACTCTGGGCAGCATGGCGAGTGCGGTATTACGCGACAAGGCTTGCCTCCCGTTCTAGCCGGACCCGTAACGAACAATAGTGTTCTGTTCAATCCGCCCCAGCTCACCGGCTCACGTGACCCGAACGTTCACCCGATGCAGTGGGCCACGATCGACGCAAACGGAAACATCACCGGGTACATCACGCCGAATCCTCTCGATACAGACACCGCGAACGGTCACCAAGCGATCGTCACGTTCAGCTTGTACTTTCCTGCTCCTGGACTCTACCAGATCTCTCTCCTCCACGATGACGGCGCGTTCTTCGGAATGGGTCCAGGTTCCGTAACCGGTGCGGCTCCCGTGAAAGTCTCTGGCCCGTACATCAACATGTTCACGAACACGACTCCCACGAAGGCATATCCGAACTTCGGCGGCACGAACCAAGCCGCGAACAATGGGAGCTACAACGACATCTTCACTGTGCAGATCTTGCAGGCCGACACATACGGGGTCGAGATTGCGTATCGAAACTGGCAGAACAATCAAGATCTCATGTTCCTCGTGAACGGCGCCACGCCGGTCGCCGGCTCCGCCGCGTCGCAAGGGGTCACCGCTAACGTCGGCCGTTACTACTGGTACACCGACGCCGATCAAACTACGGGCGTAGTCACTGAGAGTTCGTCTTCAGCAATCGGAACCGTAAGCGGCGCTTCGATCAACGCCACGATCAATGTGTATCAGCAGCCTGGCCTCACATCATCCAACACAGCCAACGCGAACATAACTGGCTCAGCCTCCACCGACTCCCCCGGTCCAATCGCAACCGCGTTCGCTTCGTGGATGGTCGGAATGAATCTCTGGATCAACGGGACACTCATAGGCAAGATACAATCAGTTACTGACTCAAGCCATCTTGTCCTAACCGCGAACGCTCTCGCTACAATCACAAACGGGCGCCCAGTCATCGCCGACCCGCGCTCGACTCACTGGCACATTTACGCGAGCGAAACGGACGGATCTAAAGTGGGCCAGTATCTCGCTACGGTGCCAGTCACGCAGAACTTGAGCACGACTCCGTATCAAGATACGTCTCCTTTCATCGACAACGTAGCGAACACGTTCTTGCCGATCTACAGGCCCGTGCGCAACGACATGCCGCCGCCGAGCAAGATCCTCGAAGTCCACAAATCCCGCATGTTCCGGCGCCGCGAAGCCAAACCCAACTTCTTTAACTTCACCGCGAACGAAGAAGTCACGTCCGGAAACAACGGAGATCCTGCACAGTGCATGCCGGGCGCGGACGTAAACACGATCAGTGACATGGTGAATGAGACTTCGTATCCGGATCAATCCGCCCGGATCCGCTCGATCATCGCGCACATGGATGCGCTCTACTTATTCTCGGAGAAGCAGACTTACCCTCTATACGGCCAGTCTGTAGATGATTTCTCGATCAGTCAGTACGTCACGTTTCAACGAGGGATCGCGGGCCGGTTCGCCGGCAAATCTACCTCGTACGGTCTCGCGTTCGTTACGTACGATCGCAAAGCTGTGCTATACCCGTCTTCCTACTACGCAAACTATCTCGCAGAGCAGATGGACACAACTTCTCAGCTCCTCGAAATCGGCAAGCCGATGCGTAACAAACTGCTCGGGATCGATCCGACCCGACTCGACGAAGTAGTAAGTGAGTTCTACCTCTACGGGATCCGCGCGTGGTGGATTGTCTCTTACCCACTCGCCGCTGGCGGCTACCAGTGTTACGTCTACGATTTCGGCACACACATTTGGTTTCAGCTCCAACGAGGGTTCGCGTCTCTCGCTGCAATGGAAGTGTCCGAGGGAATCATCGTGCTCGTCGGAGGCGACGGTGCAGGCAATACATACGTGATTGACGATCAATCTGGAACGTACAACCAAACCGGAACCTACCCGCAAGCCACGTTCCGCACGGCTTTGATTGACTTCGGCAATCCGAACATCGCGCACGTGTTCCGCTATCTCGAACTGGAGTTCAACTCTGCACAGATGGCAAAAGATACGACGATCACTGTTTGGTACGATCCAGTCGATGTGGACAATCCAGGCGTAGGTAAACTTATCCCTCTTCGTCCCGCAAAGGGGGCGAATCGATATCGTGCATGGAGTGAAGGAGCCGCAACTTGTCAGCGCATGCTTTTACAGATTCAGACGCGCTCTAGCACGAATGCAGGCGTAATCCGCGGAATTAAATTGGCCGCCGATCCAGTCACAGGCGTGCTCCCGTCTGATCAGGCCGGAGGCGTGTAATGGCCAAACAGTACAGCGCCCGAGTCCCTACCTCCCTGCCCAGTCTCACCGACGTGAAGTCGATGCCAGACGCGATCCAGACTTGGAAGCCGAAGCTCAACCAGGCGATCAAGTCAGCGCTCCCTCCGCCGACTCCGTACAACTTCAAAGCGACAAGCATGCGCGGCGGGATCATGCTCTCGTGGTCTCCGATACCGGCCGTCACGAATCCGAAACTAACCGGCCCGGATGGATACGAACTTCTGCGTTCGCCCAGTGGCACATTCACGGACGACATCCAAATCATCCCGATTCCGGGCGTGCATCAGACGAGCTATCTCGACAACATCGGCGGATCGGCGACTACGGTATCCTATCGAATCCGGACTACGGGAGGCTCAGCCGCAGCTCCGCAATCTCAACGCGGCCCCGAGTCTGGCACCGTGCGTCATCGCTCGATCGACGCGAGTGATACGAAGACTGCACAGACCACGATCTTCGATAACTTCACGACGGACAAGACTCGCTCGAACGCTCGGTTCGGTAACTACGGCTCGGAGAAGTACAAAACTGGACTCGGCAAAGTTGGAGGAGGAGCGGCCGGTTCCGGCGCCGGGTATGCCGGCGGCACGGGCGGCGGCGGTTCAGGAGTGCCTCCAGTAATTCCCGGTCCTCCTGGACCTCCTGGTCCTCCTGCGGGAGCCGTTTCGTTTGATCAGATTCAAAGCGGCGAGAATACTACCGCAGCCATGATTCTGGGAGCCGGGGCTGTGCTGGACGTTGATCCAAACAACCCTGGCGTAATCGACGCCACAAACATTCAAGGAATCCCAGTCAATCCGGCTGCCCCGACACACAACGGAGAACTTCTCATCTACGATGCGCCATCAGGCACCTACATCCCTGGCGATCCTCTTGTGCAGGGCGTAGAAGCAGCAGGCACCCAATCCACAACCAATCCTGTGCAGATTGGAGGAGTTGATCAAGCAGGAAGGGTTCAGAAGCTCCGTGTTGACGCGGATGGAGGCTTGCCGGACGTAAAGGAAACGAACCGATTGCTCCAGCTCGCGGCTCAGGCCGATACTTCTCCTCAGCACGTAATTGTCGAGACGATTTTGACCGAGGCTCATGTAATTGTAGATTCGTTGCCTCCAGGGGGAAGCTCCACCTCTCTTACAGATGGGACGAACGGAACAGTTGCAGTCAAGCCTGGCTCGACTCCAGCCGCTGCGTCCGACATTGCGCTAGTTGTTGCGGTCTCGCCAAACAACACGATTCCAGAGAATCAAACTCAGATTGCTGGCGCTGCAATCGCCACGGCCGCTGCTGGGGTCCAAAAGGTCGGAGTTGTCGGGAGTTCAGGCGGAGTTGTTGATGCGGTCATCGGGGCTGGAACCGCCCCGGCAAACATGGTTGTGACTGGCGGAGTGAGGAATACCACTCCTCCTGCGCCAACCAACGGACAGTCTACCGCGCTTCAACTGGATAGTTCATCCGGTCTTCGAGTGACGACTGAGGGAGGCAAACCGACTTACGCATCTCAGTTTCAGGTTACCAGTCTTGCCAATTACACTGTAGTTTTAATCGGCTCTGGAACTAAAACAGTTAAGGTTACTCGCGTCCGTCTTTCAGTCAACATCGGAGCGGCGGCACTCGCCAGCGTATTTTTAACTTTATTTACCTCTGTCTCTGGGGGGACTTCCGCCTCGCCAGCAAAAATTGCTTATGACAGTAATGATGTAGCGGCGACGGCTGTGTTGAATACTTATACAGTAACTCCTAGCACACAAATAGGAGTAAATATCGAGGCTTGGGAAGGAGTGGCAACGCAAACGACCACTCCATCTACAACAGGCTCTCTCGTCCGTGTGGAATGGACATTCGGGGGAAACGGCGCGAAGCTCCCTACCCTCAGAGGAACCGCACAAGGTCTAGGTATATTTTCATCGACCGCAGGATTGACTTTAAGTGGCTCTTTTGAATGGACTGAGGAATAATGTAGTAAAATTGAAAAGGAGTTCTATATGCCTGGAACAGATGTGAACCAACTCGTTAGGGTCGCGCGAACGCTTCCCGCAGCGACGCCGGATGGAACGGCTCCAGTCGGCAACCCTCGCGCCGGAAAATACCTTGAGCAGTATGTGATGTCCATGATCGGCACGAAACATGTGTTGGCTGACGAAGGCTCATATTTTACCGCCTCTATGACTCCTGGCCAGACGGCACTCGCTTACGGTATTCAGGCTTCTTTCTCGGACATCGCAGGATTCATTGCGATTCAAAACGGCGATGTTGCGAACGGAAAAAGAATCTATCTCGATTACGTCAAGTTCTCACTTTCTGTGGCCCCCGCCTCTTCAACATCTGCTTTGCTTGCCGTGAAAATTGACACGGCTAATCGGACGCCATCGGCCAACTTTTCGTTGCAGACACCGAACAACGTGAACATGGATTCAGCGGTCGCCTCGATCGCCAAAGTTTGGTTTCCTACAGGCGGAACGTTAACTCTTCCTACTGTCGGAGGCTCCGCTCGTGTCGTTACTGGAAACCTAAATCTTCGTGCAGTCCTTCCGACTGTTGCTGACGAATACGTTATCCAGTTTGGCGGAACAGATTTGAGTCAAATGGAGAACGCGGCCGTTGCGACCGCTACGATTGTTAAGAAACAAGTCAATGCCCCTCCGGTCATTATAGGTGGCACGGATTTTGGTTTACTTCATCTCTGGTTCCCGTCGAACGCCACAACCGCCGCATCGTTTAGCAATATCGAAGTTGGTTGGTGGGAACGCTAACCCCTTCCGCAATAAGTGATAGAATTAAATGCGGTAGGAGTGTGTTATGGGGTTCTTTTCAAGCGGCGGACGCCAAGCTGTAGGCCAAGGAGTCGGTCTCGCGGGAGTGGCCGGACAAGCCGCTTCGAAACAAATCGGTATTGATCAAGGGCTACAACAGGGATACCGTAAAACTGGCGACACGACCGCAAACTCTCTTTTCACTCTACCTGCAAACGGCGGCCTAAATCCCTATCTCTCTCAGCAGTTCGCGCGCGAGAAAGAACAGATTGGCAAGACGTATGGAGATCAAGTTGCTGCTGCCCAGCGCGGTCTCACTCAGCGCGGGATGAGCGTCGCCCCGACCGGCTTGACCGCTTCGATTCAAAACACCGCAATCCGGAACGCCGGAGACACCGAGACCGGAGCGTACAACGATCAGCTCAAGAATCAACTTGGGCTAGGTTTACAGGGCGTGAATTACGCGCAACAGCAGCAGCAACTCTACGATCCGTTGAAGGCTGTCGCCGCGACCGATCAAAGCGCCCAAACACTCGGTCAGCTTGGCGCACTGAAACAACAGATGGGTTCAGGATTTGGCGACGTATTGAAAGCCGCTGGAACCATTCTCCCGGCGTTCAGCGGCGGCGTATAAGGACTCTCGTTTATGGCTGTGAATCCATTTCTAGCTCGGCTCAACGCGATGCTGGGCCGGCAGAATAAAGGCCAGCCGGTTCCAGACGCAACAGGAAGCTCCACTCCCGACGCCTCCGCAGGCGCCGCGACAGACGGAGGAAGCTCCGGTTCGCAGGGCGTGAGCGGCCCTCCGCAGCCTCTCAAGATAGCCTCCGGCAGATCCGCTCCCGACACCTCCGGCACTGACCAGCCTCCCGCGGCGATCGCTCCTTGGATCGGGCCTCCCGCAGTTGGACAGAAGTCTGCATCCGAGGCTTCGAAGGATACTCCGGCCGAGGGCGACGTTGCTCCTTCTGCACAGGAGATAGGGACGAGTTTCGATGACGCGGCTGGATCTGACAAAGGTCCGAATGTCGGATCTGGCGCGAACGAACCTCTGCTCGCCTCGCAACTCCCCAAGAACCCTTTGATGCGCGCCCTCGCCAAAGTCACTGGGATGGCAAAGGAGTCGCCGGCGCCCGGCCAAGTCTACACAGGTCCGCAAGGGAAAGCCGCAGAAGGCACGTATGCTGGTCCGAATCAAAACTCAAAACTTGGTACCCTCGCCAAATTCGCTGGAGGTATCGTTCAGCGAGGAGCCGAGAACTACGGTTCGAATTTTGATCGTGAGATGTTACTCGAACGCGAGAAGATCGCATCTCAGCGTGCTCTCGCTCGCGCTCAGCTCGCAAGCCTAGATGCCTGGCGCCAAGGGCAGCTCCCGATCAAGCAACAGACTGCTGATGCTGCGACTCAACGCGCGGAGACGGGCGAGGCCGTTGGCGAAGCTCGGATTCCTCTTCTGTCTGCACAGACAGGATTAGCAGGCGCAAAGACTGGACTCGCTCAATCACAAGATGAGAAGACTCAGCTCGAAGTCGAGCAGATACGGCAAGGACTGTTTCCTGTGGATCCGATTACAGCGCAGCTTGTGAATCGTCCGGAGTTGGCTGGCAAAGCAGTCTCTCCGTTCATGTGGAAACAGATGCAAGGCGTGCTCACCGCGCGCGGCCTAAAGGCTATGGATCTTGGGCAAGACGGATATTGGATGGTTGACCGTGCAGGGAATAAAGTTCATCAGATCTCCGCAGTCGGCCCGAGCGTCGCTCGCGCGCAAGCCTACGGAGCTAATCGTCCTGTGCAGGCGTTAACGTCTGAAGGCAACCTTCAATGGATGCCTGCAGGCCAAGCCTACGCTCAAGGAGCGTCGCCGGCCGGCGAAGGCACGAAGACAATGCAGAAGGAAGCTCAGTTCCGAGACATTCAAACCGGCTCGGCACGTGTTCGCTTGGCAATCAATAATTTGGATACGCCTCTATCGGCTGGAGCGATTTCTTCACTCACGATGGCTATGCGCGAGACTGATCCGAATGTGTTCCATCAACTCATGGATAACTTCTTCGGAACTCAACAACTCACGCCTGCACAGAAGGATTTTGCTGTCGCAGTCGCTCAGATTAACGAGCGTGCTCTATCGCTTCGGAACATCGCCGGCATGGGATCCGGATCTGACTCGATGCGTGCCGCAATTCGCGCAACTCTACCTAACGCCAAGAGCGGCGACAAAGACCTCATGCTGAAGCAACTCAACGCGTTCGATCAGATGGTGGATGCGTTGCACACAGGTGTACCGGGCACCGCAGTAAATCCTCGCAAACCAGCCGCGTCCACGACTGGCGGCGCGACTCACATCTGGACTCCGCAAGGACTTAAACCCGCTACCTTCGGAGGACGCTGATGCCGGGCAAATGGAACGTGCAAGCTCCCGATGGCAAAGTCATCCAGTTTCCCGACGAGTTCACTTCTGACGATGTGAACCGGGAAATGGGGAAGATATACGCTCCGTCTACTTCTCCCGAATCAGTCGGCGCACCGGGGGTTTCAGCGCCTTTTCCTCCTCTTCGTAAAGGTTCAAGTAGTCAACTTGAAGGAGGCCAATCTCCAATCATTTCGAGTGCTCCCGAAGAGAGCGGGTTGATGACTGGCCCTCTATCCAAAGAGAAATCGACATTAACCGGCCGACTAACTGGGACTGATCCGTTGATGCAGCAATTCTATGCGAGGACAGCAGCGTCTGCCGCCGATATTCCATCTGCGATCTCTGGTGCATTAGAGTCCGTAACGGCTCCTCCGACTTCTGAAGAAAAAACTGAGTTTCCTAGCTTGAACTTGAATAGTCCGGTAAACCGCGTTCCTTTAGCTGCACAGAGGATGGTTGGTCAGCCAATCCAGCATGCAGTTGATTGGTACGAACAGGCCGCTCGCGGAAAAGTTCCGAAGCCTATCGAGCAAGCCCAATCCGTCGCGCCCGAAGCTCTAGGCCAAGGAATTCAAGCGGTTGGGACTGGAGCATTAACTGATGCTGTGATGAAAAAAGTTGTTCCGAGTGGGGTGTCAGGCGATGTACCTTCCGCAACTGACAAACTAAAAATGCGCCAGGCACTGCGCCCGCAAGACAAAGATTTACGGTTTGATCAGAGCGTTGGAGATGCTTGGTCCCGGATGAAAGACCAGATATCCCAGAACGGAATGCCCGCGACTCTTGGGGATTTCTATGATCTGCTCAAGAACGCAAAGAAACAAGTGTGGTCTGAGATCACTTCGAAACTTCAGACTGCGCAGAACACAAAACCTCCTATCAAGGGATTACTCCCTTCTCCTACAGCCGAGATTGATACAGGTGTTCAGTCTGTGCAGGGCGAAGCTCCAGGCGGAGTTCTACGAGCGGAATCTCAGCCTGCCAATCGTTATGGTCATCCTCCTTTTCCGTCTGATCAAGGAACTTTTCCTTTGCGCTCGGAACAGCCTCCTCAATTTCTTTCTGGCGGAGCACATCCTGAGATGTCCGGCCAACTCACGAATCCAGCGACTTTACTCACGCGAGACACGTCCGCTATTTCGGCAACGCGGGATCGCTTGGCTTCTGTTGTTAACGACGAGAGTAAGTTTTCAAAATTGACTCCTGGAGAACAGAGTGCCTATGAATCCCAACTCAGCCGCCTGAACAAACTCCTGGAACCGGGGCCGTCCGGAGTCGTGCATGGTCCCTCGATTGATGGAAACCAAATAGCGAACGCTATCGAGAAAAGCATTCGTCCACGCGGCAAACTCTTTGCCGATTCTTCTGTGCAGGAATTAAAGGCACGAGCAGACGCGTATCGTGGTCGCACGCTTCCTTTAGATTACGCAGAGGAACTCCTGCAGGATGCGAACCGAGAAGCGTCTTCGTGGTATCAAGGTGCAAGCCGGGATCCTCACGGACCTCAATATCAAGTATCAGCGGCCGCAGAAGCTGACTCTCTTCGAAACCAGCTTTACACGAAGATCGACGAGCTAACAAAGTCTGACCCAGGCACTGCGCGACAACTCAAGAAGGAATACGGTGCCCTGAACTCATTGCAGAAAGCAACAGGCAAACGGATTCCGGTTGTTTCACGCCAGGCTCCGATGAATCTATCCCAACAGATCATGTCAGGCGCTCTCCCTGTCGCTGCATTAGAACTTGCTATGCACGGCGGTTTAAGTAGTCCGGAAGCAATCGGCACAGCGGCACTAGGTTACGGAGGTACGAAGCTCGCAAAGTACATTAACGCGCCCGAGACCTTGCTGAAATCTGCCTTGCGCGAACCGACTAATGTTCCGGCCCCGATATCTCAGGCTCTGCGTAAAGGAGCCGCAGTAGGTGCCGGCTCGACGGCTCTGAAAGGAAAACGTCAATAATGTCTCAGACAAAATCAAAATGCAATCATGAATTCGTCATCACAAACCCGATACTCAAACCACTACTTGAATGGTGCCCGAAATGTGGATGTATGAAAATCCCATTCACGAAAGGCGGTAACAATTAAAATGGCTCCTCCGGCACCCATCTCGAACGCTCTTAATCCTCCTCCTGTGCAGAAGCCGCCGGATCCGGTCCTCGCCGCGAGCGGTCACGAAGACTTGCTCGGCGATCCTGGCACCGGGTTCATGGCACGAACGGGCGAGCGGATCAAGGATAACGTTCTTGCTTTGCCTCGTCTGGCTAAGCAAGCTCTCGAACCGTCTTCTGCACAGACATCGAACAAGCTGAACACGACTCAATCGGCTGTGGAGAGTATGCGGAGTCCTCTTGGACAGTACAAGGATCCCGCGAACATAGCAGGCGACATGATCAGTATGGGCCTGCCTCTCGAAATGGGCGGGATGCCTGAGCGCCAGCCTCTTGTTGGCGAGCACCCTGCATTTCATCAGCAGCTCATGTCCTCCACCGAACAACATGGCGCAGCCACAATGAACCCCCGGACCGGGATGCCCGTGACTGGCAACAAGTTCGCGGTCTCGATCGCTCCTGAACACTCGGTGTATTCAGAAACCCCTTTCTCTCATGAGCAAGTGTCGAGCTTTGTGCAGCAGCATCAAGATGTGCTTCAACGGAACCCGAACCTACACGTCAGCACAATGAAGGATCCGCATGGAGTCTACTCACTCGAACTCTCCGCCACGACTTCGAACAAACCCGCTGCTGTGCAGATGGGTCAGGAACTCAACCAGCAAGGCGTGTATCACGTTGGCCGAGGCGAACATGTTCCGACCGGAGGCACAGGCGAGGCGGCTCCTCATCAACTCTCCGTGGATGAACGCGCCCAGATGCTTCATGCGGCCTCTCCTCAAACGTGGGAGGCTCAGCCTTTCTCTGGAACTCACTATTCGGATCAAAAGTTGGATTACATCGACGGGAATCGCCGCGGCATTAAGCCGAACGGGAAGAATGGGCAGCCTACTCCTCCAACCGGACAGGAAGCTGCACGCCTGAATCTTCAGTCTCAAACAGGAGTCGGTCAAGACGCTCCTCCTGGCTATTACGTGTACAAAAACGGCTCGCGGCCGGAACCCGGTGTTGGAACGCGTCCGTTCTCTCACTCCGTTCGTGACAACTTCGCGATCGCCAAGATTGGCGATCCGCAATGGGAGCAAGCGGCCCAGCAAGCTCATGATGAAGTCCTACAGCAGACCGGGAATCCCCAGGCTGCACAGTATGCGAAAGCGAACGCAAAGGAACACGCGATTCGCGATGCCGGGTATGACGGCTACACTTCGTCTGGGAATCACGGTGTTCATTTCTTGTTTGATGGACACGAAACCAGCCTGGTCGGGTCGCCACCTAAACCGTTCGAGCTACCGGCAAGCCGTCAGCCTGCACAGGTGACGAATAATGCGTCAGGGCAGACGATGGCTTCACAGGAAGCGCTGAATCGTCAAGCCAGTGAGAAAGCTCTCGGCGAGCGCCGGGTCGCGGTCGATACCCGGAGCGGCACCGAGCGTCCGCTGATCGGACCCGAAGCTGTGGATTATCGAGCGCAGCCTCATGAGTCAGTGGAATTCCGAGGAGGCCAGCGAGAGGGCGAAGTGATCAACGCCGGCAACAAAGCTCGTCCTTACAAAAAGGCGGTATCGAGCGGGGCGGAGAAGGCGCCAAACACAGCCTTCTTCAAGCGTGCACTAGCCGAACGTCCGAATGAACCGCTGAAGAATCAGATAGAATATTCACAGCAACTTAGGCAGAAAGCCGAGAAAGCTCCAGGCGGGGATCCAGCCGAAATCAATCGGATCGCGAGCGAGTATTTGAAGAGTTTGGGTGCTAAATAATGGCAACACCGTGCGTTGTTACGGCAAATTTTGAAGATTCGACAGGAGCTGCACTACAGGGAAATAGTTTCCTGCGGTTCCGCTTGAGAAATTTTGCGGGCAACGTTCCTCTCGTAACAGGAACCGCGATCGTTGTCGAGACTCAGTTGGATGTGTTTCCAAATGGATCAGGTCTGATCAGCACTAATCTTTGGGGCAACGATTCGATCTCTCCAACTGGAACTTTCTGGACGTGCGAATTCTGGAATAACGGAAGAATCACCAGCCAACAGAATTACCTCATCACTGGCGCATCCTTCAATCTCAACTCGGCTCCACCGATCAATCCTCCTCCGGCTGCATCCGGGCCGTGCGGAGGCTTACCGAGCGGAGGCTTAACAGGCCAAGTTCTCACGAAGAATAGCAATACATCATGCGATGCGAGTTGGCAGGCTGTTTCTGCTCCTTTTGGCGGGCCGCGGCCCTCTTTAGGCAACTGGCACGGCATTACGATGTCGCCGCACACGACAGTCATCACAAACAACAATGCGTACGGCACAAACCCCACGACGGGCGGAGGAACCGTAACAGCGATCCGGCCCACGGCGACAGAACCTGCGTATCTCATATTTCCGACCGCGGCCAATGTAGGCGGCGGAGACATCGCGTACCTGCAGGACAACGGCGGCATGAACGATGGCGTCAACAAAGGATCCATCACACTAGGGATTCTCGCAATCACAGAGTATCGTGTGATTGTCCCCATTCTTGCGAACGCTCGTGCGTATGTTGGTTTCGGTGATCAGCATAACAGCGAGAACGCTATGCGGACAGACTCGATTGGTTCCACTGGAGGACTAAACTTCTGCGGGTTCCGATACTCTACATCAGCAGGAGACACGACTTGGAAATGTGTCACGGCCAACGCAGTGTCGCAGACTATTGTGGATTCCGGAGTCACGGTATCGGCCACGGTTGGCGCTGTGCTCGCAATCAAGTTTAATGGCACGAACGTCCTATTTTTCATCAACGGCGTTCAGGTTGCCAGCATCGCGACGACGGTTCCGACGACCAGCACGAAGATGGGGAACATTTGCTTCTGCGATAATATCAACCAAGCAAACTCGATCCAGATTGCTGTCGCATATTCTTATTGGTGTACAACGGTATGAGCGAACCCACGATCAACGAAATCATCCTCGGTGAGTTGCGCGGCCTTCGGACGGAAGTTACGCAAGGTTTCTCAGAAACCAAACAGCGGATTACCGCCATTGAGACGAACACTGAGCCGTTCTTCGAGAAAGACGGAGGTCGCCAGACGATGCAGGAAAGCATCGACGATTTGAAGAAGACCAAGTATGTAGTGCTCGGCGGGGCCGGCGTACTCACGACGCTCGGCCACTGGCTTCTGCACAAGCTGAATTTCTAAGCGTGGTAAAATAAAGAAGGAGCATTTATGCCCGGTGGACAAGGACCAGGAGTAGCGTACGAGCGAGGGACACAGGCGTTCATTTATACCGCTTTGGCTGCGTCGAACGCCCAAGTAGGTCTCGCAGCTCCAGTCGGCGCCGGCATCTTTGGGATCGTTCCAACAGTATCCCGCGGCCAGCTTCCTTTCAATGGAGTGTTCCAAATCCGGGCGATCGGCGGCTCCTTCACGTCGTTCTCAGTCACGATTCTAGGGAGTCTGGACGGAGTGAACTTCTTCCCGATCAGCGCAGCCGTCACACAAGCGGCCCCGACCAACATGAGCGTGAACGGAGGAATCTTTACGGCTGAGACTTCCGGAGCGGTCGGAATCGATTTCGGAGTACGTTACATCTCTGCAGTAGTCACCGCACTCGTGCTTGGCACCGCAACCGGACTAGAACTTAGCTTCGCAGTTTAGAGTCCGTGTACGAGTAGTGCCCCGATCGCTACACCGATCCCGACCGTTTTTAGCGTCGTTCCTACTTTCTTCCAGAACGCAGGTTTCTTCTTGAGCGCAGCAATCTGGATGTCCTTCTGCTCCTCAATCTTCTCCTGTGCAGATAACTCAGTTTGGCAAGCCTGTAGGTTAACCTGCGCGACCTTGCACTCCCCTAGCGCCTGCACGAGAGGCATCACGTCCACGCTCACAGAACCGGGAGCCTGGGGGATCGGCCGGGCGTTCAGCGGGACATCGGTGAGCTGAGGGATCGCCGCGATTGCTTGCTCGGGAGTCTTCACATCATGCACGATGCGGGTGATCACCTGGGTCTGCTGCTTTGCGGCATTCTGCACAGAGATGATTTGATCCTGGAGAGACTTCACAATTTGTGAAGATTGCTTGACTTGGGCGTCGGCGAGGAGCCGAGCGTCATGCTCTTGAATCCACGAGTGGCCTAGTACGAGCGCTACGCTGAGCGCAGCGATCCAGACCAGATGAGAAAGTACGAAATGTTTCACGTCCCAATTAAACATAAAACTCCTGTTTCCCGATCGTGGCGACGTGCGGGTGATGCTCCGGATCGCCGACGATGACTCGCGTGAACCATCCAGAAGTTACGGTTCGCGGGTTGTAGTAGTAGTGAGCACCGCAGGTTGGATCGGGATCTTCACCTCTTAACACATACTCTACTAACATGGCGCAGTACGCATATTGAATATCGCCATCCTGCGGAGTTAGGTTGAACTCTGGATCGCTCGACACACTCATCGACGTGAACTGATTCTTCGCGAACACTACACGATGCACGTCGGCCGGGAATCCAATCGCACCGACTCGGTTCGCGATCACGTGCATGACCGCGCGCATGGCTTCCTGCCCGTCTCCGCGGGCTTCCTTCCATGCGCAGAGCGCTACGTTCGCAGCGTCGTCTTGATCGTAGACGATCATTACTTCGCTCCTCTTGCGATCGGTGCGCCGGCCGCTTCCATCTCAAGCTGGAGAATAGCGAGAGCACGCCAACACATTTTTGCTGAGTGGCGTAGACCATCTGAATCGAACGTCCCGCGCTCAGCGAAGTGCCGCTGCATTGTGTCGGCATGATCGGCTGACTTCCCGCGAGACCAATGAAGAGGCTGGCCAGGATTGTGCTGCTGATTCCCAGCGAACGACACCTTCGCAACTTCGATGAGCGCCGAGGCGAAATAATCGAACACGCCGGAAGCGAGCGGGATGTTCTTACGCTCCGCTGAGTCAGTCGGGAGTATTGGAGACGGAGTTGCCTGGGACAGATCTTTAGGGACTATCTTTTGGAACGGATTCGTGCTCATCTTCTTGCTCTCTTTCCTGAAGTAGTTTTGCTAACTCTTGTTTCTCTTTCTCGATCAACTGTGCAGCCTGCGGCTTAGTGAGACCGGCCATATCGCACACGCGCATGAACTCGCGGGAGCCGGTTGTGAGCCAACGGGCAGCAAGATGCGCAATGTGCAGATCATCCTTCCGGCGCGAGCGCGCTTCTGTCTGTGCAGTCCGGATGACATGCAGCCATAGTTCACGTTCAAGATTTCTTCGAGGCGTATTCGAGGACATAGCATCCAAGTAGGAACTCTTTCGTTTCCTGCCACGTGTCGAACTGCTGGACGCCTGGCGTGTAATGAAACACGTTTTCTTTTGGGCCGCAGATGATGAGGGTTTTGCCTCGCCCTGCAGCGTAACCGGATTCAAAGTGCCGACCGCCGCGCCGGTGACACGGCCCGTTCTCTGGATCCACGGTGAGCAGGACTAATGCGTCTGCCGCGTCGATGTCCTGGATATCGATCTGTGCAGTCTGAGTGAGATAGTCTTCAGTTACATCACTCATCAGAGTAGCGGGCGCGACCTTTTCGTCGAGCCATCGCGAAGTCACCTCGATCCCACACGCGCGCAACTCTTCGGCTTTAGCGAGTGTTTCGTTCTTACTCGAAAACCAAGCGGCCAGATAAACTTTCATCGATCATCTCCGTTTCCGCGAAGCACGCCACGCCGCAAACGATCAGTCAGCTTGTCAACGTTGGCTTGCATGACTTCATCTGGAGTGAATCCCATCTCTGTGCAGATTTTCGTCCAGTAGTACAACACGTCTCCGAGTTCTTTCTTCAGAGCCGCCTTATCGATATGATCATCCCGGAGCAGTTTCTTGATGTGCTCTTGCACTTCGCCCGCTTCCCCGCCGAGACCAAGAGACATAATCGCGAGAGCTTCTTTGAGAGGGCGCCCGTCACTAATCCACACGGACTCCACAAATCGCGCGTAATCTTTGAATGTCATGGTTGTGGTCCTAAAGGTGCCTCTAACTTCGTGCTCCTTGCCTTCACTTCGGAAATCTGGTGCTGTCCGGTCGGCAAAAATTCAACCGCCCACACAGATCCGGTGCTCTCCGGGCCGGGCATTCCGGTCTCCTTCGACGGAGTTTCTTTGATCGGCGGCTCGACGTTCTCCCCGAGCATGGTCCGGAGAGGGTAGAGATTACGCGAGTGCGTAACGAGCACGAGAGCCTGGGTCGGATTCTGCTCGACGTATTGCCGTGCGGCCTGCACAGGTTTGGAATAGCGACCGATGAAGTCTGAGTAGGATTCACCTTTGGGCACCTTCATGTCCGGGTTGTCTTGGAAATGCTTGAGCGCCGCGAGGGAGTCATCGTTGATCGGCATCCCAGTGAACTCGCCATACTGCCAGGGCCGGAGCGTCGGCGTAGTGGTCACGGCCGCGCCGGTCTTCTGCGCGATAGCGTGCGCGGTTTGCTGAGTTCGGGTGAGGTCGCCGGCGTAGATGTGGGCGATCGGGAACTGCGCGACCTTATCGCCAGCCTCGTTCGCTTGCTTGATTCCGGTCGCATCGAGTTTGGGATCAAGCCAGCCGCGGAACTCCTTCTGAGCGCCCTTGTTCATTTCGGTTTGTCCGTGACGAACTAGAAAAATTGTAGGATTAGCCAAAACAGAAGTCTTCATGCAGGGACTCCTAGCCGACCAAATTTCTGTCCTGAAATGTCAGCTCGCTGAGTCAACTTTCTTTCTCCTATTCCGTTTCCCGATATGAGCCATCGCTTCGTGCAGTCCGACATGTCCGAGCCGATACTTCCGATCGTGCTCAACCCATCCTCTACGCGGTTTCTTTCTCCCTAACCCGTGCCGCGTGAACCCCGTCACGAGAATCAGGCGCCCAGTGTGACGCTCAATCTTGCCTTCTTTATTCTTGAACGTGAAGTCCAGGACGCGTTGAGGGTGTTTAAGGGCGTTCATCGCAGCGTGATCTCCCACTTCCCAGACGGCTCAAGAATGCAGCGGGCCATCATGGTGTCAGAAGGAGCCATTCCTGCGGTCTCGGCGTAGGTTCCCCAGTACTCAAGGAAGCTCGAACTCATCACGCCAGCGAACTTCTCCAGACGGATCTTTTTGTTCTGCCGCTTCTCGCGCCAGTCAAAGAGGAGCACGACATCGTGTAGATGGCCGACGAGATAGAGCTGACTATCGCCGCGCCCCATAAACCTATGCAGCATCTGGGCTTTGGCGCCTTTTGTGCGCGATCCTGTTCCTCCGTGCCAAAGAGAGACTTTGAACGGCTCGTGCTCTCCGTAATGGATGTCGATGTACTGCGTGCCAGAAGAGTACGGAATCTTCAGGAGGGTCGCGAGTAAGTGTCCGAGATCGCCGAACGTTTTCACGCCTCGGCGCTCATGATTTCCGCCAACAAAACCGATCACGCGATGACGCATCGGCATCATCAACTCAACGAACCGATATACCTGGCCCTGCGGCTCTACGGTGTTTTCATACGGACTAGCGATTGAGATTACAGTCGCAGCATCTACAAGATCTCCGCCAAAGAACACAAACCGGTTCGGCTTTGCTAGAACCCAGTCCCGAAACTCAATTACGCGCTCGACCTTGCAGGACATGTGACCGTACTGCACGTCTGTGATCATCAGGAGTTCAATGCCGTTGGGGAACTCTTCCGGGTCGAACTTGACACTGAGATACTTCAGTTCGTCGCCGTACTGCATCGTGCCGCGGACCTGGACGATATCTTCCGGGGCATTCTTCCAAAGACGCGTGAGGTAATCACCAGTCGTAGCGACGAGGGCTTTTGTGTGTGGAGGCATTTAGAGTTTGTTCTCCTGAATTTTACGATGAAGATAAGTACTACGCCTTTTCCAACGATTTTGCTCTGACGACCAAGACCGAATCTGACTTTGGCGGTAGGTTCCGTCAACCTGTTTTACCTGACAAGTTGAACATCGCAGTTGGCCTCGATCTATCCAAGTTCCTCGCTTAACCTGTCTATCTGGATGATATTTACATCGCGGTCTTTTTCCTTTATCCCACTGAGCTTTTCGTCTGACTATTGCAAGATCTCGAAGACACTTCGTGCAACGAGCTGAATGAGGGCTAGTTTTTGCCGTGCTAGGCGCAACAAATCTGACCTTACACTTGACACATTTCTGTCGGCGCATGTCCCTCTGTTATGTCGTCCATTTTAGCAGAAATCCCGCAATAAATCAAGGGATTTCCTCGGTCTCTTGTTCTGTGCAGGCCGTAGGCTCGCCATCTCTTCCGGAGCATCTGGGCCGTCTGCACAGGCGGAATGATAAAGATCGAGACATGGATCGAGGAGCTGGGCGTCGAGTTCGTGTGGATAGGTCGCGCTTTTCATGTCTCTATTATCTCGCATGTTTTCCGAGACTGCTAAGTTGCTCAATCACCAGAGATTATCGAACGCCCCCTGGCGAACAAGTTTGCGCATCCGTCGCTTGAATCGAGACCCGTGAAAATGCTCCTGCGGTGTCTTGGGAAATTCTACGTGACACATTTCATGAAGCAGCGTGGTGCATGCAATGCGTTCAAGAAATTGCAGTTCGTGTCGCAGGACGATGTACTGCGGAACCCAATTTGTAATGCGTGTTTCCGCAACATGATTAGGAGCAGTCTTCCCAAAATAAACCCGTAGGCGTTTCGGTAGCCGATTGCCGAAGTACGTTTTGTTGTAGGACTTATAGTAATCGCGTAGCTCAGCGCTCGTCATATCTCACCCTCAAACGGATCTTTCCACCGAGTCCGATGGATGGAAACCGTCGAGCGGGCATTCTGCATAGTGCGGAGAACGTAGTCACGGCGCCGGAGCTTCGCGCGAGGTTTCGCCCTCTTCAAGAACTCCGCTATATTCTGCTCCACCGTGGCGTCGGCGCCCATGTCTCGAACGACGGCGCAAGCCAGGGAGAATTCCGCACCGCTCGCGGACTCGTCGGAGTCGCCGGGCGAGACGGGCGGGATATAGGAGGAGCGGATTTCGGCGTCCGTCAACTCTCCAAAATAGATCGTGAAGAACTCCGTCAAATCGCGAGTCTCAATCTGTGCAGACAAAGCCCCGGACGGCGTGTCTGTAATCCACGGTTCTTGCAGAGCACTGATTACTTGACCAGTCACCGTGAAGTACCGCCCGCTCACGTACGCCTCAAGAGCCGGGTGCTTGTCTGGAGGATGCTGCACAGACAGATTGGTCATCTTTATTTTTCGTCCGCGGACCGGCATCGTGGCTTTGCACCAGATGTGGAAGCCTCGTCCGCTCGGCGAGAGTTCGGTGTAACTGTTCACGTGAGCGATAATCTGCCATGCCCAATGCTCAGTTTCTCCTGTCTTCGGATCTCTACACACATCCAGATCGAGCGCGCAGTAAGGCGGCGCGATCACGCATCCTGGTCCGTGGAAGTACTTGCCTCCTTTCAGTACCTGTTCGAACGTGCTCCATGTGGACGGGTCGGTGCTGCTCGCGAGTTCCAACGACTTCACATCAAAAAGAACTTTGGTGAATCTGCCGTCCCTCTCCTCATTACGATACCCGACCCAGCGAGGGAGTTTGCGCAACTCCTCGGGAAATTTTGAGAAGTCACTCATTTCTGCTGCTCTCCCCACGACCGGCCCCAGGACGGACCAGAATTGATCGTCACGATTGGAATAATGAAGCCCGGCATTTCTTCTGAGGGAGTCTCCATATCCTCCACAAGCCACTGCATCGCTGTCTTCGGATCGATCTCTTCTTTGACGTAGCAAAGGATCTCGTCGTGAATACTCAACACGAATCTCATCAAGCCCTCTCGCTTCCAGCGCCGATGGAGGTTGAGAGTCGCGAGCTTGATGAAATGGGCCACGGGACTCTGTTGTTGCATCGCCTGTGCAGTCTTCATTCTGTCTGCCGGATCACCATAGGAAATAAGTAGATAGCCATGTGGAGTCCTCACCGCATGTTCCTTCTCGCATTGCAACGAGACACTCTTCTGAAAATCTCGCACGCCAGGAAAACGAGTGAAGTATTTGTTCGCAACTTCTAAGGCTTTCCGTCGATTTGAGTAGCTGGCATCGCCGAATACTCTCCGGGCCAAATTCACGCCCGTAAAACTTACTACCTTGCCGTCGAAGGTCCACTCAGGAAATACGATTCGAGCGCCTGCGGCGATCTCTTGCTTGATCCGTGTGCCGCGCAGCTCTTGCGGAGTTTTAAGTTGGATCCCTTCCAGAATATTGCCGGCATGCTGGATCGACTTTGCCGCCTCGCGTGCATTGCCGAGCGTTTTGGAAATTTCCATTTCTTCTGTCAGACCTGAAATCTCTTTCACGTAATCATGCAAATCAACGTCACGATCTATCTGGTAGCCTGACCGAAACAGCACCACACGATTCTCTGCGTTCGAATAGTCCGCACGCAAAATGTACCAACCCGGCGGCGCGATGATCGCTTTGCGGTAAGCCTTCCCGATGGACTTGCGTCGTTTCCCTATGTTCTGCAGGTTGGGCGAGCTGCACATCAGACGAGACGAACTAGTGAAATAGGCAAGATGCGGATGAATGAATCCATTCGGATCAGTGTAGCCCTCAATATATCCCGTCTTCGGATCCACGTACTGATCCTGAAACCAGCGATCCGGTCCGTTCCCGAGCTGCTTGAAGTCCAGCAGTTTCACAAGATCAGGCGGCGCGAGATCGTCTCCGCCTAACTCCTCAACCGCATCCTTGATCGTTTCTTCCTGATTATCGTCGAGCTTCAGGCCGTGCTTCGCTTTGAAGTACGCGATCACTTGTTGCGAACTCTTCGGATTGAACGGGAGTTCAGCCTCTAGTGCGGCGCGATCTTTCTCATGAGCTAACCGCAGCTCTTGCACGTAAGGCTTATCGACAAACACGCCGTACTCACGCGCCTCGGCGAGAGCAACAGCTAACTCTCTGTGCAGAACGTAGAGTTTGTCTAGCCCACGCAGGGCCATACTCCGATTGAGATGAGGGAGCGACAGGATCGGGGCTGCAGCGTCTAGTCCGTTGTATCCCTGCTCATCGTGGACCGGACACGGGCCAGAACACACATCACCTCGACAATCTTTCCAGTGCGGCAGATCGGTATAGAGCGAACTCATAGTCCACAAATTGTTGAACCCGCGCCCCCGTTTCTCTCCTTGGTCTTCTTCGAGCGCAGCTTTGCCCGAAGACTTCGAGAGGTGCATGTTCACTAGCCAATGCTTGATGATCGTGTCTTCGATGTTTTCGAGATTCAGTTCAATCCCAACATTCTTGAGAACTCTTAGATCCGCTCCCACGAGATTGTGACCGGCGAACACCGTTTCTGGATGCGCCGCAAGAAGCGCTCGAAAGAGTTCGCGTCCTTCGCTGAACGGAACTGAAACGTGAAGTTCGCCGTCCGAGAGACCGAGGATCGTCGGGCGGCCTTCTTGGTTGAATTCGAGATCGAAGCCGAGCGTGGTTTTGCCATAAAACCTCCTGATGTCGTTTGGATCGCGCGAGACCGCGGGCCAAGTTGGGAGGAACGTGTACACCTAATTCTCCACATCCGTCCGCTTCAGCAACTGCGCGCTCCCCTTCTGCTTATTCTCCCGGATCTGCTTCGCGAGCTTCTCGAAGATGACGGGCTGCTGCTGAATCGGCACGTTCGAGATGGACTGGAGGAGATCCGGTTCGCCCGCGAAAATGAAGATGCAGTAGAGACCAGCAGAGTCGGCCTTCTCCATTAAGTCTTCGGCGTAGCTCTGTAACGTTGTTCCATGAATGTCTTTATAGTCCACGAGCTTCTTTGGCATTTTCTTAATCCTCGTCTGACTCACTAGATTTCTCCCTTGAACGGATCCACAAATTTCGTCTTCATCTTTTTGGGCTTCCGCGGCGCACCAGAGCCTGCCACTTTTCGCTTCTTCGCCTTGAACTCGAATCGCTCGCGATACGTTTCGATCCAGTCGGCAGCGAGAGCGGCATAATGCCCGCGCCAACGAGTGACATTACTCGCGTAGCGCAAGAACGCTTGCGCTGCCTTGCCTCCAAGTAGGCTAAGAACCCGGCGACCTTGTTGAGTGAAGTCGCGAACTTTTTCTGCATCTTTGACGGCAAGTGGGAGAGGAGTGATTTCGCGAAGTATACCCGCTGGATGCAATCCCACCACGACCGTATCTGGTCGGAACTTATCGAGTCGGTCCCACATCCGGCAGGCTTTCTCGGCTCCTTGCCGCGTAGTCCCGGTCGGGTACTTCGGGACTCCTTTGACGAACGAGACGCACCTAATCGTGTTGTCGAGGTAGACTTCTTCACGTTTTATCCCTGCCTTCGGCCATATCCAGAACTGTAAAGCGGCGCCACTCTGACCCACGACTGGCGCACCCTGCGATAAGAACTTGAGCGGGACATCAGGATAGTCACGCCGGCGAGTCCGGATCTCTGCCGAGACCGTTTCCGAATCGCTCCAAAAAGCGCGACCAGGAACGGGCGAGAGTTGAAACGAGACTTCTTCCCTTCCAGGGGCTTCGAGTACAAACGCGTAGCGCGCCGTAAGTGGATCTCCAGAGCCAGCAACAAACCCTCGTCCGACAGATTCGAAAGACTTTCCGTCTGCACAGTGCTCATTAACGTGTGTTTCAAGTTGTTCTCCACAGTGGCGGCAGGTACACGCGAGCGGGCAGCCCGCGGCGTAGCATTGTTCAGGTTTATCGCGCATCGTCCGTGCAGTCCTTAACAATTAAGTGTCTTATGGGGCAAACAAGAGAACGCCCCAAACAAGAAGCGCGATATTCCTTTTGACCAAAACAGACAACTCATGAAGGCTGGCGTCTCCTTTTAGTTTATTCGCACGCCAACTGATGACCCAAACGTTTCCGGGAACATATCCCAACTCTGGAATGATTCGGTCAAGAGATGGTCCTTGAGGAGATTGTTTGCCTGTATTTTTCGTAAATACGAATGGTGTTCCGAACACAGGACACCGATCAGGAATCACAATATCAGCAAGCGTTAAGGAGTAAGGAACTTTTCTTTCCTTCGCATTTTTCCGCGCGTTTGAAAGCATAATCAGTTCTGGATGTGATTCCCTCCATTTTAGGCAGACCATTTTGCTTCTCTCCGGATTGAGTACACGCCATTCTTTTGATTTTTCTTTTGCCTCAGCACGATGCCGAGATCGCCAAACAGCATGACAGGTTTTACATGCTCCAGTGGATTCTTCGACAGTGGACAAGGTTCGGGGATGTCCCCATTTACAAAATGATTTGCGCGGTATTCTACTCATCGATGTAGTACAACTCCCTACGAGCACGTGTGGTGGCGACGTAGACAAGATTCGTCTCCTGCTCCCGCTGCGTGTCTAACTTCATCGCCCAAGACGGAAAGAACAGATTCTGATTCAGGATGAACACTCGGTCCCACTCGCCGCCTTTCGCCTTGTGGACCGTGGACAGGATCACTTTGTCCTGTGCAGAACCCTCTCCATCCTGGAACATCCCCTCGATATCTCTCCGCAACTCCGCCAACGTGCGCGGTTCCTCGTTCAGAAACACCCTCAGAGTCTGGACCCGATCGCTCAATCGGTCCGCCTCATCCGGCTTCCTTTGCGCGTAGAGCTTCCCGATCTCGTTGCTCGACCACACACTCAGCTCATCCTTTATCGCCTGCACAGACGCGGATTCGGCCCAGTTGGATTTCTCGACCCGTTTCTGTATGCGTGTGAGCAACGCGAGGATCCCCGCCCCAATATCGCGCCCGATCACTTTGTTCGAAACCCGCGCCCGGATCAACGCGAACGCGCGCGCGATCAGCGGGGCGTTATTTCTGCACAGGATCACGTCGCCGGGCCGGAACGTCGAATCGTCCCAGTTGACTCCGAGCTGCGTAACCGATCCATCCGGGGCGTTCGGCGCCGGCTCAATATGGCTCACGTACATCCGCGCTCTCTCCACAACCTTGCGTGGGCACCGATAGCTCACAGTGAGCGGAAGCTCGATCGCTGCGAATTCCTGCTGAAGCTCCGCAATTGAGTTCGTCCCGGCGCCGCGGAAGCCGTAGATTGCCTGTCGAGGATCTCCAACCGCGATCAGCCGGCCGTCCGGAGCGAGCGATCGCCGAATGATGGCTTTCTGCATCTCGTTGATATCCTGAGCCTCATCTACGAAGACTAAATCGTATTTGCGGAACGGAGCGTTGAAGATGAGCGGCATATATATCTGATCGTTGAAATCAAATTTAGCCTGTGCAGCATCCTCGACGAGAGCGAGACGGATGGAGATCGAGAGAACTTCACGTGCGAACCGGATGAGTTCTTTCGAATCGACCCACTCGATTTCATAACGATCCATCAAGCCGAGCCAGTTCGTATCGTAATCACCAACGAGACCTTTTGCGTCTTCACCAACCTGCCGTGTCTCCGGCACAATCCCCGCGTTCTGCGCCATGCTCACGAGCTTCTTGGTCGCGCTCATGAAATCTTTGTTCCGGTTCGGCGTGCGGTCCCGGATGATGTTCGAGAGTTTGTACGCGTCCGGCGCGAGCGTGCGGCCCGTGAACTTCGCCCAGGCCCGCGACCCGAGGGCGTTCAGGGTCATCGCGGAGACGCTGGACGGGAGCCTCTTCTTGAGTTCATCCGCGATCCGCCTGTTGAACGCGATGAAGAGAGAGTCGGTCTCCATCGGGAGCCGATGTGCGGCCTCAACTATTGTGCTTGTCTTGCCCGAGCCTGCCACGGCCACGACGGTTGCTGATCCGGCTCCGTTCTGCACAAAGGCGAATATGGCTTCTTGCTGAGGGGACCACGCGAGTTTTGGAACGACGAGAGTGCTCAATTTTATCTCCAGAGAAAGCTCGGGCCGGACAGAAGGAGGAAACTATCCGGCCCTTCACTTCAGCGCGTGGGGGAAAAGTTAGTGGGACTGTGGTCTGCTAGGCTAATTAAAAGTCCCCAACCCGAAGGTTTAGCCTCTATTACACGGGACCACTCGCGGGAGGTTCGTATCAGCCTGTCCCCTCCATCCGATCACTTGCATGCAGTGGCTGATCGGAGAATGTCCAGCCTACTGATTCTCCTGCTCCCACATCCGTTTGTAGCCCTTCGATCCCGCCCCGACCTTGCCGTTCCACGGCTTGATCTTCTTCGGGTCGAACGCAGTCTGGGCGTTCAGGATGTTGCGGACCTTCAACCGGTTCTTGTAGCGCGGATCGTCGCCACCATCGGGACGGCGCAGGAACACGACTTCGAGACCGGTGAGCAACTTGTTGTGGTTCTCGATCAGCTCGTCGAAGGTCTGCGCACGGGCCGTGATCCCGACTCCGGCGCTCGTCCGTCCGGCGTCCTTCGCAAGCGTACGCAACTCTTGCAACGTAGCGGTCCCGTCGTTGTTCGCGACCGCGATGCGGAACTGAGTCTGCTGCTTGTTGCCTTCCTCATCGGGCAGAGTGCTTGCGTCCACGTTGATGTCATCCACGAAGCCCTTCGGCATGAACACGTCGTAGGTCACTTCGAGCGATGGCACGTTGGTGGACTGCAGGCCCACGATGACCGCAACGGTCTCTTTCTCGTTGTCGTAACGCTTCACCGTGACACTCGTGATCACGCCCTGGTGAGCATCCGGAATGGCCGGCGGCACCGCGAGCGAACTGGTCGCAAAATAATCGATATCGCCCGCGCCTTCAGGAGCGGACTCGAACGCTTCGGTTACGCTCCCTGCTGCAAACACATCTTGTTCGTCACTCATGTGAAACTCCTCTGTAGCGCTGAATTTTGATCGAGCCGCCGCGCCGAGAGCGGGCCGATAAACTTAATTGATCGGATATGCTCCGAGCTGCTCCAGCCGCCCGATCGCCTCTCCGTAACGGAAGAACACAACGCCGAACGAGATCAGCCGCATCAGATCCTGCACAGTCTCAATAGGAAACCCGGCCGTCATCCCTGCGCCCACGATCCGTTCCTTGAACGCCGGGAGCTTGATAATCGCGCCGATCTCCTGCGAGTTCGGAGCGTCCGGGCCGTGGCCTTCTTGGATCGCGCGCTCAGACATCTCGCTGATGACCGCTTCGAGCATCTCGTTTGTGAATGAGATCGCGCTCACTTGGTCTCCTGCTTCGCGGCCTGCACTTTAGCCCAGAGTTGCGCGAGATTCATGGGTTCCTTGGGCTGGAGCACGGGCGGCATCCGCATCGCGAGTTCTTTGGGGAGCTTGATCTTCGCGAAGAGTTCTCTCTTGTATATCTGTTCCTTCCCCTTATCGTCTTTCTTCTTGTACTGCAGATACTGCGGGGTCGTGATGAACTTGCCCTGGCCGCCGCCGTAGAAGCTCGACTTGTCCATGAACAGGACGTACTCAAGCTCGGCGGTGAGCAGGAGCCGCGCGCCGGTCGGAAGATCCGGACCCATCGCTTCTTCGTTCGCAACCGGGGTCTCGTACTTCTTCGCGAGCGCTGTGAATATCGTGTGCATGCGGCGATTCTTCAGGCTGATGAGCAGATCGCGTAGGTTATCATTTACGGCTTTGTAGACCTGGCGCCCATCTTTCCGTTCGCGCCCGTCATCTGTCGTCTCGTTCTCATCCACTAACTGATTCGCGCCCTCGGTCATGTCGTCGATCTGCAGGACGGCGTTTCCATCCGGAGACGCGAGCCGATCCGCCCACTCAGGGAACCCGATGTGCCGCGCGAGCTGATCGGGAAACTGCAACGCCCACGAGAGCGCCGCGCCATCCGTAATCTGCGCGACCCGATAACCTTGATTCTTGAGCGGGAGCATCTGCTCCTGCGCGCGAGTCAGGATGATTAGGGTGCGCTCGGGTCCGCCGAACTCGGCGGCAGTGGTCGTTTTCCTGCTGTCGGTTTCCCCATACAGTAAGCAATGAAGGAACCCGGACTCTAGCCCCTTCGTGTTAAATCCGACGATCCCTTTGGGCACCGTCATCTTCGCGCCGACCGCGGCGTTCACGCCGGCCGCAATTGAGGAGGGCTGCTGCACAGACAAAGAAGGGTGAGCGGTAGCTCCAGAAGGCATAGTTACGCTGGATTGAACGGCGCGAATCGTGCCGACCGCGGTGGGGGCAACTGAAGGAGACACTTTAGGGACGGTTATCCCATTCGGCTGAGCCGGTGTTCCAGGTTGCCCCACAGTCGATGTAGGGGAATCAGGAGAAGGGGTCATTAGATTACAGGCTCCGTTTCAGTGGTCAGATCCAGTTGGAGGTCTGCCGTTTTGCGCTTGAACTCCTCGGACAACCGCTTGCGAAGGAACTCAACCGGATTGACGTTCTCCGGCACAGATTCCGTCACCGAAGTGGAGACCTCTGTGGTTGAGGAGTACGAGGAAGGGCAAAGTTTGGTGATCGACAACGTAAAATTTACGGTGTACTGGATACGCTTGTCCTGCATGATTCTGGCTCCGTGCTCACTGATTGAATGAGTGCATTATATCGCGAGAATTACAGGAAGTCAACTGAATATGTCAATTTGACACGTTCTGCTGTTCCTTCACTTGCTTGTAAAATTCCGCGACGCCCGCATGCAATGCGGTCCCGATCTGCAGTTCGATCTGCTCCTCTTTGTCGCTGAAGAGACCATTGATCAAGCGGTACTTTTCGAGACACTGGGACGCGAGTGAGTACTGACTCGCGCTGATGATCACTACGTCCGGATCCGCGAGCTTTTCCGGATCGATATGGATCAAGGAGAGCTGCGTCGCTGGGTCGGTCGGGTCGAACTTCGCGATGGCTTTGTCGTTATCCTCAAGCACAGTCGGATGCACATGCTTCGAGCAATACTTCCCGAAGAACTGGCACTCCCGATTGAAGCTGTGACACTGCATGCCGGGAAGCTGCCACGGAACCAGCCCGGACCGGCGTGCGCATCGGATCTGCGCCGCCTTCGCGCGATATCCGGCCGCGATATCTTCCAACTGTGCAGAACTGAACTCATACAGCTCCGGCGTGTCCGGATCGCTTGGATCCTTCGGCCAGAACCGGACCGGATTACTCTTCACCGCCGCACGGACCCGAACTCGGGGATTCTGCACAGAGAAGGAGTAGGACTCGCCGGCTTTGTCGTAGTAGGTGCCGCGGTTGAGCGCGAGAGCGTAGAGGGAGATTTGGGAGCCAGTCGAGATCTCCCGAATCCACACGGTTTCGTTCCACCAGGAGGTCTCGCGCCCCTTCGCGTCGCGGCGCGGCTCCTTCGCAGATTTCCATTCGTTGCCACGGATGCCGATGGAGTCCTGATCGATCAAATCTTGGACGCCGATCGCGACCGTTAGCTCGTCGAGCCACAGGACGAATCCGGTCTCGACCGCGAGGATCCGGTTCTGGGAGTCTTTGGCGCCGTGCGTGGAGATCCAGGCGTCAACGAGGCCGGCGCCAGTCTCGCGCGCGACCGGGGAGATGTCGAGGGAGGCGATGCTCTGCACAATACGATTGAAGTCAATTTTTAGCGACACGAGCTGCCTTCTTTGGGCGGAGGCAGCATGAGCCGATCCAGCCGCGTTCAGAGATATAGACCCCAGGAGTAGGTTTTCGACAGGATGCGCAAGTATACTTGCCGGGCTGCCCGAACGGATTCCTTCTCAGCGGTCCGCCAGGCCACGCAGAATACCCCGATTTGCCCTGCAGAACCCCATTTCTAGCCACGTGAGTGCTCCATTTGAGTAGTTTTGAGTTCCTTCACAGGAATCGCTATTTTGTGAGGTGTGACGCCTTTATAGGCCGCGATAGGCTGCACAGAAGCTAAGCCGTTCTCATCAATGGATTTAAGATAACCCGTGCGCCATCCATCCGCGAAATATTGCACCAGATCTCCCGGCTTCATCCCGCAAACCCGTCCGCTTGATCAGTCGGGTTCGTGGCGTCCATCCGCTCGGCCGCAAGCCTGAGCAATGCCGCGGCGCCCTGGTTCCGAATGTGTCCGTTCACCGACCCGGACCAGATCCGAGTCTGATTGATCCAGAGCGTGCATTCGTAATCGGCGGTCCCGTCCTCGCGCGCTAGGCCGCTCGGGGTGACGTTGTGCGCGGTGAAGATTAGCATGAGGGGTCCGGCACCTTATCGTAGACACCCTCTTCGAATTCTGCGCGGGCGAGATTATCGAGGGCTTTGTGCCGAGCGTACGCATCGAGCACATACGCGATCTTCTGCACAGGAGTGAAGACAAGCATTTGCGCGAGGAGCTGGCCGGCAGGCGTGCCCCAGTGGAGCTGAAAATCAATCCAATCTTTCGTGTTCTGTGCAGACATGAAGGAAACTCTCTCTCTCTCTAGCCGCAAAAATGGAACAGCGCTGCGACTCCGCCCAATAGCACAATCCATGTAATAATTCGTACGAACTCAGTGAGGGCAGATTCTAGGTCGGGACTCATTCACAACTCTCATTCAGAACCAAGGCTCAGGCGCAATGTGTTATCGGCAACGCGTCTGAGCCTTAATCGGAGGTCAACAATTGAGTGCATTATAACGCGAGATGAGTAATTCCGCAAGTTAATTGAGCCGAGGACCGTCTGGCTGAAGATAGGGCAGCGGGGGCGGGATATGTGAGAGAGAACTGCAGACGGTCTCTCTGACTCAATGCGTAGAGGATAGCACAAACCCGAACGCTTAGTTCTGGACCTCGGGTATAATTCGACTTCTCGCCTATGAAATCCGAACTCATTCGAGCCACAAGAGCACGGTTGGCCTCTATGAAGAACAGTCCTTTTGTTGTGCAGAACTTAATCGCGGTTGGCTCAGTAAACATGCTGGTTGGAGACAGCAACGCTGGCAAAACGCCGTTCGCGATGCAGCTCGCGTTATGCGTAGCGGCGGGGATCCCGTTCCTCGGGCTGAAAACGACGCCGGGCCTCGTGCTCTACTTTGACTTCGAGAACGGGGTCGAGAAGATGATGGAGCTGTACGATCGGGTGCGTGAGGGGCTAGGGATTGCAGAGGATCTCGACACGTTCCGTCTTCTCTACTCTGGCACACGCGACGAGATCGCGAGCGATGTGCGGGAAGGTAAGCCGAGCCTGATCATCATCGATACCATGCGGTCCTTCAATCCAGACACAGAGGAAAGCAACACAAAGGCCGCGAACGTCATGCGTTGGCTCAAGAATCTGTCTCATGTGAACAACGGAAACGGTACGTCGTCTCTATTCCTGCATCACCCCAAAAAGGATCAGGAGAAACATGAGCGTCCAAGTCTCGACTCGACCGGCCCGATGCAGCACTGGCTTAGTTTCGTGGCTGGTGCCTCGGCGATCGTGAATCAATCCGACACTCGGATAGGATTCGAGGCTTACGAGTCCGGCCAGGCTGAAGCAATCGTGCGCGCCACGCGCCGCGGCGAAGGAGAGTTCGGGCCGCTCAAGCTCGGCCGGATCCGCCAGGACCAGAGCGGAGACGAATTAGCATACGTACAGATCACCGGAAAGTCGCTCTTGGGCCAGAAGTATCGCGAGGCACTGGGTCATCTACCCGAGGAGTTTCATTTCACAGACGCAGTTAAGTTGTTGGGCTGGAACAAGAAAGCCGTGTCGAACCTGCTACGAACTCTCATCTCTTCAGGGCTGCTTGAGAAGCTAGGGAAGCTAAAAACAGCCACTAAATACAAGAAAACACAATAGATAACTCTCTCCTATAGAAGAAGGTGGGTAGGGGGAAATAGGGAACTCCGTTTAGTTTCTATAAGTTACAAAGAAACTCCGGGGAAACTCCGGGGAACTCCGGTAACTCACTGATTCTATTGGGAGTATCTAGGAGTTTCTTAGAGTTTCAGGAGTTTCCGAGGAGTTTCCTGCTAGGTTTGTTACAAACAAAGGAGTTAGCATAGGAGTTTCCATTTTCCGAGGAGAGTTACTCTCTCTCTCTCTCTCTCTCTCTCTCTCTATCTTTCAATGCACTGATAAAGTGCCGCTTTCGCTTCCTTCGTGCAGAAGCAATCGATGCAGGCGTGAGGACAATGCACATACTTGCGCAACGCGGCCTCTAGGGTGCGAACCTGGGCTTCGGCGGATACAGCTTGTTGATGGAACACGATAACTTTCTGGGTGAGAGTGTCTATCCGTCCTTCTAGCTCTACATTCTCGGTAAATTTCTTCCCGTACGCGACTTTTGCGTCCTTTAGTTCTCTTTGCAGCGCGGTCTCGCGGGAGCGGGCGAATTCGGCTACTTCTCCGTCGATCCACTTATCATCCCAAGGTCTACGATCAGTGCGCCACTTCTGCGCTTCGGCTTCCAGTGTGTCGAGTGGGACGGATTGAAAGTATCTAATCGGCACTTCCATATTCATATCCTGCGTCGGACAAGCTAATTTTCCAGCATCCGGTATGTGAAGGGATTCATGTTTTCCGCATTCAGCGCACAGTGGCGGGGCGGGGCTAGGTTGATCGCTCATTTCTGCCTCCGAGCGTATTCCAGAGCGGCTTGCCATACTTGCTCACGGTTTGCCCAATATGGCAAAAGTTTGTTGTTCTTACAAAATACTAGGAACGCTTTCCGGTCTTCCTCGGGCGAAGGGGAATAAACAGTTAGCGGCTCGTCGGTAATCAGCACCGTACCCGGAGCCGCGCCTTTACTCACTGTGATTACTGGAGTCAGGATGGGCTGTGGGTCAGCCAAAGAATAAGAATTGTCTGGGTGTCGGACATAGTAGCTTGGTTGCATGTGTACCGATGGCGGGGCTGAAGGCATATCGTAGATGCTGTGTGGCGGGACGGTGGTCATTGATGCTCCCCTGTTTCTTTCTTCTGCACAGACAAAAGCAGCGCGATCTCCCAGAGACCTAACATGATCTGGGAAAGGATCCGATCCTGCGTAGAATACGATCCGTCCGCGAGAGCGTGCAGGTTATCAATCTTCCTCTCGATCTCAGTTGATTCCATATTTCGGCTCCTTGAACTCTATTCGTTCCCCTGTCTCCGTGTTCTCCATCCCCTGCACCACGTTGCTCGCGGTCCGCCGCGCATAGTCCGCAGCGTACTCCGTAACCAATATGCGCGCGAGACAAAACTTCGTGATACCACTCATCTGCTGGGCAGACAACTCGGCCCCTAACTCGGTCGTCCCGCTCGCAATCCGGATGAGGGTGCAGGTTAGCTTGTCATAATCAGGATCGACGTATTTCATTGCACCCCTCCCGCCCCGAAACCCTGCACGTGCAGTTTTGCGTGCAGCTCCTGCTCCTTTCGGATCCGCTCAAACTCTTCCGTGCGCATCCGGGCCTCCTTTACCTGTAACGCCCCAAACTCCACATTGGTCTCGTCTACTTTAGCGAGCGTGCGGAGCCGCGCGAGATACGCCGTCGCGAGTTCGTACACCACGAGTTCCGCGTTCGCTATCCCCACGAGCGAGCCGAGCGTGACGGCCGCCCAGAGTTCGAGAGAGGATCCGGCCTGCACAAGAAGGAAGGGTTCGTAGCGGTAGAGGAAGAACGTGAGCCAGGCGGAAGTCCAGACGCTGAAGCAAAATGAGCAAGTCAGAAAGTAAGCGAGCTTGCGACTCCAGAAGTACGTGCGTGAGCGTGCCCAGTTGCGGACTTCCAGGGAGACCTCTTCTTTGGTTTGAATCCGCGTGATAACGGCGACGAGTGTGGCGAGAGCGAGTAGGTTCATTGTTCGTTGTCCTTCCGAGTCTTGGCTGCGAGAAACCCTGTGAAGATGCCTAGAAGCCAGCAAATAAGAGCGATCGCTGTGCATTCATTGTCACTGATCATCCGTTCAATCATTGTGTCAGCTCCAGAAGATCGCAAAGCGCAATCAGAATCTTGCACGCGCGGCGTTCAGGCGTTGTGTTGTAAACATCGTTGCGAACGAACGGATGCTGATCCGCAAGATATACGCTCGCATGTTTGAGAACAAGGAGCGCGTCGTATACGCTCACAACATTCTCTCCTGTGCAGGCAGATCGTTCACGAACCGCATGAGGTTGTACATTTTGATGATTTGCCGGACCGTTAACTTGCGCCCGGTCGGAAGATCAATCTTTGTGTCCCACACGCCCCGATCGGCGAGCTGCAGCACCATCTTGATGAGTTGCGCGCTCGTGTCGCACGTGCGGACCTGGCGCTCGGCTTGTTCGATTTCGGAGGTAAGGTAGCGGCTCACTTGTACTCCTTGAGTGTTCGATCTTCTGTGCAGAAGAGAACGTTTCCGTTAGATCGCGCCGCTATATCCCCATCCTTCTTCTTCGCTCGCCCTGCTCGTTCTCCCACTCTTTCTGGGCGCGTTGAAGGAACGGAGAGGTCAGGACGGCCCGATACAGACTTCTGCAAGCGTGACAATACTGGAGAGCGGTCCGGGCGACCATGCTTAGGGTCACGCACTCTTCGCACCCGCACAGAAGATCCATTGGGGCGCGGCAACTCTTGCACTCGCGATCGCCGGGAAGAAGGGGCGGTTTCATGAGAGGATTTTACTCCTCCCACCGCACGCGAATATTCCTCATCCGTGATCGGCCGGCGCCAGGGTTTCGCGGATTCGTTTATTGAAGAGTTGTGACTATTTTGGCCCATGTTGATTCCACCAATCTCTCACGCACGCCCGCAACTCTCCGTAAAACACTCCGAAGAGAATGATCATAATTGCGAAGCGCCAGTTCATATACGCCGCAACAGCCCCCGAAGCGCCCGGAACGGCCACGCTATTGTCCAGAGCATCAGGCCCATTCCGTCCGCGCGAGACGCGACGAAATAGTCCGCAGTGCTCGGATGCGGGATGTACAAGGTGCCAATCCGTCGATACGGCGGTACCAAGGGCTTACGTTTGCGCTTACAAGTCTTCATTTGTCCTGTGCAGAGGGGAGGGCCGAACTTTATTCTCTCAACATGCGCATTCTCGCTCAATTTAGGCTTGCGTGTCAAGAAAAATCGCGTATAATATGTCAAATTGACACGTTCGAATTACACGTGCTGGGCCGCCCAGCATTGAATCTCAAAGTGAGACACACAAACCAGAGGAATTTATCTATGAAAACACTTAAGATTTTAGGGCTGATGCTGATTTGCTTGATTGGAGCTCAGTTCGTCTCAGCTCAGGCCAACACCGGCTTCCCTCAGCACGGAACGTTCTCAAACGCTGGCGGCGGTATCGACACGATTGATTTGTCTAGTCTTAACGTTCACCTTTCTTTGCCTCTACGAAGTTTGAGCGCTGGCGATATGCCTGCGGTGGCAAAGCTAGTGGTGGACAATTCCGCTATACCCATCTCGTCTCCATTCCACTATCAATGGAACCCAGGTCTCCAGATAAATCCGAACACAATCGCATATCTCGGTAACAACAGTCCTTCCGGTTGGAAATGCGTGAACGGGCCGTTTACCGTATCCGGTGTCGTAGATTCAAACAACACGTTTCACAGCACCCCTCCTCTGACTGTGGCGTGCGGTAATTCAGGGACGACCACGCCAGGTACCGATGGATGGTCGTTAGAAGGAACGTTGAGTACTACTGGTGTGTGGACGACATTGACGGGCACCGATCCGGCAGGGAATGTATACAGCTTATTCCCCGGAACAAGTGTGACCGATCCGCATGGGAACAAAATTCAAGGATACTTTGATGTCAATTTTTGTCTCCAAGCCCGGTCATGTGGACCGCCGAACGGAGTAACATATTCCGGTTCTTTGACTGACGCCGCTAATGCCACAGTGCTGACTTCCTCGTCATCCATTGCATCGTTGACGCCAACGGTGACTTACCCAGACGTGAACGGTGCTTCACAACCGATTACGTTGACCTATGGCCTATACAACGAGGACGCTTACTTTGGGTGCGCTGGAGAAACGGACTATTGGGCTTCTGGCTTTGCAAATTATCTTCTAACCAGAGTAGCTTTTCCTGATGGTTCGTTCTACTCATTTGGGTATGAGCCAACGTTCAACCATTCGACATTTACGACTGGACGTATCGCGTCTGTGACTCTTCCAACCGGCGGAATCATTCGATACGATTATTCAACCTATGGTACACACGGTCAGAATTGCAATCTCCAGCAGACTGCGGGATTCACGAAGACCACGCCGGACGGTGTGTGGAAGTTTGATAACTCCACGGGCACGAATGCGGCTCAGCACAACGTCACAGTGACCGCTCCTGATGGGACTTACACCGGATACAACTTCGATTACGAGTTTGAAACCTTGCGCCTGACCAAAACTGCTGTTGGCGGCACGACGCTCTCTACAGTTACTACCTGCTACAACAATAATTTCACTGGATGCGCCACGTACAGCGGTCTGACAAATGGGCAAGCTATCACGCAAAAAAATGTCTACACCGACATCGGTGCTTCGGCAGGCGCGGCCCAGGTCCAAACAAACTATGATTCCTATGGCCGGTTGACCGACGTTCGCAATTATGATTTTGGGCAGGGAGCAAATAACTACGCCACGCATACCGCGCTTGTTTACGGTTCCTATAGCGGTGGCGTCTGCAATGCACTCACCGGCATCTTGAATCGTGTGTGCAGCACCACGGTTTTTGATAGCTCTTCGCACATCCTGTCCTATGGTCTAGGTGTGTTCAATGCCTCGGGAGACCAAACACAACATCAGCAATTGGTCTCGGGTAACACCTATCTCATTAGTTCCGCCTCGTACAACGCCAACGGAACCCTGCACACGACTACGGATGTTAACGGCACGATCACGAATTACACGCAGGGCGATTGTGGAGGGTTCTTTCCGACCGGCATCGCTGCTGGAGGAGTATCTCGATTCTTCGCTTGGGATTGCAATGGTGAAGTCATAAAGGCCGTAAATGACGGCAACGGTAATCCCGCGACAGTGATCACCCATGCCGATCCTCTATGGCGACCTGATTCTGTGACTGATCCAACAGGAGCGCTAACCAGCTTCTCCTATACACCCACAAGCAGCACGTCATCCATGTTGTTCGGGTTGAACTCACAAAACACGAGTGTGGTGACACTAGATTCGATGGGCCGTCCGTTCGACACGCAAGTTAAGAACGGGAGCACTTACAAAACCTTCACGAGTGCGTATGATGTGAACGGGCGACCTTCTTCAACAACCCAACCGTGTTCTGTGGCTCTGGGTGCATCGTGCCCAACGGTCGAAACCACACAGACGTATGACGGACTTAATCGACCCCTTGTGACCACAACCGCTGCGGGCGGAACCATAACGAACACGTACGCAGGGCGCGACGTATTGACTACACTCGGCCCGGCATCCACGGGAGAGAACGTCAAGAGTAAGCAGTACGAGTATGACGGGCTGGGTCGGTTGCTCTCCGTTTGCGAGATTAGCTCGATGACCGGCTCGGGTCCGTGCGGCCAGGATAGCGGCGGCACAGGGTTCCGAACAAGCTACACATATGATCCGCTGGGCCGGTTGCTGACTGTAACGCAAGGGGCGCAGACTCGCACCTATGGCCCATACGACGGCCTGGGCCGGATGTCCCAAGAGATCAATCCAGAGAACGGAACGACCACCTACACCTACGATACAGCAGGCTGCTCAGGTACATCTAACGGCGATTTAGTTCGGCAAGCGGACGCCGTAGGCAACGTTACTTGCTACCACTACGACAATCTGCACAGAGTCACGTCTGTTACTTATAGTGGCCCGTACCTCGCAAACACTCCCAGCAAAACGTTTGTGTATGACGCGGCGACTGTGAATGGACAGACTATGCAGAATGTCAACGGCCGTCTTGCCGAGGCTTACACAGGTGCTCGGGCTACGGACGAAGGCTTCAGCTACACAGCGCGAGGGGAGCTGGCCGACTACTACCAATCCAGCCCAACCTCGGGCGGTTTCTATCACACTGTGCAGAGCTACTGGCCGAACGGAACACTCGCGAGTATCTCCGGCGTCGGACTCCCGATCATTAACTACGGCGATATGGATGGGAGCGGCCTAGACGTGATGGGGAACGTTAAGACAGTGACCGCGAGTGCGGGAGTCAATCCTGTCTCGGCGGTTACGTACAGCAACTACAACTATGTTACGAGCGCGACGTTCGGGTCTTCGGATGTTGCGACATTCAACTACGATGTTCACGGCCAGATGACGAAGTATCAAGAGGCCATCAACGGAACGATCGTGTCGGGTGTTCCGGCGTGGAACGCAAACGGGTCGCTCAAGAAACTCACAATTGTTGACCCGCTTAACTCCGGGGATGCTCAAACGTGCAACTACACACTAGAAGACTTAGCTCGTCTCTCGAAGGTGGATTGCGGAACAAAATGGGGCCAGACGTTTACGTATGACCCTTTTGGAAATATTGCGAAGCAAGTCATCTCCGGCGACGCGGGACAGAACTTCCAGGCGACTTACAACACCAACAACCGAATTCATGATATAGGTGGACTTGTCCCGACCTACGACGCTAATGGAAACTTGTTGACAGATACATTCCACACCTACACATGGAACATCAACGGACGCCCGGCTACCGTGGATACCGCAACGCTGACTTACGATGCGTTCGATCACGTAATCGAGAAGACTGACGGCGGCGTGGATAACGAGTATGTCTACCTCGGCGGGCAGAAACTCGCCGTGATGGATGGGCAGGTTCAGAAGAACGCTTACGTTCCTTTACCGGGCGGAACACAGGCCGTGTACGTCGCCGGAACTCTCTCGTTCTACCAAGTCCCTGATTGGCAAGGGAGCTACCGGATCGCTTCGACGCAGGGCCGAGCGCTCAAGTTTAGCCAAGCGTTCGCTCCGTTCGGGGAGTCTTATGCGTTGAGTGGGACCGGGAGCCGCCAGAGTTTCGCGGGCAACAATAGTGACACCGAAACGGACATGGCCGACGCCGGGATGCGCGAGGAACACACCACGCAGGGTCGGTGGATTTCTCCCGATCCGGCAGGGCTGGGCGCGGTGAGTTTGGCGGATCCGCAGAGTTGGAACCGATACGCTTACGTGAGCAACAATCCGTTGATTAGTGTCGATCCTTCAGGACTAGAAGACCCCAATTTTGAAGAAAATCTTTATTTCAACAGCGGGGAACATTTAGGCCAAGGCAATAGCTCCTTCTCCTCTTTGTGTTTTTGCACAAGCGGAGACAGCGAAAACACCGGAACTTTTTTAGATTTCGTTAACACTAGTCTCATGGGTGCCAACGGAAGCGGCAGCGACTCTCTTTTAGGGAACATGGAAGGAGTCTCAACGGAATCACAGCCGCTAGGCGGCGCGGGCGGTTCGTGGGATGGGCCGCAGATGCTTAATTTCAGTGATCTGTGGAGTACAAGCGCAGGACAAAGTATAGAGTCAGCGTTTGCCCGTAACCCGGCTCACCCCGCCGTAGTGGGAGGTCCGGGGCTTTCCTCCTTCGAGATGAGTTCGATGTGGTTAACTGTGGGTAGCGCCCCAAGTTTCTTCAACATAAACAACACAGAAGCAGTATTCCATCCATCAGAGGCTCCCGCATTCCAACAGGAGGGGACAGCATTCAGGCAGTATTTAGTATCAAGGCCGGCGACCCGTAGAACAGGCGGACAGGCTTTGATTTCTGTGTATCAGGAAGCTCTCGACGGCAGTGGCATGTGGCGCACTTCTAATCATTGGGGCACTATGACATCAACCAAATGGATGCTAGGCTCACCTGAGTATATGGAATCAATAGGCGGGTTGCGAGTAGAACCAGAGTTCTGGCTTTTCAACGAGCCAGTAACGGGATGGGTACGCTTTGCGGACATGACTCCCTATGTGCCCGTGCCCTAGATCGCAAGCTCCCAAGGACCGCACTCAATCGTGTCGTCGCTGGGGTCGCATGACTTGCCGTTGGTGTCGAAGCGCATACGTTCGTGAGCGTTCCATGTGCCATCGTTTTGCATCACGCCAGTTTGCACGTCCACGCCCGACGGCGTGACCTTGACCACTTTACCCTTGATGGAATAAACCCCGCTGACCACGTGAACGTCCTGACCAATCACCAATGTCTTCGTGTCCATAAGTCTCCCTCTTCTCCCTCAACTCAAAAATTTCTTGCTCAGATCTGAATCACACTCTAACCGCGAATACATCATCGTGGCCTGGAGCGAACGGTGCCCCAACATCGCCTGCACCTCATTGATCGTCCCGAGCCGCGCCCACTTTCGTCCGCACGCGTGCCGGAATGCGTGGGGGTGACACTTGCGCAGGTCCACGTTCGCGCGCATCCCGGCATGCTGGATTTGCTGCCACAGATTCACGCGCGAGAACGGAAAGAGTCGGGCGTTCAGGAGCTTTGTTCTGCACAGAGCTTCGAGCTCGTCGCGCACTTGTGGCACGAGATACTGCCGGGTGAGCCGGCCGTTCTTCAGCCGCTGGATGACCAGCTCGCCATTCTTGATATTCTGCGGAGTCAGCATGAGCAGTTCACTTGCGCGTAAGCCGTAATGATACAGGATGCGGATGGGGAGTTTCCAGTACTCCGGCCGAACCTTCGCGATGAGCGCCTGGGCCTCAGCATCCGTGATGTAGATCCAATCGTGGGTCGGATCTTTGTATCTCATAACGCCTCCGATTCTGCCTCATTTGCCCTAACTTTGGTACATCACCGAAGGTCATTCACCCTTGTACTAGAGACGTTACGAGGGTTCTTGAACGGGTGGGAAAGCCAAAAGAAACTGGCTGCGGCGTAAGTCCAACGCTGATTTATCAGCAGGTAGCCAGGTTCCGCCGTACGAACCTTGCACTACGCACCAAAAACCCTGGGTGGTTTGCTGAAAAACGTGAATGACGCCCGAAGGATAACTGGCAATTGCAGCCGGTAATCCGAAACTCAACAAGAATTGGGCTATCGGAACCTGATGTGCGACGTGTAACCTGTTCGGACTTCAGTGGAGGAAGCCTTGCGCTATTTCGATCGTCTTCAACCCCTGGCGCTGTTGGTTCTGCGCTTGGTATTAGGCGTCATCATGGTTGGCCACGGGTATCCCAAGATTTTTGGCGGGCTTTCGCACCACGTTCAGTTTGTCGGCAACCTCGGATTGCCTGGATGGCTGGCGTATCTCTCTGCCGCCGCTGAATTCTTCGGAGGCATCTTGCTTATCGCCGGGCTCTTTACCAGCTGCGCCGCACTGGCAATTTTGATCGACCTGAGTGTGGCGATTGTGAAGGTGCACTGGAAAAATGGGTTGTTGGGGAACGGTGGCTATCAGTTTCCCCTTGCTCTTGCCGCCATTGCCTTCGCTCTCATGTTCTTCGGGGCAGGCCCAATCGCGCTGGAGAGCATTCGTCGCGGCGCCGGCGGAAGGTCTAAAGGGTCCTAAACTCTCCACCGAGAGAGCAGAACTCTCGCCTGTGATGCTCGGACTTCCAATTTGCCCAGCGCATAAACCAATGTGACAATAGCTTCATGCAAAAATACTTCGCCTTCACTGTACCTGCATCGGTTGGGATGCTGCTGCTATTTAGCATCTGGTCTCAGGCGCAGCAGACCCCGCCCACGAGCAATGCCACCAACCCTCCGGCAAAGAGTCGGCCAGCAACTGCAGCAAAAAGCTCGACTGTGCTGAGCCTCAAGACGCAAAAAGATAAATTCAGCTACGCCCTGGGGATGAATCTGGGGAAGAACCTGCACCAGCAGGCAGTCGCCGTCGATCCGAATATTTTGGCCCGTGGTTTGAAAGATGCCCTGACGGGTGGCAAGACGCTACTCACCGACGATGAGGCCAGAGCCGCGCTTACGGCGGCTCAAGCCGAAGTCCGCGCGAAGCAACAGGAAAAGATGCAACAGGCCGGCGCCGAGAACAAGAAAGAAGGGGAAACATTTCTGGCCGCCAACAAAGCGAAAGACGGTGTGGTGACTTTGCCCAGCGGTCTGCAATATAAGATTTTGACGGCAGGAACTGGACCCAAACCTGCTGCGAGCGATACCGTGGTCTGCGCCTACCGAGGCACGCTGATCAATGGCACTGAGTTTGATAGCTCCTACAAGCGGGGCCAGCCCGCTACTTTCCCGGTGGGCGGCGTCATCAAGGGATGGACCGAAGCCCTTCAGCTCATGCCTGTCGGATCCAAGTGGCAACTATTCATTCCAGCAGACCTCGCCTACGGTGACCGCGGCGCGGGCGCGGACATCGGCCCTGGCGCCACCCTGATTTTTGAGGTGGAGCTGCTTTCGATTCAGGGTAAGGACCAGGACAAGAGTCAGGAGAAGAAATAACCGAGAGACGCTTCCTGGTCTAGATTGGATCGCTGACGAAGGGGACTATGCGGATGATGACAAGAGTTGTGGTGTGCTTGCTTTGGCTCGCTGGTTCTCTGGCCGCCCAGAGTTCCACTGAGTCCCCACACGGTAACGAGGCTTTGCTGCTTGCCCTCGAGAATGCATGGAACAAGGCACAGTTGAACCACGATTCGAAGGCACTGGGAGGTTTGGTGGCTGATAGCTTCATCAGCACCGACAACGATGGTACTTTCATGACGAAGGCCCAGTTCCTGGCCGACAATATGGACCTCTCTTACGCTCCCAGCCTTATGGCAAACAAGGATGAACGGGTCTTCATGTATCAAAACGCAGCCGTGGTCGCCGGAATCTATCACGCCAAAGGGCTCAACAAGGGTAAGCCTTTTGATCACTACGGACGATTCACGGACACTTGGGTCTATCTGAACGGCAAATGGCTGTGCGTCGCCACCCACACCAGCGCTCTCAAGAAATAGGATTGGGAGTTACCACGCCGCTGACGAATGTGATCTCTGCCTGGTTAGTTCCAAGGTCAATGACCTAGAACCATTTGCCTATTTCGAGCCAGTCGTCAACTCCTCTGCTCTCATTGACTTGCCCTCAGCGCCCCGCCTACCATGGTGCGACTTCATGATCGGCCAGACCAATAAAACCGTTGTGCCTCGTTGTGTTTCAGTCGATTAGAGCACACTCAGACACACGACTTTTGATGGTTGAGACATGAAATGAGCTACGATTCGCTCACTTTTTGATACATGTTTGAGGCATAGACAAGTCTCAGAACATTCCTGATTCACGCGATTCGGCTCACATGCTTTTTCGATCCCCGGGCGGCCTGGGCGCGTTTTCGTGAAGTTGTCGGCCTCTTCGCAATACTTGATGTAGCCGGAGGGCATCATGAATCGAGACAAGGCGCTGAGAATTCTGTTGGTATTATTTGGATTGATATTTGTGGCCGGTATTTATCCCTTGATTACGTCTGTACGCAGTGGTTGGCAAGCGAACAGGGAGGACGCCGAGCCGATGGGGCTTAGTCTCTATGTCACCATGGGGATTTTCTTGCTGATCGCAGCGCGTAATCCATCGGCGAATCGCGGCGTGATCACCTTCGCCGGATGGTTGAATATTGCTCATGCCGCCGTCATGGCGGTCATGGCAGTTCACCTTCCGAACGAACGCGAAGGTCTGCTGATCGCAGCGGCTGTGTTTGGTGTCATCGGTGCACCCCTGATCTTGCTGGCTCCGGAAAAGCAGCTAGGCGAGCGGGCACACAAGGCGTTGACTTCGGCCCTTACCTGAAACGCGTGGTCGATGTCGTCAGACGGAACTGGTATGAGTTGATTCCCGAGTCGGCACGCGCGCCGGTTAATAAAAAAGGAAAAGTCGTCGTCGAGTTTGCCATTACCAAAGAGGGCCGAGTGGCCGGCATGCAGATAATCGGCCCTTCCGGTGACATTGCTCTTGATCGAGCGGCCTATCGCGGCATTACCTCCAGCAGCCCCTTCCCACCATTGCCCAGCGAGTTCAGCGGACAGTATGTCGCCTTACGTTTTCACTTCTACTACAACCCAGATAGAAGTGACCTTGCCGCAAGTCCGACAAGTCATCGATCTCCGTCGAAGTCGGGCATTACCCCGACAAGTCATCAATCTCCGTCGAAGTCGGGCATCACCATCAGCATCGTCCCGGACGACAGTGTATTGCCTGTGGGAGCCTCGGAGGTGGTTATCGCTTCGGTGAACGGCACCAAGAATCCAGCCGTAATCTGGCGCATCGAGGGATCGGGCTGTTCCGGTACAGCTTGCGGAACCATAGATGACGAGGGTGGATACCACGCCGGATACCACGCCCCGAGTGCCCTGCCTGATCCACCCTCGGTGACGTTGACGGCCGTCTCGCAGGCCGACCCCACCGCCTCAGCTTCTGTCACAGTTCATCTGATTCCCGCACGCAAGCCATAATCGCGGTCGCTGCTGCTGTCGAATGGGGCAGAGCGCATTATGCGAAAGATTGACAATGTGTTCGGGCACTCTTGAAAGTGGCACAGTACAATTGAACCGCTATGGCAATTCCTGATTTATTTTCGGCGCGTCAGAAAAAGGAGCGTGGCGAGACTCCTGATGTTTACGTCTACGACAAACTCCCCCAGCCGCTTCGTGTACAAATAAATTATATCTTGAGGGACACAATCGGCCCCGCCACCGAAAGTCAATGTGGATATGCAACGGCTGCGGCGAAAATCTACGAGAGCGTGAATGACGATCTCCTTCGTCATCTCGGACGCCTAACACTGGTGTCGGGCGGTGGTTACGCCGATGAGCAGTTGGCTAACTTCTTGCTGTCGGAAGCCAACGTCGAATACTGTCTTGATGCGATAGAACTGTCATGCCGCAGAATCGAGAAGTTAGACCCTCAGCACCTGTACCAATTATCCGACCTAAAGCCTGCTCAGGCCATTAGTGACTTAAATCATCGATTCCTAGAACACGGAATTGGATATCAGCATGTTTCGGGCAAGATTATCAGGATCGACTCTCAGTTTCTTCACCATCAGGTTGTAAAGCCTACACTGACTCTGCTGCAGGACAAGCGCTATAAAGGTGCAAATGATGAGTTTCTGAAGGCGCACGAACATTACCGCAAGAGGGAGGCGAAGGACTGCTTAGTCTACTGTCTCAAGGCGATGGAGAGCACGTTAAAAACAATCTGTAAGATTCGCGCTTGGGCCTTCCAGCCTACCGATACGGCGAAAACGTTGCTGGATGTCTGTTTCAACAATGGCCTTATCCCGCCGTTCCTCCAGTCGCACTACTCGGCCCTCAAGAGCACATTGGAAAGCGGCGTGCCAACAGTCCGAAACAAGTTAGGTGGACATGGGCAGGGAACACAAGTCGTAACCGTGCCGCCGCACTATGCGGCATACGCTCTGCACATGACAGGATCAGCCATCCAGTTCTTGATTGAGGCTGAAAACGCTCTTCCTTGATGTTACGTCTTGGCAGGTTTCTCCCGCTGTTTTCGCCATAGCAGCATCGGCCCGCCGTAGTTGCTACTTCGATAGCTTTTTCAGCGCTGCCATCGTGGCGGCGGATGGATCTTTCCGCCGACCTGACTTGTTACGGCGTTTGGGTTTGGTCTTTGAGTGACTCTTCGACATGTGCCCTCCCCGAATTCCTTAACGTCTCCCGGAAAAGCTGCCTAGTGCGGCCCCCGCGCCTTGTCTTTCGCTCTGACCTTCGCCCAACGTGCCCTCTGTGCGGCTGCCATTTTCCTTCTTGATGCCGCTGAGACATACCGATTGACACCTGCCCGACCCGAGTTTCGCTTCGCCCATCGTGCTTTTTGCGCCAGACTGATTCTTCTCCGAGCAGAAGCCGACATTTTTCGACGTGTTCTAGTGGGTGTGATTGAGTTCGAGCCGATCCCCGATAGGGCAGAAACAGCAGCCTCCAACCGACCTAACTCGAATGCAGCTTTGTCCCTTGCAGCCTTCAACTGCGCGAGTATGTCCATGTGTCCCCCTCGGGCTGGGATTGTAGCAAACGATTATTCGGTTTCCGGGCAACAAAAGAGGGCGCGGTAGCCACTTCTGTTCGAAGTGCGCCGTTATGGCTACTCGTAAGACCTTTGATGCTGGACGCAGGATCGCGAATCCCTTGCGAAGCGGTCAGCCACGCACGGCAGCATAAGCAGGCCATCCAGAATTGGAAACCTTCAGACCTACCCAGGTGGCTCACCCGCGATGTGTACGTGAAAGAAGTTCAGCCAGCACTGGCTAGTGTGCCGAAATCTCGAATACGTTCAACCCTTGAAGTGAGCGAACCGTACGCATCAAATATCCCATCCGGCAAGCGTATTCAGCACCAACGGCATTGGCAGGCGTTGGTGCAACTCGTGGGAGTTTCGGCGCGTGGTAGCTCACGACGCATTTTCCCTTGTCCCCAATCAGGTCAAAACAGAGCAACGGCAGGCTCCAGCGCTAGAACGCGCAGGCTCTAGTGCTAGAAAGTGATACGTAGTCCGAACTCGATCTGGCGGGGGGCGCCGAGCGAATAGACCCCCGTTCCAACTCCTACTCGACTTAGATTATGGTCAGTGCGGGTGGTTCCATTGATCCGCCCCGGAGTTCCCGTTAAAAGCCCATTCAACGCGTTACCAGGCAGATCAAAGTTCGCGAAGTTAAACAGGTTGTAGAAGCCGACGCTCGGTTGCAGAGTAAGATTCTCGTGAATCCCGTGAGACCAGGACACCTTCAGGTCGAGGGCGCGCAGCCAGGCTAAATTGACCTGACCAGTTGGGGCCAGGGGTACCAGAGGAGTGATCGCGCACAGCGAATTGACCGGCAAGCTGTTGGGGTTGCTGTAACACAACGAATCTCCGACACCAAGTTGAGCCGTCGTAAACAATCCGTTTTGAATCAGAACTTGCCCCGCTGGCGTCAACTTGAGGGCAGCCGTATCGTTGTAGTTCGTGAGCACTTTATTGATATTCGACGCGTTGATGCCGCGGTCGAAACTTCCGACGTGGGTTCGGGGGATTAGATCCTGGACCGTGCCGTCGCCAGTGAAATCGGTGCGAAAGATTTCGCCTGGGCCGAGGCTCGTAACTGGCGTCACCAACGAAGTCGAGAGTGGGCTCCAGAAATGCGACAGGATGCTGAGTTGGAATCCTGCCGGCAATTCTGCATATCCACCAAACGACAGCTGGTGGGTGCGATCCAATACCGAGGGTCCGAAGAATCGGTTGGGTCGGACATTGTCAATCGCTTGGACCCCAAAGTCCTGGTCGGATTGAATCGGGACGACCGGTACATTGCCGCCGGAATTCTCGAATCTGGATAAAGCATACGACGCCTCGAAGTTCAGCGATCGCACGCCGCGGAATGGATGCTGCAGGTTCTGCGTGAGCTTGGTTTGCAATCCGTTGTAAACGGAGCGTCCAATACGCCTAAAAAAAAAC
>Ga0307477_10000264_pt1 | contig 67575 bp, 62 predicted proteins | sample atmos_gasesECM2C_FD_203316 | JGI IMG/M metagenome (GOLD analysis project Ga0307477, IMG submission 203316) | Hardwood forest soil microbial communities from Morgan-Monroe State Forest, Indiana, United States - atmos_gasesECM2C_515 | ecosystem: Environmental > Terrestrial > Soil > Temperate...
ATACACCCAGTCCCTGATCGGCCCGCCCATCCCCTGCAAGACGGTGTCGAACCAGTAGCTAACAGAGAGTTGAAACCCTGATACTAGGTTTGTCCGCATGAAGAGGCATCCTACCGATTGTAGCTGTCGAGCAGACAGCGTGATACGCGTAATGTTTCTGCCATTACGTCGCGGCGGTAAAGTCCGCGACGGTAGGCTCGGCCGTAGGAGCATGGCCAAGTAGCCCCAGATAATCACATCATCGAGTCAGCGAATTTAGGCTGGAAGATCTCCGTCGCCTTTCAAGGCCCGAGAGAAAGACTAGCAGTCCTAGTCCGAGGAATGCGAAGCCTATCATCCAGTTGCCGACGGCGAAGAAGATTGCTGAAAAAGCTGCGAGGAAGACTCCTATCTGAGTCAGCCTCTCCTTCCAACTGACATCGATTACTTCTCTTTGAATATGCCTACCGCCCTTTGAGACGAGTGTTGCGAGAATGATGAATCCGATTGCGGCGACGAAGAATATTTCGGTAAGATTGCTAGTATAATCTCCGAACGTCAGTAGTAGGCCGACCTCATCCCCGATCAGCCCTGCTCCAAGGCCGAATACTATCGCCAAGTTTCTGCTCAGCCGTTCATTACTGAGAGCGATGCCTAGCCATCCTGCGCCTACGACCATCGCGAGGCCATACCAGAAGTGGTGAAAGTGGATTCCGTTGTGGACGACTACGACGGTCGGGTTCAAGGTAGCGAAGAGCCGGGCGCCAAGGAAGGCTGCGATGAAGGCTGTTGTTCCGTAGAACGCTAGTCCGTGTCTGAATATGGTCCGTGGGACTTCGCGTTCCATGTCAAGAGCATTGACGTTCTCGAAGATAAGAATTCATGAAGAGGGTCGGGAAGTGAGGTCTTGACGCGGAGTGCTGTACCGTCCTAATCCTAGCTTTTTCAACCAAGGGTTCAGCGTCCGGGCATGGGACAGTCGGGAGATCTCGACACGCTATTCGCGCCGACATCTGTAGCGGTCATTGGAGCATCCAACCGTCCGGGCAGCGTTGGCCGAGCCATATTCACAAACATACTCCTCAACGAATACACCGGAACAGTCTACCCAGTCAACCCGAAAGATCGTTCCATCAGCGGAGTAAGATCATATCCCTCAGTCCAGGACCTGCCAGAGAGCGTCGACGTTGCAGTCGTCGTAGTGCCAGCCGCTGTCGTCCCGGAGGTTACCGAGGAGTGCGGAAAGAAGGGAGTCAAGAATCTCATAGTAATCTCAGCCGGTTTCAGGGAAGTCGGACAAGACGGGGCAACCCTAGAGAGACAAGTCACCACACTGGCACGGAAATATTCCATGCGTATGATAGGTCCAAACTGTCTTGGAACAATCAACACCGACCCACAGGTCAGACTAAACGCCTCATTCGCTTCACAGATGCCTTTGCGGGGCTCGATAGCCTTCGCCTCACAAAGCGGCTCGGTAGGAGAGGCAGTGATAGACTACGCAGCAAGCGAGGGAATCGGATTCTCGAAGTTCATCAGCGTTGGAAACAAAGCCGACATCAACGAGAACGACGTTCTCGAATACCTGCAGACTGATCAACAGACAAAGGTCATTCTACTTTACATCGAAGACATTGTAGACGGACGAAGGTTCGTTGACACTGTCACACGTGTAACCCAAGACAAGCCTATCATAGCTGTCAAAGCCGGCGTATCCCCCGAAGGCGCCAAGGCAGCCTCTTCTCACACTGGAGCACTAGCCGGCTCGGACGAGGCCTACAATGCAATTCTGAGACAATCAGGGGTCATCAGGGTCGAGTCAATCATCGATTTGTTCGACTACGCCAGAGCCTTTGCGAAACAACCTCTTCCCCGTGGAAACCGGGTGGCGATCATTACGAACGGTGGCGGACCTGGAATAATGGCCACGGACGCAAGTATCCAATACGGACTACAGATCTCACAATTCTCCGAGGTCACGAAGGCCAAGCTGAGAGCCGGGCTTCCAAAGGAAGCATCCGTCAATAATCCGATCGATCTGGTAGGAGACGCACAGGCTGACCGTTACGAGCTCGCGCTTCAAGCACTCCAGGACGACAGTGTGGATTGCAGTCTTGTCCTGCTAACGCCTCAAGCAATGGTTGACCTGAAAAAAGTTGCCGAAACGATCGCGAGCGTTGGCCCTAGAACGGGAAAGACTATTCTCACAAGCATACTCGGTCTTACGGATATCACTCCTGCTGTCGAAGTGCTAGAGAGCAACAACATTCCCCACTACGTCTTCCCAGAAGCGGCCGTCCCGGCGCTCGCCGCCATGTACGAGTATCAACGATGGGTCACGAGACCACGGACACAAGTTAGACACTTCGACATCGACACGAAGAGAGCTCAGGAGATCTTATCCACCGCCAAAAGCGCTCGCCTCACAAACCTTCCACAAGACGATGCGCTGAAAATACTCGGAATCTACGGTCTCCCAGTCATCAAAACAGAGTCAGCCTCCTCCAAGGAAGATGCAGTTGCATCGGCGAAGAGAATCGGGTACCCGGTCGCCATGAAGATTGTCTCACCAGACGTGATTCACAAGATCGACATAGGAGGAGTAAAACTGGACCTGAACAGCGACGAGGATACTTCCAAGGCGTACGATGAGATTCAAAGAAACGTGAAGAGCAATCTCCCTAATGCAAGGATCGAGGGAGTGATAGTCCAAGAATACCTGACTGGAGGAGCAGAGACTATAGTGGGAATACATCGTGACCCGAAGTTCGGACCCCTTCTCATGTTTGGCCTGGGAGGAATCTATGTCGAAGCCTACAGGGACGTATCTTTCCGGCTCGCGCCGATCCGAGAACTCAGCGCCACCAACATGATAGGCGAAATCCGAGGAAACAAGATTCTGCAAGGATTCAGAGGCCAACCCCCATCGGACACAGGTGCCATAGTCGAATGCATCCAGAGGCTCTCCCAGCTATCAATGGAACTACCAGATGTAATCGAACTGGACGTGAACCCCCTCGTGGCACTGGAGCATGGCTGCAGAGCTCTAGATGCGAGAATAATCATTTCGAGAGATACTGCTCAATGAGTCTATCCGCTATGATGCCATTTTCTCGTACGCGATCCTTGTCAAGCGCGAATTTAAGCCGCCCCAGACGCCTACTATCTAGACGAGGCTCGTCTAGCTGGCAAAGGACCCTATTTGTGGAATGTACGTCGAAGAGGGAGAGCACTCTCTCAACACGACACGTCACGGGACAAAGTACTATTTCTGCAGCGAAGCCTGCCTAGTACAGTTTCAAGCTCCCGAGAAGGCAGTTGCCAGCCTAAAGCGGATGGTCGCTCTCGGAGCCCTACTCGCGATTCCGATTGCCGCTCTAACCTATCTTCCGATAATTCCCGATCACGGCATCAATAATCTCTTTATGTTTGCCCTGTCGTTGCCAGTACAGTTCGTCGTGGGTTCGCGTTTCTACCGTGGAAGCTACGACGCACTTAGGTCACGAACTGGTAACATGGACCTCTTGATCGGCCTCGGAACGACAGCGGCCTGGCTCTACAGTACCATCGTGACGTTCGCCCCAGGATTCTTCCTGAGCAGCGCGACCTATTTTGAAACCTCGTCGATCATTATCACTCTAATTCAGACTGGGAATCTACTCGAATACATCACGAAGGGGAGGGCCTCTGAGGCGGTCCGTAGGCTACTTGGTCTCCAGCCAACAGTAGCGAGTGTGATAAGAAACGGCGTAGAGACTAGTATTCCAGTCGAACTGGTCGAGGTCGGCGATATCATACTAGTCCGGCCGGGAGAGCGGATCCCAGTTGATGGACGGGTAATCGAAGGAAGTTCTGCAATTGACGAATCAATGATCACTGGCGAGAGTATCCCCCGAGACAGACATGCCGGCGACGAGGTCATAGGCGCCACCGTAAACAAGACTGGACTGTTGAAGATTCAAGCATCAAAAGTTGGACAGGACACGGTGCTGTCCCAGATTGCCAAGCTTGTCGAAGAGGCCCAGATTGGAAAAGCTCCTCTGCAACGCCTAGCCGACAGAGTCGCCGAATACTTCGTCCCAACAGTCATACTCATAGCGACAAGCTCGGCGCTCTTCTGGTATTTCATTGCAAAAATCGGACTTGCCTTTTCCCTGCTCGCATTCGTATCCGTCGTAATCATCGCATGCCCATGCGCGTTGGGGATAGCCACTCCCGCTGCCCTGCTGGTTGGGACGGGCAAGGGCGCTGAAATCGGAATCCTGATCAAAGGAGGAGACCAGCTCGAAGAAGCGGGCAGAGTCAATACCATAATCTTCGACAAGACAGGAACCCTCACAATAGGTCAACCGACCGTGACTGACATTATTCCGATAGGAAAATTGTCCGAGGTTCAGATACTCGGCTACGCTGGCGCCGTGGAGAAGGGAAGCGAACACCCACTCGCCAAGGCAGTCGTCGAGTTGGCTCAAGGCAAACGAATCTCCCTCCTCGATCCTTCAGATTTCGAAGCTCTTCCCGGACTAGGAGCAAAAGCAACCGTTCAGGGACGGGAGATACTCATCGGCAATCCGGAACTGATGCGCAAGTTTTCAATCCCTATAGAGGCGTATCTACAGAGAATGGAAAATCTGCAAGCTCAGGGCAAAACAGTCACTCTCTTAGCAGTCAACCGTGAGCCGGCTGCCCTCATCGGCCTCGCTGATACTGTAAAGGAGTCCGCGGCACGAACTGTAACCGTGTTGAAGAAGAAGGGGCTAGGAGTAGTCATGCTCACAGGAGACAATGAGAGAACTGCCAAAGCAATCGGGCAGATTCTTGGCATTGACACTATCATCGCGAATGTCCGACCTGACCAGAAAGAGGAGGTGGTGAAGAAGCTTCAGGCTGATGGGAAGAAGGTCGCGATGGTCGGCGATGGAATAAACGATGCGCCAGCTCTGGCAGCGGCAGATGTGGGTATCGCGATAGGTAGCGGGACAGATGTGGCAAAGGAGACCGGAGGGATAATTCTCATCAAAGATGATATGACGGATGTGCCCAGAGCCTTGGAGCTGAGCAAGGCGACCGTGAGGAAGATCAAGGAGAATCTTCTCTGGGCCTTCTTCTACAACGTTGCCCTTATCCCAATAGCAGCGGGAATACTGGTTCCGCTTCTAGGGGCTGGAATATACCAAGTTCTCCCTCTGCTGGCCGGCGCGGCGATGGCCATTAGCTCTGTAACTGTTGTTTCAAACTCGCTGTTATTGCGAAGGTTCAGCACGAAAATCTAGGGAGGTGAATAGTTGCAGAAAGACCCGGTTTGTGGAATGATAGTTGATGAGAAGAAGACAAGGTTCACTTCAATGTACGAAGGTAAGAGCGTATCCTTTTGTTCAAATGTGTGCAAAACAAGTTTCGACAAGGACCCGCGAAGTTACAGCCACAAGTAACGATTAGAGAGGTGTAAGGCCTCGTGGCCTAAACGTACACCGTGGACTGCTGGCCTACTTCGTTAGACCGTCCTTTTCTTGTGAGGCAAGAAGCGAAACGTGTGGAAGCTGTTTCGTCGATTATCAAGAGTCACTCAGCTGCCGCTCTTCGGAGTTAGCCCAATCGGCGACTATCATTTTCGAGGCAGCTTATCATTTGGATGCGGGCAGTTTCTAGTGTAATACCTGTTCCCTCTTTCTCTGAGTTACAGTCTCTATTTCTCTAAGGGCCTGTGAGCATCAAACATGGTAAATTTGAGTCTGAAGCCTCAGACCGCTCAGGCTACTTCCGAACCTTCGAATGCTTACACTGATTGGCTAGATGTGGAGACGACGTGGATTGAGGGAAAGGTAGGTTGCCCTCACTGTGGAAAAGGCTTGAAAATCGCTTGCGACAAAGACATGGGCACTCTTCACATACAGAAGGACGAAGAATAGACCAGTCGATCCCGAGACATAGACGTTTCGAGAAATATTTCTCAGAATCTGGGGTCCTGCTCTAAGGTAGCGAAGCTAGTTCTAGTTCTAAGGAAGAAAGGAGCTTCTTAATCTCCCCGCAACCGTCAATTCAGATCTTGCCAACAATTCAGATAGAAAAGACCGTCTACAATAAGCCCTCACCGAAGGATGGAAAACGGATTCTAGTGATGACCCTCTGGCCTCGCGGAGTTCGAAAAACATCGGTCGACTTATGGATCAAGGGCGTAGGAACAAACAGGGAACTAATCAAGGAATGGAAAGCCGGCAGAGTCACGAGGGCGGAGTATGAGAAACGATACTATGACGATATGAAAGGAGAAGCTCAACAAAAGCTGGTCAAGGAGTTAGCAGGTTATGCTCGGGAGGGACCGATTACTCTTCTCTGCTCGTGCAAGGACCCGAACCTCTGCCACAGGTCTCTGTTGAAAAAGCTCATCGAGGCAGAACTCTAGTTGAGCTGGCTATCGGCCGGTTGCTCTTTGGATCCCGAGGTCCTGGCTCATCTTGATCCGCTTCATTAAATCCCCACGAGTAATGATTCCAAGAACACTGTCCCCGTCTGTAACGATTAGTCTGCCAATCTGTTTCTGAGCCATCTTCTGCATCGCATCCGCCGCGGAGGCCATTGAACCTATCGTTACTATTCTCTGGAATGGGACCATTGCCTGGCCGACCGTCTCAAACTCTCTCTTCTCCTTGGGAATAGATCGCACAGAACTCATGGTGACAACTCCCTGAAGCTTGTCATCTTGAACAACAGGGTATCCGCCATGTGGATGGACAAGGAAGAAGTCGTTGACCAGCTGTTGTACAGTGATGCCGGGGCTGACGGTGAGAGGGTTCTTCGTCATAATATCACCGACGGTGATACCGTGCAGAGCCTCGGTCATCTGAGTCTGCTGAAGGCTAGTCTCGGCGCCGGATCGGATGAACCAGCCCAGGAAGATTATCCAGATGCCATTGACAAAATCAGCCGTAGCGACTACAAGCAACAGTCCCGCGGCGATCATCAGCAAGGAAAGGATCTCGCTGACACGCGTAGCGTTCTTCGTTGCCGTCAGGAGGTTCTTTGAGCTCCTCCAGAGGCTTCCACGCAAGACCCGCCCCCCGTCTAGCGGGAAGGCCGGGATCAGATTAAACGCTCCCAGCGCACCGTTGATCAGCGCATTGTAGCCAAGAACAGCGATGACGGCGATTGGAAAACCCACCAAACCTCCGAGATACCAAAGACTCCCCAGTACTCCTGCTATCGCGAAACTGGTCAAGGGCCCTGCGGCCGCCATTCTAACCTCCAAGCCGGCATCTTGAGGCTCCTGGCTCATCTCAGAGACACCACCGAAGAAGAAGAGAGTGATTCTAGCTATCGGAAGCCCATTTTTCTTGGCGATGTACGAGTGTGAGAGTTCGTGGACTAGGACGGAAATAAACAGTAGCAGGGCTGAGACTATGCCGACTATCCAGTCCATTGTAACTGAAAGCTGGGGATATGTCGCAGGCAGATATCCGACAGCGAGTGACCAGGCGATGAGTAAGAAGACAAACCAGAGCGTCCAGTGAATCCTAATTGGAATGCCTAGAATCTTTCCTATGTTCACCGACACTGGTAGCGTTCTCTGAACTCACCGTGAACACGGTTAGAATTTACCCTTTTCCTATGCCCAGGAAAAACATAGCCTGCGATATGGAGAGAGGGCAGGCCAGTCGCGCAATGGATTGCGACCTGGGCTACTAGGTCAAAGATTGAATTAGAACCGCTTGGAATCCACGACTGATTACGAGTTGAATCTCGCCCAAGGGCTTGCTGAATATGTTCAATCTGTGAATTATCAGGATCTCTCCGAGAACGTAATTCATGAGACCAAGAAGAGAATTGTCGACAGTTTAGGATGTGGAATCGGCGCATACTACTCTGAGCCTGCAAAGATCTCTCGTAAGGTAGCAGAGTTAGCTAGAGATGAGAAGGGTTCAACGCTGTTCGGAACGCGAAGGAAGACTACTCCTGATCTAGCTGCTTTCGTCAATGGAATAATGGTACGATACTTCGACTACAACGATACATACTTGTCGAAGGAACCGGCACATCCCAGCGACAACATCGGACCCTGTTTCTCAGTCGCGGAATCGGAACACGCCACTGGACAGGACCTCCTCCTCTCGATCGTTCTAGCGTACGAGATCCAGTGCAGGCTCTGCGACGCCGCAGACATTCGGCACAGAGGATGGGACCATGTCTGCTACGGCCTGGCATCGACAGCGTTGGCAGCAGGCAAGCTCATGGGATTGAGTGATGAAGAAATGACTGAGGCTGTGAACCTCGCTCTGAACTCTCACATTACAATGCGACAGGTACGGGCGGGAGAGTTGTCGATGTGGAAAGGCTGCTCATTCGCCAACGCCGCCAGAAACGGCGTCTTCTCCGCTCTACTGGCTCGGGAAGGCATGACGGGACCCTCTCCAATCTTCGAGGGAGAAATGGGCTTCTTCAAACTAGTATCCGGACCATTCCAGATCAACCTCAGCGATTTCGGCGGAAGGAGTGGATCTTTCAAGATCGCCGAGACCTATCTGAAATTCTTTCCGGCAGAGATCCATTCACAGACTTCCATATGGGCCGCTTTGGAGGCTAGGAAGGAGATTGAGAACCTAGACGATATCGTCTCGGTCGAGATTGCTTCGCACGAAGCCGGCTATACAATTCTCGGAAGGGACCCGGAGAAATGGAATCCTATGACGAAGGAGACAGCAGACCACAGCCTACCCTACATCGTCGCAATGGCCCTCTTGGAGGGCACGGTCGACAATTCGACCTACACCGAGAAGAAGTATCGAGACCCGAAGGTTCTAGCCTTTCTCAAGAAAATCACGGTAGTCGAGGACAAGGAGCTGAGTGCAAAGTATCCAGAGGCTGTCGCGAACAGAGTCACTGTCAAATTATCGTCTGGAAAGGTCGTATCGAAACAGGTCGACTATCATAAGGGCCACCCGAAGAACCCCATGAGCGACCAAGACGTTGAGGATAAGTTCGAGAGACTCACCAAGAAGTACGTGAACAAGAACCGGTCGAGACGAATACTAGACACTTTGTGGAACCTTGAAAAACTCAAAGAAGTCAACAAGATAGTGGCGCTTCTCACGCTACGCTAACCACAGTTGAAATGCAGTCAGAAAGCTTAGCGAGACAAGGTGCTGCAAACACTAATCGTTAAGTTCGGGCCCGGCTGCAATTTCTGGTAATTGCATGAGGATGTCAAGCCCAAGATCTAGACAACCCAACGCCGGTCTCCAGATAGTTCTACTGGTTATCGTCATTGCAATCTTTCTCTACCTGGCGTTGGATGTTAAGCAGTTACTTCCATCGTCAGAAATCGCCGAGATAGCTGTGGTCATTGTTGGTGGCGAACTCGTCCTCATGGAGATTCTATTCTTCAGAAGCTTCTATCGGCGCAGAGTGAGCCTAAAGGCTGGTGGGGTAAGTGTCTCGCGAGAGTTTCGAGCCGAGAAGAGGCGGCGCCCGACCTTTAACCACTTCATCCTTTTCTCGATCGTTACCTTCGACTTGTTTCTGCTCGTTCCCGCTTATGTCGTGTCATTACCCTCACTAGCTCAGGGGACAGTTTACAATATACTCACTACTCTGGTGACTGTACAGGGAATCCTGCTGGGTCTCCTCGGGGTTTCTGCCCTCCAGCTCACCGGAGACTCGCGAATACTCAAACCGCTTGTGGGCCTCACGATCATCTCGATCCTTGTCTCAGTTTCAGCGGTAATGTTCGGGGAGGCTTCTACAATTATTCCTCAAACAGTGCTCGCTGGGTTCTTTCTCGTAGCGGTCATATTCTTCACCGCAGTCGTAGGAGTCTACTCATGGTTCATTCTGGAAACCAGAGCATCTCAAGGGTTCGGATCTGGAACACGGACGGCGCCGCCGGAACAGAAACGCTTGAGCTAATCGACGCTATTCCCGAGTTAGGGATACGCTAGCTGTTTCCCTTTCCAAATGTCGCTGTCGCCCCAGAGCCCAAGCCTCCATGCGTTGTACTCGACGATCTGGCTATGATCTATGAAGAGGTTAACGTCTTTGCCGAATGTTTTCAGATACCATTTGAAGACAGGCGGGTCTGAGGCTTCGAACATCCATGAGTGGTAGCCGAACTTGTCGACGAGCTTCTTGACAACATCCTTCCGCCACTTGCTGGGAGGAAGGTCTTCCGTGATTCCTTCTGATTCGAGCATGAGGATCTTGGCGCCAACACTCAGATGGGCCGCGGTTTCTTTTGCAACGTCGGCGAAGGTGCGCATCTTTGTCTTGTAGCCGACGATATGGGTCCCGGCGCCTGCTCCAATCATCATCGAGACTTCGGGCTTAGCTTTCATTCCGAGTCTTTGTACTTGTTTGACAATTGCGACTTTGTCCTCTAGTTTGATAGATGCGAGGCCGCTTGAGACTTCTACCATGTCAAATTCCAATGATTTGCACTCTTCGAGATACTTGTCCACCGCGTCCGGTCCCTGAACGATAACGCGTTCAACGAATCCGCCGGTTGAGACGTACACACTGTGCTCGTGACAGAGCCGAATCATCTTCCGCGTCTTGTCCCGGTCGAGGAGGCGCATGCTCCCACCAGCGAACTTGAAACCATCAACATACTCCCCCCAGTCGTCGAGGAGATCTCTCAGATAGCCGTACGTGACTGGGGTATAGTATGGTCCCCGAAACTCGATGACTCCGGTCTTCCTCGGCTTCTCGGACAACTCGCTTAGTTTGACAAAATCGAAGGTTCTATTCTTTGAACTCAACTGGGCGAGACTCTCTTGGGCTTTTAAAACTGAACTGTCATGTATGTCTGGGTTTCGGTGACTTCGTCGCGAGGTCGAGAAGAAAGAAAATGGAAGACCCGAGTTTCCGTAACAAAAACATCTTCGTAGGGAGTAAGCGAAAACCGAGAGTCCTACTCTTGTTGCGGCTTTACTCTCGAAAGCTATGATCTGGCAGTGCTAGTTAGAAAGTGCTTGTCAATGTCCTCTGCGACGAGGTTATAGGACTTGACTAGCTTTCGAATCTCCGACTCGAGCGGATCTTCCTTTGGTTTGCGTCCGTCCATAGGAACCCCTACTATCATACAGAACCATTCCGCGAGCTCTTGAGAGTTCGCGAACACAAACATGTTCCCGTCCCCGGTTGAGACCGTCCAGCCGTTCTCTACCTGGTCTATCTTGTAGCTGGATCTTATGCTTCTAATCGTCGACTGTTTGTCCATCTCTACATCCGCCCCACACTACTGTTGCGTGGTTCACCTGGCTGTTTCTCGCGTCCTTGAGATACGTTGACCATGACGAGGAATATACGAGTAGTGTATCCTTTGCGGAAACCCCTAATACTCTAGGACCCGGCAGTGGTGGGTCATGACGACCGTCAAGATCGAAGGGTATACCAGGGTAGCTTCTACGGACGAGGTTCCGCCAGGCGTGACCAGGAAAGTCGCGTTAGAGGGGAAAGATCTTCTGCTGGCTAATATTGATGGTAAGTATTACGCTATTGGGAACACGTGTACACATGTTGGAGGGCCTTTGGACGAGGGAATGGTGCATGGCTTTGAGGTCGAGTGTCCTTGGCATGGTTCTAGGTTTGATTTGAGGAACGGAATGGTCATGCATGGTCCTGCTCGTGCTCCGGAGCCTAGCTATGATGTCCGGATAGAAGGAAAAGACCTCCTGGTTAGGCCGAAATAGCCAGAGTCCTCCGAGCATTTTTCTCTTCTCTCCTATCTTTTTCCTTCAGATGTCTCGCTTCTTTTTGTTAACTCGCCTTTTTTCTTCTTGCACATTTCTTGTCATCTTAGAGCCTTCCCGGGACTTCTCCGACAAACGACTCCCTCATTCTTTAGCCCTCAAAACAATCCTTTAACCCCTGACAACAACCGAATATCCATCGTCAACCCGTTGTATCCGGACCCGAAGCGTCTCCATATAGGCTGTAGCGGATGGTCCTACCAAGACTGGGTCGGACCCTTCTATCCCAAGACCGCCAAGCCCGGCGACTATCTCCATCTCTACTCTACAGTATTCGACGCTGTCGAGATCGACTCCACCTACTATAGAACACCAAGCCCACTAATGGTCAACAACTGGCGAAAAGCCACCACGGACAACTTCGTTTTCACCGCAAAATTTCCGAAAAAGATAACTCACGAGCTGAAGTTGCGTGACAGCCAAGCCCAACTGGAACGCTTCTACAAGTCAATGAGCGAGCTTCGTGAAAAACTTGGAGCACTGGTCATTCAACTGCCGCCCTCGTTCAACATGAAGAAGGACCTAGACGCGCTCGAAATCTTCCTCGGCCAGATCGACCAGAAGTACAAGCATGCGATCGAGTTCAGGAACAAGTCCTGGTGGAAGCCTGAAACCTACAAGCTCCTAGAAGCCAGCAATGTTGCACTCGCATGGTCAGAAAACCAGTATACCAACAGTCCAACCGAAGCAACCTCAGACATAGCCTATCTCCGAATGGTTGGTGATAGAGACATCACAAACTTTGGCGAGAAGCAGAGGGATCAGAGTAACGTCCTGAAGACGTGGTACACAGCCCTCGAAGAGAAATCAGACCTGTTCAAACAAGGCTACATCTTCTTCAACAACCACTTCGCAGGATTCGGCCCCGGCAGCGTCAACGAATTCCGACGACTAGCCGGACTAGCAGAGATGGATTGGAAATCGATCAAGACAGAACCCGGACCACTACAGAGTAGCATGTCCCAGTTCCAACAATAACATTAGCCAAGACTATGTGAAAGGGGTAAGTCTCTCACAAGCATCTGAATCAGGTAAACAGTTTTTCCTGTCCGTATTTGGTCAGGCTCCACCGCCCTGCGCGTCCCGACTTCGACACTGTGACCACTCTCTGCTTCAAGAGAAGTTTGAGATGGTAACTGACACACGCGGGACCAAGCCTCGCTTTTTCACTAATGTCCTGGACATTGGTTTTTCCTTTCTCCATAAAGTCCAGAATTTTGGTCCGGGACTCGAGGCCTCTGCTGACATTCCTCATCCCAGCTAAGTATGCACGCGGATTATAGGCGGGGCTCAGACGATATTCCTCAAGCGAAGTCGCTGATCAGCAACTTCTGCTGTTGCTTGTCGACTGGTAAGGCCTTGAAAGTCTCAGACAACTCTAGCTTGATCAAGTCTAATCGTTGATGGTAGTATGGCCGGATCTTGTACCGGTCGACCATCTCTGTGGCAACGTCTAAGTACTTTTCGACTCCGCTCCGAAACACTGTTGCCATAAGCTTGCCGCCGCATCGGTGGCAGACTCCTCCAAGTGGGACACGGCGGGGTTTTGATCCGCACTTCGTGCAGCGTACCCGTTGGGAGGTGAAGGTTCGCAGGTTTCCTACAAGGTCCCTGAGGATGTGTGTTGAGAGGACTTTGACAGCAACCTCCGCAGCATTCACTGCTATGATCTGATCTGCCAACTGGAGCTGTTCCTTCACCTTGTCAAGCATAGTAGGCAGCTCCTTGTAAGAGCTGACCAGTCTTCCACGATCCAGATCTTCGGTCGGGTGTGTAAACCCGATACTCCAGTGGTCAGAGCCAAGACTCTGGTTCAATGTGGGAACGAGAGCCTCCACCTCGCTCGGGTGGGCTCCTTGCCACGTTTTCTCGTAGAACTCGACGGGGAGCTGTGCGACTGTCTCTATGTTCAGCGCCTGCCTAGCGACCTCTGACGGGTTTAGAAGAGGCGATAGTAACAGTGGAGCGTCCATTAGTCCTCCGATCCGGTCTGGCATAAAGTCGCGAGAGAAATTCAACAACACATCAAGCAGCAGTGATACCGAGTCTTCGTCGCCATCACAATCCCGACGTTTCGCAGCGTGCCAGAACGGATGAGCATAACAGACACTCGCTTTGGTAAATCCTACAATCCGACCCACGACGCCGACAGACGTGTGCGGCGACAATCCAACGACGAGTCGGCCAATCAGATCCTCTCTCTTCGTGGCATTGTAAAATTTTTCTATCCCATAGTAGCTGGAGAGCAGGTCGTCGAGGAATTTGGACGCTTTCAATAGATACTGCGCCCCAGTCTCCGGGACGATCAGATCCTGCACTTCCAAAGTGCAGAGCTGGTTGGGCAATTCTAGCCGATTCCCGTCCATATCCTTCTCGTAGCCTAAAGCGTAGGCCTTCTCGATTGAGAGGCCGACCTCTGCGGGACGAAACTGTGTTAGAATCGCGTTGGTCGAATCAAACCGTATCGTCCCATCCTTGAACACAGAAACGTCCGCCCTTGCCCGGAGCAATCCTTTCTCAAGCGGCTCGGGAGTCTTTGTCTTGTTTAGAAGTCCCTTTGTCCCCTTGACAGCATCCGGAATGATCACCAGCCCTAGCCGTTTTCCAGAATCGTCCAGAACGCGCTTCAGGTCGATCGGACTGTTCTTGTAACCAACCGTCTCGATGTTACAATTCTTGCAGACCCCAAATCCGGGAAGTCCACATCTAGGACACGATGTTCGTGCTATTGTTAGAGTCCCGCATGCGGGACACTTGATACGCGGTTCCCAGGTGTCACAGTTCGGACAGACTCGGTCTACAATTTCGAGACTCACTGCCAGTTTTCGAGAGGCTTCCACAATGTCGCGCCGGGTTCCGCCGAACTGTCCGGTTGGGAATAGACAGTGAACCTTGGGGGTCATGATGCGCTCTTTCGCTTTCTCCGGGCGTCCCATGCGAGCTCCTACAAAGTTGGGAGCTTTGCTCTTCACTGGAAATCCTGCGAGCCCAGACAACTTCTCTAGGACGGTCGATTGGCCTATCATCCAGTCCCTGTCCTCGGGCCGGAAAAGTGCTCGAAGGATCAGTGTTTCATCCTCCATGATACGGATCGAGGCGCCCTCGACTTTGTGAGGCAGACAGAGGTTCTCCAGGAGAGGCTTGATCTGTATATCGTTCGGTAAGAGTATTGTCTCTTCGGATGCCCTCGAAGAGTCCAGGATTTTTTCTCGCAGAGATTGGAGTTCTTCTGGTTTGATCGAGTCCCAGAAGAAGGTGTAGAATGGGTGGAGTGGAACGCCGAGTAGCTTCGAAATCTCAACCGCCTCAATTGCTTTCGGTCTTGTGGAGAGGGGATTCTTTGCGAGGGTTTGGAGACGTTCGGATTGTATCGACATCGGTGGAGTCGTCCCGGAAGATTCGAGACTGGCCAGTTTCTGCCTGAGTAGTTCGCCCCACCATTCTTCAACGAACCCGGAGGGAACAAGTGTCCGGTTGTTTTCTAGAAATTCCCCATATCCGACCATGAGGTCGCCGAGGAAGAGAATGCTCTGAATTCGACTCTTGATCGCCCGGGCTTCGATCGGACTCTCTATCCTTGCGACGGAGCCGTCCTGCATTTTTACTACTGGTGGTTCGATGGAGTCTACTGCGGTAACTATTCCAGCTTTTCCGGGTCTCTCGGTTCTTATCTGGACTCCGACTGCTAGGAATCCTCCGAGAATCTCCATGGTGGCGGGGTGGACGCCGACAGAGGCGAGGCCGGTGTTGCGGGATCGGCCGTATCTTATTCGGAATCCGCCGGTTGCGCCTGGAAATGCGAAGATTGGTCGTCCTCCGACGACGTCTTCCATGAACATGAACTCCTTGGCCTCTTCTCCTTCTGCTGAGGTGCTCTTGAGTGATCGTAGCCAGTCCCAGCCGTCGAGTCCTAGCCTATCGACTATTCGGAGAACTTTCTGGGATCGCCCTAGGAGCCCATCGTTCACGACTCGGAGGGCGCCGCCGCGGACTCTGTTTGTTTCGACTCTCAGAACGTTCCGGTTGACTGCTACTTCGACCGGGTCGGTCTCGACCCCGTTAGGCTCGATTGGTAATTTCAGCATCGCATCGTGTAGGACATTGTCTGCGTTGCGATATTGGAATCTGGCGACGGCTCGTTCGTAGATCCGGAGTTCTTCGACAAATCTCCGGGCTTCTCCCTCTGATGCTCTGTAAGCTTGGAGGCTTAGCTTCCGCCGGACGTGGTCGGCCACGATCATCGTCATCCCCATTTCGGTCCCACCTGCGGATCGCATGGGGCCGGCGAAGTAGACAGCTAGGTGGCGAGTACGATCAGGATTCGTGCGGATCTTTACGGCATGTATTCCCTGAATGGGGGCAACGGTTACGGCCTCGTCCAGTACTGCTAGGGCTGTTCGGACGGCCTGCTCTGCGGCCTTCTCGGGTTCGAGGCTTCCGAACCGGCCTAGCACGATTTCTTCGCTGATCTTGAGCGCGGTTTCTTCGCGGGAGATGATCTTGTTCAGCTCCCTGATGCGCTCGGCAACGCCGAGCGGACCAACGGCCTTCTCGACTCTCTCCGCTAGATCATACGTGGTCTGCGACTCGACCTTTGAAGATGGGTCGAGTCCTTTTGACCGGGCTAGGGTTGCAATCGCATACTGCCTGCTGTATTCATCATGGAGCCGTTTGGCGTATGGATTGTTCTGCCTGTACTCCAGCGGGTCCAACTGGTTCCAGTCTCGCTCGCGAGACCTGTAGATAATATGTTATTCTTGGATCATGTCTGAGAAACGTAATCGTCTCTCTTTCTAATAGGAGAGTGGTTTCGTAGAAAGGCTGAATTGGAAAAGTTCCCTCGGGAGTATTCTCTGGGAGCACAGGCATAGAATGCACTCGAACGCGGGTCCAAGGATAATACTCCATTGTGATCTTGACGCATTCTATCCATCGTGCGAGGTCAAGCGGAATCCGTCCCTTGCGGGGAAACCGCTCATTGTCGGCGCGGACCCAAAAGGGGGCCATGGCCGTGGTGTGGTGATGTCATGCTCCTACGAGGCCAGGAAATTCGGGGTCCGTTCTGGTATGCCGATTTCCCAGGCGTACAAGTTGTGTCCTCAAGGAGTCTACGTTCCTCCCGATTTCGAACTGTATGGTGAGACTTCTGATCGGGCTATGGAAGTGTTGCGAAAGTTTGCTGACAGGTTTGAACAGACTAGTATCGATGAGGCGTACATGGATGTCGGGGAGAGTTGCAAGAACTATGATGAGGCGGCCGAGCTCGCGGGGCGAGTGAAGGCCGGGCTGAAAGGGTCTGAAGGTCTAACGGTCAGCGTGGGAATTGCGCCTAACAAGTCGATCGCCAAGATTGCTTCCGACATGAAGAAGCCTGACGGTCTCACAATTGTTAGACCGGACGAGGTCAAGGCGTTTCTCGAGCCGTTGCCAGTTAGCAAGATCAGTGGGGTTGGAAAGAAGACAACCGAGTATCTGCAGAACCAGGGGGTTGAGACTATCGGGCAATTGAGTCGGGTTCCTGCGAAGAAGTTGACTGACTGGTTTGGCAAAGGCGGGGTCTGGCTCTGGGGAATAGCCAACGCAATAGAGGAGAGCCCTGTGGAAGAGAGGGGGTTGAGGAAGTCGATCAGTGTCGAGCAGACGTTTGAGAAAGATGTTCAGAACAAACAGGTTGTGCTAGAAGCGCTAGAGTCGCTCGTCAAAGAAGTGCATGAGCGGTTGCTCGCGGAGAGACTCTGGTTTCGGACTGTCAGCATCAAGGTGCGGTTCGAGGGTTTCCAGACATTCACCCGCGATAAGACTCACACTGGCTATGTTGACGACGTCAATGTTGTCCGAGAGTACGTGCATCTACTCTTCCGCGAGTTCGAGAAAGACCGGCGAAGAATACGTCTAGTGGGGGCTAAACTGTCTGATCTGAAACCCGCCGAAGGCAAACAGACCAGGCTCGCCTAAGACAACTCCCGAACAACATTCTCGTGTCGCGGGAAATTTTTTGTTTTCGATTAGTCCAAGCGTGTTCCCTATCGTCGGTAGGGCCCTTTCACGCTTAGCAAACGGGCTTACGTTGGCTGTATTGGGCCCGTCCCATCGATCACGAATCGGGATCTGTTCTGGGGGTTTCTGATCGGAGTTCTCCTCCAAAGACCAGTTTTGTGTCGCGGGGAGACACGCTCCACGAATTTTTGGAGAGGAGTCCTGCCAGTTGAAACCGTTCTGGGCTTAGATTCCTTCTGGTCCCGTAGAACTGGCGAGTCTCGTGTTTTCGTCATGTGGCAGGTCAGCGTCCAGGTGAAGGTGCAAAGTCGTAGAGGTCAAAACGACTGCCCTGATTGATGATCAGAGGTTGTTCTGGGCGATTTCTGGAATTAACCTATCTTTTCTACTCTAAAAAGTAGTATATCGGACTAGGCGGACCCACAATCACCGATCGATCGTTCAGCTGTTCACGCTTCCCGTTGTTCAATTCGACGCTGTTTACGTCGATAGCGTAAAACGGTGTAAGCCAGAACCATTGCAGCTGCGATGATGACCACAACTATGATCATCGCCAGCATGGAGTCTGAAGGATTCGATGCAGGAGTAGCTGGCAAATTGTATGTGTAGATTGTGTTGTAAGTTGTGAAGTAGAGTTTGTTGTTTGGTCCGAGTTCTACCGCTATGACTCCACTTGGCGCAGTGTAGAGCTGGGTCATTGATAGGACCGAGCCGGCCGGGCTGAGTTGGAGCTGAACTAGGTTGCCAGTGTTGTATTCGCCGAAGACGTAGCTGTTCGGCGCGACAGTGGCAATTCCAGTGGGTGTCACCACAGGGTTGAAGTCGACAATAGGATTGATGAAACGAGGATCATTACAGATACCCAAACACGTCGGCCATCCGTAGTTGCCGCCCTTGACGATGATCAGAATCTTATCATCACTGCTCGGTCCGGCCATCGTCGAAATCAGCCGGCCGTTTGACGGGTCAAAATCGAAGCCGAAACCGTTCCGTATTCCCCAAGCATAATCCAGACCTCCAGCATTCGGATTGTCACTTGGGACTGACCCGTCAGGATTCATCCGCAGAATCTTCCCAGTGATCGAAGTCTGGTTCTGGGCCTGCTGATCTTGATGGAACTCGCCGACCTGCGCGTAGAGCTTACCGTCGGGTCCGAACTTGATGTAACCACCATTATGGTAGATTGTACCGGGCGCGCTACTAGTCACATCGAAAATGTCTCTTGGACTAGTTCCAATATTGCCACTGGCTGTGTATCGGACAATATGCCCGTGAGTATAGTTCTGGCTATCCCGGTACGTGTAGTAAACGTAGACGTAGTTGTTTGATGAAAATGATGGGTCGAGGGCTATACCGAGAAGCCCTGCTTCTCCGTCAGTGAAGATCGGGCTGATTGTTACGAAAGGTGCAAAGAGGAGTGTTCCGTTCGGTTGAATTATTCGAACGCTCCCGGTATCTTTCTCTGTGTAGAATATCCGACCGTCAGGAGCGAACCGGAGGGAGACGGGAAAACTGGCACCAGTGAGGAACGCGGTCACAGGCGAAGCTGCATGGGCTTGAATGAACAGAAATGGACTGAAGGAGAAGATGAGAAGAACCATCGTCTTGAAGAGAAGTCTTTGCGGCTGATGGCTCGACAACGTCAGGAATCAACTTCTCGGAAGTGAATCGCGATTCGACTCTACTGATTAAATACGCTAGCGGAGAGAATAGAGTAGGTCTATCATGACTCGACCCGATTGGCAGAAAAAAAAGAAGAAGATGTCTGGTAGAGAAGGACCCAAGAAAGGTAAGGTCCGCTAAAGTCAGACGGTTCGGAAGAGAACTGGAGAACGGAAGGTATCCTCGGTAGGACAGTAGTATGTGTCACGATAATGTTCTATTCTGGTAGAGTGCTAATACCGCTTCTCGCTAATCTCCATCGCATCCTTCTTAGTATCAGAGAACTCTAGCATAGTTTCCACGGTCCGGCTCCGGTACCGGCCGGTATTCCGGACATACTGCAAATAGTTCTGCATCTGGTCAGCAAACACCCCCACATTGTCAGCGACAATAACGCATCCCTGAGGTAGCTTGTCCTCGACGGCCTTCAGATAGTCCAGGTACTCCGCCTTCTCAGCATCCAAGAAGACTAGATCGAACGGTCCCGGGAGCTTGGAAAGTATCTCCCTCGCGTCTCCCTGTATCACCTTGATCTGGCTCTCTAGCCTTGCCCGCTCTACATTTTGTTCAGTAATTCGAGCGTGCTCAGGACTCTTCTCGACGGACGTGATTTCAGCCTTGGCAGGGCTGTTTTTGGCGATGAGAATCGCTGAATATCCGTATAGCGCCCCGACCTCTAGAATCTTCCTCGGTTTGTGCTTCCTTACGATCTCGGCGAGTATCTTTCCCTTGACCGGGCCGATTGATGGAATGAAGCTACGTTTGCCCATCTCCTCAATCTCGCGCAGGACAGCGTCAGCGGGGTCAATGGTCTCCTTCGAATGCTGCATTGGCAGTAGGGGTGTATACGCTGATAATTGAGGCAATCGGTACGAATGGCCTAGGCTTCAGCCAAGGTTAAAACAGAGAACGTCCCAATCGAGAAGATCATGAGCACTGCCTATTGGAGGGTCAACCCGGTCGCGATGATAGGCGCGGCAGTAGCTCTGATCAGCGTCTTCCTCCCGTGGTGGGGAATCTATGAATCCTCGCTTGGAGTGTTGACATTCTTCAGAAGGTGGACCCTCTGGAGCCCGCCCGGCACCACAGTTCTCCGAGCCTTTGGACAACCGCGGCCAGTTTCAGCTACCGGCTTATCCCAGACCTTCTCAGCGTCAAGTCTGATTGTTCTGACACTAGCCCTCGTTGCCGCTGCGCTCGCAGTCGCTGGATCCCTCACTCTGATTCGCAAATATCTAGTCGCGGGACTATTCCTATCGATTCTAACCCCAATTTTCTACGCCGCATCTATATCCTATGTGACATACAACTCTTGCCTGACTCCTCAGTGCTCGTCCGGACCTGTGGGCAGCGCCACCGCCTTCGACGGCGCAACTTTCGGATGGGGTTTTGAGACTGGATTCTACATTTTCATCATATCCGCAACAGTCCTAGCTCTGGCTCTTTTCATGAACAATAGCCTTGCCCGCAATTCTGCGCTTCAACGGGCCCAAGTCGCAGTCCCAACAAAAAAGCAGCTCAAGTAAAGAACCAGCTCTAAATGACTGGCGTGTTCGAGAATACGATCCCCTGCTGGGTAATCTGGTAGAAATATCCACGGGACGCCACCGGATTCCTTCCAATCCGCAACACCTTCATCGTACCCCCCTTCAACAATAGCTCCCCACTCCTCTTTCTCATCTCAATCACACCATCAGCGAGATTTGCCGTCGCATTCTCTAACGACTCGTCCACTACCTCAGTGTGCAGAATAGCAATAGTTACGGCCCGCGCGATCCTCGTTGCAAATCGCATGACCTGAACATACTGGAAGACCTTCTTCGCTTCGGTCAGAAGGAAGAATGGGGTGATCGAGTCCATGACGATAATTTTTGGACCTAGCCCGGGCTTCAAGGCGAAACTTCGTCCATAGCTGAGAAGGTCTTGGAACTTCATGGTCTCTTCAAGGATTTCGGATGGATCAGTTTTCGGCAATGACTCGGCCAGTTTTTGTGCCCCGAGTGAGAACATGTCTACAAACTCCAATCGGCCTTCTGCCTCGACCTTGTCGACAGCAATGTGATGATCCTCTAGGCCGAGCTTCACGATATCCGCTGGATCGTCAATACAGTAGTAGAGGAGGCTGCATCCTTGCCGGATGAAGTTGGTAACCAGTTCTCGGACAAGCATCGATTTGCCACTCCCAATGGGACCGAGTAGTGCGATAGCTGATGGGCGAGGGAACCCTCCTCCAGTAACCTTGTCCAGGATCGGGATCCCAGTCGGCTGTAATGCCTCGAGTCTATGATCATCGGTCGCCCTCTTCAAAGAAGCCCGTAGCCGGTAAGCTTGCTGTGCAGTGGTTCGAAAGGTGGCCTGTAACCAGAACAAGAGTCGGAAAGTGACACGCTAACAAGCGCTGAGGTCTGTCAACTCGTTTCCGGTCGACTAGTTGCTGGGTCAGCTTTTATTAGACTCGACCCGGCATGATCCATTTTCTCCCATGATAGTAATCGGCGGGTCAGCCTCCACCAATCTTGCAGAGAAGGTCGCAAAACAGCTCGGCCAAGAACCCGGACGTATCGAGATTAAGAGATTCCCTGATGGCGAGAAATACATTCGAATACACGAGGATGTGAGGGGTAAAGACGTCGCGCTCATACAATCACTTTACCGGACCCCGGACGAGTACGTTTTCGAATACCTCCTTATCGCTGACACTTTGCGCGACATGGGGGCAGCGACAATAACTGGCGTCGCTCCTTACCTCGCCTATGCCCGACAGGACTCACGTTTCTACCCTGGTGAGGCACTCAGCTCAGCGGCTATCGCCAAATTCTTCGAAGCTGCTGGAACAACATCCGTCATTACTATAGACTGTCATCTCCACCGGCTAGGAGATGTCTCCAAAGTCTTCAAGATACCCGCACAGAACATATCCGCAATGAGCCTGCTCGGCAAATACGCACGCGAGAACCTGAAACCGAAGAACCCGCTGGTCGTTGGACCTGACGAGGAGGCCGAACAATGGGCAGGCACTGTTGCGAAGGAGCTTGACGCGGAACACACCTCATTCACCAAGAAACGAGTCCGCAAAGAGGGAGAAACAAAATCCAGGCTCGAAATGGACACTGGAGATGTCGATGTGAAGGGTCGAGACATCGTCTTCGCAGATGACATCATCAGCACGGGAGGAACAATCGCTGAAGCAGCCAAGGCTTGCAAGAAGAAAGGAGCTCTGCGAATCTATGTCCTCTGCACTCATCCAGTTCTCGCCGACGGCGCAATCAAACGGATCAAAGCCTCAGGAGCTACCAGAATAGTCGGGACTGACACGATCCCCAGCCCCATCAGCACCGTCTCAGTCGCCCCCGTCATAGCCGCAGCACTCAAAACCCTTCGATAGCAAGCTCCACAGACACCATTCGATAGCCTGAACATTATTAGTAGAACGAAACGCGAGCCTAACGCCTACCGTTGCCTCCAGCCCTCGGAATAACAGGCGCCCTAAACTGGGACGTCAATTTATTCGTAAAGCAGATTCCTCGCACAGGACAAGAAGTAGTCGTTGAGAAGGTCGACCGGGTCCCAGGGGGCAAGGGAGGAAACGTAGCCGTCGCCGCATCGCGAATCCTCGGGCAAGGACACGTAGCACTCATTGCATGCCTCGGCAAAGACGACGTGGGAAAAAAACAGGTCTCCATCCTAAAACAAGAAGGCGTCGACACGACGGCCGTCCAGATCCTCGACGAGTTTCAATCCGGCCAAGCCTACATAACCGTCGACGAGAAAGGTAGCAATGTCATCGAGACCCACTTCGGCGCTAACGCCGGGCTCAAGAGTGAGCATCTGATGCTTCCCGCCGTCCAGTCGATCCTCGCCAACCTGCGAATGCTTGTAGTCATTGACCCTCCACGCCCGGTCGCAGGGAAACTGCTCGCCCAGGCCAGAAGGCTCCGGAAGTCAGTCATGTGGCACCCAGGTGTACTGACAAGATTTGGCCTAAAAGAATTCAAGGACGAGATGAGAGACATTGACTATCTCATTCTCAACGAGCATGAAGCTCCTCAATTTGCCGGTGCGAAGGAGCTAGGCGAATCGCTCTCAATACTCAGCAAGGTCTCGCCAAAGGCAAAGATACTCATCACACTCGGCAGTAAAGGCGCCGCTTTCTACTCAGCCGGTAAACTGTCGAAGATTCCTAGGATATCCCTGGATAAGCTGGGACGCAAAGTAATCAATACTACAGGAAGTGGTGACGCGTTCGTGGGAGCCTTCGCGGCATACAAGGTCCTAGGTGTCGGCGATATGGAGGCTTTCAAGTATGCTAACATGGCCGGTGCGCTGAAGGCTTGTCATGCGGAGACCCGTGGGAGTCCAACTAGGAAGGATCTGGAAGAGTCCTACAGAAAATATTTCGGCTAGCAGCTAGAATAAGGTTACAGATCCTATCTCTGATAGATCTGTGAGGCTGTTCATTTTGACCATTCCATTGCTGATGGTGTAGAGGACGTTGCCGATGTAGAGTGATCTGGTGATGTACAGGTTGCCGTTGTAGTAGGTGGGAAGTACGCCGGTGGGGTAGTGGGTTATTCCCCCCCTGAAGACGATGCCGTTCTGGACTGTGACGCCGAACACGTAGGCTCCTTGCCAAGCTATCGGATTGTAGTACCACGGGTAGGTTGCGTTCTGCTGGGCCTGAGCGATTGCGACAGGGACGACGAGGAGATTTAGGGACTGGTCGAAGAGTACTGCGCGATGGTCGGTTAGTGCGGGCGAGTCGCTACCGCGATCTCCAGCCAAGAAGTTGCTCGTATCTATGGGGTGGGTGGGGTCGGTGACGTCGAAGAAGCTGAACTTGAGACCTTGGAAGAGAGCAGCGTTTTCCCAGGTCACGTTCGTCGACGATTTTCCTATGCCGATAAGGTGAGTCTGATCATAGGGCTGGAGATAGTCTGAGACTCCAGTAATGTTGAGCAGGCCAAGAACTGTCGGTTGGCGCGGGTTTCCGAGGCCTATGACGAAGAGTGGGTCCATTCTCTGGTATGTGACGAGATAGGCTCTGTCGCCCATGAACCTGGCGGCGTAGAATGCTTCTCCTGGTGAGAGCCCTTCGAGACTTCCGATGATATGAAGGCCACTATCCAAGACGTACAAGTTAGTCTGTTGCTGTGACACGATAGAGGTGGCGCCCGTAAGCATTAGAGGCCGGATGAACCCAAATTCGCTCGTTGCGACTCGGAAGTAGCCGTTGTACTCGTCCATCGAGAACTGGTTCAGAACATGTCCAGGGACTGTTCCGGTAGCTTCATAGTTGATTAGGGAACCCTGAATGCTGATTCTGTGAATCGTGGTCTGTTCTGTCTGGCTCCAGATCGGCTGTGTGAGATAGATCTGACTAAGCGAGACGTAGATGTTGCTACTCGTCCCGATGAGGAAGGTCTTGGCCGAGGGAGTGGGACTGCTCTGGCTGACATCAATGCCTATGACGGTTGTGAAACTCTGAACATAGTCTGGGATGTCTGAGTGATAGATGTCAGTCGGCAGGATGGTCATTCTCTCTCCGTTGACCATGTTCAAAGGAACTGGGACTAGACCGTTGCAATAGATGGGCTGGTTCGAAACCATGTACGCATAGTTTCCAATCAGACGAGCCCCAGAGAATGTGCCGTTGGCGACGACCGTAGTCGTCAGGTTGGGAATGGAATGGTTGGAAACGTCATAGATCCAGATCGAGCTTGTCTGGTCATATGAGTAGATAGGCCAGGCTATCATGCTGGTTGCTCCGACCATCGTCGGGCCTCCAGTTGTGACATAAGCAATCGGATAGTAGTAGGGGAAGTGTTGGCTTACGATAACCAGCCGATTGCCGTCGATGAATATTCCCTGAATGGTGCCGTTTACAGAAATTCTGGCCACTTCCTTTGCAGCTGCCACGGGATAGGCGAGGACTATTACGACCGTGTTGTTTGTCACGGTGTAGAGATAGGTCCCATCAGTCTTCACCATGTCCAACTCGTCGACTCCGGCAACCTGAGCATTGGTCTGCGAATAGGTGGGAACTGAGCTTGTTGAGGCAGAGCCGGACACGGCAGTCGTGAATAGTCCATTGCCATTCTGGGCCACTGGACCAGTTGTCGGAGGAGCAGGATTTGGATTGTAGAGACCACGAGTTCCCGAACCGGTGCAGCTCTCCGTCAAAACAAAATGTCGCAGTTCATCATAGGAAGAGAAGGGGGTCATAGAATGGGCCGCCGGAGTAGAGGGCCCATGACTGGCCCAGTAGCTGGTAGCCGGGACGGCAACGAGGGTAATTAGGCATAACACGTAGAGTACTGATCCGAGATGAGCTGTCGGAAATCGCATAGGACATACTCACCCTTGCCGTGGCTTAATGCCAGTGTTTCGAACAGGCTGTTCAGAGAACAGAACGGGCTCCCCAAAGCGTAAGATTGTATCCCCGTTGAGAGTCGCCTCACGGGAGAATCGACGTTGGAGAAGGATCGCGACAAGATCATAGAATCTGAGCTGCGCGGAGTCACGTTGAGGGTATACTGGCACATACTCGGATCAAAGAACCAGTCGGTGGGCGTTAGACCCGTCCAGAGAGCCCTCGGACTGAGCAGTCCCAGCGTCGCATTGCACCATCTCGAGAAGCTCCGGACGCTCGGGCTCTTGGAGAAGGACTCGACCGGAGAATACCATCTCATTGAGCACGTGAAGGTGGGTGTACTTCGAGACTTTGTGGGGGTTCTGGGTCTACTTCTGCCTCGCTATCTGTTCTATTCGACAATGTTTACGGTAATGCTAGTCTTGTATCCGATCTTCTATCCGCCGAACTTTTCAACCCACAACATCGTGGCGCTGATCTTCGGAGGGTCCGCTGTAGCTGTCTCCTGGACTGAGACCTATAGGGCGTGGAGGCTGAGGCCGTTCTGATAATGGTACGCCCCGTTCTAACCTGTGGGATTATGCCGAGGAAACGACCAGTAGGGATCATAGAAGGCTTGAGCGTAGGAGCGTGGATCCGGACTTGAAGGTAGGCGCGAGAACAAGGCTGACACTGGTGGTTATGCTAGGTGTCGTAGCAGGGCTCGGATTCATCAGCTTGCCAAGCATTCTCGCCGTGCCTTCTCCAGCTTCACCTACAACGACGACTGGAACGAACTCAACCACAACAAACCCGTCCGCGTACAATGGTCACGGGACCTCTTGGATCGCGAACAGCACGACAACGACTATGTCGATCGCGAACTCTACGAAGACCCGAGCATCGGCTCAAACGACAATAACGCCGGATGCGGTGTCGGTCATGATCTCACTGATAGTCATTCCCGCTCTTGGCCTTTCATGGGTGGCCACGGTCTTGGTATCGGGTCACGCTAGGAAGGATCTAGCGAATATTTCAGAAGACGAATCTTCACAGGAAAGCTCCACCCATCATTAGCGTCTAGGCTAAGGAAGACCGACGAACCAGTTTTCGGCTGTATAGAAGAAGCTATCTACTCAATCAGAAAATAATCACACTGTGCCGAGCAATAACCTGAACAAGTCTCTCGAGTACATATCAAAGAACAAAGACCGGTTTCTGCAAGATTTTCGAGCACTTCTTAAGCAGCCGAGCGTCTCCGCCCAGAAGATAGGGATCGAAGACTGCGCGCGGATAGTAAAGAAACAGATGGAGGCGGCGGGCGTTAAGACGAGGATTCTGCCTGTCAAGAATGGTAATCCAGTCGTCTATGGCGAGGCCCGTTCCAAGTCTAGCTCAAAGACCCTGCTAATCTACGGGCATTACGATGTGCAGCCTGTTGAGCCGCTTGACAAATGGGTCTCCGGACCCTTCGAGGCGAAAATGAGCGGGCAGAAGATAGTATCAAGGGGCGCAGCGGACAGCAAGAACAACGTAGTGTCTTTCATCAAAGCAACTGAGAGTTTCATCAAATCCTCGGGTGATGTTCCTCTAAATCTCAAATTCGTTGTGGAGGGTGAGGAGGAGATCGGGAGTCCTCACCTGCCTAGTTTTGTTGATGAGAACGCGGAGGTGTTGAAGGCTGACAGTGTCGTCTGCTACGACGGTGACATGGCTGATTCTGACAGGGCAAAATTCGAACTCGGCGTCAAGGGTCTACTCTACGTTGAGCTTCGTTGTAAGAAAGCGAAGGAGGATCTTCACTCATCATACGCACCGCTGGCCGAGAATCCTGCGTGGAGGCTTGTCTGGGCAATGTCTACCATCAAGAGTCCGGACGATAAGATTCTGATCAAAGGCTGGTACGATGACGTCGAACCATTTTCATCTGCTCAGTCGAGACTGATGAGTAAGATCCAGTTCGAAGGAAAGCGACTGCTCAAAGAGTGGGGGGTGAAGAGCTTCCCACGAGCCAAGAACAACCGAGAGGCCTTCAAACACTACATGCTAGAGCCGACCTGCACAATCTGCGGATTCAAGACCGGTTACATCGGCGAAGGATCCAAGACTGTTCTACCCGGCAACGCGATGCTAAAGATCGATTTCCGACTCGTTAACAACCAAAATCCTAGGAAACAGCTCCAACTGCTAAAGCAGCACCTGCACACCCACGGATTTGACGACATTCAGGTCAAGGCTCTAGGCCTTGTCGAACCTTCAACCACCATACCTTCAGCGCCGATCGCGAAGGCCGCGGACAAGGCTGGCAAAATGGTCTATGGACGGGCGCCGATGGTCATGCCGAGAAACCCCGCTTCAGGTCCCGACTATCTCTTCACGAAGCATCTCGGGCTGGATTCGATATGGACGGGCAGTGGACCGCCCTCAGCGTTCAGCCATGCCCACGCCCCGAACGAATGGACAACGGTGGACAACTTCCTGAACGGAATCAGGTATATCGCGACGATAATGGACTGTTACGCGACAACAGACTAGGCTCTATTGTCCCTATTCCACCTGCTCGGGAATGCTCTTGAGCGAGCGGACTGGGGATAGGAGGACCCAGAGGAATGTGAGGGAGACTCCGAGGATGGTTATGCCCACGGCGGTTCGAAGTCCAAGAAAGGTTCCGAGAAGTCCTCCCGTGAGGGCCCCTAGTGGGATCGTGCCCCACACGAGGAATCGCATGGTCGCGTTCATCCGCCCCTGAAGTCGGATCGGCACTATAGACTGTCGAAGACTGACCTGATTGATGTTGTAGACTACGACCCCGATCGAGATTACGAAGTTTCCAGCCATGAGAGCCAAGCCGTACGAGTTGATGTTCAGGCCTGCAATCGAGAACAGAGGGTTTGCGACTAGGGATCCTGACAGATAGTAAGGGAGTCCTCCTGCGCCGAAGATTAGTGCGCTTACAATGATCGCCGGGCCCACTCCTATACGAGTCGCGGTCCGCGTGGCTATCGCAACTCCCACCAGGGCCCCGATGCTTCCGATACTGAAGATGATGCCTAGGGTGACGCCTACTAGCGTCTTTGAGACTCCGAGGCCTTCTGGGCTTTGGAGAATGAAGTAGAGGGGGACAATTGTTTGGAATGCTGTGCTGAAAAAGTTGGAAGTGCCCGTGCAGCCCGCGATCATTCGCAAGCGAGAGTCATTGAGGACGACGTGGAGTCCCTCTCGGATGTCTGACCGTATTGACGGTCTTGTGATCGTCTCGTCGATCACTTCTTCATGGTTTATTCTGCTGAGTGAGAGCGCCGATGCGAAGAAGGAACAGGCATCGATCGCGATCGTGATCGGGGCGGTGAGAATACTGATCACTATGCCGGCGATTGTTGGCCCAGAAACTTGAGCCGTTGAGGCGCTGGCTTGGAGCTTGCTGTTTCCCTCGACTAGCTCGTTTCTCTGGATGAGAGACGGCAAGTACGACTGGTAGGTGACATCATAGAATACTTGGAGGAAGCCGATGAAGAAAGTTAGTCCGTAGAGGAACGGAATGCCCAGTCTCGTAATGAGTCCTAGGACCGCCGCTATCGGGATGAGGGCTAGTAGCGAGCCTCGGAGAATGTTCGAGGTGACCATTATCCGCTTCTTACGATGACGGTCGACATAGACCCCAACCAGCAAACCGAACAGAAGCCAGGGAACTGTGGCAGCGAAACCTAGAATGCCTAATTCTGCTGCACTGGCGCCGAGAATGATGACCGCGGTTAGTGGGAGAGCGAGCCCGGTGAACTGGCTCCCGAACTGGGATATGGTCTCTGATGTCCAGAGACTGACGAAATTACGATTACGCCAGAGAGAAGTCTTCTCGACTGATTCTGTCCCCATACGCTCTATCCTACAATGGATGAGGCTATTATACTGTGGGTTTTACTGACCCAAACACACAGATGATTGGCTAACAAGACACGATTACTCAGTAAACTTCGTATTTTAAGAAAACTCACCTCATGCGGTCACACTCAGCAATCACAGGCGGTGTTGAAACAAATCGTCAAGATGACAGAGGGCAAAGTCACCATTCTAGGTTCGCGGCATTAGAACGAATTTCCACCATTATTATTAACGCGGCTGAACTCTCAGAATCAAGCAATAATTGCAACCTCTCCCACCGCGATACGATCGTCCCGAATCTGACAAGATCCAGCCGGCCAAGCCTAGAATACACAGAACCAACAGAGAAGAAATTGTCAGACTCCTTACTAGCATCCGGTTCTGGGGCGGACTCTCCGGGCTTACGGCACTAGTCAGCCTAGCCCTGCCATGGTGGGGAGTAACCGTCCGACCCACCAGCTTCAGTACTTCGTGGGGGCTATTCTTTGGACCCCAGTCACAGCAGACGAACGTAGTAGTCTACCTAGACAGGCTAGACACAGCCCTCGCGGGTGGCTACACGCTAATGACAAGCCTCGTCCTCCTTACTGCAATCATAACAGCCATCGGCGCTGGCCTCAGACGCCGACTCATAATGAGCATCTCGCTCGTTCTCTCCGCCATAACAGTCCTAGCCTTCATCGGAGACGTCGTAAACGCGTTGACATACGATTGCGCAAACAATTTTGCCCAGAGCGCCTCATGCATCTCTGGCCTCGTCGGCCAGGGAGCGAGCGGCCTAGACACGATAACGTGGGGATTCGAGGCCGGCTTCTACACTTTCATAGCCTCAGCCGTACTCCTCATCGGAGCACTCGCTCTCCTATGGAGCAAGTCGTAAAGAAATTCCTTGGTGAAGTAAATCGACAGTCAGAGCTTTAGACTGTCCAGCCCGCGATAACTACGTCAGAAACGTCCGAACCTGTCGAGTGTAGGAATTTTCTACAGCATCGCTAGTATTCTTGCGAAGTTGTAGAGGCGAGATCTTATGGTATCTTGAACCGTCTTATTTTCGCTTCTTCACTCTTTGGAAGACAATGAGGTGCCCCTTAGAAAACAACCTGCGTTATACACCAGGATCACAGGCTTTCCTTCGAACTTGTAGTTGTTGTCGATCCAGGCCTTGTGCCGTCCGTATCTTTTCAGAGTCGAAGCAGTGTGAGTCTTGTCGCCATCTAGACGATAGCCGGTCCAAGTTCCATCCTGGCTTGAAAACTCTGGGGGCAGATCAGCGCACCAGAACGAGTAGCCTTTGTCTTTGTACTTTTCATAGATGTCTTTGAAGCTGCCGTAGTCTTGTGTCTGGATCCACCGGTAGTAGTGGTACTTGTAGCGCACTCGGACCTTGAAGCGGCTACTCGTTAGTCTCTTTGAGTGTTTTCTTCTTCTCTTTCTTTGATCCATTTGGGCTTGTTGGCTCATGGGTGCTCACCAGCTGTTTTTCCCACTCGTGAGCGAGACGAATGAACACGTCCTTGCTCGTACACTTCAGCCGCTTGCTGTGGTAGGCGACGAATCTGAGGAAGCTGTCAATGTCGATATCGTCTTCAAAGTCGACGGTCAGTATGTATCTCATATCAGACCCTGGCCGACTCTCCGTCTCGCCATAATGGCCGAACGCTGGATTGAAGATTAAGCGAATCGAAACCCGGGAAACCTGTCCACAGTACTATCATATTATCAGTCAATAGCCCGGAGTCAGCTTAGAATCCCTCACATTGCATAACTATCTTGGACCGTTCGCTTAATCCGCGGAAGTCTACAGGTAGCTCGAGGCCATCAACTCGTAAATACTAGGCGACGATTAATGGCCGCGACGTTGTGAGTTCGCTTCCCAAGAAAATCTAGGGCTCGCCTCGCAATTCGACTCGACGATGATGTGAGAGACCGCCTCGAAAAATTATCGAGCAGAGAGGATCTCTCCCTAAACCACGCCGCGAACAAAGGGCTACGGGAATATGCGGAGTGGGGAGCCATCTATCGAAATCTGGGTATGGCTGTCATTGGGAAGAGGCTCATGCGAGATCTCTACGATAACTTGTCCGAGGAAAAAGCTAGAGAGCTTGGTAGGAAAAACGCCCTCGAAGAAGCGCCCACTTTCGTCATCTCATTATTCGGAGTATTCAATCTGGAAAATGTTCTTCGAGTCTTCGGAAACATACTGGCCAAGTACAGCGGAGTCTTTGTGTTCGAACACTCAAAGGAGGGCCGGTCCCATACGGTCGTGGTGCGTCATGAGATGGGCCGTCGCGCGTCAGCGTACTATGCCGAATATGCGAGGACAATATGCGAGTTGCTCAAGATGCTATGCGTGATCACTGAGACCGAGGACCAGGTGTTGATCAAAGCACAGGAACCAATTGGAATGGTGCCTGAAGACTCGCTCAGTGGGCTTCCAGCCGGGCTCATCGAAGAGTCAAGCAAGTCCTAACCATCCAGCGACAACCGATGATCTGCTGGGCTGCGAAGCTTATCTAGACGATTCTTCGCGTCAAGCAATATCTGAAAGGAAGAAAGTCTGCTCTTGACGAAAGATCTCCATACCGGCCGACACAAGATTGATCCAGGGACCAAAGTCGACTTGAACAAGTATGATCCTCGCGATACTTCTGGCTTCGAGGGCAAAGACGCCGACGAACAGAAAGAGTCAGAGAAGCTCAACGAGCAGCTCCTAGGCCTTCAGGAGATGCTCTATGCGGAGCACGAGCGGAAAGTCCTGGTGGTTCTTCAAGGGATGGACTCAGCAGGCAAAGACGGAGTCATCCATCGCGTCTTTCTCGGAGTCAACCCTCAAGGAGTCCAGGTCGGCCACTTCGGAATCCCAACGCCCGAGGAGCTGGACCACGACTTTCTCTGGAGGATACACAAGCAGACACCTGGGAAGGGAGAGGTGGTCATTTTCAACCGGAGCCACTACGAGGGAGTCCTGGTCGAGAGAGTCCACAAAATGGTTGAGGTGGATGTCTGGCAGCGCCGGTACAAGGAGATCAACGATTTCGAGCAGCTGCTGTCGGATGATGGCACGGTGATTCTGAAGTTCTACCTGCACATTAGCAAGGACGAACAGAAGAAACGGTTGCAGGCCAGGCTTGATGATCCGACGAAAGAATGGAAGTTCAGCATCAACGATCTTCCAGAACGAAAATTCTGGGACGAATATATGAAAGCCTACCAGGACATGCTGTCCCAGACCAGCACCGAGTGGGCGCCATGGTACCTGATTCCCTCGGATCACAAATGGTACCGGGATCTGGTCGTTTCACGGATAATCGTGAAGGCGATGGAGAAGATGGACATGCACTATCCGAAACTTGACAAGGACCCCAGCACCATCACAATCAAATGACCTTTCACTATGGTGATCGAGCGAAGGGGTCACCAATTGTAATTCATTCATTCAATTCTCAGGATGAGTTTTCTTTTTTCATAATAGCCCTCACCGTCAGCTTGAACGAGACCCTTTCGATTGGCGAGTAGCCAGTTCCAAAGCGGATCGAGCTTACCAAGCGTTTCATCTGTTTTTCGACCACCCCATAGCACTTGAACTGCAATTATGGACTTCGCAGCCTTGAGCGTGTCTAGTACAGTTTGCTTTTCTCCTGTCTCAGCTTCTCTTACTTCTTCCACAAGCTCTTCCACCTCTGAGCCGAAAAGCTCGTCTCCGAGGCCATTGATTTCGAGATTGCCATAGACCTCGTTCCCGAATCTGAGTTCTCCAGATTCCCCTTTGGACCTCTGAATTGAAAAGAGCGGGCTAACAATCTTCAATGCCATTTCGAGAATGTTCAGATTTACTTCTCTATCATCTGTGATGATGTAACGCATGTAGTAGCCCATTGGGGCAAAGGTGCTCTACATGTTTTCTGTTAAGTTTTCGTGGAGAACACACTCTACACGGGAATACAGTGGATGGACGTTTGTCCAGTCCTATCGACAAACGGCTTAAATCTGATGCTTCAGAAGCTTCCAAATTGAGTGTCCGTATAGCTATTCTCGAGGAGCAAGGATTTGCAAGAAGCAGGGTACCGGCGTTTCAAGATAGGATCGAAGCCTGCCCCTCACGCATATCCGATTCCAAACAAGTTCAATGTCAGCGCTCGCAAGGTGCGGCTTGCAGGCATGCTCTTGCACGAAGCTTTCGAATACCGGTTCAAGAAAGAAGTGGTTCTCAGCAGGCCCTGCATCTACGGAGTCTTCGGCGGCCGCTTCGGTGGCTTCAAACCGATCAAACAAAAATGCGTAGGCTGCATGAGATGCGTACAAGAATATCCACACATCATGACAGTCAAGTACTCCGACCAGTACAAGAAACTCGGTGATTCGTTCTGGACCCCAGAAATGGTCTACACAGTATGGAACGAGGCGTTGACAGGAAAAATTCCCGTCAAAGGAATGGGCTACAAGGGCGCATTCGGCGGGGAGGGATTTGACGGTATCTGGACGGACATGTCAGAGATCGTTCGTCCCACAAGGGATGGGGTCTATGGTAGAGAGTATATCTCGACGAGCGTCGATATCGGACGGAAACCAGTCCATGTCAACTTCGAAAAGCTCGATCAGAGCCCTACGAGTTTAGAGGTCCCCGTTCCCGTAATCTTCGACAATCTGCCAGTCGGGACGGAAAGCGACGATGTCAGCGTCGCGGTCGACCGTGCAGCGGAACAGGTCGGCACGCTGCGAGTAGCAGGCAAGGATGATCATTCTCATGCGAATCTACCTATCATTGACGAGAAACAGATCGACGACCACAAACAGGCACCGAAGATTCTAGAATTCGATGCTGAACGGCCGGGATTACTAGATAAGCTGATGAGTAGTTTCGGCTCATCGATCCTCATCGGCAGATTGCCCCTCAACGAGGACACCGCTGGCGTTGCCGCTGACCTGGTTCGCCGGGGAGTGCACGGGTTACATTTGTATGCTGACTATCACGGCTGGGACTATTCCAAAGAACCCCGACACATTTCCGCCGCCCTCAAGGATACGCACCAACAGCTTGTCCGAGAAGGCGTAAGGGACCAGATCACAATCATCGCGAGCGGAGGAATAACGCTCGCAGAGCACGTGCCGAAAGCGATCATTTGTGGCGCGGACCTTGTCGGAATCGACACGACAGTTCTGGTCGCGTTGCAGGCGGAGTTCCTGGGCGAGACGCAGGAAAGGGACAATTGCGGTTTGAAACCGCGCAGGATTGATCCGGCATGGGGCGCTCAACGCTTGGTGAATCTGATGAGTGTCTGGCATGATCAGCTGATCGAGATTCTCAGCGCGATGGGCATGCGGGACGTCCGACGACTACGCGGAGACATAGGCCGATCAATGATGGACTCGGAGCTACGAGAACAATCGTTCAAGGGGATCGCATGGGCAGCCTAGAACTGATCGTCGAGAAACATACCGAACGGATTCATCACGGTCTAGAAGTTCTTCCAACTCTGAAACATGGGTTGCCAGCGGGACTTGGGAACAAGCGGTGGACTGGCGAGCTGATCCTTGCTACCTATGAAGAGGCTTTGACAGGAGAGCTTCCCGAGAACGGTCTAGAGTACAAGACTGGAAATTCTGGAGGAGGCTTCGACGTGCTAGGATGGAAGAGCCACGATGGCATCGCGAAGGTCGACGAGGATCAGGTCGATCTTTCGATCTCATTGAACAAACGAGGTGAGGGAAAGAAGATCGAGATTCCCTTGCCGATCTATGGTGGCGGCATGTCGTTCGGCTCGATCAGTCTCAACTTCATGATCGCCAGGGCCAGAGCCGCCAAGAAACTCGACACCTACACTTCAACCGGTGAGGGAGGATATCCGGATCAGATTGTCCCGTACCGGGACCATGTGATTACACAGGTTGCCACGGGCATGTTCGGGGTCCGGGAGGAAACGATACAGTACGCACCGATTGTCGAGTTCAAGTATGCACAGGGGGCAAAGCCAGGACTGGGCGGCCACCTTCTCGCCGACAAGGTCACGTCAGAGGTGGCGAAGATGCGCGAATCGTCCATGTTCACCAGCCTCTACTCGCCGTTCCCATTCCACAGCGTCTATTCTGTGGAGGATCACAAGAAGCATGTTGATTGGATCAAGACGGTCAACCCTCGCGCGCTTATCTCAGTGAAGGTCTCAACACCGACCGACGTGGATATGGTAGCGATCGGAAGCTACTATGCGGGCGCCAACATCATCCACATTGACGGCGGCTATGGCGGGACTGGGGCTGCCCCGGAGATTGCGAAGAAGAACATTGCGATGCCAGTCGAGTATGCGATCCCAAAGGTCCACGAATATCTCATGTCCGAGGGCGTCCGTGACCGGATCACACTAATTGCGAGCGGCGGTATCAGGACTGCCGACGACGTGGCAAAGGCTATTGCTCTCGGAGCCGACGGATGTGTTGTCGCAACTGCTGAGGCAGTAGCGGTTGGATGTACGCACTGTGGAAACTGTGAGAGAGGACGTGGGTGCCAAGTTGGGATCACAACAACAGATCCAGAACTGTCGCAATTCATCGAGCCTGAATGGGGCGAGAAGAGGATCGTAAACCTGTTCAACGCGTGGTCGAAACGTCTGCGGCAGATACTAGCAGAGTTCGGACTGGAGAGCATCAGGGAACTGCGGGGAAGAAAGGATCTAATGGTGCGCTACAAATGAAAGCCGAACTGGCCCTCCGCAGGAGACGCTACCAACAACGTCTGCTAATCCGTGCCGGCGTGCTATCAGTTGTGATGTCGATCGTGTTCTTCGTTGCGCCAGTCATTCCCGTCCGAGGAAGCTACTACCTGCCCTACAGCAGCTACACCAGCTTGCTTCAGAAGTATTGTGGACCTGACTTCCTATACAGATACACCGTCTGGGAGTCTTTAGGCTATTACGCGTTCAAGTTCGGATTCTACCTCTTCGAACAAGACACACAGTGCTAGCTGATGGCCATGCAAGCGCGCCAAATTATCCACTCGAGGAAATCACTGCCGATCTCGACGATTTCGACCTATAAGCCCGAGGCTGAGGGAGGTTGTGGCGTAGTGGGACTGGCATGCAATGTCCCCTTGGAGGGAAAATATCTCCTGCAGTCCCTGGTTCAGATGCGGAATAGAGGCAATGGCAAGGGAGGCGGCATTGCGGCGCTCGGGCTAGTCCCAGAACAGCTAGGGGTCTCGGAGAAGACTTTGCATGAAGACTACATCCTCCAGATTGCCTACCTTGACAGATCTTCTAGGAAACAGGTGGAAGACGAGCACATGCGGCCCTTCTTCATAGTTGACCACGAGTCGAGGGTTGAAGCGGTTGATGATTATCGGTCGGTTGCGGGTCTGGAAGTAGAGCCGCCAGAAGTTTACAGATACTTTGTGCGCGTCAAGCCCGAGGTTCTAAGCGACTTTGCGAAGAGGAACAATCTCAACGGTCTGAAGAGGAACGAGTTGGAGGACGAGTTCGTCTACCAGAACAGCTACCGGCTCAACCTCCAATACTACTCGTCACTTGGAGAGAAGAAAGCATTCGTTGTCTCTCACGGCAAGAACCTGATCGTTCTCAAACTCGTCGGCTACGGAGATGACGTTGTAAAATATTACAGGCTGGAGGATCTCAAGGCTCACGTCTGGATTGGCCACCACCGTTATCCGACGAAGGGCAGAGTCTGGCACCCTGGAGGCGCCCACCCGTTTGTCGGACTGCACGAGGCACTCGTCCACAACGGCGATTTCGCCAATTATCACTCGATAATGGAGTATCTGGCACAGCGGAACATCCACCCGCTCTTCTTGACCGATACGGAAGTGTCCGTTCTGCTCTTCGATCTGATCAGCCGCGTCTACAAGTATCCGTTGGAATATTTGATCGAAGCTCTAGCCCCGACGACCGAACGGGACTTCGAGATGCTTCCCGAGGAGAAGAAAAAGATCTATCGGTCGATTCAGACTTCTCACATCCACGGGTCCCCCGACGGTCCCTGGTTCTTCATAGTGGCCAGGAATGATGTGGAGAAGAATGCGTGGCAGTTGCTTGGGATTACCGACACGTCAATGCTACGTCCCCAGGTATTCGCGTTGCAAGAGGGTCCTATCAAGATCGGGATTATCGCGTCTGAGAGACAGGCTATCAATGCGGTACTGGGACGATTACAAGAGGATGGTAGGATTCCTAGCCGGTTCGCTGACTCTTACTGGAACGCTCGTGGAGGAAGCCACACCGACGGTGGAACTTTCCTCTTCACCGTAAAAGACGGAGACACCGGGAAGGAGCCAGATTGTGCAGACAAGTTTGGACGGGCGATCACTCTTCCAGAACAGGATTGGCTGCATGGACCTCGAACGGACCTCGCTCTAAACCTAAGCGTAGCATTGCAACTGCCAAGGAAGGGTTCACAGGCTCAAGACCCCTTGGGATTCTACGAGTACGTTCGTCCTGCATTGAGGGATGCCGGCTTCCAGTATGCTGGAGAGATTCTTGAGGAGTTGAAGAGGCTCGCGTTGAAGGGACAAGAGTCCAGACGCCTCGCGATACAATCCCTCTCCCTGCTATTCGACAGAATCTACGATACGGGCGGCAAGAAGCGCAGCTCACTACTGCAACTGTATCACGAGGCTCTGAATGAGATCTTCTCATCCGTCCCACTTTCGAACTACGATCTTTACACTCGGCTGGACTGGAAGAACAAGTCCAGACTAGCCCATCCGGGACTGGAATCGCAGGTGCTGGTGGTGGACGCTCTCGAATTTCCAGTCGAGGGAGACGAGAGTGCTGCTAGGTTCGTAGTCAACGCGTACGACCAGGGCTGGAAGAATATCTTGTTGTACAATCTACGAGGACACCGGTTCCTCGGAAGCGGTCTAGGCCCTCGAACAAACGGTTTGAAGATTGACTGCTACGGAGATGCGGGTGATTACGTGGCGTCGGGTATCGATGGTTGCGAGATAACAATTCACGGTGCTGCTCAGGATCAAGCTGCGCAGATTCTGAAGTATGGGAAGCTAGTCGTTCACGGTGATGTGGGCCAGGCGTTCATGTACGCGGCAAAGGGCGGTGACGTATACGTGCTAGGTAACGCGGCGGGACGCCCTCTAATCAACGCTGTGGGTAGGCCTAGAGTCGTGATCAACGGGACTTGTCTGGACTATCTTGCAGAATCCTTCATGGCGGGCGATCCGCACAATGGGGGCGGGTTTGTCGTCGTCAACGGCTTGAAACCCTCCTTTGACGGGAAGTTCGTACAGCAAGAATACCCCTACCCCGGAGGCAACTTGTTCTCGCTAGCTTCAGGTGGTGCCATTTTCGTAAGGGACCCGTACAGGAAAGTTTCGAAGGACCAGCTCAACGGTGGACGATTGGCAGATTTCACCCTGAAAGACTGGGAGTTGATTCTGCCGTATCTTGAAGAGAACGAAAGACTGTTCGGAATATCGATTAATGAGGATTTGTTGACTGTTGACCACAAGCTTCTAGAGCCCCACCACGTCTATAGCAAGATAGAACCCGTATCATTGCAAGAGTTAGCCTAGGTTCGTCCGAGATCTTGCCTCACCCGGGCTTGTAGTGTCCCGTGTCAGCCAGGCGCTGTGACGGCGGTCTGGGTTGCGGGGCGGTGGATTGGGCGAGGGGGGCTGATTGATCCCGTCGGCGCGGGGGAACGTTCCGAGGTAGTTGTCGAATGTGTGGTTTTCCTTGAAGATGATGACGACGTGCTCGATCCTGCTGCCGGACAAGCTGGAAGCTATGGGACTCGACATGACTAGGTGAGACGGGGTTCTGGGCCGGACTTAGGACAGCGCCAAATATTCTATAGGAGAGCCTGCGTTAGTCGCGGGCCTTTCTAGTTCTCGTTCCTGTTTGTTTCTCGATGCTGCGGAGGTTGATCTCTCTGACGAAAGCTTCGGTGATAACGTCGAGTGAGTCAATCTTCTCCTGCATTAGAACATCAGTGATCTTCAGCGGATGATCTGGAATCAATAAGCTATCGTTGGAGGCGACGAAGTGCTCCCAGTTTATTCCCACGTCGAGAACCGAATCCGCAAGCTGTTCATCGGTTAGAGTCGCGGTCCTCGCCGTGTTCACGAAGTTCTGAAACTCATCATCGGGAACCTGTAGGTCTACCACGGTCCGAATCGGCTTAGGAGTCGTTCCTCCAAGCTCGTGTGCAAGAGTGTAACCAAGAAACGTGAAGTTCTCGATCTCGGTAAAGTGTTTCATCCGTATTTCTAGAGGAGTGTCTCCTGTTGGGTTAGAGTCTGGAAAGTCTGAGATCTGTGGAGCACCCGTCTGCGGATCGCTGAACCGGAAAACTCTTGAAAGCATCAACGGGTTCGACGGAGTAGTGTTTCTGCCCGAGGTCTCTACTTCTTCAGTCCACGATTCTCTTCCCTTAGTTTCTGCGGACATGTTTCAACTCCTACGGATAGGCTTGGAGTATTGATTTCTGCTTTGTAACTCATCTTACCAACCTCAAGGTTCTCACCCTCTGATCCTTATCCAAGATCACAACCACATGGCAGGTGATGCTACCTTGCGTCACCTTTGTACGTGAACGGTATATGCAACTATCAAATCAGAGAATGTAGAACGTCATGTCTAGAACTGTACGAGTGCGGGTTTGTAAGACTCGCGAGCTCAAGAAGCGTGGTGCTTTTCCAAAAGCTCGGACGTTTCAACGCGCCCAGCTCTTCTCAGGAACTTTACACTTTGTCTCTGTAACCTTTGCAGGTGGCTTGAAGGTTCCCGACGCAGACCTTGCAACCGCGATAAAACACGCTGTGCTCTCCGCCCCTGTTATCTCGGCGTACTGTTCTCAATACGGTGCCAACATGGTCAGGGTTGACACGACTCCGATTCCTTTCACGTTCAACGGCACCAGCTACAATGACGCACAGCTTCAAGGTTGGGTCTCAAGCATCACCAAGGCTCACAATACTCCGACAACTGACGCGCTCGTCTTTCTCAGCCCTCAAGGTGTGACAAACTCGGACGCTCCAGTTTCTCAAGGCGTGCTAGGATACCACGGTATCAACGGGACGCATCCCTACTCGTTCATCAACGTTCTGGGAACGGGCCTCACAGTCGATGACAGGGCCGACCTCTACGCAGTAGCGCTCAGCCACGAAATCGCAGAAATGACCGTCGACCCAGCAGCCGACCAATCAAACCCAGAAGTCTGTGATAGTTGCGCAGGAAACTGCAACGTGGACTACCGGAACTTTTTCGACGCCAACAGGAACTGGCTTGGCCTGAACCCGACGAGCTACACGTTCCTCACGGACGGCATCTGCACGCCGGCAAAGGTCAGCGCCTGTCCTGCTCCACAGAATGCTTGCATTTACAAGCCGCCCTAAGCAATTCGTTCCGGCGGAGGGAGTTCCAACTACTAGAGTCTACTTGGAGGAAACTAATCCTAGTGTAGTTTAATGTCGCCTGTCGATGTTAGTACTCGGTAGCTGTTGAGTGTGATCCATTTGCTGGGTTTTCCGATCTCTTCGATTGCGACTGGTGCTTTCCTGCCCTTTCCGCTTGGGTAGAAGTGGTCTCCCTCGCGATACCAGTCTCCTTCCAGGTTCCACTTCCCGTCCGGTCTTCTCTTCGAGAGCAGGAGCTGGACCGCGCTGTTGATCCGTTCATCATCCTCGTAGCCGAGTTTCGTCAAGACCCTAAGGGCGTGTAGGATGTCGTAGAAGTAGTACATTGGAAAGTGTAGCTTTGTGAAGAACGGATATGTTTCCTGCCAATGATGATTATCAGACTTGTAGACATGATGCATCAATAGGAACTCTGCTCCATGGTCGATGGACCGTTTCATCTTCCGGCTCCACTTCTGCCGGGGGATCTCTGAATACGCCCACAACGGCTCGATCGTAGACATGAAGCTGCTGTGATTCACCTTCTTCTCGGGATAGTCGCAGTTCCATCCACCATCCTCCAATTGCGCCTCAGGCATCCAATTAATCGCATTCTTCACCCTCTCATCTTCTCCATATCCGAAGACGATCAGGGTCCGGATCATGTTGCCTGTGAGGCATGGCTCCTCCCAGCGTACCGCTTTCGATTTGCTTCTCGGATGCTGCTTTTTCCACTGCTCGACCGCCACTGGGCTAGGACATGTGAAAGCGCCGTTATCCAGTTGGTGGAGTTCAATGAATCTCTCAACCTCCGACTTGATCAGGGAGTCAGGCTGTGCTCCCAGCTCGCCCAGCAGTGCAAGATTCCAGCAGGCCGAGGTCCACTTCGGACGGTAGCAGTCGTCTTTGGGTTGCCAGTAGCCTTTGCTGGTCGCTGTGGCCTCGATCTTCTTGACGGTCCGAGAACTTGCAATTCTGTTCTTTGTTGATTCGACATCCTTGTCCTTCCCGCTTCTGTGGAGAATGTCGGTGAGCGTCTGCATTCTGATGGACGGATTGCTAGGTTCGAGAAGCCAGTCGATGGTCGAGTCTTTCATGTTCTCAGTCTCTAGTGTTTCTCCGATTTCATGAGCTGGCTAATCAAGATGTGCTTTCTCAAACTTGGTGGTAAGCCTGTCATATTCCGCGCTGGCATCAATCTCAACATCATACTGCGAGAAATAGTGCGCTACATTTTCCAGGTCTCGGAGGAGCAATGGTTTCGCTTTTTCAAACATGTTGCGCCGGCTGGGCCGGGAGGAGAGGTCTATCGCCTGTGGAAAGTCGATAGCAAAAACGCGGTCATTGTACAGTAGTAGGTTGTATTCCGAAAGATCGCCGTGAACTATGAGGGCGTCAAGAAGCTTCTCAACAATGCCAACCGCTTGACTTGCAATCTCTTCAGGCTCGTCGAGGTCTAACTCCTTCAATCGACGCGCGTTAGATTCATCGCCGAGAAATCGCATGGTAAACATGTTGTCAACCCTTCTCGCCGGTGTCGGCACAGGCACGCCGGCCCTGTAGGCCTTCTCGAGTATCGTAAACTCGTTCGCTGCTAGTATTCCCATTCGGTCGACTGAGTATCCGATCATGCTCCGCTTCTTGTTGGGAGTTCTGTGCAGCCGGTAGACTTTCAGCGCTAGGGGAGCCTGCTTCCATAATCCAAGATAGACATCCGCCTCTTTACCGGTGGCCAGGATCGATACGACTTCGTCGACCAGTCCGTTTTCTACAGCGTCCGCTCGTAGACTGTCGAGGGAGACCTCTTCCACTTCGACATACCGGCTTCTGCGTCCGTCCCGGAGATTCTTCCGTTTCCAGAAGCTCCGAGCAGACGACAATTCTTTTGCGGACATGGGTTGATCTTTTTCATCAAATCTGATCACGCACGGAGAGAATGTTGGAGTTTAGGAAATGCGGCTTTGGCTTGAAAGCGAGGCTTTCGTGGTCTATGCGGATTGGAGATTGTGGCGATACAATGAGAATCTGACTGGGTTCATCTGGCACAACCTCAACCGAGGCATGCGCCTCGACGAATATTATGCCTTTCGATCCGGCAAGAAATAGTACAGTGATTCTAAGCTAAGCTTACGTGGACGTGGGGACTGTCATTTGAATGACTGTCTCTTCGACCGGGTATCCTTCTTTTCTCCAGCCGTCCATGCCGTCGAGCATCTCTTTGACTTTGAAGCCGAGACCGGTGAGTTTCGCCGCCGCCTTGGTTGAGGCGTTGCAGAAGACTCCGTCACAATAGGTCACAATAACCATGTCGCGAGGCAGAGAAGCGGTCGTGGCTGAGTCAATGGTTCGGTGTGGTAGGTTAATCGCTCCGGGAACGTGTCCTCGGGCGTATGCGTCGGGGGTTCTTGCATCTACCATCAATATTCCCGTTACCTTGTTCGTTATGTCCTGGTAGACATCGGAGGGGTCAGTTTCGAAGGAGAGCTTGGATCGAAAATGATTGTTTGCGGCCGAGGGGTCAGCGGGCGAGTATTCTAAGACTCTTGAGCGATGAATGAGTGGCTGATTCTCCTTTCGAGACATGAACATTTGCGGGGTAGCTCCCGCTTATTTGGTGTTTGAACAGATACTTGTTGCCAAACAGAGTCATTAAATTCTAACAAAGCAGTTATTTTTCATCAAATGAAGTTCTTAATCGCGGGTCTCGGCAATTTCTACCGCGCCTGGAAGCTCCTCGAACACGTTGTTCCGGTTGCTGATGAGCTCGGATTCTACGGTCTCTTGATTCCTGATCATTTCATGTGGGACTGGAAGGACATGCCAGACAGAAACTCGACCCTAGATGCCTGGACAGCGCTTAGCTACTTGGCCGCTAAGACCAAGAAGTTGAAGCTGGGAACACTCGTCACACCCATCCCGTTCCGTCCTCCCGGAATACTCGCGAAAATAGTCGCGACACTGGACGTGATATCGTCCGGCCGCGCCATGCTAGGAGTAGGAGCCGGCTGGTCCCAGACAGAATTCGACGGATACAGCGAATGGACCGACAGCAAAACCCGCGTCGACAAGACCGAGGAAGGCGTCCAACTCATCCTCAAACTATGGAAAGAAGCCAGCGTCGACTTCCACGGAAAATTCTACAATGCAAAAAAGGCAGTCCTAGACCCAAAGCCTGTACAGAAGCCCCACCCGCCTCTACTCTTCGGCGGAGTCAACCCGCGAATGCTAAGACTAGCCGGCAAATACGGAGACATGTGCTTCATCCCTCCATGGGTGCAGACGCCCTTCACTAAAGCGAAGTCGATCGTGGACATGGAGGCGAAAAGCGCGGGACGACAGCACAAGCTAGAGTACGGTGCCGGGTCACCAATGATCCGGGGAGCATTCGACATGAAGACGCTTGAGAAGAGCATTCAGACTGCTGTAGACGACGGATGCCGATTCTACGTCACCCCGTTTCCACAAGACGATTACGTTGCGAAGATGCGCGAGTTCGCTCGAGATGTTATGCCATCCTTCGCCGACAAGAAAGGTTCGCGGCCTTGAATCAGGGCGACACTTTTCCCTAGTTTGGTAACTTCATAGGAAGAGTCGACGGTCCAAACGGGCCTTCTAAGTACTCTGACTGCCAGTGTGAGTATCCTGGCTGTCTCCAACCTTGTCTCCTGGGATTGAGACTATTCCAAGGAATTGTTCCTGGTTGTTGGCAGAGTTCTGGCCTAGATTGTAGTTTGACGCGAATAGCACAAGCGCGTTCGCTCTAGTCAACGCAAGTCCAAAGTAGTCTCCAATGAATGTCTCATTGCCGTTGGGCCCTCCGGGTCGTGGAAGCTGACGAGTTGTTGATCCAGGATTCTGTGGGTCCCAGGTGTTCTGTGAGACACGGACGTTCGAGCCTAGAGGTTGGACCCCCTTCGAGTCATCCTTGTAAAACTGGATTGAAGTGTTGATGCAGAAGTTGGTTCGGCCAGCGTCAGCAGGCAAAATGTTCGGATCATTGGAAGGGCAGGGTAGTCTACGGTCATAGAAGGAAACGGCGACTACTCCATTGTAGGCGGCGACAGTAGGCTGGAGCTGGTCGGTTCCATCATTGACTGTCGAAGCATCGTTGACCGTAATTGGCTGAGACCAGGAGCCTCCTCCGTTCGTGGATTCAGTCAGCAGCACGTCGAGGCCCGAGCCGCTCCCAACTTCGAGAGCCAGGAGCAAATGTCCCGTGATCGGGTCAACGGCGAAGTTGTCAGATATGCCATCTCTGAAAGTAGTGTTTGGAAGGTCGAAAGTCGACAGGGTGAGGAAGGATGCTGCCATCGTGGGCGGGCCGAAGCTCCGGCCGCCATCGTGGGAGGTCAGTAGCCAGACATCTGCTTGGGAAGTGTTCGGGTTCGGGAAGCTAGTATAGGCCGAGTACAGTGTCCCGTCTGGTCCCGTTCCTAGAAACACAAAGGTGCTGAATGGTCCATCAGTGGAAGGATTGCTGATCATCACAGGCGCAGTGAAATGCGCTCCCCTGTCCTTGGACATGGAGAACCAGATCTCTCCACCGTTGCTGTCGAACACGGTCCATCCTACGTAGACATAGTCTCTGAACGGGCTGTGAGGATTCGAATCAACCGCCATCCACTGCTTGTCAGGCGTCACATCACTAGTCGGATAGACGGCCAGAGGCTGGCCACCATTAGCAACTCTCCAGTGAAGTCCCCCGTCAATGGACTTTACAACAGATATTTCGGCGGCAGGGCAACAATTGGATTGAGCACCCGTCGAATTGTATTGCAAGTTGAAAGCTAGTACAGCGGAATAGGCGCTGCCCCTCGAGTCAAACCCAACTACAGGATCTGAAGTGTCGGTCCAGCTGTTCTTTGGCGCGGAGCGGCAATCGAAACCCGGAAGAATAGCATCGGTCCAAGATCTCCCACCGTCTCTCGATACCTGGACGCCAACGTGGAAGAGGTAGTATTGCGGGTCGAAGAAGAACTTGGTAACGGCAACGAGATGATTAGGATTGGTTGGGTCGACGGCTATCCAGGACTCGCTGTGATCATTATTGTACGCGGCGTTTCGGACACATTCTCCGGTCTTGTCAACGGCTCCTCCCCTGACATTGAACGTTGTCAGAATGTTAGGGATGCCAGCATTGCTGTTTGCATATCCTGAAACGCGGGCATGAGGATACGCTAGGAGCTGTAATGAGAATAGAGCAAGGATAATCAGGACTGTGATCCTTGGGCCCCTCCGAATAATTCTTCTGGAGATCAATTCTCGACTCATAGTGGGCGTAGTGTTTATTCTCATTAATCTTGGGGACTGGCTAGTGTTTCATCTTGGTATAGTCCCAGGCTGAAAAGTAGAGAGGGGTAATCTCGACCAGAACGGTTGAGCCGTTTCTTACTCCGTCCATCATCCTCTTGGCCATGGGCGTGCCGAGATCTCCGAGATACTTTGCGACTATTTTCTCTGTCAATGGCACTGACTTCCCAACGTCTGTTTGAATGACGGCGGTGCCTTTTCCTTTGACGCCCTTGTGGGGTTCTGCGTCCGTGTCGACCGAAAAGTAGACCGTCTTCTTCCCTCTGATGTTCAGAACCTTTCTGTCACTCTTGAGACTGAAGATGTAGAGCCTGTTGTTGAAGTAGTTGAACCATACGGGATGTATCATCGGATCACCCTTCGAGTCGACAGTCCCTAGCCTCAGGGGTGTTCTGGATCTCGTGAGAAAAACGTCGATTTCAGACTGTTCCATGCCCGGGGTATTCGGCATTGCTTTGTGGACCCTGACCATCTGCAATCAAGGCCGGTAGGGCAAATCGGTATTTCTTCCTTCTCCGCAACACTCTGAAAGGACAGGCCTTGGAGCTAGACTGACTTGCCCTAGAATAGGGCTGTGTTCTGGACAGTTTGCTTCAATATCTGTTCAGTAGGAGTCAAACGTTCTGAGTCGAACTTTGAATGGGCTGACTTGTCTAGTTGGTCTGGGTTGGAGGAGGAGTGGGTGGAGGCGGGGGCGCGGGATATCCCATTGCTGGCTGAGCCGGCTTTCGTCGGCGGAGTAGAACTACAGTCAATACAGCAACTACCGCCGCTACTATCCCGCCGATGACTCCGATATCGAATAAAGTGGTCTCAAAGGCACCTGCTAGATTGGTCACGTTAATGGATCCCTGAACCACTAGTGGGCTGGTGTTCGGGGTGACCCACTGAGACGTGCTAGGGTCCTGATACTGGAAGCTTATCGAAGCAGTTACTGCATGGTTGGAGACTGAGGCGCTGGAGGGAATCTGCTCGGTCATGTTCAGCTCAACCGTCTGGCCCACTGGAACCTGAAGGGGAAGGCCGGAAGATGCAGCCCAAGTACCGAGGTCCGAGGTGATTGTTACGCCTGTAACCTGCTCGGGCACGGTTCCGCTATTTGTGAACTTGTTGACCATGATCGATGAGCTGCCTGGATTCGCCGGGGTGTAGATCAGGTTGTACTGGAGCCCGTAGCTTGCTCCGTTTACGGTCACTGCCAGAAACCCGACCATAACGCAGGCAATAACTGCCGCTGGGATAATGAGGCTCCGAGAAAGGCTCATGTCTCACACGGCGTTCGATTCTTAGTTTATAAAATATCTGAAGAGTAATGATACGGATTCGGAGGAGTCTAGGAGATTTCTCTTCGGATTCTTCTTTCATTCAACTCAAATCTGAAGAAGGCCCGAAAGCGTTCTCCCGCTCCCTAATTCCGATTGATGCGTTACAGATCGTCGAGAATTCTTTTAACGCGTTAAACTGTCGGCACGGTTATGCATCCGTACACGACTGACATGTATGAGGGAATGCTTGCAGAGACCATTATGCTGCCCGGTCACAATGGAGAGATCATCAACGCCTACTATGCGCGACCACTTGGTCCCGGACCCTTTCCTGGGGTGGTGTTGATTCATCACATGCCAGGGTGGGATGAGTTGTATCGTGAGTTTACGCGAAAGTTCGCTCACCATGGTTACTTGGCGATTAGTCCGAATATCTACTTCCGTTTCGGCCATGGCAGCCCTGATGATATGTCGGCGAAGGTTCGTGGGTCCGGAGGAGTGCCTGATGTGAGCGTAGTGGGAGACATCGACGCCTCCGCGCACTATCTCAAATCGTTGCCGCTCAGCAATGGAAAGTCCGGCGTCTTCGGGACCTGCTCAGGTGGTCGTCAAGCATTCCTCGTCGCGTGCAGAACAAAGACCTTCGATGCAGCCGTCAATTGTTGGGGCGGAAATGTTGTGCAGCCAAAGGAGAAACTGACTCCTGCACAGCCGGTCGCGCCTATCGACTTTACGAAGGATCTGTCTTGCCCACTGCTCGGCCTGTTTGGAGAAGAGGACAAGAACCCGACGCCGGAGAGTGTTCGCCTGTTAGAGGAGGAGCTGAAGAAGTATGGGAAGAACTACGAGTTTCACATGTACCCTGGCGCAGGGCACGGCTTCTTCTACTATCCAAGCGTCTCCTATCGTCCGGAGGCGGCGGTTGACGGCTGGAAGAAGATGTTCACGTTTTTCGAGAAACATCTTGGAACACCTGGACGGGGGAGATAGAACATGTGCACTGGAATAGTCGAGACCGCGGAAGTTTCAGGTAGCGGCAAGGGCTCGCAGGGATGGTTCAAGCTCCAACAGATCAACGTGTCCTATGACCATCCAGTTGATGCCGCTCTTGAGCATGCGTTGAACATTGACTTCGTCAACCCGACAGAGGGTCCCAGCGCGAGGGTTGCGGTGGAGCTGAACCCAGACTCTGCAAGAAAACTTGTCGACGCAATCCTCACAGCTCTCGCCCGCGGAGAAAAGCGCTGAAATTTCCAGTTACCGTCTATTGATAGGCCAAGACTCAAGACCCTTAGCTTGCTCATGATGTGCCCTGTCTGATGGTTTGTTCAAGCCGTTCGTACGAGCTTATCAGTAGAGCTAACCGTCTTCGATTTCTCGCTTCATCCGGGCTAGTAGACCCACTGCGCCGTCCGCGTAGCCTCCGATCCATCTGTCATGCAGTTCTTTGATCGGAAGGGGATTGAGATAGTTCCAGCGGAGACGGCCTTCACGCTTCACAATTATCAGGTCCGCTTTCTCAAGAACGCTTAGGTGTTGCATTACGGTGCAGCGGTCAAGCTGTCTAAACTCCTGGCACAACTCGCCAGTAGTTCTTGCTCTCTGTTTGAGGAGGTCGAGTATTTCGCGTCTCCGAAAGTCGCCTAATGCTTTGAAGATTGAATCGTATTTTTCTTCTCTAGGCACTCTTCCTCTCTTGTTGTAAAGGGAAGAAACTGTTATAAATCTATAACATATAGCCGGAGACGGCCACAATGGATCTAAAGTTCACTGTTCAGACGAAGATTCAGAAACCAGTAAGCGAGGTCTTCGACGCAGTCTACAATCCGAAAAAGCTCACCAAGTTTTTCACGACAGGAGGCGCCGACGGACCCCTGGACGAGGGGAAGACCGTCCTGTGGACTTTCAACGACGATCCTGAGAAACCAACCACATTCCCGGTGAAGGTTCACAAGGTTGTCAAGAACAAGCTGATACAGTTCTCCTGGGAAGCCAGTGAAGGCTCCTATGACCTCAAGACAGGAACAATGCCCGCGTCAGCTGGATACGACACAGTCGTAGAGATGAGCTTCGAAGCCTTGAATCCGAAAGAGACACTAGTCAAGATCGTCGAGGGCAAGTGGCGGTCCACAGAAGCAGGCTTGCAGGGCTCATACGGGAACTGTCAAGGCTGGATGCACATGAGCATGTGTCTCAAAGCATACCTGGAACACGGCATCAACCTGCGAAAAGGGTCCATCTAAGAGACTCCTCCAGCTAATCGGGAAGGCCCTCGGTTAGATAATTAGACCAAACCAATATCGCTGATCTGTTCTTACCGAGAACTAGCCCCGTTCGAGTCGGTTCTTCAGCGTAGAACTTTGAACATTGCGTTCCAGGAGTTGGTGGAGACTGCGACTCTCACCCAGAGCGGGACAGCTGCCTCCAACCACTTGGCCTCTGTGATTCCGCCGATGTCGATGGCTCCAGCCCAGCCTAGCTGTCTCAGAATCTGAACGACCTGACCCTTCGCTTCTGGATCATTCCCGCAGATCAACATCTCAGCACTCTTGTCGCCAGGGTTACACATTCTAGTGTTCGGGACCGTGTTGAAACACTTCACGACCTTTGCTTGGGGAAGTTTTCGCTGAATCCTCTCGCCAAGAGAGTCAGTCAGCCCAGTGAATAGGCCTGGGGGCATGCCTTTCGAGAAGTCTAACGCGTTAGTAGTGTCAATGACGAGTTTCCCGGTGAAATTCTTGGGACCAGCAAGACTGAGGACTTCATCGATCGCTGAACCGAGAACGGCAACGACAAGGGTATCCCCAAAAGACGCGGCGTCTGCAAAGGTCCCAGTCGAGGTTTCACCCTGGACCTCTTTTCGCCAGACCTTCAGCTTCTCACTATCAGGAGTGCGGGAACCGAGCTTCACGCTATTGCCATGACTTGCGAGTCCTCGCCCGAGAGTCTTGGCCACATCGCCGCTCCCGAGAATACCGACTTTCAAATTGCCAGCCTATTTCGTTAGAATCGCAGGAAGATAAAGGGTATCGAGAAAAAGAGAGATGAAGGCTATGGCGCGGCGATCTTTTTCATGTACTTCTTCACGAGCTCGTCAAACATTTTTTCGACGCGCTCGGCGGTAGGACCCTCAACTTCTACTTCATAGCTCCCTTTCTTCACGTGGATCCTCCAATTACCACTTTGATCAGGCATGGAACGAGAGTAGAACACGGCAGAGTATTAAGTTCTACCATGAGCGAATCAACCCCAACTAGGTGAGGTCCACAATGTTCTATGCGGGCGTTGACATTGGAGGGACCTTCACGGACGTCGTAGTTTATGATGACGGAGCACCTGGGAAAATCGAGATCTTCAAGGTCTCGACTGGCAGAGAGCCGGAAGCGACAGTAATCGAGGCTCTGACGAAGTATCGAGACTCAGCAAACCAGTTTTCGCTGATAACACATGCTACCACGGCAGCTACGAATGCGCTACTTGTCCACGGCGGACTGGCAAAGACGGCGTTGATAACAAACCGCGGGTTCAGAGACATACTTGAGATCGGAAGACAGCGTAGACCCGAAATCTACAATCTCAAGACGCAACGACCAGTACCTCTGGTTCGGAGAAAGGACCGTTTTACAGTTCTCGGAAGAATGCTATCCGACGGGTCCGAGCTTGAACAACTCGACCAACGCGATGTCAAAGAAGTCGCTCTCCAAACCAAGCGGTCTCGTTTCGACGCAGTCGCAATCTCTCTTCTCAACTCCTACATCAACCCGGCACACGAAAGAAAAGCGCGGGACCTACTAGTAGAATCCGGCTTCAAAGGACAAATCGACATTTCCAGCGAGACCGATCCAGCCTATAGAGAATACGAGAGAACCAGCACCACCGTGGTAAATTCTACCCTATCCAAACCCGTTTCACGGTACTTGGTAAAGTTAGAAACGAAACTTCGCCGGATTGGATTCTCATGTCCCATCTACGTCATGAACTCCGACGGGACCACGAGCACCATTGACTATGCCTCACGGCATCCAGTCTCGATAATAGAATCCGGACCCGCCGCAGGAGTCCTGGCGTCAAAAAACATAGTCGACCTTCTTGGACTCAGGAAGGCAATCACGTTCGACATGGGCGGCACAACGGCGAAGGCTGGTACAATCATCGATGGTCAACCAAAACTAGCGTACGAATTTGAAGCGGCTGCACGCTTCTACCATGGACGCTCAATCAAAGGCAGCGGGTATCCGGTTCGCCAACCGTTCATTGATCTGGCAGAAGTAAGCGCTGGAGGCGGAACGATAGCCAGGCTCGACGATACAGGAGACTTGAAAGTAGGACCTGAAAGCGCTGGTTCAGACCCTGGACCAGCAGCATATGGCAGAGGTGGAAAATATGCAACTGTGACTGATGCAAACATAGTCGCTGGAAGAATCAATCCGTCACAACTGCTTGGGGGTCACCTCAAGTTACGCTACGAGCTGGCTTTGGGAGCAGTCGGGAAGTTGAGCCGAAGACTCGGCGACACTGTCGACCAGACCACAGCGAACATTGTTCGAATGGTCAACAACAACATGAGCAAGGCCGTCCGACTCGTCACCATCGAGCGTGGCCGAGATCCTCGAGAATTCGCGCTCATAGCATTCGGGGGCGCTGGACCGTTGCATGCTTGCGATCTAGCTGAGGAACTTGGAATCAAGAGAATAATCATCCCGTCTCACCCTGGACTCTTCTCCGCATTCGGGCTCCTGACCGCAGAGTTGTCCAGAACCTTCTCGGAGCCAATTCTCAAACCAGTCGCAACCGGCGTCGAGTCGCATTTCAGAAGGGTCAGAGAACGCGCGCAAGGATTGTTGAAAGAGGAAGGCTTCACAACCTACGGGACAGTTGAGCAAGTTGACCTAAGATATCAGGGCCAAGCCTACGCGATAACCATCCCCTACAAGAAGGGTACTAACTTGGCAAGGCTGTTCGGCAGAGAACACAAGAAACTCTACGGATACTCATCAAACGACACAGTAGAAGCGGTCAACGCAAGGGTCCGTGCAGTCATACCAACACCAAAAGCAAGACTCGTTAAGAAAAGACTCGAAATGTCGAGAACTTCCGATCCCTCTTCAACGAGAAGCGTTTTGCTCTCGAACGCCCGGCAGAAGATGCCGATCTACAATCGAGAACATCTAATCCCAGGCGTCTCAGGCAGAGGCCCTTGCATCATAGAAGAGTACGATTCGACTACTATGATCGGAAAGAACTGGGATTGGAAGATAGACGCGTATGGAGATATAGACGTGCTGACACGAGTGCATGAGTGATCAGATTGGCTCAAGGTTTCGAATCATTCGGTCTAAACCCTCGTCTCTTGCAGGGTATCAAGGACATGGGGTTCCATGAAGCATTCCCCATCCAGGTAGAAGCCATTGCACCTCTTTTGAAAGGCCGAGACTTGATCGGGCAAGCCCAGACTGGCTCCGGCAAGACACTAGCCTATGCCCTCCCTATGCTGCAAAAAGTCGCTCCTAACTCTCGAGAAATCCAAGGACTAGTACTCGTCCCAACCCGAGAGCTCGCAGTACAGGTCGCAGGCGAGTTCGAACGTCTCGCCAAACATCTCCCATCACGGACCATGCCTATCTTTGGAGGCGCGAGCATGAGAACACAGATCGACCAACTACAACGCGGCTATGCAAAAATAGTCGTAGCTACACCAGGCAGACTCCTCGACCACCTAAAGCGCAGAACCATAGATCTCCACGGCGCAAGGTTCGTGGTCATCGACGAGGCCGACCGAATGCTCGACATGGGCTTCATCGACGACGTCAAATCAATCCTCGAGAATGTCCCACGAGGCCACCAGACAGCACTGTTCTCGGCCACGATGCCTAACGAGGTTGTCAAACTCTCACAGAGATATCTCACCAATCCGCTACGCGTATTCGTCGACAGCGAAGAAATCTCCGTAGAGTCACTCCGCCAATCCTACATCAATGCAGAAGAAGGCGCCAAGTTTCCAGTCCTACTCGCCATCCTCAAAACAGAAAGAATGGAAGGAGCACTAGTATTCTGCTCGACCAAGATCAGAGCAGCCCACCTCGCCGAAGCACTCGCCAGAAACAACGTGAACGCTGAAGCCCTCCACGGCGACATGTCACAAGGCCAGAGAAACGCAGTATCGCAAGCATTCCGTCAAGGACGAATCGACGTGCTTGTCGCGACAGACGTTGCCGCCAGAGGTCTTGACATTCCATGGGTCAGCCACGTGATCAACTATGACATGCCCGACGAACCCCTCATGTACTTCCACAGAGTTGGACGGACGGCACGGGCTGGAAAGAGGGGAACCTCAATCTCACTCGTAAGCCGCGAAGATCACGACATTTTCAACAAGATCAAAGACATGACAGGATCCCCTATCGATCAGGACGTAAGATTCGCGCTGGAAAGCGCTGCTCGAACGCATTTGATGCTGCCTCCACGACCCACAGGCTTCAGCGGTCACGGCGGAGGCAGAAGGAGAAAACGAGACAATAGAGGACGCCAGAAAGGAGGCAGAAGCGGTGGTAGGTTTAGACGCCGTAGACGTGGCTAATGGAGAAGCGCTACAGCACGGACAGTCGATCTTGAGAATGTCCTATTCGCAACCTTAAATCTTGAAGATATGGGCAACTGAACAGGCGCGTGAGTGGGGCCTTCCACCCGTTGCGCCATACGAAACCCCGGAGTAGGGAGGCAAATTGGCAAGAACAATAGAGTACAGAAGCAAGAGTTCACGAACCCGGCAGCTTACACTTGCGAGTGCAATCGCTGCGCTATACGCGATTCTAGTTTCGATTTTTGCACCGATTAGTATTCCGATAATTCAGGTTAGAGTTGCGGATCTTTTGATGCCCTTGTCCATCATCTTCGGATGGCCTGCGGTCATCGGCGTAACGATAGGTGCGGGCTTGGGCAATCTTGTCGGCGACACGATCCTAGGAAACACAGGGGCGCAGACAGGGGTCGACGTGGTTCTCGGAAGCTTGGCCAACTTCATCGCCGCAACACTTGCATGGAAGATCAGCCAGAGGAACTGGACCATTCGAGGACGTAAGGCAAGCTGGCTGCTCGCAATCAATACAGAAACCGCAATCATCACTCTGATAGTGGGCACATACCTCGGATACTTGTTTTCGATCCCACTTCTTGCTTCGATCGGCGGAATCCTTGCTGGCAGTATCATAGCAATCAGCATCGGAGGCTATACACTGCTCCGGATTCTGAGCCGACCAAAGACTATCGCCTCGCTTCGATCGACTGGACTAGTGGTCGCTGAGAACTCTTCAGAAGAAGCGGCCTAGGCAAGTCCGAGCTAGCAAGCTGAATAACAGGAACGTATCCTCCAACCGCTAAAGGATACCAGGGCCCTCGTATGGATGCGACGACTATAGAGATTGTCAGAAATTCGCTGGTCTATGCGAGCGAGGAGATGGGCATCGCTCTCCGCAACGCGTCCTACTCGCCCAACATTCGCGAGAGGATGGATCATTCGGCCGCCATCTTCGACGGCGAGGGACGACTACTAGCCCAAGCAGAGCACATTCCTGTTCACCTCGGATCTCTCCCGTGGGGACTGGCGAAGACAATAGAGTACTGCGACCGCGAAGGCATCGATCTGGCGCCTTCGTCAATGATCATGGTCAACAATCCGTACATCGCTGGGACCCATCTAAACGATGTAACGGTAATCCGACCAATCTATCACGCCAACCGTCTGGTTGGATACGCGGCGAACAAAGCTCATCATTCTGATGTCGGGGGCAAGGTGCCTGGAAGCATCTCGATGGATGCCAAGACCCTCTTCGAAGAGGGCGTCGTTATCGATCCACGATACTTGATCAGAAAAAACAGGATTCTGGAGCATGCAGTTAGAGAGCTCGCGTCGAAGTCACGAACCCCGAAAGAGAGAATGGGCGATCTCAAGTCGCAGATTGCCGCCAACATAACGGGAGAGCGCAGAGTTCTCGAACTCGTCCAGAAACACGGACTGAAGACGTTCCGGCGCGCCTGTGCAGAATCGTTGAAGAAGACGGAGCAGCTCGCGCGGCTTAGACTATCAAAGCTGCCAGTCGGGTCCTACCATGCTGAAGACATTCTCGAAGATCCTGATGGACACAACATCCGCTTACAAGTTACAATCACGCTGTCGAAAGGAGGATTGCGTGTAGATTATGCCGGAACAGATCGCCAAGTATCGAATCCTCTCAACGCAGTCTTCGGAGTAACACTCTCAGCCGTCTACTACGTCACTCGAACGCTAACCGGAGATGATGTTCCAGCGAACCATGGAGCCTTCGCACCAATCCAAGTCAACGCCCCTAAAGGGTCAATCCTCAACCCGACTTATCCGCATCCGGTCGCGGGTGGAAATGTTGAGACAAGCCAGAGGAATGCGGACCTGGTCTACCGCGCATTCTCGAACGCAATTCCGGACAAGGTCCCAGCTGACTCTGGCGGGTCAATGAACAATGTGATGATGGGCGGAGTCTGGAAAGGGAAGAGTTGGGCATTCTATGAGACGATAGGTGTAGGTCTCGGAGCTCAAAATGATCGTGACGGGATCGACGGCATACAGGCGAACATGACCAACACGATGAACACGCCGATTGAAGAGATGGAGCGATCATATCCGCTGCTAATCAGACAGTATGAGTTGAGACCTGACAGCGCTGGACCCGGACGATACCGCGGAGGCACCGGAATCATCAGGTCATACCAAGCGCAAAGCAACAATGTCACGGTCACAGTTCTTGCAGAGAGGGAAAGAAACCGACCTCGAGGGCTCTTCGGAGGAAGACCGGGGGCGGCGACGCGGGTCGTTCTCTATGTGAGGAGAAGGAGTAGGTCTGTCAAGGTCAGACTGCCGGTCAAAGCGACTATCGTTCTCCAGAAAGGAGACATTCTTGAGATCAAGACTGCGGGAGGAGGAGGTTATGGAGAACCAGGCGAGAGAAGAAAGTTGAGAATTACAGATGATATCGAAAACGAGATCGTCAGTCGTTAATACTCCACCCAGGGACGTTATCCGATCCCAGTCGCTTGTTGAACAGGCGTTGCGAGTTTCATCCTCTGATCTTTTCCTTCCATTAGGACTGACAACGGTAGCATCGAGACAAACGCGTAGCCCATAGCCACGTACGGAGCGAGAAGCGCTGCTATCACGACAGGTGCTCCCACCAGCCCGCCTAGAAAAAGCTCAAACAGTAGGCCGTAGATGCTGAACAGAAGCGTAACCTTCAACGGGCTCTTCGCGTGAGCTCTCAAAACTAATCCTGCGAGGACTATCATCTCCAAGAGCAGGAACGGGATCGTGGGCGGAATCACGACAGTGCCGCACCAGGCAGGCATGCAATCGATTTGCTCCTCGAAGATGAGGAGAGGGAAAGCGAGCAGCACGTAGAGGGCGATAATCGGCAATCTCAGCCGCGATATCGTAGCGGTCAAGCGCTTTCTGAATCGTATCATTAGAAGGAATGGGATTGTGAGAAGGGGCACATCGATGAATATTCCAAACACCATTCACCAATCTCTCCTCTAAGACGCACCGCAAGAGAACTCCGAGTTCATGAAAGCTGTGTAACTGAGAGTTCGTTGATGCGAGGGGAGTGTCTTAGAATCGGCTCTTTCCGCCCTTAAAGTTCGGGTGAGAGTTAGACATAATGCGGTGACGCGGGGATAGGAGAACCGGTGTAGGCAACGTAAAGATATCCGATCGACAGAACGTGATAGCTCGGGGATTGCCAGTCAGTATATGCGACCTCTAGATGGCCGCATGCCCATCGCGGTGACCCCACAGGGATGACTGGTGCTAAGAAGAAAACCAAGATCGGCAAGACTAAGGCGGCGATCACCAGGCGACGCAACACCAAAACTCGATAGTTTACAATTTGTACGAAACTATTGAGGCTTGCCGAAGTTACCGCGACCTCACCTAACCTCCCTAATCTGGATCCGACGTTATCGTACGAACGGTTTCGGTTCAGGCAATGCCTAAGACTCGGGTCCAATATAGAGTAGAACGTCGGGCTTAACTAGGGCGTAACAATTACAGTCTATACGGATAGCCACGTGATCTGATGTCGGACAAGCGATTTGTCCAACAGTCCGGTATCGACGCGTTCAACGGAAACGAGCTCATAGTCAAAGGAGCGCTAGAGAACCAGGTTGGACTCATAGCCGGATACCCCGGATCACCAGTAGCAGAGATTTTCACGATCCTCGAAGAGAACGCGGACATTCTGCGCGAGGTCGGACTATGGGGCGAAATGACCAACGACGAGTCCCAGGGCGCAGCAGCGCTCAACGGGGCCATGGACGTAGGTGTCAACGCGATAGCCGTCATGAAGAGCGTCGGGCTTAACGTCGCGGCTGATCCAATCAACATCATCAACTACTCCGACAAGTACGGACTCAGCGGAAAACGGGGAGGAGCAGTCGTAGTGTGCGGCGATGATCCGCACGCATCGAGCACTCAGGTCGCCGGAGACAGTCGGGCACTGATGGAGCATCTCAAGATGCCCATTATCGAGCCTAGCAATCCGCAGGAGATCAAGGACTGGGTAGGGGAAGCACTCAGACTATCCGCGTTTTCAAACCTAGTAGTAGGCTACCTAATCACAACGTATCTGGCAGAAGGAGGAGGAAATGTTCAGGTATACGACAACAAGTCTCCCGAGATCAGCTTCAAACACCCGATCACACTCGACATTTCGAATGTAGACATCAAACGAAAAGTCAGCATACCACCCAACACCTGGAATCTTGAGAAAGAGATTATTCGCGACCGGTTCCCACGAGTCCACGACTATGTCAGACAGCACAACCTCAACAAGATACTCTACTCGGACGATAAGAAACACAATATCGGATTTGTCGCCGCAGGAATTTCTTACAGCTACCTCGAACAGGCCCTCTGGGAGCTAGGTTGCAACGAGCAATTCCCAATCCTCAAACTCTCAGTCACATTCCCACTAGACCCGAACATTGTCGAGGAGTTCTCCAAACTCGCCGACAATATCGTAGTTGTTGAAGAGAAAGGTCCCATAATCGAGACCCAGGTCAAGACCATTCTCACCGATCTCGTCCAAGACGGAAGAGTCAAGAAAGAACCCAATATATGGGGAAAGACATTCCCCCGGGACGCGGACGGCTTCCCGGAGGAAAGTGGACTAACACCGTCGATGCTTATCGAGAAGATTGGCAACCTACTCCTCGAGATAGGAGACAAGTACGCGAGATATGATGAGAAGAAGATTCACGAAGAGATAGACCTTCTAACCGAGATCAAAGCGTACGGAGTACTCGTTCCGCCCCGATCTCCAGGGTTCTGCGCCGGCTGTCCTCACAGAGAGACGTTGAGTGCGGTTCACTCGATGAGAGATCAGCCGGCTCACAAGGACATCTTCGCCCATGGAGATATTGGATGCTACTCAATGAGCTTCCTACCACCCTTCGGCGAGATGCACAATCTAACAGCCATGGCTCTAGGGGGAGCAGCTGGTAGCGGCATGGACCCATTCGTCACCAACAAGCAATACGCGCTGATGGGAGATTCCACATTCTTCTGGCGAGGAATAACCGCCATCTCCAACAGCATCAAAGAAGGCCAAGACATTCTCTACATCATCCTCGAAAACAAGAACACGGCGATGACGGGCCACCAGCCGACTCCGGAGGCAGGCCACAATATCATGGGCGACAAGACAATACCCCAAGACATTCTCAGCATCGTGCGAGCAATGGGTCGGGGACAGATCTATGTGAAGAAGATGCCGCCCTCGAACAGGGAGAAGTACATGAAAGAACTGGACGCGGCGTTCGCCAAGCCCGGCGTCAAGGTCATCATCGCCGACAAGGAATGCGGAATAACATTCCACAAACGAAAACGCTCCGAGAGAAACAAGATCATAGACCGGCAAGGATTCATTCCCCGCGAAGAATTCATCAATATCTCACAAGAAGTCTGCGAAAACTGTCGCGAGTGCACGAAGAACACTGGCTGTCCCGGACTAACGATCATAGATACGGACTATGGCGAGAAGATCAGCATCGACCAGTCCACGTGTGTCAGTGACAGTTACTGCACGAAGATCATGGCCTGTCCCAGCTTCGAAAAAGTGGTAGTTACACGCAGTAAGCCGCCGCGTCCCAGGGCCAAGATGATTCCGCTTGACAATATTCCTGACCCCAATATTCACAAGTTCACGGATACGTGGAGTGCGTTCATCAGCGGGGTGGGAGGAATGGGAGTCGGAGTCCTATCCTCGACCCTTGCCAGAGCAGGCACGAAGGAAGGTTACACTGTAAAGTTCAACGACAAGAAAGGACTCGCCATAAGAAATGGCGCGGTCTCAGCACACATCAACTACGCCAAGGGCGATGCGAAAATCTCCACGATCGTCCCGAATGGCAAAGCGGACCTACTCCTGGGCTTGGACATGCTTGAGGCGGAGAGAAGCCTGCTTTACGCGAGCAGAGCCCATACGACCGCAGTTGTCAACAGCAGCGTCATTCCCACGATCCCGATGCTTGCTGGGATGATGAACTATCCCACAGACGTCGAGGACAATATTCGAAAACACACCAACATCGACGAGTACACCAGCGGCAGAGTAGGCGAAATCTCTGAGCTCTTCTATGGGAATAAACTGTTCACGAACATTATCCTCCTCGGAATGGCCTTCCAGCGAGGCGCGATACCAGTCGGCGAGAAGAATCTTGTCGACGCGATAATGGAGACTGTCAGCCCGAGCCAGAGAAAACGGAACATGGAAGCCTTCCAGCTCGGACGAAAGCTCGTTGCCCAGCCTGAACTGTTAGAGTTCAAGAACATCGTTGCTGACGAGAAAATACTCCGACTCTTCGGAGCCAAGGAATCCTATGCCCAGCTCCTCGACCGCAAGGCCGAGACCATAGCCCACTCATACTGGGTGTTCTGGAAAGGCAAACCGGCCGGTCAGGAATATCGAAGGATGGTAGAGGAGACTGTCGCAAAGCTGGGCTTCGACGAGGAGACGAACCGGAATGTTGCTCGGCGCGTTTACGATCTCATCATGTGGGGAGGATTCGATTACGCTAAGAAGTATGTGGACCGGGTCCTGGAAGTCTTCAAGCTCGACCGACCCGACAAGAATTACGCAGCGACCAAGGCGGTCATCTTGAACCTTCACAAGGTGATGGCGATTAAGGACGAGATCTACACACCCCTCCTTCTAACCGATGAGGAGAAACTGGACCGGGACAAGATACGTTACAATATTGACGAAGAGAACGGTGACAGGATCAAGTACATTCATCTCAACCGTCCAGAGTTCGAAGTCGCCGGCAAACAAGTACGGTTCAACCTTCCACAATGGCTCGCGCACAACTGGCTCATGAACACGTTCAAGCACGCAAAGTTTGCTCGAGGTCTCCTTGCTCGTTGGGGATGGCACAAGAAGGAAATGGGCTTCCGAGACTGGTACAGCGACCAGGTCGTAGGCTTCTTCCTCGAGACAGCATCCAAGAACTATGAGCTTGCCCTGCGAGGTCTCCGAGTCATCAACGACCCGTACCGGCCAAACGAGTTCGCCGTCACAGGCTTCCGAGAAGTAATCTATCCAAAGATGGAGAAAGCAAGGCGAGAGTTTGAAGAGATAATCAGCTCGAGCCCACCACTGCCTTTGATCCCTGTAATGGCAAACTGAGTGATCATAGAATCCTCGTCTTTAGACAATCCTGGAACGAGTTCGGTCTCCATCTAGCAACGAACGTGGGTAGATCATTCCACACGACTCTGGTTGTGAGGGTCGACCAAAGGGGTATCGGTTATATGACCGGGAGCAGTTACTCTTGATGCCCACGAGGTCGAGCCTTGACTCTCGAAGATCGCCTACGCAACCCGTTCACCGAAGCAAGAATGCCCAAGCACTACACTCAGGCAGCGCTCTACCGGGCCGCGCTCGCAGACGCTCACTTCTCATCCGGCTTCGGAATGTACCCTCGCACGGTCAAGCCGAGCCGCTGGAAACCAGGCGCTTGGTTACTGTTCAAATTCGGCTTCGTCGGAGGACTCGGTCTCTTCCTGAACGAGTACCTCATGTTCATCCTAATCCGAATCAACGCTCTGAGCAGTCTTATCGCTGCCGCACTCGGGAGTTCAATCTACATCATCTACGCTGTAATTAGTAGCGAGGGTGCCGTACTGGTCAACTTCTTTCTCAACGAAGCCCTGGTCTTTCGGGGAAGAAAAAGCGCTGCCGGATTCGTGGGACGATTCGCATTCTTCAACTCAATCGCCTCAGCCGACCTCCTGGTAAGACTCCCGATTCTTTGGAGTTTTACAACATTTCTTGGAGCGGGTCCACTTCTGTCTAACTTCGAGAGTATTCTACTGACTTTCGGGGGCCGGTTCTTGATCAGCTCCAGGAAGATATGGCCGAAACACGCTGCTTAGCATCGCTAGCACACGGCGCCTCTTACAGAAATGCTCGATGAGGAATATGCGTTTTCGAGGTGTTGAGAGTCAGTATCTCCGGACGAAACTCTCGACTGGATGCCCAAGGTCGAGATATGGCGAGACTTCGAGATGGAAGAGTTCTCCCGGGGCTGTCTTTTCAAAGAGGGCTTCTTGTTTCTGGACAAGGTCATTGACGAGCTGGACCCGTTTCTTCACATAATCGCTCTCATTCGCAGCTGGTAGAGGACCGAAGACTCGGGGAGCAACGAGGCTCACGGTCGCGTACATGGACCAGGCTAGGTCCCTTATCTCCCACTGCGCATCTGGTGCGCATCGCAGGTTGAAGAAGTGGATGAGCTGTCGTGGACTCATGCTCATTACGATGTTAGTTGTTGCGGCGTTGGGTCGCAGATAGCGGCTGTCTTCCGCCTTGATTCCCTTGGCGACGAGCCCCTCTTCGGCTTGGCGTGTCAGATCCATGACATCGGCAAAGTTCAGCTCCATTTTCTGGCCGTGGATTTCAACCGGGACCTTTAGATCCTCGGGTATTCCCGAGGGCTTGAGGTATCCATAGCTCCGAGTTATTTTGACATACCTCTGCGACTGTTGGCTGAATGAGGCGATTCTATGCCGGACTATCTGGTGGCTTGCCGCCCTGCTGACGCCTTGCAGGTCGAAAGTGAAGCTTCCATGTCGCAATAGGTCGTCTTGGCTCGTCTTGACACCTTGCGCCTCGAGATTGGAGACCAGGCTGGGATAATCAGTGTAGCTGAACAGGATGACCTTGCTGGTCGTATGATTCAACTCTTGACGGGCTGGGTGAGTGCTGATGCTATGTTAGGCGCAGCAGTGTCGAGCGTGGCCAGCAGCTCCTTGGTGAGCCAGGTTGGGTGTTTGGATCTTGTCAGTTCGACTAAGACCCTGAGGTTCGTAGTGACTATCCATCGCTCCTCGTCGATTCTGCTCGTTTCGAAGAATTTTGATGAGTCTAGGAGGGAGAGAATGTCTTTCTCGTCTGCCTGGACGAGCCATGTTATGCTGTTGTGCTCCAGGATGTCGTAGTGTCCTAGTTCTAGGGAGCGTTTCAACAGCCCCGAGATTCGGTCATGGTCGAATACTTTCTCTCCCTCCAATGCCTTGTCGGGTGAGGTATAAGCGAACAATTGGTAGCCTGGATGAGGCGAGTAGCATGAACGCATGGCAGCAGCGCAGACCCGTTCGAGGTCCGGCTCAAAGCTGACAAGTTGAACCCGCACTCAGAATATCCTCGAGGGCTTAGTAATCGCAAGGTGCATAATAGAATTACTGACACGAGGCGCGAAAGGACCAAGCCCTCACTAGACACTTCTCATCATTGTCCGAAGCCCGCTCTGTGCCCTTGACGTGTTCTTCTCGGAGACACCACCCTTAGCACTCGGTAAGACTTCTAACAGAACAACGCAGGAGTCTCGAGACGTTTGGCCGAAGGTGAGGGGGAAAACGAGCCTAGAATGGACCCTGCGGTCGAAGCAACTATAGAACCGTTCTTGGACATGCGGGATCCGACGTTCAGAAGGATTCTCCGTTCGGCCACTAGCAAGTTCAACCAGATGATTTGTCCCTTAATGGCGTCCGTCTGTGTCCGGGACTTGTGCATGTTCTGGAACGACCATTCAAAATCGTGCTACATCGTGGACACGTTGAAGACGAGCATCTACCACCAGCTCTGTCCAAAGTGCGGGTCGACTAATGTTGCGCTCTCTTCCCGTGAGGGACGGACTGGGAAGACGAAGATGTTCAGATGCGATACTTGCGGTAACGAATGGTCAAGCGTTCACTAAGTGTATCGGCTAGCTCGCCAGTGGCTGGACGGTCAGTTGCTCTTCTTCCTCTTCCAGGCGCGTCTTGATTCGTTTTAGTCTGAAAAAGTCCTCTCTAGCGCGTTCTTGGAGACTCATCTCGATGTAACGTATCGTGTTCAGTATCCTTGGGATTACGATGTATTCGAGACTGTTGACTCGTCTCTTGGTAGCTGCTATTGCCTCGGCGAGTCTTCGTATCGCAGCTTCCGCGGCGGAGAGCTCGACCACGTTCTTTACAGCTTCTGTCATCAGGGCAACAGCTTCGTCGAGCTTCGCTGAAGTTCCTATCATCGAGTACGGGTATCCTTCTAGAGGTCTAACCTTGACTTCCACATCTGGTATGGATACTCCGATAACATTTCTCGTTGTCGCGTCGACGTCGAATCGGTCTTGGGCTGTGAGGGATGTTTCTTCTAGGCGTGTTGCGCCCATCAGCATCTGGGCCTCGGCGAATTTACGGTATGTCTGGTTGAGCAGGTCCTGTGTCTTGGCTCTCAACGCTGTTATTTCCCGGGCGAACTGGAAGAACTCGATCATGAGCGCGTCCAGTTTTTCACGAAGCAGGTCTTCTCCGCGCTGAGCAATGGTTCGTCTTTTCCGGAGGGCAATCAGCTCCATCCGGGTGGGACGGGCGCCCGGAATAATGTCGGGCATTTTCTAAGCGTTCTTTCCGCGGTATTTGGGCGACCACTTTTTGATGGTTGCAGGGTCGATTCTTTTCAGTTCATTGTCTGGGAGTACGCTGAGGAGGTTCCATCCCATGTCCAGGGTCGTGTCGATGTCCCGGTTCTCGTAGGGTCCCTGGTTGATGAATTTCTTCTCAAACTCGTCGGCGAACTGGAGATAGAGCTTGTCCCGGGCAGAGAGCGCTTCTTCGCCCACGACCGCGACTAGGTCCCGGAAGCTGCGTCCTTCGGCGAACGCATAGTATAGCTGGTCCGAAACCTCTCGATGATCTTCACGGGTCTTGTCTTTCCCGATTCCCTCTTTCATCAGTCGTGAGAGGCTTGGGGCAGGGTCGATCGGTGGATAGATTCCCTTCCGGTGGAGCGATCTGTCTACCATCAACTGTCCTTCAGTGATATAGCCGGTCAGATCGGGGACGGGGTGTGTCTTGTCGTCTCCAGGCATTGTCAGGATGGGCATCTGTGTGATGCTTCCCTTGGACCCTTTCAGTCTGCCTGCCCGCTCGTAGATCGTGGCGAGGTCGGTGTACATGTATCCTGGGTAGCCTCTTCGGCCCGGAACTTCTTCCCGCGCCGCGGAGATCTCCCGGAGTGATTCTGCATAGTTGGTCATGTCGGTTAGAATTACGAGCACGTGGTTGCCCTGATTGATCGCGAAATATTCGGCAGCGGTTAGTGCGAGTCTGGGGGTGAGTATGCGTTCGATCGCCGGGTCGTCGGCGAGGTTGACGAACATTGTCACATGGTCGAAGGCTCCTTGTTCTTCGAAGTCGTCGCGGAAGAATCGGAGCTCGTCGGCTGTGATGCCCATTGCTGCGAAGATTGTTGTGAACGGCTCATCGGACCCGATAACTTTCGCCTGGCGTGCTATCTGCGCTGCGACCGCGTTGTGTGGTAGCCCTGAAGCCGAGAATAGTGGTAGTTTCTGGCCCCGGACGAGAGTGTTCATTCCGTCGATTGTTGAGATGCCTGTCTGGATGAACTCGCGGGGATATTCTCTGGCGAACGGATTGATCGGGTTACCATTAACGTCAAGATAGTCGTCGGGGATTATTCGGGGTCCGCCGTCTATTGGGCGTCCGCTTCCGTCGAAGATTCTTCCGAGCATGTCGTTTGAGACAGGAAGCTTGACGGTTTCGCCGGTGAATCGTATCCGTGTCTTTGCGACATCTAGCCCGTTTGTTCCTTCGAAGACTTGGACTACCGCGACTCCTCCGCCTATTTCTAGGACTTGGCCTCGTCTCTCCTCGCCGCTGGGGGTTCTGATCCTGGCGAGTTCGCCGTATCCTACTCCACGGACTGACTCGACGAAGAGTAGGGGTCCCGAGATCTCCCGGATTGTTGTATACTCTAGTCCGGCTAGGGCCATGCTGTCTATTTTCCTCCGGCGGTCTTGAACTGTTGGCTGATCTCCTCGTCGATGTTCTGTGCGAAGCTGGTGAACTTGTCGGCTGGTGTTAGCCGCATCCTGTCGATCTCTATTTTGACAGGAAGATCTAGGACTTTCTGGAGTGGGATGTTTTCGTCAATTGCCTTCTGCATGATCTTGTGATAGTCGAGTATGAGTTTGATCATGAGATAGATCTTCTGCTTGTCGCAGTAAGTGTCCGCGGGGTTGTAAGCGTGTTGCATGAGGAAGTCTTCTTTGATCATTCGAGCAACCTCGAGTGTGACGCGCTGGCTTTCTGAGAGAGCGTCGGGACCGACGAGCATCACGATTTCTCGGAGCTCATCGTCGCGCTGGAGAATGTTCATGGCCTCCTTGCGCATCATAGTCCAGTCCGGTGAGATGTTCTTACGATACCATTCATCGAGGCTGTCAAGGTAGAGCGAGTAGCTGGTCAGCCAGTTGATTGCGGGGAAATGACGTCTCGCGGCCAGGTCCGTGTCGAGAGACCAGAAGACTTTCGCGATTCTCAGCGTGTTCTGGGTTACCGGTTCTGAAAAGTCGCCGCCGGGGGGTGAGACGGCTCCAACGATCGAGATGGACCCGACTCGCGTGTCTGATCCTAAGACTTCGACTCTACCGGATCGCTCGTAGAACTCGGCGAGTCTGGATGCTAGATACGCTGGATATCCTTCTTCCCCCGGCATCTCTTCAAGTCGTCCAGAGATCTCGCGCATAGCCTCCGCCCATCGGCTTGTCGAATCAGCCATAAGCGCCACGTCATAGCCCATGTCGCGGAAGTATTCTGCGATCGTGATTCCAGTGTAGACGCTCGCTTCCCTTGCCGCTATAGGCATGTTCGAAGTGTTGGCGATGAGGACTGTCCGGTTCATTATCGGCTCGCCGCTTCTCGGGTCGACGAGCTTTGGAAATGTCTCGAGAACCTCCGCCATCTCGTTTCCGCGTTCTCCGCATCCCACGTAGACGATTACTGACGCGTCAGCCCATTTTGCGAGCTGCTGCTGTGACATCGTCTTACCGGTTCCGAAGGCTCCAGGAATAGTCGCGGTCCCGCCTTTCGCGATCGGGAAGAAGAAATCGATTACTCTCTGTCCGGTCAGCAGAGGCGTGTTACTGGGGAGTTTTCGTTTGAAGCCTCTCGCCGTTCGCACAGGCCACGTGTTCAGCATGAACAGTGTAACAGGCCCATTGGCCGAGACTAGTTCGCCGATGGGCTCATTGACAGTGTAGTCGCCTTCGCTGACGATGGATGTGATCTTGCCGGACTGGTTTGGAGGGACCATTATTTGCTGGGTGATGAGGCTGGTCTCTTTGACATGCCCGATGATGTCGCCTGCGACCAGGTCTGCGCCGGGTTTTGTCGTTGGGATGAAGCGCCATTTCTTACCCTTGTCGACAGGCGGGAGCGTCAAGCCACGCTTGACGAAGGGGCCTGTCTTCTCGAACAGTACGGTGAGGGGGCGCTGTATTCCATCGTAGATCTGGCCTGTAATGCCAGGCGAGAGTTCGACGGACAATGGTCTACCGCTACGTTCTACCTTCTCTCCCGGGCGTATGCCGGCGGTTTCTTCGTAGACTTGGACAGTGGCTCTGTCTTGTTCGATCTTGATGATTTCTCCGATGAGTCCTTGGTCGCCTACT
>Ga0307477_10000265_pt1 | contig 67474 bp, 74 predicted proteins | sample atmos_gasesECM2C_FD_203316 | JGI IMG/M metagenome (GOLD analysis project Ga0307477, IMG submission 203316) | Hardwood forest soil microbial communities from Morgan-Monroe State Forest, Indiana, United States - atmos_gasesECM2C_515 | ecosystem: Environmental > Terrestrial > Soil > Temperate...
AGGACGTTCGAACCGATGAAACCGAGTCCACCTGTGACGAGCCAGGTCCTCACAAGACTTTCACTCTCCCGGCGATTACGCGAGGCCCGCCTAAATCTCCCATCTATACGCGTTCCACCAGGGCGCGATACTCGGGGCCGCGCTGAAGTTTTTGAGGTCCACGCTGTGAACCGTCGGGCGGCGCAGCACGTAGAGCGGGATGTATGGGACCGTCTCGTGGACGCGCCGCTCGACGCGATGATAGATCGCCGCCCGCGTCTTCGGATCGTCGCTTTGCAGGCCGGCTTCCTCGCCGGCATCGACCTGCGCGTCACAATAACCGGTGACGTTCTCGCCGACCGGCGGGCGTTCGTTGCAGCCGAGGTAGACGAGATTGTTCGGGTCGAACGGCAGCGTGTACGAATAGTCGGCGAAGTCATACTTCATGGTCTCGATCGGGCCGTCGTGGGCGAAGATCACGTTGTACGGATAACCTTTGATCAGGACGTCGATGCCGACCGCTCGCAGATTTGCCTGCACGACGATCGCGATGTTTTGCGCGTTGGCCGAGGCCGAACCGATATCCATCGTGAAGGCGAGGCGCTCGTCGCCTTTTTGCCGGACGCCGTCGGAACCGGCGTGCCAGCCGTTGCGTTCGAGCAGCGCGATCGCGCCCTTCGGATCGTAGCGGTAGGGTGGATTCGCCGTGTATCCGATAGCGGTCTGCGGAATGATGTCGTGCGCGGGCGCTCCGACGCCGTGCGTCACCTTCCGTATGATCGCGTCGTAGTCGAGCGCCCTTGCAATTGCTTGGCGCACCTCGACGTGACGTAATCCCGGGTGGCGATTGTTGATGATGAAGACGTTCTCGGCGTTCCAGGGATAGAGCCGCGCGACGACGCCGTCGATTTGCGCGTAGCGCCGGTAGAGCGTCGTCGCCGCCGAGACGACCAGATCGATCTCGTGCGCCTGCATCGCTTGGAGAATGGTGTTGTCGTGCGGGAGGACGCGAAAATCGATGGTATCGATCTTCGGCCGGCCGCGGAAATAGCGTTCGTTGGCGGCCAGTTCTATGCCGCGGCCGCGGTCCCAACGCACGAATTTGAAGGGGCCCGTCCCGACCGGCGCGGCGTTGTAGGGGGCTTGATTGATATCGGGGAGCCGGGCGAGCAGATGCGCGGGCAGCACCCCCTTCGCGCCTTCTTGCAACGGCGTGAAGAATTGACTGACGAACGGCGGATAGCGCCGCTTGAGATGGACGACGAGCGTGTAATCGTCGGGCGTCTCGATTCGTGCGATCTCTTCGTAGCCTTCGCGGTGCAAGATGTTGTTGCGCGGGTTGACCACCGCGCTCCAAGTAAAGGCGACGTCCTTTGCCGTGAACGGGGCACCGTCGTGCCACAGGACGCCCTTCCTCAAGTGGTAGACATACGTGCGCCCATCTTTCGAGATTCCGCCATTCGCGAGCGTCGGGACGCCGGTCGCGAGATCGCCGACGAGTTTGCCGTCGCCGTCAGCGACGATCAGATACGAAAGCACGAGCGATGAGAGCGCTTCGACCAGGTCCATCGTCGAAAGCAACGGGTTAAAGCGGTCGGGGTCGGCGACGTCGGCTAACCGCAAGACGCCGGGTTTCGTCCACGGATGCCGCGCCGATGGGCCGGCGCCGCCGACGCGCGTGCACGCGCCGAGCGCAAAGGCGATGCAGCAGCAGAGCGCGACGGCGCGATTCATATTCCGACCTTCGAGGGGAGCGCGCTGCCGCCCCACGAACCTTCGGCCGCGTGCCAAACGAACGAGCGGACATCGGGGTTTTCGGAGGATCGGGTTTTTACTCGCTGCTCGAAAACGCGCGAGAGATCACCGTCGAGACGCCGTACGGGGCGCCGAGCGATAAACTCGCTATCGGCGAGGTCGCCGGGAAGCGCGTCGCCTTCCTGCCGCGCCACGGGAAAGCGCACCAGTATCCGCCGCACGCGATCAACTTTCGCGCGAACCTCTGGGCGATGAAGGAACTAGGCGTCACGCGGATCATCGGCCCGACGGCTTGCGGCTCGCTCAAGGCCGACGTCAGACCGGGCGACATGGTCGTCGCCGACCAGGTGGTCGATCGGACGACGGGGCGCAAGGACACGTTTTACGACGGACCGATCACGACGCACGTCTCGTTCGCCGACCCCTACTGCCCGCAACTTCGGCCGATCGCGATCGCCGCGCTCTTGGCCGGAGACATCCGGACGCACGAACGCGGAACGGTGGTCGTGATCCAAGGGCCGCGCTTCTCGACGCGCGCCGAATCGAAGTGGTTTCAGGAGGCGGGTTGGGAGGTCATCAACATGACCCAGTATCCCGAGTGCTACTTGGCCCGCGAGTTGCAAATCTGCTACGTCAACATATCGCTCATAACCGATTACGACGTCGGGCTCGAAGGTCTCGACGTCGCACCGGTCTCCCACGAGCACGTCATGAAGATCTTTGCCGGCAACAACGAGCGCGTGAAGGCCGCGATCTTCAGAATCATCGAGGCGACGCCGTCCGAACGCAGCTGTAACTGCGGCTCGGCGCTGGTGGGCGCGCGCTGAAGCGATGGAGCGGCGCCGGCATCGAGCCGGCGACCTACGTCCTCGCGCTCGGTTTGCTCGTTCGCAATCCGGCGATTCTGCTCGGCCCCTTCGCGGCGTCGCTCTTGCAGGGCGTCCTGACGCTGATGGCCGGCACGATGGCGAGCGGCGGAGGTCCGATCGGGACGGTCAACGCCTCGCTCACGCAGCTGGTCGCCCAACTGCTCAATTCGATCGGTTTGGCGATCGCAATCATCGCCGGCGATCTCGCCTGGCGGCGCGGACGCGCGAGTCTCGACGAAACCTGGAGCGATGCACGCCGCAAACTTCCCGACCTCTTGATGGCCGCGCTCGGGTTCAGTTTCATCATCTGGGTCGCGAGCTACGCCGGATCGTTCATCCTCGGCGGCATCGGCGGGCTCGTCTTGGGCGCGATCGCGTTGTTCTTCTTCATCTATACGATGCCGGCGGCGGCGATCGGCGGCATCCCCGGCGGCGCCGCCCTTCAAGTCTCGCTCGAGCGGGCGCGCAGCAATTCCGCGCCGACGTTCATCGTCTTCGTGATCTACATCGTAACGTTTTTCATCCTAGCCGGCGTCGCCACGAATTATCTCTTTCAATGGCTGGTGACGCTCGGGGTGCCGATGTCGAACGCGGTGACCGCGCTTGCGGTTGCAGTCGTCCAAGCGATTCTCGGCGGCTACGTCGGCCTGGTGTTGGCAAAGACGTACGCGGACATCTCTTACGGCCGCCGCTATTACTAGGTTTGCGCTAAGCGTGACAAAACCGCGCTAGGGCGCCGGGTTGACTTCGAGCACGCCGACACGAGCGTCGAGCCGATCGAAGCGCACGTCAATCGAGTCGAAGCGCAGATCGAATCGTTTCCCCAGCTCAGCATAGCGCCGCTCCATCGCTTCGAGGCCCAGGTCCAACCTTTTTCCCATTGCAGCGAGGCGCTTATCCATAATATCGAAACGGTCGTCGTGCGCGTCGAGGCGGTCCCACATGAGTTCCTTGAGCGCGGCGAGCCCCTTATCGTGCTTCTCGGCGGTCGCCTTGACGCGCATGAGTTCGTCGTATATCGCCGAGATCGAAACTTCCACTTGACCGAGGCCTCCTTCGACTGATTCAAGGCGTCCTTCGATTGGCTCAAGGCGTATTTCGACGGACCCGAGTCGATCCTTGATCTCGTTGCTCGCGACGAGCAGATCGCGGGTGGTCACCCGTTTCATCTTTGGTCTTCGCATGAACGAGAACCTAACCGTTCAGGGTTGCCGCAACGTTTCCCCGATGTGAATAAATCACGCGTTTCTCATGTGAATAACTTTCGCTTGTGCATAAACTTACGCCGGCTTCGGGCGTGGCGCGACCTGCATCCGTAAATAGTCGACGACAAGACCTGCAGAGACGTTGCTCTCCGATAACTTGGCGACCTCGGCGACCGCCGCCAGCAAGCCGGCGGCCTCTTCGGGCGTGCGTTGCGGAAGCGCGGCCAACAGCTTCTTCTGATCGGGTGCCAGCAGCGCCGGGCTCTGGCCGCCGAGGTTGAGAACGGCCCAATCGCGCGCGGCGATGCGCACGACCTCGAGCATCTCGGAGACGAGCGCGCGTTTCTCACCCGCGCTGAGGCTGCGGTCGTCGAGTCGCAGAAAACTGTGATCGGCGACTCGGCCTTGCAGCGTTTCGCCGAACCACGCGAATGACGCGCCGCGCAATCCGGTCTCATCGCCCTCGAGCACTTCGCGCGCCCGTACGATGCTGCCGAGCGACGCTGCGGCCGCAAGTCGCGCGCGCTTTTCGGTGACTCCATCCCGTTCGAGAACCGACGCCACCTCTGCGGTTGTAAGGAGGCCGAACGGCACCTCGACGAACCGCGAGCGAATCGTCGGCAACAGCGTCCCGAGCGCCGCCGTCGTCAAGATCACGCTGACGCCGGCCGGCGGCTCTTCGAAGAACTTCAAGAGCGCGTTGGCGGCCTCGTGCGTCGCGAACTCGACGTCGCCCAGCACCACGATGCGGTTGGAGTTACGATAGCCGTGGAGCGAGAGTTCGCGCACGAGATCCCGCGCCGTCAGCTGCTCGTCGTGCAGCGCGCTGCCGGCATCCTTCCCGATCTTGACGACGCCGTCGGATTCGACGAAATCGGGATGCGTCGACGCCCGAAAAAGAGTGCAGCCGATGCAATGGTTGCAGTAACCGAGCAAGGTCGGCTTCGGCGTCTCGCAGAGCAGAGACTGCGCGAGGCGCCGAGCAAAGGTTTTCTTCCCGACGCCGGCCGGGCCCGTGAACAGGTAGCCGTGCGCGAGCCGCGCGCGCTCGAGCGTGCCGAACAGAGTGAGGGCCGCGCGCGCGCCGACGACCTCGAACTCGCCGGTGACGCGTGCCGCGCCGCTCTTGCTCTTCACGCGGGCAGCGCCGCCTTGCCCAAGATACGCTCGGCCTCGTCGACCAACTCGCTCGCGGGGCGCATGCCGTCGAGGACGTGCATGCGCGGATCGTCGCCGGCCAGCGCTAAATAACCGGCGCGGACGCGTTCGTGGAACGCATCGTCTTCGCGCTCGAGACGATCGATCGCAATCCCCATCGCTTTCGCGCGCGCCGCGACGCGTTCGCGCGAGACGCTGACGGGAACGTCCACGAGCAAGACGACGTCGGGCTCGAGTCCGCCGGTCGCAAAGGCGGTCAACATCCGTAAAGCCTCGAGCGGCAGTCCGCGGCCGTAGCCCTGGTACGCGAAGGTTGCCGTCGCGAACCGATCGGAAAACACCCAACTGCCCGATTCAAGCGCAGGGCGGATCACGGTCGCGACATGCTCGGCCCGGTCGGCGCTCATCAACAGTGCTTCCGCAGCCGGCGAAATCGCGCCACCCGGCTCGGTCGCAATAGCGCGAATCCGCTCGCCGAGTCGCGTCCCGCCAGGCTCGCGCGTCGCGACGAGCGGCGTCCCATCGTCGCGCAGTCGCACCGCGAGTGCGGCTAGGAGCGTCGACTTTCCGCAAGCTTCGATGCCTTCGAAAACGACGAAGAGAGGGCCGCCGGTATTCGCAGTTATCTCAGGGCGCTCCCACCGCCCCGGAACTCGAGAATTCGGGGCCGCGATAGAAGAGGACGCGCCGATTGGGCTCGAGCCCCGTGCTGCGCGACTGGACGCGATGCTGCTCGGCCAATTGGTGCTGTAAACGCCGCACGTACGAGGTCTGAGGCGAAAGCTCGACCGTGCGGTTTTCGAGCAAGACCGCGTAGATCGCTTCGCCCGCTTCGCGCAAAGCGACCTCTTCGGCGTCGATCGAAGGCAAGTTGAAGATGTCTTTGAGGGCCGCCATGACCTGCGCCGTCGTGTTGGTCTTGATCGAATAGATCGGTACGTTCTCGGCTGCGATCGAACGCAGTTTGTCGGACTCTTTTTTCTCCAGCGTCTTGAGCGCGAGGACGACGTCGGCATCGTCCCACTTGCGCGCGATCGAGGCGACGACGCCGAGGTTGGCGATAGCGCGCTCGATCTTATTGCGCGAGATTCCGTAGGGGAAGATCGCGACTTGCTTCTCGTCGCGCTCCTCGCCTTCGTCGTCGGCCGGGAGATAGGCGACTTCGCCCGCGGCGAGACGCTTCGGCGGCGCGGGGACCGCCTGTTGCACCACGCTGACGCTGCCGCCCGGCAGGCGCTGGCGGACCTCCGGCTGAGGATGGTATCCGCGCAGCAATGCGTCGACCGTTTCGCCGACGTCGCGATAGATCGAAAGGCGATTCCGATCGTTGATCTCGATCAAAACGTCGAAAGTCGGCGGCGCTTTGCGTTCCAGAACGGTCTTGCGCGTCCCGCGGCGCCGCGCTTCTTCGTCGGAGAGCGTCACGGTTCCGACGCCGCCGACGAGATCGGAGAGTGTCGGGTTCATCAAGATATTCTCGAGCGTCTTGCCGTGGGCCGTCCCGATCAGCTGGACGCCGCGCTCGGCGATCGTGCGCGCCGCCATCGCTTCGGCTTCGGTGCCGATCTCGTCGATGACGATGACCTCGGGCATGTGGTTTTCGACGGCCTCGATCATCACCTGATGCTGCAGCGTGGGGACGGCGACTTGCATCCGGCGCGCGTGGCCGATCCCGGGATGCGGGACGTCGCCGTCGCCGGCGATTTCGTTGGACGTGTCGACGACGACGACGCGTTTACGATCCTCGGCCAGCGTGCGCGCGCACTCGCGCAGCATCGTCGTCTTCCCGACGCCGGGCGGTCCGAGCAAACAGATCGATTTTCCGCTGCGCACGACGTCGAGTACGATGTCGACGGTGCCGTAGACCGCGCGCCCGACGCGGCAGGTCAAGCCGATGATCTTCCCGTTCCGGTTGCGCACCGCCGAGATGCGGTGCAGCGTCTGTTCGATGCCGGCGCGATTGTCGGCGCCGAACTCCGAGAGCCGGGAACTGACGTGCGAGAGATCCTCGAGCGTGATCTTGTGGTCGGACAAATAGACGAAGTCGTCAGGAAAGCGTGCCTCAGGCGGACGCCCGAGATCGAGGACGACTTCGATGAGATCCACGAGGTTTGGGAGCCGAACGAGCGCTTGACGGATCGGCAGCGGAAAGATGTCGAGGAGCTGCGTCAGTTCGAAAAGCGGAGAGACGGCGTCGCCGTTAACGGCCAAGGCTTTCCCTCATTATAGTCTCGATAGCGGGGGACTTTGGTGGATCCGAGTCGCGGACCTGGCATTCATCGTACCTTAGATACGACGCGGATCGTGCGTAGTTCCGAATCGTACGGGCCCTGCATGCGCACCCCGGCTCGCAACTCGAGGTCGAGGTAGTCGATGATCTCCCGCGTGATCTCCTCACCCGGCGAGATGACCGGAATCCCGGGCGGGTAGGGTGTGATGACCTCGGCGCAGATCCGGCCGGCGCTTTTCTTGAACGGCACGATCTCGGTTGGAGCCAAGAATGCGTCGCGTGGGTTCATCCGGATCGGAGGAATCTTCGGCAGCGCGTAGGTCCCGGTTTTGAGGCGGCGCTGGAGGACGCCCGAGGGTGAGAAGACGTCGATGGGACGATCTTCGCGCGCCAATTGTGTGACCCCGTACACTAGCCGGTCGGCGGCTTCGGCCGTCGTTCCGATAGTGAACAGCGCGAGGCAATTGAACAGATCGGCCAGCTCGCATTGAACGTTGTAGCGCCGGCGCAGAATCTCTTCGGCCTCGTAGCCTGTGTAACCCAAATTCTTGACGGTGATCGTGATCTTGGTCGGGTCGAAATCGAAGACGCCGGGCTTCCCTTTCAACTCCGCGCCGAAACAGTAGACGCCCGGAATCTCGTTGAGCCTCCGGCGCGAATCTTGCGCGATTTCGATCGTCCGCGTCAGTAGCGCAGGCCCCTCGAGCGCCATCTGCTTGCGCGCGACGTCGAGCGAAGCGATGAGCACCAGGTTGGGCGACGTCGACAGGAAGAGCTTGACGACGCCTTTCAAGCGATCGAGCTTGATGCGCTTCCCTTGCACGTGCAGCATCGCCGTTTGCGACATGCTCCCGAGCATTTTATGTGTCGAGTTGATGCAGAGGTCGGCGCCGGCCTCGAGCGCGTCGATCGGCAGCGCCGGGTGGAAATGGAAGTGCGGCCCCCAAGCTTCATCGACCAGGAGCGGCAGATTGCGCTCGTGGACGACGGCGGCGATCCCTTCGACGTCGGCGGCGACGCCGTAGTAGGTGGGGCTGACGATGTAGACCGCCTTGACGCCGGGATGCCGGTCGAGCGTGCTGCGGACGGTTTCGGGCGTGACGGTGTGATCCATGTGCAGCGCGTCGTCGACCTCCGGCTGCATCCAGATCGGCTCGACGCCGCTCATGATCAAGCCGCCCATCGCGCTTTTGTGAGAGTTTCGCGGCAGCGCCATCTTCTCGCCCGGGTTGAGGGCCGCCATCATCATGATCTGATTGCCGCTGGTCGAGCCGTTGATCAAAAAGAATGAATGCTCCGCGCCGTAAGCTTCTGCGGCTAACGCTTGCGCCTCGGCGATCGCTTCGGCGGGTTGCAGGAGATCATCGAGGCCGCGGATTTGCGTGAGGTCGATGGCCAGCACGTTCTCGCCGAGAAAATCGCGCAAGGCGCGATCCATCCCTTTGCCTTGCATGTGACCGGGCGTGTGAAACGGGATGACGCCGGAGTCCACATAGTCGAGCAGGACATCGAAGTACGGCGTCCGCGATTGATCCACCTGACGAAAAGTTTCTCTTTTCCACCGCAGGCCCTTCGGCGAGCCCGCGGAAGGAGCGCGAATGATCGCGCCTTGCGGCAACTTTATGGCAACCGGCCGGTAATACAAAGCCTGTAGATTCCGCCCATGAGGAACAAACCGAAGCGCAAACGGATTACGTCGGCCGACTTGCTAGTCGCCATCGACGGGCTCGACGAGCGGCAGCGCACAACGACGGCCGAGCTGCTGGCCGCGATCAATCGTCTCGATGGCAAGTTCACCGCCCTCGATGGCAAGTTCACCGCCCTCGACGGCAAGTTCACCGTCCTCGACGGCAAGTTCACCGCCCTCGATGGCAAGTTCACCGCCCTCGACGGCAAATTCACCGCCCTCGACGGCAAGTTCACCGCCCTCGACGGTAAACTCGACGCGCGGACCGAAGAACTCAAGAGCCTGATCGCTCACCTGACCGAAGAGATGCTAAATGGATTCAGCGAATTGCACGCCTTCACCGAGTTCAGTCTTGCAGGCGTTCAAAACGGCGTCATCTCACGCATGGATCGCCGCTTCGATCTCATGGACAATCGATTCGACGAGATCGGCGAGCGCCTAAGCAAGCTCGAGCGCCGCAAAAACGCGCGACGGACGGAGCAAGCGCCCCGCCCTTAGCCGCCCCGCGATCGAAGAGCTAGCGCGCTAGAAACGTCCTCACTCGACCCGCTCTTCGATCGAGACGTTGTACAAGAACAAGAACTTGTACCACTCGCCCGGCAGCGTGTTGCGCTTGACTCGAATCCAGGGAATGTACTTCGGCGCTTTGGGCTTCTTGCGCAGCTTCATGTTGGAGTGTTCGGGCGACCGGTTGTTCTTGCGATTGTTGCAGCGCATGCACGAACAAACGAGGTTTTCCCAGGTCGACGGACCGCCACGACTGCGCGGGATCACGTGATCGACGGTCATCAGCCGCTCGCCTTTGACGCCGCAATACTGGCAGGTGTAATCGTCCCGCAACAAGATGTTCTTCTTCGTCAACGCGACTTTTTGCATCGGGCGGCGGATGTAGTACAGCATCCGAATGATCGAGGGCAGCCGCATCTCGAAGCTCGGCGAAATCAAGAGCCGGTCGCGGTCGTGGACGACCTCCGCCTTCCCCGAGAAGATGAGCTTCACCGCGCGCTGGAACGTCGTGATGTTCAGCGCTTCGTAGGTGAAGTTGAGGACGAGGACGTCGGTCACGCGCACGCCCATCTGAAATAGGAAAGGAGCGAGGTCATGTACCTCGCTTCTTCACAAACGCCAGGCGCAGTTCGGTGAGCATGCTCGCCATGGCGGCACGCTCCTCGGGCCTCAACCTCGCCTGGGCCTTCTCGAACGCGGCTCCGGCCAGGTCGATCACGATCTCGGCAGCCGCCAAGTCTGTCTCGGCGCTCTCTTCGCCTCCGCTCAGATAGGCGTGCGCCGAGAACGCGAGGCTCGCGAAGACTTCGCTGACGACGGCTTCGACGGGTGGAGCTGCAACGGCTTGCTCGGCCACCCTGGCTCGTTACGCCACAGGCGGTTTTTTTTCATCTGGGCCAGCAGTCGGGCATGCGGCCGAAGTAGTCTGAATCGCCGCGACGCGCGTGATGCGCCAAAGCGGCGAGAATGAGCCACAGGCTCGCCATGGACGGCGAGCCTTGGCGGCGCTGAGGCCGCTTGCCCGACTGCTTGCCCTCTCCCGGCATGCGGCCGAAGCAGTCTGAATCGCCGCGCAGCGCCGGAAGCGCGAAAGCGGCGAGAATGAGCCACAGGCTCGTCACGGACGACGAGCCTTGGCGGCGCTGAGGCCGTTTTGCCGGGCCGCTGCGCGCAAGCCCGCGTTCGGAGCTAGATAAGCTGGAGGAAGTACTCGTGGACCCTTCGGTCCTTCGTCAGTTCGGGATGGAACGACGTCCCGACTACGTTGCCTTGCCGGACGAAGACGCCGTGGCCGTCGTGCGCTGCGAGCACTTCGACCGACGGCCCGGCGCGCTCGACCCAGGGCGCGCGGATGAAGACCGCCGGAAACGGCTTCTCGCCGAGCGCTGGGATGTCGAGCGGGACCTCGGCCGATGCAATCTGGCGGCCGAAAGCGTTACGGCGCACGGTGATGTCGAGCAGGTCGAGGGTCTTCTGCTCGAGATCGGCGACGTCGTGCGCGGCCACGATCATCCCCATGCACGTGCCCCAGAACGGCATCCCGGCGCGAACTCGCTTGCGAATCGGTTCGGTCAAACCGAATCGTTCGAGCAGACGGATGACGGTCGTCGATTCACCACCGGGGACGATGAGCGCGTCGACCGCATCCAACTCGGCTCGCGTCTTGACCGCGATCGCGCGCGCGCCGCTTCTTTCTAGCGCTGTGCAGTGCTCTTCGACGTCACCCTGAACGGCGAGGACGCCGACCGTCTTTGTCACAAGGCATCAGTTGCCGCGCGAAGCGAGCAATTGACCTTCGGGGAGTTGACGAACGTCGAGCCCGTGCATCGGACGTGCACCGCCGAGCGATTTCGACGCCGCAACGACGGCCTGCGCATCGGCGAAATGTGTCGTGGCGGCGACGATCGCCTTGGCGTAGCGCAGCGCGATCGATCCGTCGATTTTCGGGAATCCGTTTTCGTCGTAGGCCGGCAAACCGTTCTCGACGACGGCGGCGGCCTTGAAGATCCCGCTGCCGACGAATATCCCTTCGGCCCCGAGTTGCATCATAAGTGCCGCGTCGGCCGGCGTCGAGACGCCGCCGGCGCAAAAGAGCACGACCGGCAGCCGCTTCGCTTTCGCGACTTCCCTGACGAGTTCGAGCGGAGCGCCGATATCGCGCGCCCGCGCGACGAGTTCTTCCTCCGGAGCGACCGAGAGCTCGGCGATCGCGTCGCGGATCGCGCGCATGTGCCGCACCGCCTCGACGATGTTTCCGCTGCCGGCTTCGCCCTTGCTGCGGATCATCGCGGCGCCTTCGGCGACCCGCCGCAACGCTTCGCCTAGATCGCGCGCGCCGCACACGAAGGGCACGGAAAACGCGTGCTTGGAGACGTGATACTTGTCGTCCGCCGGCGTCAGCACTTCGGATTCGTCGATGAAGTCGACGCCGAGCGCTTCGAGACATTGCGCCTCCGCGAAGTGACCGATGCGCACTTTGGCCATGACCGGAATCGTCACCGCATCCATAATGCGCTGCACCAGAGAAAGATCGCTCATCCGAGCCACGCCGCCCATCGAGCGAATGTCGGCAGGGATGCGCTCGAGCGCCATCACCGCAACCGCGCCCGCCTCTTGCGCGATGGTCGCCTGTTCCGGCGTCACGACGTCCATGATGACGCCGCCCTTGAGCATCTGCGCGAGGCCGCGCTTCACTTTGACCGTTCCGGTCTTCGACCCGCCCGCCTGTCTTGCGCCGTCCATCTCCGCCTCCCTAAGTGTCTCTATCGTAACAGCCTAATCCAATGAGAACGGTAGAGACAGTTCGGCGGTTGCGAGCGGGGCGAGGACTCTCAGGGGTTTAGCGAGGGGACTGGAACCGGTGGGAGGGTTGGAGCGCGCGGCGGCGCCCTCGAAGGGGCGGATACCCGAACCTGCGGCGGAGGCTGAAGGCGGCTGATCGGCTGCGGGCCGGGGAGGCGCGTCGCCTCCGGCTCGGCCTGGCCGCCTTCAGGGGTATGCGAGACGAGCGGCAACGGCATCGGCGGCGAGGTATATCTATTCTGAACCGGTGCGTTCTTGGTCGCCCGGCCGGGGCTCGGCGTCGGCTTCGGAGCCGAGGTCTGCTTCGGAGTCGGCGCGGCCTCCGGTTCCGGCGAAATGCGCGGGTCGGGGAACGCGGGATCGGTCGCGACGGCGATCGCCGACGTTCGCTTCCAAGTTCTCGCGACCGCGGGATCGCCTGCCGTCGGGGTGGGGATGGGAACCGGCGTCGGTACGACCGGGTCGCGACCCGCGACCTGACTGAGAACGCGATTCCCCATCCCGATCCCGAAGCCGATGGCGACCAATAGAAGCAGGCCGCCGATGATCAGCAGCTGTGACAGCGCGGCGCGGCCCATCAGGTTGCGACCTGCGCCGCGGCGAGGCCGCGCATGTCGGAGGTCGATGGGAAAGCCTCGCGATCCGACGGCCGTCCGGCCAAGATGACCTCGAGAAGCTCGCCGGGCATCAGCGCGCGCCGCGAGGTTCGGCCGCGAAACTCGAGGCTCACTTCACGCGCGAGATCGGAGGGATTGCAGACGAAGACGCGCACCGCGCCGCCGTCGTCTTCGAAGGCGACGGCCCCGACTTCGAACGGCGAAGTCGTCACTTCGTCGCTAACGTCGCGCCCGGCGTAGATACAGCGATACGGTTCCTCCGCCGACGCCTCGCGCATGTCGCCGAAGATGAGTCGCCGCTTCGCATCGATCACGTACGTGCAGCGCCCCGCGCCCAAGCGCACGCGGACGGCGGCGACCCAATTCCACTCCGGCGGGATCAGCGGCGAGAGATGGGGCCGGCCGCTGGTTCGATAGCCGTTGAGCCCGCACACCGTCTCGGCGACTGCCCACAAATATTTCGCGCTCGTCCAAGGCGACATGTACATTCCGCGATTGGTCAGCGAACCGCCGTCGAACCATTCCGCGAACTGGCCCGGCACCGTGTTTCGCGAGACGCCGCCCTCCATCGACGCGTAGATCGCTTCGAGCCAGCCGACCGCGCGTTCCGGATAGCCGCTGCGAGCCAGCGCCACCGCGAACCATAAGGTCAAGTCGGGCCAGACGCCTCCAAGCAAGCCGAAACCGTGCGACGGAAAATACCACGAGTCCGCGATCGAAATCGTGCGCAACCCGACGGGCGTAACGAAATCGCTCTCCGAGAGCCGCTCCAAGATCTTGCGGCGCTCGGGTGCGCCCGCGATGTTGAAGAGAACCGGGAAGACTTCGTCGGCCGTAAAGTTGTCCTGGTAGTTGCCGTCCTTGTCGTAGTTGAGGACGAACGCGCCGGTGTCGGAATTGAACAGGTGCGCGAGCATCTGCTCGCGCATCGCCGCCGACTCGCGCGAGTACGTCTCCCAGTGCTCGCCGTCGCCGGCGACGGCGCACAGCATCGCGGCGGCCTCCAGAGCGAACACTGCCTCCGCGTTGATTTCGGTGACGGCGCCGTCGAGCGTGTAGTGCGGGATGATGTTGCGCCAAGACGTGATCCCGTACATGTCGACACCCTTCGCGCTGCAATAGATGAGACCGTTTGCATCGCGCTGCGAGAGCAGGTAGTCGGCGATTTTCACGACTAGCGGATGCAGATTGGTGATCCAAGCGTGGTCGAGCGTCGCGTTGTAGTGATGGAGAATCGCGATCAGGTGCAACGGCGTATCGTCGTTGATATTGAGGTCGTACGACGTCGAAAAGCCGCTGACGCCTCGAACGTATTCGACGACCTGCCCGTTCGGTTCGACGAATCGATTGAAGACTTCGATTGCGTCGCGGCTGAACTGGGGCAAGAAATAGTCGAAACCGTGCACGAACCATGAAGTGTCGCGCGAAACCAAGATGTCGGACGGGGGCGAATTGGTCGAGCCCCAGCCTTGCGGATAATCCTTGATGATCCGGAGCATGTTGCACTTCGCCCAAGCGACGCCGCGCGAAATGACCGGCGACGGAACCAGAAAGCGCGCGTCGGCGAGAGCCGTCCCGAAGTAGCGCTGCGTCTCGTGCAGCGCGCGGTCGTCGCCCAGCAGTTGATCGAAGGTCGCGCGCGCCTCGGCGTCGCCCCGATGGTCGTGGACGACGGCGATGCGCAACGCTTCGCGCGCGCCGGGCGCGACCGTCACGCGAAACTCGAGCGCCCCGAAGATGCGGCCGGCGACGTATTCGGCGAGCGCCGGCGTCACCTCGTCGAGATGATCTCCCTCGCGCAACGCCCCGCGCGACATCGCCTGCACCAGAACTTGTTCGCGCAAGCCGACGACGGCGGCGTGCGCCTCGCGCGATCCTCCCCACCAGCGAGTCGCACCGGTCTCTTTGTTCCAGACGCGGACGTAGTTGCCGGCCACCGAAGCGTGGACTTCTTTCTCGGGTTCGCCGTAAAAGCGCTGGCCGACGATCAGCGCCCAAGGGAAAACCGCCACCTCGGCCGGCTCCGAGGCTTGATTGTGAAGCGTTACGTCGATCACGAAAGCGACGGCCCGCTCGTGCTTCGCTCCGTGCGGGACGTAGAAACACTCGGTTACGCGAACGCGCTCGTCGAGCGCAAATTCCGAGATCTGCGCGTACGGAAGGAACGTGAATTCTCGGCGCACTTCTCGAGCGAAAAGCGTGCGCGCCCGATCGCGCAGCCGATAGGCGATTTGATGCGTCCCGAAGATGATTTGGTCGGTATTCGCATCCCAAAGCCCGCGTATTCCGCCCTTCGGGGTCGACGAAGCGAACGTCTTGAAATTGCCCAGCGTCAGTCCGAACGGCGTCTCGTCCTCGGAGAGTACGTAGGCGCAAAACTCGTTGCGCTGCGCATCAAAACTCGGTGTCATCGTCGGGAGGCCTTCATTCGCAGCTCAGGCGAGCGTGCCTCGTCGCATGACGGTGACGCGGAACCCGGCACTCGCAGGTTCCCTGCGTCCGTGACGAAGCACGCTGGAATGCTTGCCTTGGCTGCCCCCGCGAAGCTCAATCTCACGCTCGAAATCCTCTCTCGCCGTGCAGACGGCTATCACCCGCTGCGCAGCATCATGGTTCCGCTAGCGCTCTACGACCGCATAGAATTGGAGCCGGCCGAGCCCGGTGCAGCGGGCAGTTTCAGCCTCAAAACACGTCCTTCGGCGCACGCACAACTCTCCGGAGACGACGCCGCCGGCGACAACCTCGTCGTTCGGGCGCTCGAAGCCGCTCGCGTCGCGTCGCCGATGCGCGTACTCTTGGACAAGCAGATTCCGATCGGCGGAGGCCTCGGCGGCGGCTCCAGCGATGCCGCAGCGATCCTGAAGGCGGCGATGGATGGACGTCTCGGCGCCGCAGCCTGCGCGGATTGGCTCGCTGCGGCCGGCGCGCTCGGTTCGGACATCCCGTTTTTCATGGCCGGAACGGCGGCGCTGGTGGAGGGCTGCGGCGAGCGCGTCACCGCGCTCGGCAAAGTTCCGCATTGGTGGGCGGTCGTGGTGCGGCCGCCGGTCTCGGTCGGAACCTCCGAAGCATACCGGCTGCTCGACGACGTACGCACGCGCGAGCCCGCACCGTCGCGTCCGCGCGCCGAAAGCGCTTCGCTGCGCGCGGCCGACGCTTTACAGCGCGCGGACTTCGCGGCCCTTACAATTGAGCTCAGCAACGATTTTCACGCGCCGATCATAGCCGCATATCCGGCGATCGCGCGAGCCGGCGCCGCGCTGCGCGCCGCCTGCGGCGCGTCGCTGCTTTCGGGATCGGGCTCGTGTCTTTTCGCGCTGTTCGAAGTCGAAAGCGCAGCGCAGGCGGGCGCGTCCCGCATCGATCGCGACGCCGTCGAAGATGTCTTCGTCGCTCCCTTTCACGAGGATCGCGGATGGAGGTAGCAGTCGTCCTCGCGGGCGGACCTCCTGACGAACTCGTCGCGGGCATCGCGGACGCGCCGAATAAAGCGTTTCTGCCGATCGGCGGTCGTACGCTGGTCGAGCGTACGATGTGGCCGTTGGTACGCGCCAAGCGCGTTCGGCGCCTCATCGTCGTTGCGCCCACCGCAGCGAATTCGTTACCGGCGCTCGCGATGGCCGATGAGGTTCGCATTGACGGACCGAGCATCGTCGACAGTATGCGCTCGGGACTCGCCGGACTCGATCCCGATCGTTTGGTGCTGGTGGCGGCGGCCGATCTTCCGGTGCTCTCGGTCGAAGCCGTCGACGAGTTCATCGATCTCGCCGAAGGCAGCGGTGCCGACGTTATCTACGCCTGCGTCGAAAAGCAAACGCATCTCGCTCGCTATCCCAGGGTCCCGCACACTTGGGCGAAGCTGCGCGACGGAACGTTTTGTGGAGGCGGCTGCATCGCGCTCCGGCCGCGCGCCTTCGCCGCACTCGAACGCTTTTTGGACCGGCTTGGAGCGGCGCGGAAGAACCCGGTGCGCCTGGCGGCGCTCTTCGGCTGGGATTTTCTGCTGCGTTACCCCTTCCGAATGATCTCGATCGCCGGTCTCGAGCGCCGCGCGAGTGCGGCCTTGGGGACGCGCGTCGCAGCCGCGATTTGCACGCGTCCGGAGATCGCGGTCAACGTCGACCGCCCGAGCGACGTCGCATTGGCGGAACGGCTGGTCCGCAAAGAGAGCCGGTTTAGCGCCAGCGGGTGAAGAGTTCGTGCTCGATGCCGAACTGATCGAGCGCTTTCCCGACGGTGTGGGCGATGACGTCTTCGACGCTGCGCGGCTTCGCATACATTGCCGGCATCGGTGGCAAGATCACCGCGCCGATTTCGGCGAGCCGCGTCAGCGTGCGCAGATGGCCGAGGTGAAGCGGCGTCTCGCGAACGACGAGCACGAGCCGGCGCCGTTCTTTCAGGCACACGTCGGCCGCTCGCACCAACAAGTTGTCGTTGAGCGAATATGCGATCGCCGCCGCCGATCTCATCGAACAGGGGATGACCAGCATCCCGTCGTGCAAGAACGAGCCCGAAGAGATCGCCGCGCCGAGATCGTTGTCGTCGTGGACGACGTCGGCGAGGGCCGCAAAGTCGGTCGCGGTTCGGTTCGTTTCGAGTTCGATCGTCCGCACCGCTTGGCGCGTCAGCACCAAGTGAACGTCGACGTCGGGACCGCGCAGCGCCGAAAGCGCCGCCAGCGCGTACGCGCTTCCGCTCGCTCCGGTGACGCCGACGACGATTCGCTTCCTCACCCCACGCGGCTTCGCCGTGCAGGGACCGCGCCCCGGGGGCCCCATGGGTTTCCGGCGGCCTCCACGAAATCAGAAAGCGCTCGATGTCTTCTTCGCCAGTCGCCGCGCGCGTGGTCGCATTCGTCTGCGACGCATTCCGCTACGCGGCGATCCCTTCGGACGCGAACGCGCGCCGCCTGATCGGCCTTTCCCACTCCGGCGTCTCGCGCGGCGTAGCGCGCGCGGGCATTGCCGCTTCGGGCGAGCGCGGCGACTTGCGCCAAGCGATCGCCGCCGAGCGAGTCCCGCTCGATCGTGGCTCGCTCGCCGACCTGCGCCGCTTTACAACCGCTCTGGATGAAATTTCGGCCGCCTATCGCGTCCAGGGATCGAACGCGCGAGAGCTGCTGGCCGGGATTCGGCTGGCCTTCGCCCTCGATGCGAACGCAAACGAAGACGAACGCGCGACGCTGGCGCACCTGGAGAGGTGCGCAGACGAGTTCGATTCGAGCGCGCCCTCGGATTGGGACGCAAGGCTCGCCGCCGAGAACTTCGCTCGCATCGCCGCCGGGCTCCCTCGCCCCGCTGAGCGGAGCCGCCCGGAAGCGGTGACGCTCGGCCCGCACGCCCCCGAAGCGCGGGCGCAGGTCGTGAGGCCGCACTCGCATTTCAGCGCCTCGTCGCTCGGCGCGTACGCCGAATGCGAGCGCAAATGGTATTACCGCTACGTTTGCTCCGCCGTCGAAGATAAAGGATCGTCGGCGTCTTTCTACGGCAGAGCGTTTCATTGGGCGCTCGAACAGTTTCACCACGAGTTTCCGCGCGCCGACGCCGCCCCGAAGGAGGTTTTGCAGGCGAAGCTCGACGGCTGGATTCAAACGGCCTTCGAACGATTCCGCGGGCGCTTCGACACCAACGTCGAGTACGAATTGCAGACGCGGCGCGCGCGCCGCACGGCGCGCCGTTACCTCGACTGGTTCTTCGAACGTTCGCGCGCGCATCCGTTCACCGTCGTCGAGGCGGAGGCGAAGGTCGAACTCGAGATGGGCGGTCAAAAATTCAAGGGATTCATCGATCGTCTCGACCGCGACGACGCGAGCGGCGCGGTGACGGTCGTCGACTATAAAACGGGGTCGATCGCGGAGAGTGCCGACGAATATCGCGAGCGCATCGCCGCTTTCGTCGATTTTCAGCTTCCGTTTTATTACTGGGCGCGCACGGCGCAGGGCGACCGCGTCAGCCGCCTGGCACTCGTCCCGCTGAAGGACGCCTTACGTGACGTCGCGCCGATCGAGTTGGAGGTCGTGCCGGTTGCGGCGCCGGCCACGCGCCGTTTCGGCGCAACCAGCGGCACGATTGGAATCGACGAGCTGGAGCGCGCGCGCGCAAAGATGATCGAGCTGGCCCAGCGTCTCGCCGTCGACCCGATCGAACGCTTCGCGCCGACCGACGATCCCGAAGCCTGCGTCTTCTGCTCGTATCGCAACGCGTGCCGCGGGCGCCCGCTCCGTCGCGAAGAACGCTTCTCGGCGTGACGGCGTTGCTGGGGCTCGACCTCGAGCAGATGCAGGCCGTCGAGCATCCGCTCGAGACGAGCCTAACGATCCTCGGCCCGGCCGGCAGCGGAAAGTCGACCACGTTACTCGAGCGAGCGGCGCGCGCCGCGAGAGAAGGACGGACGTGGTTGACGGCGGCGAGCGCGCGCGGCGTTATGCGCCTGCGAAGCGCCGCGGGTTCGGAGGCCGGCCCGCAGCTCGCGACCTTCGCCGACGTCGCGCTCGAGATCGTTCGCGCTCTTGCACCGGCGCGCGACGTGACGCTCATCAGCGACGTGCGCGCCGCCGGAATTTTCGAAGAGCAAGGCGCGGCCTTGTTCTCGCTCGATTGGACCGAGTTCGTCAGCGCCGAGATCGACCCCGAGGTAACCGGTCTGCGCGCCCCGGAACGATTCGCTTCGGCGGCGTTTCGGCTGATCCGGCGGTTGCGCGCGGCGCAGATCTCACCGGGCGACTTCGAAAGCCATAGCTTGCGCGGCGCGCTGCAATTCTATGGGAAGACGCCGAACCTTGCGAGCGCCGATCTGTTGATGGAGACGCCCCAGAAGTACCGCTCGGCGTTGAACGTCTCTCCCGCCGAACTTGCGCGCCAATACGAGCGCGAAATCGATCTGATCAGGATTCTGACCAAACTCTACACATCGTACGTCGAATCGCTCGTCGAGCGCGGCTGCATGACGGCCGGGGATGCGATCTACGAGGCGACGAGTTTGCTCCGCACCGAAGGCGCGGCGCGTTTTGCCGGCTATCGTTTCGCTCTGGTCGACGACGCGCAGGATCTCGACGCCGGGCAGATCGCGCTGCTCGGCGCGCTGTACGGCGAGCGACTCGAATGCGTCACCCTCGCCGGCGACCAGCGGCAAGCGACCCTGGCGTTCGTGGGCGCGCGTGGCGCCGCGTTGCTCGAGAGCGCGCCGGCCAAGATCGCTTTGACGGCCGATCATCGCAGCGCAGCCGGCATCCGCGAGGTCGCGGCCCGCCTTCTCGAACGCGGGACGGTAGGACCGGCCCCGGAAACCGTCCCGGTCGAAGCGTTTCGCGCGGTCGATCCTGACGATGAGGGACGTTACGTGGCAGCTTCGATCGCGCGACTCGTGCGCGAAGGCGTCGCGCCGCAACGGATAGCAGTCATCGGTCGTTGCCTCCCCTCCTTACACGGATTCGTGGGCGCGTTGTTCGCGCGCAACGTGCCGGCCGACGTCGGGGGTCAAGTCAGCCTTTTCGAATTCTCGGTCGTCCAAGATGCGCTTGCGACGCTGTGGGCGCTCACCGATCCCTTTCGGCACGACTGGCTGCTGCGCAACCTCGAAGCGCCTTGGCTGGCGCTTTCCGACGCTTCGATCGCGCAGCTCTGCGCCGAGCCCGCAAATCCTCAAGAGACGCTGTTCAAGTTCGACGACCGCCTCGACGAAGAAGGACGCATCAATTGGGACCGGCGCCGCGATCTGCGTCTCGGACTCAACGTCACGCGCGGCGACGTCGACGGCGAATTGAGCGTGGAAGCGCGCGCGCGGATTTCAGCCTTTCGCGTCGCGCTGGCACGCTGGGAGTCGTGGGAACGAACCTTCACACTGCCCGCGCTCGTGCGAGCGATCTTTGCCGAGACGGTCTGCGCGGCAGCGAAAGACGACGCGCGCGGCCGTTTCGAGCGGGTCATGCTGGAGCGGTTTCTCGAAGCCGTCGACGCCTTCGCCGCGCGCGAACCGCTGGCAGGGCTCGAGGATTTTCTGCGCTATGCCGAGCGCATCGCCGAGGCGGACGCCGACCTCATCGGTTTGGAGATTCGCGATCCGGCTGCCGTCAACGTGCTCGACGTCGAAGCGGCCAAGGGCCGCGAGTTCGATTACGTCTTCGTGGTCGACGCGCGCGCCGGGGCATTTCCGCGGTATTACGTTCCCGACGCCTTCTTGTTCACGCCGCGCTACGGAATGATTCCGAAAGAAAACGTCGGCGCGGAAGCGCGCACCGCTCGCACTGCGAAGTTCACCTACGCGCTCTACGACCTCAAAGCGAAACAGCGCTACAACGAGCAGGAGCGGCGAGCGTTCTATTGTGCTGCCACGCGCGCTCGGATGAAACTCTACGTCAGCGCTTCGGGGCGGCCAACCAAGGGTAACGCCGCGCCGGAATTTCTCGAGGAGTTGCGGAACGTACTCGGTATTCCCTAACTTTTCGCCACGATGAGACGTTATATGATCATGGAGCTTGGGGTCCCGCGCCGCGCCAGTGGCGCGGGGGCGCGCAGCAGAGTGCCAAGCGGCGCGCAGCGTGCGCCGCAACTTCAAATGAGAATTCAATGAGAACGATGCTCGATACGTCGACCGACCCGCAAGTCGGGTTTCGTCCGCCGGGCAAACTCGACGTCGCGACGGCGCTCGATCGCTATCGCGGGTCGTTCGGCAAGCGTCAGGCCGCGCATCTGGCGCGACGTACCGGCTTCGGTCCGACTGCAGCCGAGGTTGCCGCCTTAACGGAACTCGGCGTCGATCGCTCGGTCGATTCGCTGCTTCATCCGAGTGAACCCGATCTCGATTTTCCCGCCTACCCCGATGCCGAGAAGCTGTACGATCCGAAAGTCCGCAACGGCGTCGCCAAACTCTGGTGGCTCGACCGCATGCTGCGCACCAAGCATCCGCTGGTAGAGAAGATGACGCTCTTTTGGCACGGCCATTTTGCGACGAGCATCAACAAAGTGCCGGCCAATTACATGGCCGGCCAGATCGACTTGTTTCGCTCGCAGGCACTCGGAAATTTCAGAACGTTGCTGTCGTCGGTCTCGAAAGATCCGGCGATGCTCATCTGGCTCGACAATCGGTACAACGTCGCGGCGCATCCGAACGAGAATTTCGCGCGCGAGATCATGGAGCTGTTCGCGCTAGGGCTCGGGAACTACACCGAAGCCGACGTCAAAGACGCGGCGCGGGCCTTCACGGGTTGGACGCTCGACAAGAACGGCGCCTTCATCTATCGCGACCAATTGCACGATCCGGGAATCAAGACGTTCCTCGGGCGGACCGGGCCATGGAACGGCGACGACGTGGTCGCCATCATCGTCGAACAACCGATCCATCAGCGCTTCATCTGTCGCAAGCTCCTGGAGTATTTCATCTATTCCGACCCGGAACCCGAACTGACCGACGCGTTAGCGCAAGTCTACGCGCTATCCGGTTACGACCTCGCGAAGACCGTCGGTACGATCATTCGATCGAACCTCTTCTATTCGACCCGAGCGTACCGAGCGTTGCCGAAAAGCCCCGTCGAATTCGCTATGGGTTTGATGCGGGTGATGGACGTGCGCCAAGTTCCCGGCGACATCCCATTCTGGCTCGCACGTATGGGACAGGACGTCCTCGCACCGCCGAGCGTCAAAGGCTGGGACGGCGGCCCCACCTGGATCTCGACGGCGACGTTGCTGGCCCGCTTCAATCTCGTCAACCGAATCGTGAGAGCGGTACCGCCGAAACCGCCGGCGCCGTCTGCGATGGCGGTCGCACCGAGCGCCGCCGCGAGCCCCGCGCCTGCGATGACCCCGGCGGCGCCGCCGCCGAATCCGAACCTCTTCGCCGCGCTGACCCCCGACCAAATCGTCGCGCAAGCCGGAGGGATCGACGCCGGCAAGGTTCTCGAGACGATCGTCGACGGCGCCGTCCAAGGCGACGTGACCAGCGACTTGCGCCAGACATTGCTCGGCTATCTCAACGCGACGAACGCGACGTTGCCGACGCCCTTCGGCCCCGAGAATTATCAGGAACGGATTCGCGGAGCGCTCGCACTCGTCCTCAACCTTCCTTCCAACCAACTCGACTGAGGCTCACCATGGCCACACGCCGCATCTTCATCTCTCGCTCGCTCGGAGTCGCCGTCCTCGGCGGAACGCTGCCGTCTTTTTTCGGCAAGGCGGCAGTCGCCGATCCGCTGCCGGCTCTCGGCTCCACGATCGATCCCCGCAACGTCTTGGTCGTCGTACAAATGGGCGGCGGCAACGACGGTCTCAACACGGTCGTGCCTTTCAGCGACGATGCGTATCACCGCGTGCGGCCGGCGATCGGCATCGACCAGAAGGTGGTTCTCAAGATCGACGACCGGATCGGCCTCAACCCGGTGATGACCGGATTGAACGAACTCTATAAGGAGGGAAACCTCGCAATCGTCCAGGGCGTCGGCTACCCGAATCCCAACCGCTCGCACTTCGAGGCGACCCAGATTTGGGAAACGGCCTCGCCCGAACGTCCGGTCGCAACCGGCTGGCTCGGTCGTTATCTCGACCGCGTCATCCCCGCCAGTACGGCCGCGCCGAGCAACGCGACGCTCTTCACGGCGGTCACCCTCGGCGACACGGTTCCGGCCGCGCTGATCGCGCAGCACGTCGACGTCCCTGCGATCGGGGCGCTCAACACCTTCCAGTATAACGTCGGAAAGGACGCGGCCTCGAAAACAACTGCGAACCGCCTTTACGATGGGGCGCAGCCCGGAGTGTCGCCGTATCTGGATCTCATCCAGAGCACCGCCCGCGCCGCGCTGCACGGCGGAGAGTACCTGCGCGGGAAGATTGCGTCGTATCAGCGCGCCGTGACGTATCCGGTCGATCCGTTCTCACAACAACTCGCGCTCGCGGCGCAGATCATCGGCTCCGAAGTCGGGACGCGCGTGATCTTCGTCTCGATCGGCTCGTTCGACACGCACGCCGGTCAGCGCAATCAGCAAGATCGGCTGCTCGGTTATCTCTCAAACGGGTTGAGCGCGTTCTACAAGGACCTCGCCGCGCACGGCAACGCCGACCGGACGCTCGTGCTCACCTTCTCGGAATTCGGGCGTCGAGTCCAGCAGAACGCTTCAAACGGGACCGACCATGGGACCGCGATGCCGCTGTTCGTCCTCGGCGGAAAAGTCAAAGGCGGCGTCTACGGAAAGCATCCGTCGCTGACCGACCTCGACCACGGCGATCTGAAGTTCAACGTCGACTTCCGATCGGTCTACGCGACGGTGCTCGATAAATGGCTGGGCCGCGACTCCAGCCAAATCATCGGCTCGAGTTTCGACCCCGTCGCTTTCGTATAAAAATCTGAGCTAAGACGAAGGCGAGCGTCTGCGCCGCGCGAAGGTCGCGATGAGTTGACGTCCGTGACGCTGACGCCGGTTTCGACCGACGAGTACGTTCGCACCGTCCTGCCGGAGACGCACCCACTATGGGGTGGCCGCCGAGACTTCGCCCGTTACGCCGCCGATTTCCGCGCTGTCGCCGAGTCGGCATATGGGAAGCGCCGGCCGTTCACGGTCGGTCTGTACGAGGACGAGAAACTCGTCACGTCGTGCAAGCTGTACGAGCGAGAACTACGTTGGGGCTCGAAGACGCTGCGCACGACCGGCATCGGCGCAGTCTTCACGGTGCCTGCCTATCGCGGCCGCGGTTATGCGAGCGCCCTGCTCGGGACGCTGCTCGATCGGGAGCGGGCCGCCGGCGGAGATCTCACTTTTCTCTATTCGGATATCCATCCAGCGTTCTATCAGCGGCTCGGGTTCATTCCGCTGCCGTCGCGACGACTCAGCTTCCGCGCGGCGACGCTCGACGACGCGCGCACGGGAGCGAAGCCGATCGAGAACCGCGATTGGCCGGCGGTGCAACGTTGCTTCGAGCGCCTCGATGCGAAACGGCCGTGGCGTTTCGTCCGGACGCCGATCGTGTGGAAATGGATGCGCCAGCAATGGGCGACCCAGCCCCAACCGTCCGAACAGCGCGTGGACTTGATCGTGCGCCGCCGCCGCGACGTCGCGGCTTACGTTTTCGGCGTCCGGGTTCCGCATAAGGACACGGTGTTCGTCGAGGAGTTCGGCTTCGAGGGAAGTGAAGGGCGCGCTCGTCTCTCGGGCATTCTGCGCGCCGCAGCCGGCGATCTCGCTCAGGTGAGAATGTGGATGCCCCCGGCGGTGGCGCGCGACGCGCTGCCGGCCGGAACGGCCCGAGTTCGCAAGAACGCGATCTTCATGGTCGCCCCGATCTCGCAGCTCGCGCGCGCTTGGTGGCAGGGAAGCAAGGACGAGATCGTCGGTTCGCGCTCCGACCCGATCTGGGTCGCCGACCACGTTTGAGTGAAAAGTGGGAAAGCGCTCGTTATGACGCCTTAGGAGAGTGAACGATGTCGGTAGCACGTATTACAGAAATCAGCTCGACGTCCAAGCAAAGTTTCGACGATGCGGTTAAGCAGGGGATCGATCGGGCCATCAAGACCTTGCGCGGCGTGGAAGGCGCCTGGGTCAAAGAGCAAAAGGTCACCGTCGAAAACGACAAGATCACCAGCTATCGCGTGAACATGCTGGTAACGTTCTTGCTCGAAGACTAGCGCTTGGCGCCGCGGCGCGACTTCGCTTTGTGTTCGGCGAGATCGACCACGTTCTCGTTCCCAGAAGGTTCGGCGAGTCGCGCGGACCCGTACTCCGCCTCATAGTACGTGTCCCGCAGATTGCCGAGCTGCATGTCTCGCGCGACGGGGTTGCCGTCGCCCCGCAGGGCGGTCGCGTCTCGTACAACGGTCACGTAATTCCGGAGCCGTTCGTTTTTCCAGTCGGAGAGACGCCAGCGCTGCGGTGCCATAGCAGCGAACTCGTACGCCGGAAGCGTTTTCACTTTGTCGTTGAGGGGCGTTAAGCGAACGCGAAAACCTTCACGTTCGAATATTTGCCGCTCCACTTGCGCGATCGTCGCCACGCCGTCCGTCTTACGGTTTCGCCTCGTCGGCGCCTTCGCGGTCGAGCTCTGAATCGCGCCACGCGTCGACGCGTTCTTCGATCTCGGACTTGACGTCGTCGGGAACCTCCGGTTCGTCGAGCGCGTCCAGGTCTTCCTTGACACCAAGTTCGTCGTCCGGGGAGGCTTGATCGTGCCGTTCCATACTCATCCTCTACCACGCACGAGGTGCTGCTCAAACCCATCGGCGTCTGGAGTCGTGCGATTCATGCCGCCGCCCCCGTACTTCTAGCTTTTTCGAGCAGCTCGCTGACTTCGAGATCGCCGACTTGGCCGAAGTTGCGATAATGCGCGCCGACCGCGATGAACGGCCGCGGCGTGTACGCACAAATGACTTCGTCGGCAAGTTGCGCGAGCTCTTCGCGCGCTTCGATCGGAGCAACCGGAACGGCGACCACGATCTTCGCCGGTTTTTGCGCGCGAACGGCGTCGATTGCGACCCGCATCGAGGAGCCGGTTGCGAGCCCGTCATCGACCAGGATGACGATCTTTCCGCTGAGGTTTGGGCTCAGGCGGCCTTGACGGTAGAGGCTCTCGCGGCGCTGCAGCTCTTCGAACTCTTCCTGCATCGTCGCAAGGAAATCGTCGCTCGAGATTCCCAGTGCATCGGCGACGTCGCGATTTACCGTATAGGTTCCGCCGCTCGCTACCGCGCCCATCGCCAATTCTCGATGATAGGGGACGCCGATCTTTCGGACGACGATGACGTCGAGGGGCACTTTAAGAGCGCTCGCGATCTCGAACCCGACGGGGACGCCGCCGCGGGGCAGTGCCAGGACGACGACGTCGGGCCGGTTCGCGTACTGCGCGAGCAATCCGGCTAGCGCGCGGCCCGCCTCTCGCCGATCGGCGAACTCATACCATGCCATCTTTCAACCCGCTTTTACCCCAGCCTAGAACAGCGAAATCTGCTCGGTGACCTCTTCGGTCAACGTCGCGACGCGGACCCCGAGCAGCCGGACCGCGTGCGCGCCCAAATCGACTCGCTCGAGGCAGCGATACGCGGCTGACTCGATCACCCCCACTTCATTCGTCGGCTGAGCAACGGTCGTCTGCCTGCCGACGATCCTGAAGTCGTCGCGTTTGAGCTTGACGCCGATCGTCGTCCCGCGTAAGCGGTGCGCCGCAAGCCGCTCGGCGACGTCGGCGGCGAGGTCGGCGAGCACACGCCGGAGTTCGAGGATGTCCCGAACGTCGTATTCGAAGGTGGTCTCACTCGAAACCGAACGCGTCTCACGTTCGGGCACGACGCGCCGCGTATCGTTGCCGCGCGCCAGCTCTCTCAGTTCGCGGCCCCAGCGCCCGAAAAGCCGAAAGAGTTCGGTTTCGGAGAGTTCGGCGATGTGGCCGATCGTAGCGATGCCTTCGGCGGCGAGCCGCGCTTGCGTCTTCGGCCCGACGCCCCATAATTTGCCGACCGGCATCGGCGCGAGATAGGCCGCTTCGGTCCCCGGCGGGATCGCCTTCAGCCCGTCGGGCTTCGCCTCATCGCAAGCGATCTTCGCGACCATCTTCTGCGCCGAAACGCCGGCGCTGACCGACAACCCGAGTTCGCCGCGAATCCTCTCGCGCACGGTTTGCGCGTAAGCAGTCGCCTCTTCGATCAGGTCGCTTGCGACCTCGACGAAGGCTTCATCGAGCGAGAGACCTTCGACGGCGCCGGCGCCGGTTTCGAAGATCGCGAAGCAGGCGCGCGACGCGTCGCGATAGCTGGTGAAGTTCGGCGGGACGACGATCAATTCGGCGCATAATTCGCGCGCGCGGTAGAGCGGCATCGCCGAGCGGACGCCGAACGGCCGCGCCTCATAGGAGGCCGTCAACACCACGGCGCGCCGGCTGCTGCCCGATACCGCAAGCGGTTTGCCGCGCAGCGCGGGGTCGTCTCGCTGCGCGACGCTCGCATAGAACGCGTCGAGATCGAAATGCACGATCATTAGTGGCCTGTAACCGGGGAATCGATGGTGGCGTCGTCGACGCCGGAGCGCGCCGGCGCGAAGCGAGGAGCGCCGAATGGTGGAGCCATTTCAGCGACGAGCGACAAAGCCGGCGCGCATCCGCCGCGACGACCCGAAGGGCTGCGCGTCTTTTGACCAGCTGCGTCGTCGCTCTTCGCTCGCAAAGCGCTGCTTTTGTCGCTCATCGCTCCTCGCAGCTGGCCAAAATACATCGCAGCGACACTATCGAGTCCCCGGTTACAGGCCACTAACGCATCTTCCGCCCGCGGCGGCGAACTCTCCTCGGAGTTTACGCTCCGGCCGCGGCGCCCTCGAAGATCAGCCGGATCGTCTGCATGTTGCGCGCATCGTCGGCTTCTTCGCCCGGGGTCTCGAGAATCGCGGTCTTCCCGCGCAGCTCGGGGTGGGCGGCGAGCGCTCGAAAACCTTCGAAGCCGATGTTGCCTTCGCCGATGTGCCAGTGCCGGTCGCGATGCGCGCCCAGCGGAATCTGCGTATCGTTGAAATGGAACATCTTGAGCCGCTCGAGGCCGATCTCTCGCTCGCCGAGCTCGACGAATCGGTCGATGCCGTCCCGAGTGTTGATCTCGTACCCCGCCGCCCAGGAATGAGCCGTGTCGAGACAGACGCCGAGTTGGGGGTGATCGAGGGCGCGAACGAACGCACCGAGTTCCTCGAGCGTTCCGCCGCAGAGCTGTCCGGCGCCGGCGGAGTTTTCCATTACAAGATAGACGTTCGCGGGAATCGACGCGAGCGCTTCCGCGAGCGCGAGGACGACTTGGGCAAAGCCTTCGCTGCGCGTGCGCGTGCCGTACGAGCCGAGGTGCGTGTTGACGTACGCGATCCCGCCGAGGGCGGCGACCTCGAGATCGCTCTTCAAGAGCCGAATGGAGCCCGCGACGATCTTGGGATCTTCGCTTGCGAGATTGATCAAATACGACGTATGGATCGCGGCCGGTTCGATGCCTACTTCAAGCCGGCGCGCCTTGAAGCGTGCGAGCGCCGCAACGTCCGGCGGCGTGACGCGATAGGTCTTGGGGCTGCTCGAAAAAATCTGAATCGCAGTGCAGCCCAAACGCTGCGCGTAGTCGACGGCCTTGTCGTAACCGTTCTTGATCGGGACGTGGAGTCCGTAGCGCACGTCTAGGCCTGGGCCCTAACGGCGGAAGCGGAGTTGGTTCTTGCGCATCCCGGGCGGCATGAACGTCTTCGCGCGTCCGCTCGCCATCGCTCGCGACGGATTTTTCTCGAAGGTCGTCTCGGCGATCAGCACCGCGTCCGATGGATGCTCGCGCCGGCCGACGCGCCCGATAAGCTGCTCGACTTCACTTTCGCCGAAGGCGTCGGCGTCGGTTACGACGATGAGGTCTGCGGCCGGGATGTCGAGACCGCTTCCGATCAAGTTGGTTGCAGCCATGATCGACGGCGCGCGATCGGTGAAAGCGCGCATCTCTTCAACGCGCGTGCCGGCGCCGTAGACGCGCACGCCGCTGCGCCGGTGGCGCTTGCCGTGCTCGGCACTGTCGGCCATGTCGCCACGGAGTTGCTGGACGTCGATGCCGTAGGTTTCCTCGAGGCGTCGCGCGAGCTTCGGCACGTCGCCGCGCGTCCGCCCGACCACGAAGATGCGAGATTTTCGTTCGAGATGGTCGCGGATCAGCGCGTCGGCCCTAGCGAGCTGCTCGGCGGCGGGTTCGCCCCAGACGCCGGGGATCTTGTGCACCTTGGTCGGCTGCACGTCGAACGGCATCGCCTTCATGGAAATGAGATTGGAGAACGCGCCGACGCGTTCGAGGAAACGGCGCAGCTCGTCGGGCGTCGCCGATGCGAACAACAGCGGACAATCGAGATCTTCGAGCACACGCAGATGCTCGCGTTCGTCGAAGGCGTTGACGTCGTCGACGATCGTAAGCGCGCTGCGATCGAGGATCTCCCAAAGATCGTCGTTGGCGATCAGCATCGCGCTGCCGACGATGAAACGCAGCCGGCCGGTACGCAGGCCGTCGAGCAGTTGGCGCCGCTCGCCGGGCGAGATGCCGCCATGAATCTCGCCGACTTCGAGATCGGTTCCGTCGAGACGCTCGCGGAAATACGTGCAGTCTTGGCGGACGAGATCGCGGGTCGGCGCGACCAGGCAGACGTAGCCGCCCGTTCGCAGCGCTTCGGCGATCGCGACGCGCACCATGACTTCGGTCTTCCCGGAGCCGGTCGGGGCTTTGAGCAGGAACTCGAACTCGCCGCGTTCGAGCCCGGCGGTGATTTTGCGGATCGCGGCTTCTTGGTCGTCGGTGAGGGTGAAGCGCTCGCCGGGCTGGACGAGCTCACGGGCTTCGGCGACGGTTTGTGCGTTCGCCTCGACGCGCGCCCAGACGGCCGCGCGATCGTCTAACGTTGGAGTGATGATTCTAGATTCTCTCTTTCAATAAGTTCTTCGGCCGGCGACGCTTCGCTCGCGACCGCTGTAGCGCCGTTCGACTCTGTCGCGACCGGCAAAGGCAGTTCGGCCATCGCAGACTCGATGTCGACCGGTGGAAGTTCCGCCAGCGACCGAAGCCCGAACGACTCGAGGAAAACCGGCGACGTGCGGTATTCGACAGGCCGGCCCACCGTTTCGCGCCGTCCGGCCTCAGCAATGAACTCCCGATCGAGTAACGTCGAGACGACCGAGTCGACGTTCACGCCGCGCACCGCTTCGATCTCGCCCTTGGTGCAAGGCTGGAGATAGGCGACGATCGCCAGCGTCTCCATCGCCGGTGCCGACAGATTCGTCTTCGCCGGCAGGAGGTATGCTTCGACGACCTCACGCGCCGCCGGAGAACTCGCGAACCGGTAGCCTCCGGCGATCTCGCGCACCACGATGCCGCGCTCGGCATAGTCTTCGGCCAGCGACTGCAACGCCGTGGCGACCTGGACGTGCGGCGCGCCGGTCAATTTGGCGAGCGCATCGATCGAGAGCGATTCCGAGGCGACGAATAAGAGCGCCTCGAGCTTGCGCTTGAGCGCGCCCGTCTCGATCAGTTCAGCTTGCATACGCAACCGGCATCGAGGGCGCGATGAGCTGCAACTCGTCGTCGGGTGCATCTTGTTCGTAGCCGACGCGGCCCTGCCTGATCAGTTCCAAGAGCGCCAAGAAGGTCGCAATGATGCCCGGGAGATCCAACGCGTGGCACAAAGCGCGAAACTCGATTCGCCCGCGCTCTCGCACAGCGTCGAGGACGAATTCCATCTGGCGCGCGATCGAAAACTTCTCGCGCGCGATCGTTCGTTTTTCGGGACGCGCGTTGCGCACGGCTGCCAGTAACGCGCTCGCCAGGCGCGCCGAGGGGATGCGGTAGCGCTGCACGATCGTCGTCGCCGAGTCACCCGCATCGCGATAGAAGTACGAGGCTGCCTCTTCTTGACTCGCGCGCAATTCTTCGGCCACGGTCTTATATTTCGAATAAGTAATGAGCCGACGCCGCAAGCGCTCTTCGATCTCTTCGGCCGCCTCTTCGCCTTCGGATTGAAACTCCGGCGGGACCGGCGGCAAGAGCGAGCGCGATTTGAGGAAGACCAGCGTCGCGGCGATGACCAGGTACTCGGCGGCGAGTTCGACGTCGAGCGTGTGCATGACGGCGATGTAGTCGAAGTACTGCTGGGCGACCGTCGCGAGCGAAACCGTCGCGATGTCGAGTTCGCGCTCGCGCACGAGATGGAGCAGAAGGTCGAGCGGTCCGTCGAAGATGTCGAGGGAAACGTGGAGGCGGCGGTCGGGGGCGTCGGTCAACGCGTCGCTATTTCTCTCATCGCGGGCTCGGCCGCGGCGGCTGGTGTCTCAACGATCGGACCGAGTTCGAACGGATCGCCCTCGAGCTTGCTCAGATAATCGAGCCCGAGATCGAGCAGGCGCTTCTCGTTCACGTACTTCAGCGATTTCTTCGCCGTCTTGACGTCGAACCAGGCGGCTTCGTCGACCTCATGATCGTGGTTGGCGGTGTCGCCCGACAGGTAACGCATCAAATAGAAATGGACGGCTTTCTTGTGCTTGCTACGATTGAGGAAGAACCAGTACGAGATCTCCGACAGTTTCGTGATGATCTCGGCCCAGCAGCCGGTCTCTTCGCGAACTTCGCGCAGCGCCGTACGTTCGTACGTCTCGCGCGGCTCGACGTGACCTTTCGGCAGCGACCAAACGCGCGGATTTCCTCGGCCGATCAGGAGCGCGTCGAGAGACGCACCGTTCCTGCGCAGGACAAGCCCGCCGGCCGAAGTTTCGTACTTGATCCGCATTTGACGCTTTCTGTCTAAAATGCGCCCGGTTGTCCGGACGCCCTTTCTTCTATTTTATCAACACGCCCCAAGAAGAAAGCGCTTCGAAGGAGGGGCCTTCTTCATGAGGCTACCAGTACGTCCTAGCGCTCGCTTATCTTGCTATTAATCGCACGTGGCAAGTAGCGCCATCGGCTCGACGCAGCGTTTTAAGAATTGATTGTCCAAAACGTTGCAACGCTCTGCCGAAATACTTCTTGAACTGAAAAGAGCTAAGCATGAAAAGCCTATCCGCTAAACAGGTTCGCGACGATTTCGAGCGCCTGCTCGACGACGCCGAGCGAGGTGCGGTCGTCCAAGTCATTTGTAGTGTCGCTGCGAATGGCGGACGCGGAACGCGGCGCGCACCCTGATTGAATGAATCATCTGGTCTGATTAGCCTGTGAACAACGCACCGTCTTTGTAACGTAAACCTTGCCAAGCCTAGACTTGAAGGCGTCGCTATCCTTCCAGCGCGCACGTCGGAAATCGGACCTAGCTGATGCGGTGATCACAGAGATGCGATCGCCGCGAAGGACTAGCTCTGCCGTGAGGCGCGGCACGCCGTAGGCCGTCGTTTCGGTTGTCGGCGTAACTATCGTTCGCCCATGCTGCACGGTTACGCGACCGATGCCTGCGGTATGCACCGGACGGACAAACCTGGCCTTACATTGATCGAGTACTTCAGCACTGCGCCATGCCAAAACTGTTCCGTTTTTGACCGGATGAATCCATAAGGTCCGTCTTAAGGCCGGTTTTGCCGAGTCGTCAAGATAGTAGCCGAGATAAGGATTGACGGGTGAGCTGGGCTTCCAATCGATTAGGTTTTCGATGCCGAGCAGGAAAACCGCGATTCCGAACAGTTTCGGCGGCGATGCGGAGAGATATCCGGTCCTGACGACTTTGCGACCACGGTCTGAAACGAATGTCAGAGACGCCTGATCTGTGTCGGTGACGTTGTCTAGGTACTCGTTTTCGAGACCTTCGTAGTTCTGGTCTTCCAACCAAGCCGCAACGTAGTCGAAACGGTCGCTCTTCGCCGAAAAGTACCCGAGGCGCGGAACGTAATCCATTCCGACGTACCGCGCGCTGCCATCGGCGCGTAAGGTCAAAACATCTTTTGGACACGTTCCGAGGCCACAGCCGTCACGAGTTAGGGTGACTTCCGTAAGGTGCGGATGAGCCGGCACGAATTCCCGATGTGCTTCACTAAAGCGCCAAGAAAGCGACAGGAATATGCTGCCGCCGATTACTGCAAGGCCGATGATTCCCACAATGAGTGCTCGCCGCGCAGACACATTACTGTCTCGGGGAGTCCGGGCGTAAATTCGCCTGGCAGGCGGCGCGTGTTTCGTCGATGCGGCCGAGGACCGTGTTGATCGCAGTCTCGAAGATCTTCTGCGTATCCGATTTCGCGGCCTCGACGATCTCGCGCAGCACCGTTTTGGCTCCTTCGATAACAAGCGACATTAGACGAAAAGTGGCATGGCGTGTGCTGTTTTGTTGAGCGCGACCAAGCGATTTGCGTCGTTCGCGACAAACGCTATCTTCTGATCCTCGAGTATGTCTCCGATCCATGAAACCTCACCGGCCGGCACGGCACCAAAGGCAAGAATCTTCTGTGGCGCACGTAGTTCCCCCCGATATCGATAGTCGTAATCGGCCAGTTGGCCGATGCCGTACCGCATTCGATCTACGGCGGCTCGGAGGTCGTTCAAGCTCTTCGCCTCGATCAGCATTCGGCTTTCACCAATTGCTGCATACAAATCGATATTGTTGTTGTACCAAGTTTGGCCGCCTCGTCTATGTACTTCGCGCTGAATGAGTCGCAGAACACGCTGATGATCTTCACGCGCGCGCTCCTGAAGCGCTGCGGACTCAAAGACATTGACGCGATTATCCCCCTTCGGTTTATAGCCGGCTCCCGACGGGATCTCGTCGATGCGCCGCAACTCGTCGAGCGGGATTGGCACTGCTTGACTGGGGTATGCTTGGGCCGCCACGAGTTCTGTGCTTGGCAGCATCGAAATGCCGGCTGCTTTGACTCCGCCGACGGAGAGTATCCGCCAATACGCAGTTTCGCCAATGGTTCGGACAGCCGATTGAAATTGAGGGGCGGTAGTGCTTTCGGATTCGTAGTACGCCCCAGTCAAATCATAGATTGGAACCGGATGCGGGAATGAGTCGGCCTGGATGAGTGGGACGAAGCGGTGCTCCGGCTTATTCGGATCCAAGAACCATTGCCCTAAGACGCCGTGGCCGAAATACGTCTTCGAGTCGGCACGACTCGCGCTACGGCCCAGGGGCCGATAATAGATAAATCGGTCGTAGGGCTGTACCCGGCCAAAATATTGGCGAGGATAGTGATAAAGTGAATACTCGACGTCTTCGTAGACGCGATCGGAGGGCGAGTAATGCTGCGTCAGTACGACTGGCAAGAGTCAGATCTCATCCCACAATCACGTATCTTCCCCGGCTGACAATGACGGAAAATGACGCAAGCAAGAGAGCGACCTCGCGACCCGTTCTTTGGCCCTCAGTCATGTCCCGTAGACCCGGTTTGCGTTGGACATGGCCTCTTCTTCGTGGCAAAACCTCTGCCGATTCCCGACTCGAATTCCCTGCTAACAGTCCAACTAACCCGCCTGTAATTGTGCGTGCCGAACGAGTTGACCACTGCCGCGTAATTCCCGCGAACTGTTAAGGTCGCGCGGGGGTCACCATACCACTTAGGTTCCGGAATTTCTGGAACCGATATGACCTTCGCCTGATTGCCGGCAAACACTAACTTTCCGCTAGTTCTTTCCGGCAAATGGGTGTGCCGCAGCTTCTTACAGGGATCCGTGGGTTCGGAATCTCGCACGATGTAAATCGTGTCGTCGCCTCCAAGCTTGATGAACATAGTCGGACGTACGTCGGCGAACGAGTCGTCAATGAAATAACCCAGGTACTTATTAACGCGCGACGCCGGTTTCCAATCGATTTGATTCTCTATGCCGAGCAGGAAGAGCGCGATGCCGTATACTTCGGGCGGCGATTCCAATAAAGATCCGGTCTTGACCACTTTGCGATCGCGGCGTGTGTCGAAAGTCAATGTTGCCGTGTCCGCATCAACGAGGCCCTCGCGGTAGTAACTGTCTAACGCTTCATAATGTTGCGCTTCGAGCCACGCTGCCGCGTGATCGAAGTAGTACGTTTTGCCAGAAAAGTAGCCCAGTCTTGTAACGTAATCCTTGCCCACATAGCTCGCGCGGCCGTCCGCTCGCAAGGTAAACATGTCCCTTGCACACGTTCCGTAGCATCCACCGCGCTCGAGCGTAATCTCCGTCAGCCGCGGCCGTCCCGGAACAAATGCTCGATTATCTTTGTAGGCTCGTCCGAAAATCGAACCCAGGACACCTAACCCGATCAGTGCAACGGCGATGACTCCAAAAACCAGCGCGCGCCGGGTCGACATCCTAAAGCAATCCCATTATACCGAGTTGACGTTCTCGACCGATGCCCGATCGGGATCGTCTTTTGCGAGCCAAGGGTCGGAGAGCGTCATCCGTTCCTTGCCGCGCGGGTAGGCGCCGGCCGGATGCTGACGATCCCATTCGCGCGAGAGCATGACGAGATACTCGAAGTTCTCGTAGGCCGTCGGACCGCGCCGGCGGCGATAGATTGCAATCGCCGGCTCGAGGAGCTTCCAAAAGCGGTCGGGCGAGCTGTTATCGAGATAGAGGTGCGGCGAGATGAGGCCGAACTTAATGCAGGAACCGAGCCGTTCGTAATAATCGCAGACGCGCAGTTCTCGGTGGACGCGACGATTCGGCGGCGTCAGGTCTTCGAGTTCGGCGCGAAACTGGGCCTCCTCCAGCCGCTGGTGCAGCTCGTTGGTGACGAAATCGAACGCTGCGCTGAGCTCCGGCTCGTTCGGCATACGGATAATCGAGAGCAGGACTTGAAGCTGATTGTTCACGCGCAGATGGGACAGCTGAACGAGCGCGGCGATCGCAGTAACGCCGATGACAATGAAGGTGCCGATATTGGCGACCACCCCCCATTGCTCTAGGGACACTAGGGGGATTCCCAGCGCAAGTCGGGTTGGCGGGCGGCGCGGGTTTCGTCGATGCGGCCGACGACGGTGTTGATCGGCGCCTCCAAAATCTTCTGTGGATCGGACTTCGCTATCTCGACGATCTCGCGTAGCGCCGCGATGAAGCCGTCGAGCGTCTCTTTCGATTCGGTTTCGGTCGGCTCGATCATCAGGCATTCGGGCACCAAGAGCGGGAAGTAGATCGTCGGCGCGTGGTAGCCGCGATCGAGCAGCGCCTTGGCGATATCGAGGGCTCGCACGCCGGTCTCACGTTTGAGCGCCTGCGCCGAGGCGACGAACTCGTGCCGGCACGGCTCGTCATACGGCGTCTCCAAAAACTCCTTCACTGCGACACGAAGGTAATTAGCGTTGAGCACCGCGAGCTGCGAGATTTTCGTCAAGCCCTCGCCGCCGTTGGCGTAGACGTACGTCAGCGCGCGGACGACGTGAGCGAAGTTCGACCAAAACGAGCGCATCGGCCCGATCGATTCGGGCAAGTCGAAGTCGAGCCGGTAGACGCCCTTGGTGTCGCGCGTCGCAACCGGCGTCGGCAAGAATTCGACGAACCGTTCGGCGACGCCGAGCGGGCCGGCGCCGGCACCGCCGCCGCCGTGCGGAATCGAGAACGTCTTGTGTAAGTTGAGATGCATGAGATCGAAGCCCATGTCGCCCGGCCGCGAGTTGCCCATCAGCGCGTTCGCATTCGCGCCGTCGTAATACATCAGACCGCCGGCAGCGTGGACGGCCTGCGTGATCTCCAGAATGTGATCTTCGAACAATCCGAGCGTGTTGGGATTGGTCATCATGCACACGGCCGTATCGTCACCCAGCGCCTTCTTCAGCTCATCGACGCCGACGCGTCCGCGCGCATCGCTCTTGAGCGAGACGACTTTGTAGCCGACCATCGCCGCCGACGCCGGGTTGGTACCGTGGGCCGTATCTGGGACGATCACGGTCGTGCGCGTCCGCCCCTCGCCTTTCTTGCGAAAGTACGCCTTCGCGATCAAGAGCGCGGCGAGTTCGCCGTGCGCGCCGGCCGCCGGATTGAGCGAGAATTGCGCCATCCCGAAAATCGCCGACAGCGCGCGCTCGAGTTCGTACATCGTTGCGATCGCGCCCTGTGCCAAATCCATCGGCGCGAACGGATGGAGATCGCGGAAGCCCTGTTGCGCCGCCATCGCCTCGTTGATGCGCGGATTGTATTTCATCGTGCACGAGCCAAGCGGATAGAAGCCCGAGTCGATCGAAAACGTCCGCTGCGCCAGCCGCGTGAAATGGCGCACGACATCGAGCTCGCTGTTTTCGGGAAGCGGCAGCGAATCGCGCAGCGCGCTTTTCGGCAAGAATTCGTCGAGCGGGTGACCGTCGCCGAAATAGACGTTGGCGCGTCCGCGCCGGCCCGACTCGAACAACAGCGGAATCGGATCACCGTTAGCGGCGTTCGAGATGTAGTTAGGCACGTGCGGTGGCCTTCGTCTCGCGCGCGAGTTCGCCGAGCGCGGCGGCGAGCGCGTCGATCTCGGCATCGGTCGTGATCTCGGTCGCGGTCATCAAGATGCAATCACTCAGATCGGGATACCAGCAGCCAAGCTCGAGACCGCCCAGAATCCTACGTTCGCGCAGCGCCGCGAGCACGCGCTCGGTCGTCGTCGACGCGGGCACGCGAATCACGACCTCGTTGAAAACCGGCGCCGGGAATGCGCGCGAGAATCCGGGGACGGCGCAGACGCGTTCTGCCAGCCGGTTCACTTGGCGCAGATTGAGACCCGCCGCGCGGCGCAACCCGGTTTCGCCCAACGCCGCCAAATAGATCGTCGCAACCAGGGCGCAGTGCGCCTGATTGGTGCAGATGTTCGAGGTCGCTTTCTCGCGACGAATGTGCTGCTCGCGAGCCTGCAACGTGAGAACGTACGCGGGGTTGCCGCGGTTGTCGCTCGAGCGTCCGACGAGCCTCCCGGGAATCCGGCGTACGTGCTCTTTCGTGCAAGCGATGAAGCCGACGTAGGGTCCCCCGAAGTTGAGCGGGTTGCCGAATGATTGCGCCTCGCCGACGGCGATCTGGGCACCCCACTCCGCCGGCGGGACCAGAGCGGCGAGCGAGAGGGCTTCGGCGACGACCGCAATCGGAACCGTCCCGGTCGATTCGAACAGTGCCTTCGCACTCGCGAGCGGAGTGTCGATGCAACCGAAAAAATTGGGCGATTGCAGCGCAACGGCTGCGTAACGCTTGTCGGCGAGACGCGCGGCAAGCGTGGAAAGGTCGGTCGCTCCACTCGAGGCGATCGGCAGCTCGTCGACGTCGAGGTCCAAGCCTCGCGCGTAGGTGCGCAGCACGTCACGATAGTTGGGATGCAGCGCCGAGGAGACGAGCAGCGCCTTCCGTCCGGTCGCGTTGACGGCCATGATCGCGCCTTCGGCGAGAGCCGTCGCACCGTCGTACACGGATGCATTGGCGACGTCGAATCCCGTCAACAAACAAACGTAGGTTTGCCACTCGTAGATCGCTTGCAAATAGCCTTGCGACACTTCGGCCTGATAGGGCGTGTAAGCGGTGAGGAATTCGCCGCGCATCGCGAGCGACATCACGACCGGCGGGCAGTAGTGACGGTATGCTCCCGCTCCCAGAAACGACGTGTATTCCGTCGCTGCGGTGTTGCGCGCCGCGTATTCGGCGATCTTGCGCGCGAGATCGGCCTCGGGCAGCGCCGCCGGAACGTCGAGGGGCCGCTTCAAAGCGACGGCGTCGGGGACACGGATCAGTTCTTCGAGCGACGGCGCGCCGACGGCGGCGAGCATTGCTTGGATGTCGGAATCAGTATGCGGACTATACACTGCTAGTCGAACACCGTTCGCCCTTCGACTTCGCTCGCTGCGCGAGCTCCGCTCAGGGTGACAGACCGCATTAGTGTGCGGCCTCGGCGATGAGCGCGTCATAAGCCGCCGGCCCCATGAGGCCGCTTTTCTCATTGGGATCCTTGAGCCGCACCTTGTACAGCCAGCCTTCGCCGAAAGCATCGCGATTGAGCAGCGCCGGATCGGTTTCGAGTGCGTGATTCACTTCGAGCACCTCGCCCGAGATCGGCGTGAAAAGATCCGACACGGCCTTGACCGACTCGACGACGCCGATGCTGCCAAACTGCTCGATCCGGTGTCCGACGCGAGGCAGTTCGACGTAGACGATATCGCCAAGCGAGCTTTGAGCGTAGTCGGTGATCCCGACGGTCCCGACGTCGCCGTCGACCTTCAACCACTCGTGTTCTTTGCTGAAGAGTAAACCCTCGGGCTGCGCCATGTATTCTCCCTTTAGGAACTAGCGGTCGCGCTTGTAGAATGGAAGGGACGCGACCTGCGCGGCCTGACGCGTCCCGCGAATTTCGATTTCGAGAGGCGTGCCGACGGCGGTCGCTGCCTTGGGCACGAGCACCGTTCCGACGTTGCGGTTTCCACACGACGGTGCGATCGACGCGCTGCGCACTTCTCCGATCCGCTCGCCACCGCTGAGGACCGGATAACCGGTACGCGCCGGGACGCGCCCCTCGAGGACGAAGCCCGCTATGCGCGGGTAGTCGTCGGCGGCGAGTTGCGCGGCGAGCGCCTCTTTGCCGACGAATGACGGCTTGTTCATCTTCACGGCCCAGCCTTGGCCGCCGGCCGGCGGTGAGATCTCCTCGCTCAACTCGAAACCGTACAGCGGCATCCCGGCTTCGAGCCGCAACATGTCGCGCGCGCCGAGCCCTGCCGGTTCGATACCAAATGGACTGCCCGCCTCGAGCAACTTTTGCCAGAGAGCCGCTGCGTCCGAGCCGTCGATGAAAAGTTCGAAGCCGTCTTCGCCGGTATAGCCGGTCCGCGCGATGAGGGCGCGCACGCCGTCGACGAAACCGTCGGCGCAATAATAATACTTGAGGTCGGCGGCGTTCGATGAAGAGATGTCGCACAACGGCGCGACGATCTCGACGGCCCTCGGCCCTTGGACTGCGATCAACGCAGCCTGGCCATGGCGGCTCGCGAGCCGGACGTCGGACCGATCATTGCGGTCGTTGAGATGCTTCCACATCTTCGCGGCGTTGGATGCGTTGCACACCAGCAGCCAGCGATTTTCGAGTCGGTAGAACAGAACGTCGTCGTGCGTACCACCGCGTTCGTTACAGAATAGGTTGTAGCGGGCCTGATACGGCTTCATGCTTCCGACCGCATTGGTCGTCAGCGAGTCGGCCCACTCGGCGACGCCCTCCCCGGTCAGCACGAACTGCGCCATGTGCGAGAGATCGAACAAGCCGGCGCGCTGCCGGACCGCGTCGTGTTCCTTGATGATCCCGGCGTACTGCACCGGCATCTCGAAGCCGCCGAAGGGGACGAGCCGCGCGCCGAGCGCGACGTGTTGATCGTAGAGCGCCGTGCGCCGCAGAACATCGGTCACCGCGCTCATCCGGCCTCGCGCCGGCGGTCGCCTTCCGGTTCGCCTTCTGCTTTCGGTGAGTTGAGAAAGCTGAGGGTGGCGTGCGCGACCAGTTTGTCGCCGCTGTAGACGTGCACTTCTCCGTAGACGATGCGCTTGCCGGGTTTGAGGACCGTCGCATGCGCGAGGAGATCGTGCGGCGGCAGCGCCGGCCGCAGGAAACTGCAGGTCAGCGACGCCGTCGCCGTCGGCTGATCGTGACCATATATCGAGGCCATCGCGACGTAGAAGCACGTGTCGCAAAGGCTGACGATCGCGCCGCCGTGGACCGCGCCGGTCCCGTTTGCTACCTGCGGACGATACGGCATGCGCATCGTCGCCTTCCCGTGATCGACATGCTCCAGATGCAGGTCGAGGGTCTGAACGAAGTTCGCCTTCTGTTTGTCCCACGTACGGATCGCTTTGTGCACGTCGATCGGTTTCAAAACACGTCACCGTCTTTCGCTAGTTCGCGCCGCAGATACAGGGGGAGGCTGAACAGCCGGCGGTGCGTCTCGGCATCGTAGAAGAAATTCTCGCCGCGCAGAGCGGCGACGTAGGTTTCGATACGGGGTGCGGCGGTGGCGGCGAGGTCGACGACGTCGCTGCACGCCAAGAAGCCCCAATCGTTGTCGAAGGCGGGGACGTGCGTAAAGAAGGAACGCACGTGACGGTAGTAGCCGCGCAGCGTCCGCGCCATCTTGGCGTGCAACGCCATATTGTGGAAGCCGGCCGTGCTGGCTTGCAAAACGTAGATGCCGTCCGGCGCTAGACGCCGTTTGACGTCCTTGAAGACGGCCTCGCAAAAGAGCGGGTGCGACGGAGAGTCGGGCAGCGGCTCGGTGAGATCGGAGAGGATCGCTCCGTACGTTCCGCCGTCTTCCCTCAAGAAGGCGAGCGCATCGCCGATCACGACCCGCGCGCGCGGGTCGTCGAAAGCACCCGCCGACCATTCGGGCAGATAGCGCTTCGACAACTCGACGACCTCGCCGTCAATGTCGACCATCGTGCAGCGTGCAACCTGGGGGCAGCGCAGAGCCTCGCGCAAGGTCGCACCCTCGCCGCCGCCGAGGATCAGAACTTCACGGCGATCCTCGAGCGCAGCGAGCGCCGGATGCACGAGGCTTTCATGGTAGATCCGTTCGTCGCGTTGCGAACTCTGCGTGTCTCCGTCGATGACCAACATCTTCCCGAAGGCTGCGCTGCGGATGACGGCGACGTCCTGAAATTTCGTGCGCCCCGCAAAGTAAACTTCGTCGATCGCATGGTGGTGCGCTTCGGCCGGCGAGAACTGCTCGACGTACCACTGCCAGCGCTCAGTTTTTGGCATTAGGACACTAGCTATCGAACGATCACGTAATCCGTGTCGGTCGGTCTGGTTGAAATCCCGTTCGCCGTATAGGACGTCGGACCAGGCGTCGGCGAGGCCGCCGTGGTCGGCGCGGGCGACGGTTGGGTTCCCGTCGACGGATTGAACGGGATCGCTACTAGGCTCGAATTGTTCCCGCCCGGGCAAACCTGCGACGGCGGCGTCCCGACAACGACGAGATACAGTTGATCCCCCGAAAAACCGACCGACGTCACGTTGGTCATGAGCAGCTTCGCACCGGTGCAGCCGGTGAAGCTCAGGGCATTCGCCGACATATCGGCCGGGTTCGGCGCGAACGCCGGAACCAACGCCAGCGTAGGAGTGTTGACGCCGCTCAACGCGTAGAAACCGTTGTCGGCGCCGATAACCGCGATCGTACCGCCGTTCGAAATCGCGACCGAGTGAGGACGCGACGGCAAGGTCACCGTCGACGACTTCGAAATCGCGCCCGGCAAGCCGGTGATGAGCGTTACGTCATTGGGTCCGGGCGCGCCGCCGACCACCGCGCGCGTGTTATCGGCCGGGTCGATCGCAACCATCCCCAAGCCGCGTAAGTTGTGCGCGCCGTATCCCAGCGTCGTGTCGATCGCCGCAAGCGCAAATTGATAACCGGTTGAAACGATACTGATTTGATACGAGAGCAGGTCCGAAGGACCGCGCGCCAGACCGACGCTCGTTCCGGCGATGGCGACGATCGGCCGGTTACCGGCGCCGGGGTCCGGCGTTCCGCCCTGAAATGGGACGAAACCGCCGAAAAGCGGCGGAGCGTTGGCAAGCGAGGTGAGCGCGAGCGCGCCGGGACCGACTCCACCGATCATTCCGACCGACGACGTGCTGGTGCCGAGGATCGAAATCGAATTGACGTCGCTCAACGTCACCGTGCCGCTCGCAGTCGGCGTCGTGCTCGGCGCGGGGGTCGGCGCGACAGTCACATTATAGGTCGAGCCGACCGGAATAAGGGCGCTGGTGTTGATCCCGAAAATGTCTTGAATTGCCGTAAAGGTCGTCCCGCCGTTGGTCGATACCGCAGCCAGCCCGGTGGTGGCATCGGAGGCAAAGCCTAACGCACCGACCGCGCCGACGAACGGGATGTTCACGATCTGGACCGTCGCGCACAAGTTCGTGCTCGTGTCTTCGAAGTGGACCGCCTGAACGCCACGGAACGAGCCGCTGCCGCCGTCGGGGATGAACGCGACGCCGAAACTGACCGCAGAGCAACCGATCGGAGTCGTCGAGGGATTCGGCGTCGGCGTGGCGGTCGCGGTGACCGTCGGCGTCGACGAGCCTGAGTGCGAGCAAGCGCCCAAGCCGAGCGCGACGAGTGCTACTCCGACGCCCAGGCTTCGCAGGCGCGGCAAGGTCAATGGTGGCAAGTTCGAGCGTTCCCTCTAACGGACACGCCGCAAGGTTCCGCGGCGTCCGGCGCTTCGCGGGCGCTTAGGCGTATGCCTACGCGGAGCGCTTCGCCTCGGAGCGGCCGGCGTGTTCGTGGACGACGTGGGTATACTGTCCGTTGCTCGAAGCGATACCGCGCTTGACTTCGGTCGTGAGCATCGTTTGCGCGCCAAGTTTCTCGGCCGCGAATTCACACGCGCGCCAGGGATCCGTGTGATCTCCGCACGTGTAAAAGTCCACTGCCGCGTACCCAGACTCCGGCCAGGTATGGATCGAAAGGTGCGACTCGGCGATCACGACGACGCCTGAGACGCCATAGGGCTTGAATCGATGGAAGGCTACTTTTAAAACTTCGGCGTTGGCTTCTTTGGCCGCCGAAACCATGATTGACCGGACTCTGTTGAGATCCGTCAGGATTCGATTGTCGCAGCCCGATAACTCGCAGATGATATGAATCCCGCGTGCTTCCAATTGCTCTCCTCGGGTTTGGCTGGGAAATCCCACCTCCAGGCTCGTCGGCTGGCGCGTGCGGTGCACTTGCGTCCCCGACCTATCGACGGACTCTTGCCGGCATGACGAGCTTGCTCGACATGCGGACGTCCCGCCGCGATGGCACGTAGGGCGTGCCTTCCCCCAACTTGATGCCGCCTTCACGGCTCACGTAAGCGTGAGAGGTCCGGGACCTCTAATCAGCGCCCATCATAGCCCCTGACGCCCCCCATGTAAAGAGCAATGGGCGCAAGTCCGTGAACGAGCGCTCGGCGCCGCGTCCAGTCGATCGTGAATCGCCCGCCGTTGACGATGCTCATCTTCTGAAGCCGTTGCCGCTCCTTGGATCGAGGTTGAAGAGAATGTGAAAGCGAGTGTCCTTGTTTGCAGATGCGAACCGTGTCGCCATCGTTCGCGCGACCCGCAATCGAATAGCGTTCTCTGATCCACGCCGCAATAGCCGCTACGTGTAAGAAGCGGAACCCGAGCATGGCACCACCTTTGCAGACGACCGCCGGCGCGGCCGGCTTCGCGCCAGAGCGCGCCGGGCTCTTCCGAAAACGCCCCGGCGAGGGCGAGCAAGCAAGCGACGGGCCCCAGATAAAGAAGATTCCCCTTAACTATCTTGAATTATCAGAGTAACCCGAGTACCCTTGAGAGCGATATGGCCACACAGTTGAAGACGACCCCGGAAAGCCTCGTCGAGGACTACCGCCACGGATTCCACGATTCCGAGGAAGGCTACGCCTTTAAGTCGGCCAAGGGCCTGACCCGCGAGATCGTCGAGCGCATTTCGTCGATGAAGGAAGAGCCGGAGTGGATGCGCGCCTTCCGGCTCAAGGCGTACGAAACGTTCCGCGCCAAGCCGATGCCCGACTGGGGAGACACGGCGCTTCTCAACGAGATCGACTTCGACGACATCCGCTATTTCGTCAAGGCCAGCGAGGGCACCGAAAAGTCGTGGGACGACGTCCCAGACGACATCAAACGGACATTCGATCGCCTCGGTATCCCGGAGGCTGAACGCAAGTTCTTGTCCGGCGTGTCGGCACAGTACGAATCGGAAGTCGTTTACCATTCGGTGCGCGAGGATCTCGCCAAAGACGGCGTCATATTCTGCGACATGGATACGGCGCTGCGCGAGCATCCCGAGATCGTCCAGAAATACATTTCGACGGTCATCCCGATCGCCGACAACAAATTCGCCGCGCTCAACTCGGCGGTGTGGTCGGGCGGCTCGTTCGTCTACGTTCCGCCCGGCATCGAAGTCAAGACGCCGCTCCAAGCCTACTTCCGGATCAACACCGAGAACATGGGCCAGTTCGAGCGCACCTTGATCATCGCCGACAAAGGTTCGAAGGTGCACTACATCGAGGGCTGCACCGCGCCGCAGTTTTCGACCGCGTCGCTGCACTCTGCCGTCGTCGAATTGATCGCGATGGAAGGCGCCTCGATCCGCTACACGACGATTCAGAACTGGTATCGCAACATCTTCAACCTCGTTACCAAGCGCGCGCTCGCGTACAAGAACGCGACGGTCGAATGGGTCGACGGGAACATCGGCTCGCGTTTGACGATGAAATACCCCGCGATCTACCTGATGGGCGAAGGCGCGCGCGGCGAGATCCTCTCGATGGCGTTTGCGGGCGAGGGCCAACATCAAGACGCCGGCGCGAAAGTGATCCACGTCGCTCCGAACACGACCTCGGTCGTCACGAACAAGTCCGTTACGGCGCACGGGGGCAAGACGACCTATCGCGGTTTGGTCGAGATTCATAAGGGTGCGGTCGGCGCGAAGACCCGCGTCAAATGCGACGCCCTCATCATGGACGAGAAGTCATCCAGCGACACCAAGCCGACGATGAAGATCGACGAGCAACGCTCGACGGTCGAACACGAAGCGAGCGTCTCGAAGATCGGTGAAGAACAGCTCTTTTACGCGATGAGCCGCGGTTTGTCCGAGGCGGACGCGACCGCGCTGATCGTCAACGGTTTCTTCGACTTCTTCGTCAAGGAGTTGCCGATGGAATACGCGGTCGAACTGAACAGGCTGGTGAAACTCGAAATGGAAGGCGCCGTCGGGTAGAAAGCGTGGATTTCGCCGATCTCTGCGTTGCCGAAGGGCTTATTTGCACACGGCAAACTGCGCCCTTCGGCGCCTTGATCTCGGCGAAATCGACGCTTTCTACTGACAATTAAGGCGACCCACGTAGATGAGTCCAGTAGCGAAGCTTTCGGCGATTCCGGCGGGAACCACTCATAAAGTCGTCGTCGACCGGCGCCCCATTTTGTTGTGTAACGTCGGCGGACAGATCTTTGCCATCGAAGACGTCTGCACGCACGATGGCGGCGAGCTCGATCAGGGCGAACTCGATGGGACTCGTATCATGTGCCCGCGGCATGGTGCGATCTTCGACGTCACAAACGGGGCGGCGCTGACCCCGCCCGCAGTGATGCCGGTCGCGACCTATCGCGTCCGCGTCGACGGCGACGACATCTACCTCGACGATTAGAACGTTGACAGTACTTCGGGCTGCGTGCTAGAGTCTCGCAGTTATGTACGCGATCATCGAGACGGACGGCAAGCAGGTCCGCGTGAGCGAGGGCGAGACGATCCGCTGCGACGCCATCGACAACGAGGTCGGCTCCGAGATTTCGTTCGATCGCGTGATCCTGGCCAGCCCCGGTGGGAGCGATGTGACGATCGGGCGGCCGCTGGTCGAGGGCGCCCGCGTTCGCGGGACCGTCGTGCGCCAAGCCAAAGACAAAAAGATCCTTGTCTTCAAATACAAGCCCAAGAAGCGAGTCCGCAAGCTGGTCGGGCACCGGCAGCGCTTCGCCGAAGTGCGGATCGACAAGATCGAACTGCCCTAGCAGGGAATTTGGTCACCGTTCGAATCCGTCGAGACAGCCGCTCCAGGCTGTCTTCGTTTTTTGCGACCGGGCACGCGGGCTGGGCCGAAAGCGGGCGCGATCTGGCCTGCGCGGCAGTCTCGGTTATCTTGCAGACGGCATGGATCGGCTTGAGCGACGTCGCGCGCGTGCAGCCGACCGGGACTCGTCGCCGCGGCAGAGTCGCGTTATCTTGGCCGGAGAAGAGCCGGTCGTCTCCGCGCGTACGAGCGATCGTCGAAACCGCCGCGCAGTCGATCGAGTACCTTGCGGTGCAATACCCACGCAACATCAAGGTCGTTACGGAGACAGCCGAGTAAAGGGGACCAAGCATCGCGAAAGGATGGTCGCATGACGGATATGGACAAGCCGCTAAACGATAATTCTACGAGCTCTAGGAAACTGCCCGACAATCGGGATTCGACGCGGGAAGCAAGCCGGACTCTCTTAGCCGGCGTCGTCGGCGGCGTCGTCTCCGCCGCCGCTTATCTCATCTACTCGCGTCTCCCCGACGAGCAGCGCGACCGCCTGCACGCGCAGGCGCGGACTCTGCTCGAGAGCAGGGTCAACGAACTCCGCTCGCGTTTCAATCTCTAGCGAGGGGCGCTCTCCGGCCTCGTCTCCTTCGGGTGCTCCCCAACCGGGGGAGCGCTTTCGGTGTCGTACTCGATTGGCGGTAGGTCCTCGACGTCCGGAGGCACGTTTTGGGCGTCTTTCGCCATCTCGGCCTCGTCCGCGGCGCGCTCCATCTCGCGAATGAAGGATTGGGAGGTCATCTGAAGCTCGCGCACCACCGAGCCGACCTTTCGGGCGACCCCCGGCAGTTGGTCCGGCCCGAAGAAGAGGAGCGCGGCCCCCCCTATCACGAGCATGTCAAGAGGAGAGAGCACAGGACTCCTCCCCGGCACTGGGCAAGGTAAGTGACCCGAACCTCACGCCCCGGTCGCAAATCATATCACGGAAGCAGACGGTCGCTTGAAGATCATCTATACGCGCGGAAACCGGACGGAGACGCTGGCCTCGATTTCGACCCTGCGCAAGATTCTGGGTCGCTTCGTTCGACACCGCGTCTTCTATGAGGTTTCGTCTCGCAACAAGCGTGGGCATGAATTCTTCTCGACAAAAAACACGTTCGTCGTCGGATCGATCGAGGTCGTGAACCGCGATTATCTCACGATCACGATCTTCGACGCGCACAATTCTACGCATTCGATTGAAATCCTGAACCCGTCGGCGATGCGCATCTACGACGAAACGATGGGGAAGGGGTTTGCCGTTTCGTTTCTGAGCGAATCGCCCGGCGAGGTCGAGTCGCGTTGCTATTTGCGCGACGAAGGCGACGAGAGCGACGGCATCAAGGAAGCCTGCGAACTCGAAAAGATCACGCTGCCGCAACTCTTCGAATACCTCGAAGAGATTACGCACGTGCAAGGGACGACCCAGTAAGCTAGCCACTCCGCTAGCGCCGCTTCTTCATCGCTTGGCGGATTTCTAAACGCGTCGCGATGCGCAGGTGCCGTACGGCATCGGCGTGGCGCCCGATCCGTTTGCACGCAATTCCGATATTCCGATGAGCGCCTGAGTATTGGTCGTCGGCGCGCAGCGCCGCCTGGTAATACTCGATGGCCTCGTCGATGCGTCCGTCCTCCAGCGAGAGGTTCCCGAGATTGACCAGCGCGGGTGCGTAACGCGCGTCGAGCGCAAGCGCGGCGCGAAAATCCTCCAGAGCCTGGGTCCGGCGCCCCAAGGCGACCGCGACGACTCCGCGTTTATTGCGCGCCGCCACGCGCGCCCCGTCGTTTACGGCGCAGTTCAGCGCGTCGCCGAGGGCGACAAAAGCCTCTTCGAGCCGGCCGGCGTCGAGCGCCGCGACCCCGCGTTCGTATGCGTCCTCGGACCGGGCCGGACGAAACGCCGCAAACCAGGTGCGCGGATCGAACGGCGCGCGGCTCTTCCTCGGCGAACTCATCGCTCGCCATGTTACGCGTCGACGTCGTCACGCTCTTCCCCGAGATGTTCGCGCCCGCGATCGGGCTTTCGATCCTGGGCCGCGCGCAGGAGCGGGGACTCGTCGAGGTGCGCTTGCACAACGTGCTCGACGCGTTGGGCTCGGGTGAACGCGCTGACGACCGCCCCTACGGGGGAGGCCCGGGGATGGTCTTGCGGATCGAGCCGATCGCGCGCATCCTCGACTCGATCCTCGCCGCAGCCGTCCCGGGCGAGCGGCGCGCGATCGTAGCGACGTCGGCCGCCGGCCGGCAGTTCCACCAAACCGACGCGGAGCGCTTCGCCGCGCTCGACCGATTGGTTCTGGTCTGCGGACGCTACGAAGGGGTCGACGAGCGCCTCGTAACGTTATACGGAGCCGAGGAACTTTCGCTCGGCGATTTCGTGTTGACCGGCGGCGAGGTCGCAGCGCTTGCGTTTCTCGAGGCGTCGATCCGCCTGGTCGAAGGGACGCTGAATCCCGATTCCCTCGCCAGCGAGTCGTTCAGCGGCGGCGTCCTCGACGCGCCGTCGTACACGCGGCCGGCTTCGTTCCGGGGTAGCGACGTCCCCGACGTGCTGCTCTCGGGCGACCACGCGCGGATCGTCGCCTGGAGGCGGGAACAGTCCCGCGCCCGCACCGTCGCGCGAAGGCCGGATCTCGCCGAATCCGGTGCTCCGGACGTCCCTGCCAACGACGTTGCGTCCGGACCGCGGCCATGATACCATCCGGGGGTTGTCCCCGCGGCCCGGGCGTGAAACCGCCTGAGGCCGCCGAAGTATCTGGGTGCCGGAGGTCATGAACGTCATCGATTTGGTCGAGCGCGACCAATTGAAAGAAAGCCTTCCCGGCGTGCGCACGGGCGACACGGTGAAGGTCTATTCCCGAGTCGTCGAGGGAGGCAAGGAACGCACCCAGATGTTCGAGGGGATCGTAACCGCCCGCCGAGGCGGCGGCACGAACGAGACCCTAACCGTCCGCCGAATCTCGCACGGCGTCGGCGTCGAGAAATCGTTCCTGATGCACAGCCCCCGACTCGAACGAATCGAGATCATCAAACGAGGCGTGGTAAGGCGCAGCCGCCTGTACTATCTCTCCGAGAAGGTCGGTAAGGCCGCACGCATCAAGGAAAAGAAGGCGACGCCGTAAAGGCAGCGTGACCCCGCTCGAGCTTTTCGGACTCATCTGCGTCCTCGCCATCATCCGCTTGGCCTTGTCGGTGCGATTCAGTGGCGGGCGAACGCAGCAACTGCTGCCCGCCGAAGGCAACGCGAGCACCGTCGCCGTGGCCCCGCCGTTCGCCACCGCCGCCAAAGAATATCTCGACGCGTTCATCGTCGCAGGTCTGGTCGCGCTGTTCCTGATCAGCTTCGTCGTTCGGACGTACTTCATTCCGTCGGGTTCGATGGAGCCGACCCTGAAGATCCACGACGTGCTTTTGGTCAACGAATTTGAGTATCGGCTGAGCAAACCGCACGACGGCGACATCGTCGTCTTCAAGCCGCCGATTCCGACCACGAACGATTTTATCAAACGCCTCGTCGGCAGTCCCGGCGAACGCTTGCGCATTCACAACGGTGTCGTTTATCGCGATGGAGTTGCTCTGCGCGAGCCGTATACCGCGCAGAGGCCCGCCTACGAGCTCGAGATCAAGAACTACGGCGTCTACGTCGATGGCCAGCGGCTCGATCCTGGGAACGCGAACGTTCCGCCGAAGTCGAAGTGGGTGGCGTCCGATCGCATTCCGGAGGGGTGCTACTTCATGATGGGCGACAATCGCAACTACTCCGAGGACTCTCACATCTGGGGTTTCGCGCAGGCCTCGGGTACCTTTGAAGCAGGGCCGGAACGCGGTACGAAAGCTCACTTCACCGGCCACGCGTTCGTCTTGTTCTGGCCGCCAAATCGCATCGGCATCCTAAAGTAGGGCCGCGTGACCCCGCTCGAACTTTTCGGACTCATTTGCGTGCTCGCCGTCATTCGCTTGGCGTTGTCGCTGCGAATCGGTGGCGGGCGCGCGCAGCAGCCGGTGCCGGCCGAAGGCGAGGCAGCCGCGGTCGCGACCGCACCGCCGTTTGTGGTCGTCGTCAAGGAATATCTGGACGCGTTCATCGTCGCCGGTCTGGTTGCCCTTTTCCTAATCACGTTCGTCGTTCGGACGTACTTCATTCCGTCCGGCTCGATGGAGCCGACTTTGCTGATCCACGACGTCCTCTTGGTCAACGAGTTCGAATACCGGCTGAGCAAGCCGCACGACGGCGACATCGTGGTCTTCCCGCCGCCGATTCAGACCACCAATCCTTTCATCAAACGCCTCATCGGCAGCCCCGGCGAGCGCTTGCGCGTCCACAACGGCATCGTCTACCGCAACGGCGTCGGTCTGCGCGAACCCTATATCGAACAGAAGCCGGCCTACGAACTCGAGATCAAGAACTACGGCATCTACGTCGACGGTCAACCGCTTGATCCGCAAGGCGCCAACGTCCCGCCGAAGCAGGCATGGCAAGCGCCCGATCGCATTCCGGCCGGCTGTTATTTCATGATGGGTGACAACCGCAACAATTCCGAGGATTCGCACATCTGGGGCTTCGCGCAACTTGCCGGTACGTTTTACAGCGGCTCGCAGCGCGCCAAGAATGCCGGCTTTACCGGCCACGCGTTCTTGTTGTTTTGGCCCCCCAATCGTATCCGCATCTTGAGGTAACACGCCGCGCGCGGGGGAGGCGTTGCGCGATGAGCGAAAAGAACGTTCCGTGCTCTCGCCAAGCCTCCGCTGGAAGTCGGCGGCAAACCTCGCATGGCAGTTCGCGTTGCTGGTCGCCATCATCTTTGCGATCATGGGGCTGCGCCCGGGACAGGTTAGCGGGCTTTCGATGGAGCCGCGCATCGATGAGGACGAGTACGTTCTGATCAATGCGTTGGCGTATCGCTTCGGCGCTCCAAAGCGGGGCGATATCGTCGCGTTCAGGCACGAGCGATCTGCGCCTTCGGTCTATCTCAAGCGCGTCGTTGGCCTCCCCGGCGACAAAATAGCGATCGAGCGCGGCGTGGTCAGCCTCAACGGCGTCGCGCTCAAAGAGCCGTACGTGCGATTTCGCGACGCGCGCAGCTTCCCGCAAGTGGTCGTACCCGCCGGGCAGTATTACGTTCTCGGCGACAACCGCGCCAATAGCGACGACTCGCGCAGTTGGGGTTTCGTCGCCGGCGGCGACCTCATCGGACGAGCGATGTTCGGAGTCTGGCCCCTCGATCGCTTCGGCATCTTATAGGCGCCGCCAATGACCGGCGCGGCTATTCAATGGTATCCCGGTCACATGGCGCGTGCGATGCGCCGGCTCGGCGACGACCTGCGCGTCGTCGACGTCGTGATCGAAGTGGTCGACGCCCGCGTCCCTTCCAGCGGAGCGAACCCGGCGCTCGACCGCATCGCGGCGCACAAAACCCGGTTGCGCGTTCTGACGCGTGAGGATCTCGCCGATCCCGAAGAGACGGAGCGCTGGCTCGAGCGATTTCGGCGCCACGGCTCGAGCATCGCGTTCGCCGCAAAAGAGCCCTCGGGGCCGGCGCGTTTGCGAGCCGCCGTCACCGCGGCCGCGCTCGGTTTGCGCGGCGCGCGCGCCATCGTGCTCGGTATTCCCAACGCCGGAAAATCGACCGTGATCAACGCCCTGGCGGGCCGGAAGGTGGCCCGAACCGAAAACCGCGCCGGCGTGACCCGCGCGGCGCAGTGGTTTCGTCTCGAAACGGGCCTCGAAGTGATGGACACGGCCGGCATTCTCGTGCCGAAGATCGACACCGACGAGGCGCGCTGGCGCTTGGCGATGGTGGGTGCCGTGCCGCGAGCGCGCTTCGATCCCGAGGGCGTTATCGAGCGCTTCCATTGCTGGGCCGAGACGGAGCACGGCGCGAATGCCGTCCCCGATTTGGCAACATTCGCGCAATCTCGCGGATTCGTTCGGCGTGGTAACCTGCTCGATGCCCACAACGCCGCCTGGGCCTATCTCAAGGATTTCGACGAAGGGAGATTCGGACGGATGACGCTCGAAAAACCAGCGCCTTGAGCGAGCCTGCATACAAAAAGAAGCTGGCGCGCGAGCGCGAGCGGCGCCGCCTGGTTCGCCTGCATCGCTACGAGCGCGCCGCCTTCGAGCGCGGCTTCATGTTGATCGGCGGCGTCGACGAAGTCGGCCGCGGCCCGCTTGCAGGTCCGGTCGTCGCGGCGTGCGTCGTCACCGACCGGCCGCTGATGCTGAAGGGTCTCGACGACTCGAAACGAGTCCGGCCCGAGTTGCGGAAGCAGTTGGCCGAGCAGATCAAAGCGTCGGCGCTCTTTTGGGCCGTCGGCGAGGCCTCGGTCGAAGAAATCGAGCGCATCAACATCTATTACGCCAGCATTTTGGCGATGGAACGCGCGCTCGCCGCGCTGGCGCAGCTGCCGAACTACCTGTTGACCGACGCGGTGCGGATCCGCTCGTTCGCCGGCGAGCAATTGCCGGTCATCAAAGGCGATGCCAAGTGCGCGACAGTTGCAGCCGCTTCGATCGTCGCGAAGGTTCATCGAGACGCCCTCCTGGTCGAGCTCGACCGCTCTTTCCCCCAGTACGGCTTCGCCGAACACAAGGGATACTCGACGCCGCAACATCAAGCCGCGCTCAACGAGCACGGTCCGTGCGAGCACCACCGCCGCCACTTTCTGCGAGTTCGAAACGCGCTCTCGCTCTTCGAGTTCGAGGCAGCGCGAGCCCAAAGCGCGTGAGCTCGGCAATCGGGCGCAAGGGCGAGACCGCGGCCGCGGCGCATCTGGAGTCGCTCGGCTATCGGATTCTCAAGCGCAATCTGCGCGGTCCGGGCGGCGAAGTCGATCTCCTCGCTCGCGAAGGCGACACGCTCGTTTTTGTCGAGGTCAAGCTTCGCGACGCGGCACGTTTCGGTTCGGGCATCGGCGCCGTCGACGCCCGGAAGCGCGCGCGTATACGTGCCCTGGCCGAAGATTTTCTTCAGTTTTTGCCGCCCGCGCCGAAAGTACGTTTCGACGTGGTCACGCTGCACCAAGGGAGAGCGAGACTGCATCGCGGAGCATTCGTGTGAGGCAATCCGCTTGAGCTTGCAAGTTATCGCCCTTGGAACTTAGCGCGGCCGCGAAGTCTCCAACCGACCAACCGTCCCTTCGGCGAGCACTCACACCCTGGGGCTCGTTTGCGTGGGGCTACTCCGACGTCGGCGCCGATATCTTCGTCGGTCTGGGTCTCGTCCTCGGAGCCGCAGCGGGCGCCTCGAACATCGCGTTTCTCTTCGCGGGACTGGTTTACGTCTGCGTCGGGCTGGCCTATACCGAACTGGCGGCGACCTATCCCGTCGCAGGCGGGGGACAGTACTTCGTCTTGCGCGGTCTGGGCGACATCTTCGGTTTCATCGCCGGCTGGGCGGTGCTGCTCGACTTCACCATCGACATCGTTCTCTTCGCGTGGAGCTGCATCGACTACCTGAGCAAGCTCGTCCCGGTGCTCGCCTTTACCGTCCATCCTTGGACGCATTTCGTGGTCGTGCTTGCAGTCATCGGCGGCCTCGCGACGCTCAACATGATCGGCGTTCGCGAGAGTTCGGCGTTCAACGAAATCGTCAGCGGCCTCGACGTCGTCAGCGAGACGGCGATTCTCTTCTTCGGTTTCCTATTCGCGTTTCGGCCGGAGATCTTGGTGCATACGATGAGCGTCGATTGGCCGACGCCGTTTCAGTTGATGAACGGTACGTCGCTTGCAATCATCTCGTTCGTCGGCCTCGAGTCGATCTCGCAGGCGGCGCAAGAAACGCAAAAGCCGGCGTCGGTCATTCCGCGCACGTCCATCAGCCTGATCCTCACGATCTTGATCTTCGCGCTCTCTTATTCGAACCTCGCGCTCGGAATTCAACCGTGGACTCCGATCCCGCCCGACCAGCACGGACACGCTCAAGCGCTCTGGCAATATCTGGGAAGCGAAGAGAACAACGGCGCCGCCGTCCAGGTGCTCGCCTCGCTCATCCCTTATTACGGTGCGCTGGCCGCGCTCTACGTCCCCGTGCTGGGAGCGATTTTGCTCTTGATTTCGAGCAACTCCGGCGTCTTCGGAAGCTCGCGCATCGCCTATGCGATGAGCCAAACGCAGCTGCTCCCGAGCGTCTTCCAGCGCGTCCATCCCCGCTTCCGCACGCCCGCCGTTTCGATACTGGTCTTCTGCGGACTGGCGATCGTAGAGTTGGTGTTTGCGGCGCTGCCCAGCCTCTCGCACGCGTCCAAAGATTTGTACGCGCGGCTGTTCCGCGGCGAAGACGGGATCACGTTCCTCGGCGACCTCTACGCCTTCGGCGCCGCGGCGAGCTATTCGTTCGTTTTTCTAGCGCTGATCGCGCTGCGGCTCAAAGAGCCCGAGAGCCCGCGCCGTTTCAAGATCCCCTTCAACATTCCGTTTCGTTATAAGGGCGTGCGCGTAGAATTTCCGATCATCGGCGTGATCGGCTGGCTCGGAATCACGTCGATCCTCGTCTTTACGCTGATCACGCATTTGATCGGTAGATTCGCCGGACCGAGCTGGCTGCTGCTCGGCCTGATCGGCTACGTCATCTATCGCCGCCGCAAGGGGTTGCCGGTATTTCGGTCGCAGCGGCACGACTGGCGCACCAAACAGGTGCAGATCCTCAGAGATGCCGGCGAACTCGAGTTGATGGACGAATACATCGCGAACGTCAAACGAAACGACGCCGAACGAGCGGCGGCACTGAAGACCCAGTGAAGAAATTCGTGCGCAGCGAGGGTTACCTACGGTTGCGGCTCGTGACCGGAACGATGTTCATCTTGCTCGGCGGCGTATTGCTCGGCCGGGTTGTGATGCTCTTCGGCTTCGACTGGCACGCGATCCCCGCATACGTCCTCGGCCTCGCAATGATCCTGCTCGGGATGTGGCGCTATCGCGAATACGGCATGGCGCGTAAGAACAGATGAGCCTCGAGATTCACTCGCACCTGGTCGGCGTTCTCCTCGCTCTAGGCGTCCTGTTCGCGATCAGCGCCACGCTCTATTGGATGCTGCACCCGCCGTCGACCGTCGCCGAACGCGCCGCGCGAGAAGCGCAGCGCGACGTCACAGAGTTGATCGGGAGCGTCATCGTCGTCTACTCGGAAGAGATTCACTCCGAGCACATGATGGCGCTGGCGGTCCGTCTCGCACAGCGGGAGCGAGCCGAACTGCTCGTCGCGTACATCATCGAGGTTCCCCTCACGCTGCCGCCCAATGCGCTCATGGAAAAAGAGCACCGGATCGCGCTCGACGTTCTGGCCACTGCGGAAGCGATCGCGCGTCAAAAAAACATCGAGATCCGGACCGAGATCGTCAACGCGCGTCAGGTAGCTCAAGGCGTCCTCGGTTTGGCGCGGCGCTATGACGCGCACCTGATCGTCCTGGGCGCGTATCACGAAGGCAAGTACGCCGGCGCGCCGCTCGGCCGGGCGATCGAGACGATCGCCGCGGAAGCGCCTTGCGACGTTTTGATCGGCGTCCAAGGCCGCCACGGAAAGATCCTAACGCCGCCGAAAGTCGCTTCGCCGCGCCCCCCGGAACGCCAAGTTACGTACTAACTCGTCAAATAGCGGCGGCGGAGTTGATCGAAGATCACCGCGATCAGAATGACTGCGCCGAGCACGATGTCCTGCGTATAGGACTCGATGCTCAGGAGATTCATGACGTTGTTGAGGACGCCGATCAGGAGCGCGCCGAAGAACGAAGCGAGGACGCTGCCGCGGCCGCCCATTAGCGAGGTACCGCCGACTACGACCGCTGCAATCGATTGCAGTTCGGTTCCGATTCCGGTATTCGGCGACCCCGAAGCGAAGCGCGCCATCAAGAGCAGGCTCGCGATCGCGGCGCAGCCGCCGGAGATCACGTAAACCATCGTCTTGACCAAACGCACGTTGATCCCGGCGAGACGGGCCGCCTCTTCGTTTCCGCCGATCGCGAAGACGTAGCGGCCGAAGGGCGTCCGCACCAGCACGATCGCGAACACCGTCACCAAAACCGCCATCCAGAGTACGGCGATCGGAATTCCGGGCAAACCGACGTGCCGCAACGGGCCTTCGAACAAGAACCCGATCCCGGTATTGTTAAAGGAGCTCGAGTTCAAGCCCACCGGCCTTCCATGCGAGAGCTTGAATGCGAGGCCGCGCGCCATCAACATCATCGCGAGCGTCGTGATGAATGGCGGGAGGTTGAGTCTCACGACCGGCAGCGCGTTGATCAGCCCCGCGCCGCAGCCGACGGCCAGACCGACGAGCAGCGTCGCAACGATCAGCGGGAAACCATCGAAAGGCATTGCGTTGGCGAATTGTGCCATCACAACGCCGGTCAATTCGATCAAGGAGCCGACCGAAAGATCGATGCCCGCGGTGATGATCACAAAGGTCTGTCCGATTGCCAAGATGGCGTTGTAGGTGATCTGACGTAAGACGTTCGTGAGATTCTCCGGCGTCAGAAACGCGCCGCTCGAGAAGACGTTGACCACGGTGACGACGGCCACCAACAGCGCTACGAGGATGCCGACGCGAATCGCCAAGACGCGACGCGCCTGCGCGCGAGCCTCTTCCGCACTGCGCTCGATGGCCGCTTTGACCTCGCGTTTACTCTCGTTCGCCATCAGGCGGCGACGCCGGTCGCGACGGCGATGATCTTATCGGGCGTCGCCTCGCCTCGCGAGAATTCGGCGGCGATTCGAAAATCACGGACGACCAGGACGCGGTGCGACATGCCGAGCACCTCGGGGAGTTCGCTCGAAACCATGACGATCGCAGCGCCGCGCTTCAGCAGCTCGAGCATGAGGCCGTAAATTTCGGCCTTCGCGCCGATGTCGATGCCGCGCGTCGGCTCATCGAACAGAAATACGTTCGCTTTGCCGATCAACCACTTTGCAAGCACGACCTTCTGCTGCGTGCCGCCGGAGAGATTCCGGGCGATCTGCTCGGGGCTCGGCGTCCGTATGCTGAGCTCGGCGATTTCACGCGCCGTGACCTCCGTCTCCGCCCGGCGATCGACCAAGAAGCCGCGCGTGTACGCGTCGAGATGAGCCAGCGTGACGTTCTCGCGAACCGTCATCCCGAGGACGAGTCCTTGTCCCTTGCGGTCTTCGGTCATCAGCACGACCCCGGCTTCGATCGCCGAATGCGGACCGCGCACGACCAGACGTTTGGCCGCGACGTCGATTTCGCCGGCGCTTGGAATGTCGGCTCCGGCGATCGCTCGGACGATCTCGGTGCGACCGGCTCCGACCAAGCCCGCCAGACCGACGATCTCTCCGGCGCGCACCGCGAAGTCGATCCCGTTCGGCCCCGTCAGCGCGCTCAGACCGGCGACGCGCAACATCACCGGCGCCTCCGGTGGAACGCGCGGAAGTTCTGGGAAATGCGTGTCGAGCGCGCGGCCGACCATCAAACGAATCATCTCGTCGGGCGTCATCGCCGCCGTCGGCTGCGTCGCGACCGCGCGGCCGTCGCGCAGCACGGTGATGCGGTCGGAGACGCGCGGCACTTCTTCGAGGCGGTGCGAGATGTAGACGAAGGCGACGCCCTGAGCCTTCAACTTGCCGATCAGCGTGAAGAGCGCCTCGACTTCGCGCTCGGTCAGCGCGGCCGTCGGTTCGTCCATCACGATCAGCCGCGCTTTGCGCACCAGCGCTTTGGAAATCTCGGTCATCTGCTGCTGCGCAACCGAGAGCCGGCGTGACGGACGATCGAACGGCAACGCGATGCCCAGTTCGGTGAGCGCCGCCGTCACCGATTTTTCGGCGGCGGTACGGTCGAGGAAGATTCGCCGCGCCGTCGGCTCGTGGCCGAGCAAGATGTTCTCGACGACGCCGAGTTCGGGGACGAGATTGAACTCCTGATAGATCATCCCGATCCCGAGAGATTCGGCGGCACGCGGGCCGTCGATCGTCACCGGCCTGCCGTCGACCGCGATCGTCCCCGCGTCGGCGCGCTCGGCTCCCGCCAGGATCTTCATCAACGTCGACTTTCCCGCGCCGTTTTCCCCGACCAGCGCGTGGACTTCGCCGCGTTCGACCTCGAAGCTGACGCCGTCGAGCGCGCGGACGCCCGGGAACGTCTTGACGATCCCTTCCATGCGCAAGAGCGGCGCCGTCTCACTCATCGTTACGCCGGCGGAATGCGTGAGACGCCCGGCTTCGCCTGCGGTTCGCCGCGCGCGCAAAGATGTTGGTCCGCGGAGAAGGTCCAATCGCCGCGACGGTCGGCGGTATACGTGAGCTTCGGCGGCGTGGTGCCGTCGATCCACTTGCGGCCAAGCTCCCAATAGTAGCGCACTTTTTTGGGCTGTAACGTCAACTCACGGCGCGCGGTGATCCCAGCCGCTTCCTCTTCGGCGTCGGGCTTGACGATGCGGTAGACGCGGCGAATGCCTGAGATTTCGATCAGCGAATACGTTCCGAGCGCATACGGACATGATGTATAGAGCGCGTTCCGGTCGGCGCTGAATTCGCGATCGAGTTCGGTTTGGGCGAACCGGGCGAGTGCTGCAGAAACCGGGTCGACGCGGGGCGCGGCGTTTTCAGGCGGAACGGACGGCGAAGGCGAGGCTCCGAGGAAGGCCGTAAGAGCCGCGAGCGCTACAAAACGTGTCATCCCGAGCCGCTCAGCGTGACAAGTTTGCAGAGCTTATTTCGCGTTGGCTTTGGTGAAGGTTCCGACCGCGACGGCGATTTTCGCCGGCGGCGTTTTCCCCCCGAAATAATCGTGGATGGCGTCGATGGTCTTGTTGCCGATCTGACCGGGATGCTGGATCGCGTCGCCGTACATCGAACCCGCCTTGATCGCCGCTTGGGCTTCGGGCGTTGCGTCATAACCGACGATGGCGACCTTTCCGCTGAGGCCCGCCGCTTGCACGGATTTCGCCGCTCCCAGCGCCGAGTCGTCGTTGATACCGAAGACGCCCTTCAGATCCTTGTGTGACTGCAAGAGGTCGTCCATCACCGAACTCGCCTTCGCACGCTCCCCGCCGCCGTCGATGTCGGCAACGATCTTCACGCCCGGGCAGCCCGCGGAAACGGCCGCCTTGAAGCCTTTCACGCGATCTTGGACGCTCGTGACCTCGGGTTCGTCGATGATTGCGACGCTGCCGCTCTTCACCGCGGCGCACATCAGCTTGCCGGCCTGCGCGCCACCCTGCACGTTGTCGCTCGCGATGTGCGCGACGACTTTCCCTTGCTTCGCCGTGCTTGCGATATCGGCCGTAAAGACCGGTATCCCGGCGTTGTTCGCCTCGACGATCGCGCTGCCGATCGCCTGCGAATCGTACGGCGTCAGCACGATCGCGGCGACTTTACGCGCGATGAAATCTTCGACTTGGCTCTGTTGCTTTGCGTTGTCGCGGCTGGCGTCGACGACGTCGACGGTGTAGCCGTACTTCGCAGCCTCGTACTTGAGACCGCCCTCCATGTCCTGATAGAATTGCGCTTCGCGGTTTTGAATCGAGACGCCGATGAATTTCGAGCCGGGGGCGGCGGACGAAGTCGAACTAGACGTCGATTCGGATTTTCCCGTGCATGCGCACAGCGTGACCGTCATGACGGTGACCGCGGCAAGCCAACGAATGTGCATGCGTCGGCTCATGCGCGGACGCGTTCGTTGAGCCCTGCGAACGCGCGCGAGAGGTCGCGCGTGATGTCGTCAGGGTCTTCGATGCCGACCGACATGCGCACCGTCCCGTCGCCGACGCCGAGCGCGCGGCGCGTCTCGACGGGCAACATCCGGTGCGAGCTGAGCGCGGGATAGCTGATCGTCGTCGCGACCTCGCCGAGGCTGTGGACGATCGCGATCGTCTGAAGGTGTCCGTGGAGAAAACGGTGGACAGCCGGCGCTCCGTCGCGCAGATCGAAGGCGAGGATCCCGCCGGTGCCGCGCCGGTAGAGGCGCGCCGCCAAATCGTGCTGGGGATGATCGGCTCGCGAGGGATGGTGCACGCGGCTCACGGCCGGCTGCGAGGAGAGAAAGCGCGCCACGGCGTCGGCGTTGCTCGAGTGCCGCGCCATACGCAGCGCGAGAGTCCGCAAGCCGCGCAGCGACAGCCACGCCTCGAAGTGAGGGATCGGCGCGCCTCGGCGCGCGAGGTAAGCGCGCGCGCGCTCGACCGCCTCGCGCCGGCCGGCGAGGATCCCGGCGCCGACGTCGCCGTGGCCGCCGATGTACTTGCCGAGGCTATGGACGACGAGGTCGGCACCGTGCTCGAGCGGGCGGACCAGCACGGGACTCGCGAAGGTCGCATCGACGATCACCGTCGCGCCGTTTTCGCGACCGAGGGCGGCGAGCGCTGGGAGGTCGGCGACGTGCACGAGCGGGTTGGTGAGGGCTTCGAGGTAGAGCACCTTCGGACGATGGCGTTCGAGCGCCAAGCGTACAGCGCCGAGGTCGCTTTGATCGATATAATGCACCTCAAGGCCCCGTTTTCGATAGTCATTCTCAAGTAGAGCGTACGTTCCACCATAGGCCTCGCCGCTCGCGACGATCGCCCCTTCGCCGTCGAGCGTCGTCGCGAGGCAAGCATCGATCGCGGCCATCCCCGCCGCCGCGCCGGCCGCCGCTTCGGCTCCCTCCAGTTCGGCGACCGCTTCCTCCAGTTGAGCGCTGTTCGGACCTCCGTAACGCCCGTAAATCTTCCCCGGAAGCCGTCCGGAATAGATTTCTTCGACGTTTTCAAGGTCGGTGAATTCGTACGACGACGCCTGAAACAGCGGCGGGCTCGAAGCCCGGTTCGACGGGATTTCAAGCTGCCCGGCATGGACGGCAGCGGTGTCGGGGTGATTCTCGCCCACTGAAGACTCCTCGAGGGGGAAAGCGCGTTATCCACATTTATCGCGCGGCCGCCTGTGCACCGTGTGGATTGCCCAATCGATTCTGCCCGCCGCGCCTCGGAGCCCCGTTCCGACCCCTATCGATCGCGATTTCATCGCTTGGCGTAGCCCAGCGTTCGCGTGATAAGCCTGCGGAGGTTTGCTTTGCTGTCACTGGCTCATTCTGCCGCGATGCACGGCGTCGACGGCTACATCGTCCGTGTCGAGGCGGATTCGGCTCCGGGGACGCCGGCATTTGTGATCATCGGCCTCCCCGACCGGGCTCTCGGGGAAGCTCGCGAGCGAGTCCGAGCCGCGATCTTCAATTCCGGCCTCGCCTTTCCGGCCGGAAAACTTCTCATCAATCTGGCGCCGGCACACATTCGCAAAGAAGGGCCGGGCTTCGATCTGGCGCTCGCGCTGGCGCTTCTGGCGATCGACGAGCAGGTGGACCGGCTGGCGCTGCAAGGCTTTCTCGGGCTGGGAGAACTCGCGCTCGACGGCAGCTTGCGCGGCGTCCGCGGGATCTTGCCGATGGTCATCGGCGCACGCAACGGCGGTTACACCAAGCTGCTGCTGCCGCGGGCGAACGCGCGCGAGGCAAATCTGGTCGCCGGGCTCGAGTTGTATGCGGTCGATTCGCTGCTCGACGCCGTCGCGGTGCTACAAGGTCACGGGGCGAGGTTCCGTTACGCCGAAGCGACACCCGAATTTTCACCGCAGCCGGAGGCGCTCGGAGATTTCGCCGACGTGCGCGGCCAGCAACATGCGAAGCGCGCGATCGAGATAGCAGCGGCCGGCGGCCACAATCTTTTGTTCGTCGGCCCACCCGGCTGCGGTAAGACGATGCTCGCGCGGCGCCTTCCCTCGATTTTACCGGCGATGTCGAACGACGAGGCGCTCGAAGTCACGAAGATCTACAGCGTCGCCGGGCTGTTGGGCGAGCGGCGCGGGATGCTCGCGGCGCGTCCCTTTCGCGCGCCCCATCATACGATCAGTCAAGTTGCGCTGTGCGGCGGTGGGATGTCGCCGCGCCCCGGTGAGATTTCGCTCGCGCAGCACGGCGTTCTGTTCTTGGACGAGCTGCCGGAGTTCAATCGCGGCGCGCTCGAAGTCATGCGCCAGCCCTTGGAAGACGGAACCATCACGGTCGGGCGCGCGGCCGGAACGTTCACGTATCCGGCGCGCTTCGCATTGGTCGCTTCGATGAATCCGTGACGGTCCGTTGCTCTTTTGCTCCGGTTTCCTTCCCCATTCATAGGGGGACGAAGTCCCCCTGACTTATTCGGTGTTCCATTGCTATGCCCCGAGGGCGAAGCCCGAGGGGCATAGTAGAGGTTGATTTCAACCTCATCTTTTCCGATGATGATCCTTTCGGTGATGGCCTCGACGATGCGTCGCTTCTCTTCGTCGGGGAGGCCGGGCCAGCGGTCGTAGAGGCCCTTTGCGCCGAGGAAGATCTCTTCTTCGGAAAGCTGGCTGATCTTCATGACGTCGAGCTCGGCTTGAACGGCCGGAATCTCGTCGTCAAGCTGGCGAAATCGGTCGGCCCACGGATGATATTTTGCGCCAAATCCGTGCTTGTCGATCATTCCCGATTGATAAAGATCGTGAAGTTTTTCGATTTCGGAATTGAGTTTTTCGCGTTCGGCTTCGAGCACTTTGAGAAGTTCGGCTTTGGAATGGATGAGGCTGTTGCCTCGTTCCAAATGCAAACTGATTTCATCTGGTGAAACCGAAAAATGCTTAATCTGCTCGATGAAGACCGCCTCAAGGTCGTCCTTCGGGATCTTGTTCCGGCACTTCTGGCACGTGTATTTGGGGCTGTTGGAGAGAACATACATCTTCGGGCCACAGAAGCAGTATGTGAGTCCCCCAAATAGATGGACGGCGGGCTTGGCAGTGCGTTTCAACGTCTCGCGCTGGGCGTCCAGAAAAGTGTTGCATTCGCTCCAAAGCTCTTCCGGAACGATCGCTTCCACTTCCTGATGCACCCACTCGCTCTCGGGTTTCAGCTCCCAGGCCTTGCTGTTGTCGCTAGAGCGGGTGTAGTTTGCGCGGCGCGTTCCCTTGGTAATAGGGTCGCGGAGTAGCCGATCTACGGTAGTATCCGAGAACTTCGAGCCGTTCCGAGTCCGATAGCCTTTTTCGTTGAGGATGCCGGCGACGGTCTTTTTCCGCTTATGCTCTAGGAACAGCTCGTACATGAGCTTGCGAACCGGAGCTTCCTTCTCATCTAGGACGAGCTTTTTGTCCACCCATTGGTAACCGTAGGGGGCAGCACCGCCCAGCGGCTTGCCCATTTTCGCTCGGATAGGGACGGACGCAGCGACGCGCTCCGCGATCTCCTCGCGTTCCCACTGAGCCATTGCGGCGATCATAGTGTAGAAGAGCCGGCCGGCGGGACTAGACGTGTCGATCGACTCTGCCAGCGAGATGAGGTCAGCGTTGTGCTCACGGAAGAACTCGGCGAACTCGAGTAGCTCTTTCGTGTTTCGAGCGAGTCGGGCAAGTTTCGAGAAGATGATGCCCGAGATGCGGCTTGAGCTGATGTCCTCAAGCATACGATGGGCCTCCGGGTGCTCCGTGACGGTCTTGCCGGAAACCGCGTCCAAGCGGTATACCTCGGCAACCGTCCAGCCCTTAACCTCGGCGTACCCGCGGGCACGGCGCTCATGGTGTTCAGGACTCTCGCCCCTTACCTGGTCTTCAGTCGAAACCCGAATCCAAATGCCGACTTGCTTCGGGGACCCTTGAGACACAGCCACGTCGGTCGGTTCGCCTCCTGGGGGGGCGGGGCTATAAATCGGGTTGGCCGCGGCCACCCTGGGGCGGCCGCATGTTACCGGGGAGCGGATGTCCAACCTTGCAAGCAAAGTGCCACCCAGTTGGCACAGTGCCCTGTTAGGCTCGGCACAAAGCTGGGTCCGATGAGGCCCCTGCCCGTCCGTTTTTCCAAGGAGAACCCACAGGTGGCCGAACATTCGTCGACCGCCCTTGAGCGGCCATTTGCGACACGCGCGAACGGTGGCATACTATGTTGATGCAAGTCGCCTCGCACGTGCCGTTGCGAATTGCGCGGGCCGGATTCTTCAAGCCAAATCGTCGCCCAGGCATTGCACCAATTCTCAAGTGGGCCGGAGGTAAGTCGCAGCTTCTCGATCTCTTAGTACCAATGGTCCCAAAGGATTATGGCACGTATATCGAGCCATTCGTCGGTGGCGGCGCGCTCTTTTTCGCCGTGATACCCGAGCGGGCGATTATCGCGGATTCAAACCCCGACCTTATTGCCTTCTATCTCGCCGTGCGCGACGACGTCGACGGCGTTATCGCAGCCGTTCAGCGATGGAAGACAGATGAACCATCGTTTTATAAAGTTCGCAAGTTAAACCCCGCGAAGCTTTCGCTGGCTGTTCGTGCGGCGAGAACTTTGTATCTCAATCGGACATGCTACAACGGTTTATATCGTGTGAACAAAAAGGGCACGTTCAACGTCCCGTACGGAGGATACAAGAATCCGAGAATCTGTGATGACGCTGGTCTGCGAGCTGCGAGCCGTGCGCTCGCTACCGCGACGATTCTCAACGACGATTATCTCTCGGTCCTGAAGCGTCACGCCAAGGCCGGCGACTTTGTGTTCCTTGATCCGCCGTACGCCCCGGCCGGGCAATTTGCGGACTTCAAACGCTATACGAAAGAACAGTTTCACCGCCCCGATCATGAGGCTCTCGCTGCGGAAGTGCGCCGCTTGCAGGTCCTCGGCTGTACCGTTGTTTTGACGAATTCGAACACGCCATACACGCGCAAGCTCTACGCAGGCTTTGATATCGCTACGGTTAAAACTCGCCGCAGTATCAACTGTCACGGCGACAAGCGCCGAGGTGAGGACGTCATCGTTCGCATCAAGCCTTCGCAAGAGGCACTCTTCTCGAACATCCTCAGTCCTCGGATTGAAGCGTATCCGTCTACTCGGTTCATGGGTAGCAAGGAGAGGTTGCTGGCTGACATCTGGTCGGTCGCATCACATCTCCCAGGAACACGGGTCCTCGATCTGTTCTCGGGTAGTGGCGCCGTAAGCTATATGTTCAAAGCCCAGGGGAAAGCAGTCGTAAGCAACGATTACATGGCGTTCTCTTCGACGTTGGCGCGGGCGATGGTGGAAAATGACTCTACGCGCCTTTCAGCGGCAGACATCGAATTTCTGACCCACGGTCGCGCCACCGACAGATTCGTACGAACGAATTTCCGCGGCCTATATTTCTCAGATGCCGACAACCTCTTCATTGACTTGGTGCGTTCGCGCATTGCTGAGCTAAATGATGAGATGAAACAAACAGTAGCGAGGGCGTCCCTTATTCGCGCGTGCATGAAGAAACGCGCGCGCGGCATTTTCACATATGTCGGAGTGCGATACGACGACGGCCGCCGCGACATGCAACTGTCGCTGCGCCAACACTTCAAAGAAGCCGCTCAGCTTATCAACGACTCGATATTCGATAATGGACAGCGCCACATTGTCCTCAATCGCGACGTCAGTCAGGTCGATGTTGATGCCGACATTGTTTACGTAGATCCACCGTACTACAGCCCACTTTCCGACAACGATTACATCAGGCGTTACCATTTTGTGGAAGGCCTCGCGCGCGATTGGAGCGGCGTCGAGATTCAGGAGCACACCAAGACAAAGAAGTTTAAAACGTACGGCTCTCCTTTTAGTACCCTCGAAGGCGCGAGAGGGGCGTTCGACGACATATTTCGCCGCTACGCTAACAGCGCTATAATCGTATCGTACTCATCAAATTCGCTGCCTAACCGTGAGACGATTCTCCGTCTCCTGCGCAAGCATAAGGCTCATGTCGAAGTGGTGCCGGTCGATCACCGCTATAGTTTCGGCAATCAGGGCCATAAAATCGGCAATGCAAACAACAAAGTCTCGGAATACCTCTTCGTCGCCACGTAACCAGCCGTGGCACCTGGGCAATACGACGGTTCGCACGCCGTTTCGGCTTTCCGATGCATTACGCATTCTCTCCGAATCTGAGTTCAACGGTAATCTTGCGGACGAACCATCTCAAGTACGATTCGGACAACGTCTCTTTGAGGAAGGATATGTTCGGAGCATTTCCCCTAACCCAAAAACGGCCGCGTGGAACATGCGGAAATGGCGGTCCGCAATGTATCAACTCGGATTCATCACTCCAGGAATAGTCAGGGATCTTCCACCCGGTCAAGTGGACATCAGGATCGCAGCCGTCGCCGACGGGATGCCTGGTATCTCCGGCAAACAATTTGAAATAACACCCAGCGGTCTTAGACTCGCTCATGCGGAGTCTGTCGTTCAAAAGCAGGAATGTTTCTTGCGCGCGCTTCTGGCTTATCGAGTGCCTTCACCAATTGAGGATACGCACAAGGAGGTTGCGCCATTTTCGCCATTGCGCATTACTCTGAAGACGCTGCTGGCTCTCGAATCTTCGGGTCAAGCCGGCCACATTTCTTTTGCGGAAATGGGAGCACTCGTACAATTCTGCAAGAGCGAAGACGCAGTCCCCGCTCTCTTAAACGACATCGCAAGTTACCGAGCGTCGCGCCTGGATGCCGCCAACAAACGAGCCCTTGATCGTGAGTTTCAAGACAAGGTCTTACTGAAGTACGAAAACGTGGTTCAGCGCGAAACGCTCGACGATTACGCAGACGTCAACTTCCGCTATCTGAAAGCGACGGGCTTGCTCTCTGGCACGCGCGGCTCGATCATACTTGCCGCCGACAAGCTGAGGGAAATCAGGCTCATCATGGATTCGCCAGACGAATGGCCGGGCGCTGACGCATACCTGCGGCGCCTGTGGGACGGAGCTCCTCTGCCAACCGACGATGTAAGCGAGGCTGGGCTTGCCATCCGTAATTTGGA
>Ga0307477_10000268_pt1 | contig 66933 bp, 65 predicted proteins | sample atmos_gasesECM2C_FD_203316 | JGI IMG/M metagenome (GOLD analysis project Ga0307477, IMG submission 203316) | Hardwood forest soil microbial communities from Morgan-Monroe State Forest, Indiana, United States - atmos_gasesECM2C_515 | ecosystem: Environmental > Terrestrial > Soil > Temperate...
TTGGACCTCTGTCATGCCCCCCACATCGACCTGTTCGCAGGTCATCCCCCCGGCGACCGTCAGTTTGCCAAAGGTGGATAGCTTCTTCCCTTTGCAGTCCGCTGGAAGGGCGCACTTACCGTAGACCTGAAGCTCTCCGAACTCGAGCGGCGCCGCGCTCGCGAACACACCACCAACCCGCGTCCTCCCTGCGATGGTCCCTCCGCCTACCTCGGCCTTCCCCCCGACCCCGAGGTCCTTCAACTTGACCTGCCCTCTCACCAGGACCTTTCCGCCAACATCCACGGACTCGGCCTCAAGGGTCCTTGTCACCTCGACAACTCCGCCGGCACGCACTGAATGCTCGCACAAGACCGAGCCCGCGTACATCTTCCCTCCTACCTCTATCCCGTCGGCGCTGATGGTCCCGGCGACCCTCAGGGTGTGCGCGACGTCGATTCCCTTGGCGACTGTAAGGTCGCCGGCCACGCTCAAGGCGCCGCGCTCCACCATCATGGAGTCGCAGTCGAAGTCGCAGTCGATCTCGGCGTCGCCTTCGAAGAAGGCGCCTCCGCTCACGGTGACAAGCTTGCCGCCTGCCGCATCTATCTTCGCGCCCTTCCCCACCTTCAGGTCGCCCTCGACCTTACTGAGCTTGGCGGTGCTACCCCTCTCTACTTTCACTTCGGGCATGCTCTCACTCAGGCCTCATCGTTCTGGCGGCCGCCAAATACCCAAGAATTCCCATCGCGACGACGAACCCCACGAGGTAGAGGATGTCCCCCGTGAACGCGGCTAGCTGGCCGCTCGCAGCAGGGTTCCCTCCCACGATGAGGAGCCTCGCGGCCTCGTCGGCCTTCGAGATGGGGTTGACGTCTGATATCGCCTTCAGCCAGCTCGGGAAGGAGCTGGACGGGAAGAGGGAGCTGCTCATGAATATCAGAGGGAGGTTGATGAAGTTGACCACCGCGATCAGCGAGTCGATGCTCCTAGCGGCTAGGGCGAGCGACGTGAAGATGCACGAGAGGCCCAAACCCAACAGCGCGAAGGCCAAGAAGGCGCCCAGGAGCTCGAGGACCCCGAAACTCGAGGGGAGTTCCAGTCCGCTGGGGATGAGGAGGGCGATTACGAAGGTCAGCACGGCGAGGAGCATCGCCTTCGCGAGGTTCTGGAAGACGCCCGAGAAGTAGATCGAGGCCCGGGCGATGGGCGAGGTGAGGAGGGTGTTGAAGTACCCGAGCTGCCTGTCGAGGACGATGTCGATTCCCCCGAATGACATGTTGAAGACGATGATGAGGCAGATGACGCCCGCGGTCAAGTATGTGATGTACGTCGCGGCACCTCCGAAAGTGGTCCCAAGTATAGTGGACTTGATCTGCGAGACGGCAGCAGCGGGGAGGGACGAGGAGGGGACCAGGTTGGTAGGGTTGAAAGAATTCCCGAAGAGCGCCAGGTAGAATGCCGAGGTCGCGAGGCCGGGGATGATGGTGAAGGGATTCCGTACCCACTTCTTCAGCGCCCGGTTTGTAAGAGCCAAGGTCTCGTCGAACATGCCGGGTCACTTCATCCTCTCGGTTATCATGTTCTGGACCCACGACTCGCTCTCGCCGCTGTCTTCGTCGCGCATCGACTTGCCAGTAATGTCGAGGAAGACTTGGTCGAGGGTGGGCTTGGTGAACGATATCTCTTTGATCTCAAGTCCCTTCTTCGCGACGCCCTCGACAATCGCGGGGAGGGCCCTCTCCGTCCTAGGGAGCTTTATCCGGTAGACATGCTCGTGCTTGGCGACGCTGTAGACGTCTGGGAGGCCGCGAAGATAGTCGGAGATGTCTGGTCCGTCGGTGAGCTCCAGGGTAAGGACGTCTCCTCCGACCTTCTCCTTGAGCTGGGCCGGGGAGCCGGAGACCTTGATGACGCCGTGGTCTATTATCGCAATACGGTCGCAGAGGCCGTCGGCCTCCTCGAGATAGTGGGTGGTCATGAATATCGTGAGGCCTTGCTCCTTGTTCAGCCTGCCCATGTACTCCCACATCTTGGTCCTGGTCTGGACGTCGAGGCCGAGGGTGGGCTCGTCGAGGAAGAGTATCTTGGGGGTGTGGATGAGGCCGATCGCGAGCTGGAGCCGCCTCCGCATGCCTCCAGAGTAGGTCTTGACCCGCCTCTCCGCCGAGCCTTCGAGGTCGACTAGCTTGAGGAGTTCCACGGCTCGCTTGTGGGCCTCGCCTCGAGGGACGTGGTGGAGGCGGGCCGCAAGCAGGATGTTCTCCATCCCCTTGAGCTCGTCGTCTGCGGTCAGCTCCTGGGGGACGACGCCGATGACGTCGCGGACGGCGGCGGGGTGCCTGATGACGTCTTTCCCGTCGACGACCGCCCTGCCCCCTGTTATCGAGGCGAGGGTGTTGAGCATCTTTATCGTGGTGGTCTTCCCAGCACCGTTAGGGCCGAGGAACCCAAAGATCTCGCCCTCGTCGACCGAGAAGGAGATGTTGTCGACCGCCTTGACCTTCCCCTTGTAGACCTTGGTCAGGTTCTCCGCTTCGATTATTTTTTTGGTCATCTGCTAGTCCGCACGTGCCCGAGAATAAAAAGTCGGCTCACGGAAAGTGATTACATGATGTCAGGCTTCCGTCTGGCCTGTGCTTCCGGAAACGCATTAATCCAAGCCCGCCCGTTGAAATCTTATGCTCTTCCTGATAACGCACTCTCACTCTGCAGAGCGATGCCCTGTGGCCGAAGGCAAGGAAGCGCTGGAGCAGCACTATAGGAGCCTCCAAGCTGACGTCGGGAGAAGGCTGGGGATCGAGGTCCTCGGCCTGTTCACCGCGACCATTCAGCATGCCAATTTCATAATCTTAAAGTCGGACAAGTTCGAAAACCTTCGCGACTATCTGGAGCCGCTCTATACTCGGGGTACCGTCGAGGTATACCCGGTAGTCTCGTTCTCGCAGAGAGTCCACGAGCTCGACGAGGGGAGGGAGCCTCCCCTGACAGACTTCTACTGCATGACTTGCAGGCTGAACTTTTTCGAGACCGACATGGACGTCCACAAGGGGCACAAGTACTACAACCAGAAGGAGATGGAGGAGATATGGCCCCACGAGCTTGGCGGAGAGGCGGGTTCAGGTTAGGCCCCTAACCGCCTCTCTTCTGGACGCGCCGCGCAAGTCATAATAGCATCGGCCTCGCTTTCTGCCCCCGGGCTTGAGACCGGTTGTCGTCACTTCCAAGTGGCTGATTCCCGCCGCAGGGGGTCTGTGGGGCCTCTTTCTGGGAGACGGGCTGGTCTCAGGCTGGGCCTCATGGGACGGCTCTCTAGACTTGACGAGCATGGGATACTATGCAAGCCGGGTCCTAGGTTCGCCTGAAATATCATCGCTGCTCCCGGTACTAGGTTCCCTCGTCTCAGCCCTTGCGATCCTCGCTATTTCCAGAAGACTCCTTGCCAGGAGCCCGAGACTCAAAACGGCTCTGGTCTGCCTAGTCCTGCTATCTGTCGCGCTCGTGGGGAACGGAGGACTCTGGGCATTCGCAGTCCCCGGGCCGGACGCGAGGAGTCCCGTCTCGTGTCGCTACGACGTCTTCCTAAGCGGGAACTTGCCTGCCGCGTGGTCTCGCCAGTCGCGCGCGACCACACTCGGAAGCTCTAGCGATCTGGGCGCATTCGTGACAGGCCTAGTAAGGTCGAACCAGACGCTGTGCTTCGAGCCCGGTAACTACACACTCGCTACGACGATCCATGTGCTTGACCAACATGACGTAGCTCTCTACTTCTCGCCCGGTGCGACGATTACCTCCACGGCCCAAGTCCGTCTATTGCAAATAGTCAGAAGCTCGGGAGTGGAGGTCGTTGGAGGAAGGTGGGTCGGCCCTGGTGCCGGGGGCTTCGCCGACATTGAAATCGACCCGGGGAGCACCAACATTACGGTCAGAGGTGCAGACATCAGCGGTGCAGGTCACGACGGCATAATCATCCGCAACGACACAACTCCGGATTCGAGGATCTCCATTATGGACAACTACCTGCACCAGAACCTGCGCTACGGCGTTCAAGCATTCGAGAACAAGACTGCTTGCTCGCTGGGTATTCTCATATCAGGGAACAGGGCTGAGGACAACAGGGCGGGCGGAATTTACACGAACGGAGCGGGAGGGGTGAAGGTAATAGGGAACGAGGTCAGGAACACTGTCGGGACGCGGCCGGGGCTGATCGGCATCGGGGTGACGAACGGGGGGAACGACACCGTGACAGGCAACAAGGTCGATCACATGTTCTGGTACGGGATTCAGGTTTTCTACAACAACAACACGATAGTCTCGAACAACTACGCGAGCTTCAACGCGGGTGCGTTCGACCAGTCCGGCATAACAAACGACCACAGTTTCCACGACATGCTCATGAACAACACGGTCGTCTCCAACGGGCTTGCGGGGATTCACGTCGAGCGGTCGTCGTATGTGACGATTCAGGGGAACAACGCGTCGAAGAACGGTAGGTTCGGGATAGAGTTCTACCACGGCGACATGACGAGCACGTCCTATGCGAAAGTCACGGGGAACATCTGCAGCCACAACAACCAGGCCGGGATAATCATGAACTCAGGAGTTGATTCCGTGATCAAGGGTAACCACTGCCTCGACAACTCCGGGCCAGGTGTCCTCCTATACAACGACCAAGGGCAGGCTGGGTCATCTGGGAACGTCGTCACGAACAACTGGCTTGGCGACGACAGGGGGTCATTATCCGCTAGGACTCAGACATTTGGCATTAGGACTGTGGGCCAGGCAGACAACAACACGATAGTCGCCAACTTCCTCTTCAACAACACGGTCGCGAACATCAGCGCCGTGGGGACGGCTAACATCGTGCGGGGAAACTTCGAGGGCCCGGCGCCGGTCACAGACGACCTGACTCGGATTTTTGCAGGAAACCCAGGGGCATTTCAATTCTCGAAAGGCGCGATGACCGTCTTGCACGCCTCTTCGAGGAGCTCCACGTAGCGCCCCGCGTCATAACGAGTGCTCTCGGTAACCAGCTCCTGCGGCCTTGTCCTGAACTTTCTCCCGGACGAGCGGTACGAGGTGATAACATACTCTATGCTTTCTCCCGCATGGAGCTCGCGCCCCGCTTCGACAAGCTGGGACGCCGCGGACGCTTCGAGCGTGTTGACCTTGTACTCCGAGGGCACCTTCGAGATGTTCCGGGTGATTACAAGCTCGGACGGAGAGACCTCGTGCCGGAGCAAAGCCCTTGCGTACTTGTCCACGACCGCCCGGCAATCTGGAACCATCTTCTTGGCTTCGGCGATTGAATCCGCTTTGGCGAGCACGCCGAGTATCTCCATCTGGCACTTCTTGAGGAGCATCGGGGTGTCATGCCGCCTCGCCTCTATGCCTCTCACCTTCAGCTCGCCTCTCTTGTACGCGCCAAAGTATCGCGTCGCGACCGGAAGCATTGGGTTCGTCTTGGACGGGAGGAAGACTATCCACTTGTATACACCCTCGAACGAGAGGTCGAAATCCGTCCGTTTCTGTATCTCGTCCTTCAGAGACCAGTATTCCCCGTCGCTTGTGCCTTGCTTCTTGACCCAGAGGGAGTCGACTATCCCGTGGATGACCCTGAAGCCCCGAGATTCCGCCGCCCTGGCCCCGGCGAGAAGGATGTTCCTGTCCCAGGCGCAGACGGCGATGTGCGCGTCTATCCTCCCGAACTTTGCGTTGGCGTGCCCCAGGTAACCGAAGGAGGTTACGCCGAGCCACTTCAGCGCGACCTGCCTAGAGTCGTACCGGGCTCTCTCCTCCTGGCTCCTTGAAGTGTCGCTCTTGAGCTGCTTGTATTTCAGCCGTTTTCCGACGAGTATCTTCATGGACTGAGGGACTATCCCCGTGCGCTTCTGGCAGGTGTTCCAATCAAGTTCGGGTACCCTGTTGGTGGAGTCGGGGCAGCAGGGGCACTTCACCGTCTCTGCGGAGATGTTCTTCTTCAGCATGATGTTGGGATACAGCGAGGAGAAGTCGTACTCCGCGACGTCCTCGTAGACGCCGAGCCTCGGCTCGAACGTTAGACCTCCCCTGTCAGCGGTCAGCAGCTCGAGCCTGTCCTTGGGAATCTCCACCAGCGTCGGTTTCCAAGGAACGAGAAGGCCTTGTCTGTAGGCGTTGTAGAACTGCAGGGACGAGAGCGCTCTCCCGATCGTAGCCCTGCTCGACGTGTGGAGGGGCATCCTGCAGATGCGCGAAAGCTCGAAGAAGCCGTCCAGGCCGGACTCCGCGCACACGAACGAATTCGCGATGTCGACGTGTATCCTTCCCTTCAGCTTGACCGTCGAGGGCTTGTAGAGTATCTTCCCGTAGCTGAAGTACGAGGTGCCCGGCCTGGAAGGAAGCTCGAGATGCGCTGATTCGCGGTCGATTGAGAACCCGTCCCCCATTCCGCAAGCCAGGGCGCGCTTCGCGAGATAAGGAAGGACGAAGGAATCCCCTCCGTCGGTGAAGACCAGGTCTGGGTCGAGTCCGCGGACGGTCTCGGCGAGGGAAGCGAGCTTGCCGGCCTCATCGCCCGAGTCTAGTACGATCTGCTCGTCCTTGGCCTTGACAGTGATGGACTTGACCTGATCGTTCTCGCTAGGGAGACTTGCCGCCTTGTCCACTTCGACGGTGATTTCAATCGAGGAGAGCGGGGGCACCGCGTACTCGCAGGAGTACACGTCGTCCTTGAGGCTCCAGGCGACGTGCCCGCCGTCCTGCTCCGTCTCGCAGCACGCCAGGGGGAAGAGGTCCCTCTCGTAGAGGTAGGTCTGCGCGGGAGGCACGTCCACGTTGTAGAGCCGAAAGTGATTGAACGGCTTGGACCGCTCTATCATCGACGCCAGGAGGGGGAGCTTGGTCGCATCGCGCACCTTGAGCTCCAAGACGTCGCTCATGTACTGGTCGACGATACGTTCGTACCTCCTGACCATGCCCGGGCTCTCGACGTACGGCTCGAGCTGGTCTGCCTTCGCGAGCGACCTCAGGTCATCAGTCCGATCGCATGCGACGAAGAGGGACGGCGTCCAGCCGTCGACGAACCTGCAGGTCCTTCCGTGCTCGTCCTTTGCCCAGATGACCATCTCTCCAGGCTTGCCCGGGTATAGGTCGAGGATCCAGCCTCTCACCCCTGCCTCTGCTCCAGTGACTCGACCTTCCTAGCGAGGCGCTCAATCATCTTGTCTTGGAGGAAGACGATGCCCATGAGGAGGGCCTCGTTGGGGAAAGGTTCCGCCCGGGCCTCCATGGAGGGCAGGTACTCCAGGCAGCGTTCCATCATCCGCTCGTAGCGCTCCCTGTCTTCCGACCTGAGCACGTCGCCAAAGGCCCTCCAGCCCTCGATTTCCCTGACGATCTTGCTCCTGCCCGGCCTGTCAAGGCTCACTTGCTTCGACCTCCTCCAGCTTCTCGTCAAGTTCCTCGAGAACGCCGTAGTGGTGAAAGAGCAGTGCCATGCTCATCCCCTCGAAGCGCGAGGTCCGGACCGCAAACGAGGATGCGGAGATGTAGAGACGGGCCTTGTCCAGCATGGCGTCGAAGGCCTCGCGTTCCCGCCTCGGGAGCGCCCGCCTGAACTCTCTCCACTGAGAGACCTCGTGCATCTCCGCCAGTCGGAAGGAGGGCACGGTCCTCCCCATCAGCGAGCCACCTGCCGCAGAGCCAGACTGTCCGGTCGGAACAGGAGCTGGTTGATCGCGAAAACCGAAGAACCGGCCTTTCTTGTCGGATGCCTGAGGAGCGCAGCGTGCGTCTTGCTCCCCCGGAGGAGGGAGAGCTGGACTAGCGTGTCCGCCCAACCGCTCACCAGCTGGTCATGCTTGTTCGGCGACCCCAAGGTTACAACGACGACGAGCCTCTTCTTCAAAGCGGCCAACCCTTCGTGGATTGCGGTCAGCAGTCTGTCGATCTCGACCTGATTGATGTCCGGCTCGTTGAACATCCCAAGCAAATCCGCCAGTATGACGAGCTTGCATCCGCGTGCGCCTGCCATGTCCTCTATCCCGCCGCTCGAGAACAGGCCAGCGAGCTGGTACATGGTGAATAGCCTGCAGCTCGTGACCCTTCTCAGGGCCTTCCTTTCATCAAGGCGGTAGGGCTTTGCAAGCGAGGCTAGAAGGTAAGGGTCAGAGCAGTTGCCGCCGTCAATGAAGAAGGTTCCTGAGTCGAGCCCTCCCCGCTCGGGTGGGAGCTGCGCCCTGAAGGCCAGCAACTCTGCTATCGGAGATGCGCCCGGGCCTCTAAGCATGACGAGGTTCCTGGGCTGGAGGGGCTGCAGAAGCTTGTCGAGGGGGAAGAAATCGACGGAGAAGCGCATGTAAGACGTAGCCTGCTGGAACACGGCAGGCCGACGGTGACGTCGCTGGATAGTCGGTGGTTCCAAGACCTCCCCTCTTCCAGCCAAGTCGGTCGGCTCGGCTTCAATCGAACGGCACGACGGGCACAGTCCTTCGAACCGGTCGACGATCTCCGCTGGTCGCCTGGGTACCATGCTCATATCAACAATAACACTACAACGGGCACAGTTGTAGCCGAGCCTCTTTCCTTCTCCAGAGGCACTATCCTGCTCAAGAGAGTGTAGCGAACCCACCGAAGCTCGATATGCTACGCTGGAATCCGATATAACTGCCCATTGAAGATCCCATAGAAAATTCCGTGTAATTGGGCCCAATGATGCGAGAACCCCAATATCAATGACGGGACGTTTTCTTCAGAACGATTAAATGATATCTCAGCGACGAGCAGAGAATGTTGGTCGGACCCACACTGCCTGAAGCCGTTCCAGAGCCATTCCTGAATCTCGGCTGGGACGGCGAGCGGGTCTTCGAAGTAGACGCCAACGTGCTGGCCACGGGGAGGACCTGCGTCATCGGGTCTAGCGGGAGCGGGAAGAGCTACGCCGTGGGCGTGATCTGTGAAGAGCTCTGCAAGACCAGAGTACCATTCGCCATCATCGACACAGAAGGCGAACACTCCGGGCTGAAGGAGAAGTACGAGGTCATCTGGATTGGAGACGACCCTGCCTGCGACCTCCAATGGTCGAACCTAGACACTGAGCGGCTCGCGACACAAGCACCGGACGTCGCCCCGCTGGTACTGGACGTCTCGGAGACCGAGGAGCCCAAGAAAAAGGTCGCGAGCCTGCTCCTGGGCTTGTACAAGGAAGTGGAGAAGCGCAGGACGCCCTACCTAATCATAGTCGAGGAGGCAGACCGGTTCATCCCCCAGAGCGGAGAAAGGCTGCCGATATTCGGCGAGGTGGCCCGTCGTGGCCGCAAGCGCGGGATGGGGATGATGGTGTGCACGCAGCGCCCGTCCCTTGTCGACAAGAACGTCCTCAGCCAGTGCGGAAACCAGCTGATCGGCAAGCTCGTCATCAGGAACGACCTCCAGGCGGTCGCACAGTTCTTCTCCGGCCATGAGCTTCCAAAGCAGTTGACGACGCTGGAGGCGGGCAAGTTCTTCGCTATGGGCGGGTTATCGACTCCCCCCAAGCTGGTCTCGATAAGAAAGAAGGATACGAACTATAGGGGAGGCACTCCCAGGCTCGGGAGTCGGATGCTAAAACCCCTCGACCCTGCGACGGCGAGCCTGCTCGGGAGCAGCAAGCCCGAGGTCAAAGCCAAGCCGGGACAATTGGGCCTGAACCCTTCGTTCCAGGTCGAAGACGTCCCAACAATCGTGAAGCGCGACAAGAGTTTCGTCTTTTTCGGGAAGGAGGAGATGGTAACCCACGCACGCCTTTTCTTTCGCCCCATGGTCGAGGTTGGGGTCGCGAAACGAACCGGCGTACTAAAGAGACGGATGGAGATCAGGTACCTCGTCATGGACGGGCAGACCGGGATGTTCGTGGAACTGAAGGACGTGCCGATTTTCCAAGAAGGGCTCCGCCGGTTGATGGGGTTGAGTTCGGAGCAGATAGAGGTCCTCCGGATAATGCGGCTCGACCGGGAGATGAGTGCCCTCGAAGTGGCCAACAAGGTGGGCGTGTCCGCTCAGGTCGTCCGACGACCTCTTAGAACACTGGAAGAGAAGAGGCTGATCCGGTCCTTCAAGGTTGGCAAAGCCCTCGTGTATCGTCGCGTGTTTGACCCACCGGAATTTCCATGGCACGACGCCGAGCAGGCTTTGGAAGAAGTGGAAGCCTCAAAGGAGCACATCATCGAGGGCAAGCTGAATGAGAAGATGGTTCGCGAAGTCATAAAGGGAGTGAACCCGCATTCCGATGTCCAGAGCTACAAGCAATTCCTCTATCCGCTCTTCCGGGTCGAGCTCATCATGAGAAGAAAGAAAAGAGTCGTTTGGCTTGACGGCCAGACCGGAAAGGAGGCTCGTGTCTGACCGTTTAGGAAAGCCTGGCCAAGTTCAAGGGGCGGTCGCTGACGACGCATGATTACATTTTAATTCGAGCCGTTCTCATGGATTTTCGCCATGACAAAAGACGTGGTAAGCGCAGCCCCGAAGTCGGCAAAGGTCCTCTATGAGAACGACGCGTTTAGGGTTCTGGAGCTGAAGTTCAAGAAGGGCCAAAAGCTCGAGATGCACTCGCACCCAGCCAACTTCGTTTATGCGATTACGTCAATGAAGTACAAGTCTATCTCGCGGGACGGAAAGGCGAAAGTCGTGAGGGTGAAGAAGGGTGATTCGGCCTTCTCCAAGGGGAGCGAGCACGCCGTCGAGAATCAAAGTTCTGGAGTCCTGCTTCAGATAGAGCTGAAATAAGACCGAACCCTCAAAAAGCCAAGGCCTACCTCTGACGAAAACGCTTGCTGCGCCCAGAAGCTAGGTTGCTTTGCGAAGTCGATTTCACCCTTTTTGCGGGACGATAGCGCATCTGTATGACCCCTGAGTTATAGGACTTGGTGCTGACAAATTCTAGTCTCTCCTTACTGATGAAAAGAGGTTTGCCCTTCGCTATCGCAACTGGGTGCATCATCAGGATAAACTCGTCGATCATGTCTAACCTTGAAAAATTCTGCGCGGTGCGAACACCTCCCAGGATGCAGATGTTCCCGCCCTCGCTTTTTCTTATCTTGTTCACCGCAGAGGTCAACTCCTTGTCGTTATTTGCAACAACAAGTTCAGGCATCTTCCATTCTCAGGTTTTCATTCTTGTTTGAAATAACAAAAACATACTTGTCATGCAGTGCAGCCGCGATGTCAAGCATCCATTTCGGATCTACCTGCTTCTCTCCCACCTCCTTCCAGTAGGCCATCATTCCTGGGGCTGTAGGATAGCCCATCATCAGCGAATCCGCGCCTTCCAATATCTGCAGTATGTCATTGTTCATCTCGTCGTCCTGACCTGGCTTGAACCAGTCGAGCTCGTCGCGCAGGCCAGATAGGAATCCGTCAAAGGTCATAGTCATGTACAAGAATATTTTTCTCATGCCGTAACCATCGTTTCATCCCTGAAATAATTAACCTCTCGAGTCTCATCTAAGCGCTAGAAGAATGAAAACCTCCCTTCGACTTCGCCCCCAGAGTAGGCCCGCCAATCCGGCTGCACTTACAAGTAGGCCGCCATACAGCATTGCGCCAAATCGGCCAAAAAACGTCTCAGATTACCTGAATGAGTGCGGTCGCGGGGATTCGAACCCCGGTCTCTGGTTCCATTTCGGGAATTGCCAGCTTGGAGGGCTGATGTCCTTTTGGCACGTCAGCTAGACGTTAGACCAGACTGGACGACGACCGCGAAAGACTCGTCGATGTCGCCATGAACCGTATAAATCCTTGACGATGTAGCGAGCGAGACAAGAGAAATCCCTCCTCTCAGCTTAACAACCCTTATCAAGGACCGCCCCTCATTTCCATCTCTTGAAAATGGGATTTGCGGCTTCGTTGGCCGTCCTCTTTTTGTTCGCGGCCCTCCCAGCCGTGCAAGCCGCGAGCACGACCGCCTCCCCGTCGACCTCCCAAGGTTATGTCTTGTACGGCGTCCAAGTAACCGGGAACGGGGTCCAGCGCACCCTATCAGTGAACGAGAGCGTCACCCCTAGCTCGACCTCCGGCAAGTCGATACTCTTTCTCTCTGTCGAGGCCCAATCGAGCAATCTCACATACTCTCACGCGATTAATTCCTCGCTGACCGTCTTCCCGTACTTGCCCGCGATAACCAGTCAGAACTACTCCTATAGCAACACGAACTACAGCGTTACCGCGAAGATATCCCAGCAAGGGACCAGCCAGGTGAGCTTCCAGGGCAAGACCTACACGCTCACGAACTACGCTTTCTCCGCGAACGTCGTCTCGGCCAAAGGTACCCAGGCCGTGAGCGGTACAGTCTCTGCATTCCCTTCTGACCTTGTGTATTCGGTTGCGTCAAAGGTCAACGGCACCCAAGTAGCGGTGACTTTGCGCTCGACGTCTTTGTCTCTGACCGCCACGGCCGCGTCGCCTGTCATCCAAGCCACCTCGGCAGGCTTGGGGCTCTCGTTGGCCGGCGCGGCTATAGCGCTCTCCTTGGGCATCAGGGCCAGGCACAAGCAACGCACCTCTCAGTCCTCGAAGCCAGACCATTGGGTGGATTGACCGAGCACAGGCTTCCCTGCCCCTCATCAGAACCCCAAATCACGAGCACTAACTCCATCGGAGTAAGCGAACAAGAACCTTGGACGGGGTGATTAGCTTCGAGGGGGCCGTCAAGGACTATGGCCCCAAGACGATAGGCCCAATCACCTTCTCGGTGCAGACAGGAGAAATTGTGGGGTTCCTCGGACCTAACGGCTCAGGCAAGTCCACCACAATCCGCATGCTCCTGGGATTAATCAGGTCTAGCTCGGGAATGGTGAGGCTCATGCAAAGAGATCCCCTGCGCGACCACGTGAACGCGCTCGAGCACGTAGGTTATTCCCCTGAGCTGCCGAACCTCCAATCGTTCCTCTCGCCGAAAGAACTCCTCCTACTTACCGGGAAGGAGCTCGGGCTCGACAACAGACTCGCGAAGGACCAACTCGCTGCTTTGCTGGAGAAGGTGGGCCTCGCCCAGTACGAAGACTACAAGATAGCCAAGCTGAGCAAAGGGATGGTCCAAAGGCTTAGCGTCGCCCAGGCGATGATGGGCTCCCCCAAGGTCCTCATACTCGACGAGCCCATGATAGGAATCGACCCGGCGGGCGTCGTTCAGTTCCGTTCCATCTTCCGAGAGTTTGTGGCCGATGGCGGCACGATACTCATGTCATCTCATATCCTCTCCGAGGTCAAGTCGCTCTGCACCAGCCTCGTGGTGATCCACTCCGGAAAGATCCTGTTCCAAGGCGGGATCGAGGGGTTCATCCGCCAGAGCCTCACCTCAAGACACGTTTTGGTCGAACTCGACGAACCGGGGGCAGCCGGACCCAACGACGCCCTCGTCGGTCGCATCTCATCCGTGACAGGGGTAAAGCGCGTGACCGCGACCCACGAAGGGCTCCTGGTCGAAGTGGAAATCGGCTCCGATCCGAGGGCGGAGATCTCGAGAGCAGTGGTCGAATCGGGGGGCAGACTGGTCGGTCTGGGGTATTCCCGGAGCGAGCTCGACGACGCCTACATCCAGGCCATCAGGGGGCCAAGTACTTGAGACCGAGCAGGGTTCTCACATTCGCAGCCTACGAGGCCAAGCGGGCGGTCGCCAGGAAGAAGGTCATCGCGCTCGTGGCACTGACCGTCCTGCTCGACACGGCACCCTACTACGCTCTCTCCTCCAACGGCGCTTCGATAGTCCCTCCGCCGGTGCACCCCTACCTCTGGATCGTAGGCGTCTTTGTACCACAAGCTCTCTTCCTCCAGTTCATCGCACTCCTCATCGCCGCCGGCTCGATGTCCGAGGAATACGAACAGGGGACCGCGGAGGTGCTCCTCTCCAAGCCCGTGTCAAGGACGGAGTACTTCTTCGGGAAGTTCCTCGGCGGTTACGGGCTCCTCGTCGTCATCGTCATCCTCAACGCCGCCCTTAGCGTCACCTCGGCCACCTTTGTGTTCGGGAGCCAGGAAGAACTCCAGATACTGCCCCTGACCCTCGCCGCGCAGTCGTTCTCTGCCTTGGTCTTCTACTCTTTCGCGTTCATGGTCGGTGAGCTGATGCGGAGGTCGTCGCTCTCCTACATACTCTCCTCGGCGGTCTTCTTCACCAGCCAGATCCTCGGGGTCTACCTAAACCTGATCTACAGCCTGACTGGGAGCGCCACCTACAAAGTAGTCAACCTGTACCTCCCGACGTCTCCGGTGGACTCCTTCCCATTGCTCCTGTCGCAGCCGAGCTTCCCGAGCACAGTCCAGGCGCTCTTCAGGTTCGGCATATCGAACCCCGTGGAGACTTCCCTCCCGTTCTCTGCGGCTCTGATCATAGTCTACGCCGTCTCCGCCGTGCTGGTCGCGCTACTCTACTTTAGCCGGATGGACATAGCCAAGCGTGTGACCTAGAGAAGCAGTCAAAAAATTCCAAGGGATCTACCGTGATCGAGATCTCGACAAGCACTTCTCCACCTCGTAAACCGCCCGCGCCGCGACGACATGCGCATCGAGGGGCCGGTCATCGATGCGAACCAACTTGTCGAAAGCTTTGATGTCTCGCGGCATGAAATGCCCTTTTGGAAACCCCCCGATCACGGCTGCTGACCTTTTCTCCTTGACCAGCTCGCCCGCAACTTCTTCGAACGTCAAAGGTTGTCCTTCGACGGAGAATCCAATCGCGAGCTGGGTTCCGGTCATCTTGACCAGCCTAGGCAGACTCGACTCCCTGAACGTTATCACCCCCTCCGCAGGTCTCTCAGCCAGAACCTTTTCCATAAGGTTCCTGAACCTGTCGTAGCTCTTGGGTGGCCGAGCTTCGGGCGCGAATTCCAGGACCTTGTCGTCGAGCGTATGGATGTAGACCCGTAGTTTCCCCTCTTGGTTCAGGGGGGTGCTCGTCAAGCTGAGAAGGGTGAGGTACACCAGGTCGGGCCTCCCTCTCCTGTACCCGTCGTCCATCTTCAGCATCGCCCCATGGTGGATGCTCCTGTCGAGCAGGATAGACCCTGGTTCGACCCCTCTTCGCCGCGCCTCGGCGACTGAGGAAGGATGCCGGCAGAACTCCTCTGGCACGAGCTCCAGCGCCGACTCGGCGATAACGACGCTGAGTTCCAACATGGAAGACTTTTCATGTCGAGATAATTAGTTTGCCTGAAGATGAAGAGGAAGGACGCGAAGAAACAAGCCGCGCTAATGGCCAGGAAGGCGTTGGAGCTCTCGGTCGAGACCGCAGGGCACGACCTTCCCCTTGCGAAGGAGCAGGCGTCCCTTGCCCGCAGGCTCATGCTGAAGTACAACGTCAGGTTCGACTGGCCCTTGAACCGTTTCTTCTGCAGCGGGTGCAAGCAGCTGATTGTCCCGGGCGCTAATGCCAGAGTCAGAGTCTCGAGGGGCAGTGTCTTGATGACCTGCTCCTCTTGCGGCCAGGTGAACCGAAAGGTCCTCGACAAGGGGGCCGCCGGCGTCTCAAAAACGTGCCTGAAACTTACATCCAACTGGCGCCGAAATCGGGCAGGCTTAAATATCGAGGACTGAGGCCGGAGAATCCGCTCCGTGGAACAACTTGGTCAAGGTTAACGACGTCCCCGCAGAGAAGCTTATCGAGGCCCTAGCGGAGCACCTCAAGCGGGTCCCGGAGATAGACCCCCCGGCTTGGGCACCATTCGTGAAGACAGGCTCGCATGCCGACAGGCCCCCACAGAGGCAAGACTGGTGGTACGTGAGAGCGGCCTCGCTGATGAGGAAGGTCTACCTCCACGGCCCGGTGGGCACCGAGAAGCTCGAATCGGCGTACGGTGGGAGCAAGGCGCTCGGGTATGCCCTCAAGCACCACAGGGACGCCGGAAGCTCCGCGATCAGGAACCTCCTGAAGGGGTTGGAGCGCGCAGAGCTCGTCTCCAAGCAAGGAAACAAGGGGAGGGTCCTGACTCCCAAAGGGGTGGCGCTCTTGGATAGACTCAGCAAAGATATCTTTAAGGAACTCGTCAAGAAGAATCCGGCGTTAGAAAGGTACAGTTGATTCACAATGTCTGAGCAGAAAGACACGCCAGCGAAGGGAGCATCCCAAGAAGAGGCCTCAAGGAAGGCGATGAAGGACAATATCATGCGCGTAGCCCTGACCTCAGAGGCCCGCCAAAGGCTCACCAACGTCCGGATGGTCAAGCCAGACATCGCCCGCGCGATCGAGGAATACATCATCCAGATGGTCTCCTCGGGCAAGCTGAAGAGGGTGATAGACGACGACCAGCTCAAGGAGATGCTCACTACGATACAGGGGCCCGCGAAGCGGGAATTCAAGATCAGGAGGATATAGACTTGGGAGGACGCAAAGACGCATCTAAGAAGAACCGCCTGATAAAGGCCAGAAAGCGGAACTCATCCGTCCCGACCTGGGTAATAGCCCGCACGAACAGGAAGGTCCGTTCGAGCGTGAAGCACAGGGCCTGGAGAAGGCAGAAGCTCAGGCTAAAGTGACCATAGCATGTCAAAGAACGTAGAGCCGCTGACCAGGGTGCACATGGTGCCCCTCAGGAGAGCCTTCGAGGCCCCGAAGTACCGGAGGACCAAGGTCGCGGTTAGACTCATCCGCGAGTTCACGACTCGCCACATGAAGGCCAAGGAGATCAAGATCGAGAAGGACGTGAACCTCGCACTCTGGTCACGTGGAATTGGGAACCCGCCGAGGCGCATAAAGCTAGAGATGGAGAGAGACGACGAGGGCCTAGTCTCGGTCCGTCTCGCACCCGAAGAGTCATCCTAATGGGTCTGCACCTGGTCGAATTATACAGAAGCCCCAACATAGGCATCTTCCTGAAGGCGAACGACAGCTTCATCCTCGTGCCCAAGGGGGTCGCCGCGAGCAAGGTCGAGAAGCTCGCAACCAGCTTGCAGGTCTCCCCTTGCTACGTCTCCGTGGGGGGCACGCGGCTCCTCGGCCCCCTCATAGCCATGAACAACAAGGGAATCCTGGCATCAAGGATGGTCGAGGATTATGAGATGAAGGAGATCTCCTCGAAGACCGGGCTGGCCGTCGAACGACTCGAGTCGAAGTTCACGGCGGTCGGGAACCTGGTAGTGGCCAACGACCACGGGGCGATAGTCTCCCCCCTCCTGGAGCAAGCCGCAGTCAGGCAAGTCGAACAATCTCTCGGAACCACGGTTCACAGGATGACGATAGACAAACATCACCAGGTCGGGGCGATGGCCGTTGCCACCAACCATGGGGCGGCCCTCTGCCCCAAGCTCACCGAGCACGAGACCGCGGAGATTGGCAGGATATTCAACGTCGAAGCTGAGCTGTCCTCGGTGAACGGAGGGATACCATATGTAGCCTCAGGGCTCGTAGCAAACTCGAAGAACGCAATTGCCGGCTACCTCACCACAGGGCCGGAACTCATGTTCCTCACGAGGGCGCTCAAGGTCTAGTCCGCGCGGTCTAGTTTTCGGTCGGCAAGGACAGATCGCCCCTAATCTTAAAAAGAGCAAACGGAGGTCTCGCTCCAGCTTGAGCTCCGACGAAGAAAGGATGAATGAACTCATCATGGAGTCGAGGCTCCTCGAGAGCACTTACAACGAGCTGGCGTCAAGGCAGAACATGCTCGAACGGCTGCTCATCGAGAGCAGGGGCTCCCTCGAGACGATCAAGGAGATGAGTTCAGCCAAGACAGGCGAGGTCCTCGTCCCCGTCGGCGCCGGCATACTTCTGCGGGCTTCCCCTCCGAAGGTCGACAAGGTGCTCGCGGGGATCGGCGCCAACATCGTCCTTGAGAAGAGAAGAGAAGACGCGGAGAAGATGCTAGAAGGAAGGGCAAAGGAGATCGAGGAGAGCCTGGTAACGATTCTTTCTCAGAAGAACCAGATTGCCCAGAGGCTCGAGGTTGACAGAAGGGCCCTTCAGGCGTTGGTCGACAGGTCGCAAGGACAGCAGCAGTAATTGTTCGACAAGCTCAGAGAAGCGTTCTCCTCCCTCACCAAGGTCGTCTCCGAGAAGAAGCTCTCAGAGAAGGACCTCGAGGAATCCATGTTCTCTTTCGAGGTGGCGCTCCTGGAGAGCGACGTCGCCCAGAGCGTCGTGGACTCGATGACCAAGGACATCAAGAAGCAGCTGCTCGGCCTTTCGGTCGACCGGTCAAAGGACACTGCGGAGGTCGTGAGGGCGAAGCTCCGAGGAGACGTCTTATCCATCTTCGAGGGCGTGGGGTCGATCTCAATCACGGATAAAATCAAAGACAAGAGGAAGAGCGGCGAGCCCTTCGTGGTATTGTTCCTGGGGATAAACGGGACAGGGAAGACGACGACCGTCGCCAAGTTCGCAAACTATCTCAAGAAGAACAGCTTCTCAGTCGTCATCGCAGCCGGGGACACCCATCGCGCAGGAGCGATCGAGCAGGTCTCCGAGCACGCGAACCGGATCTCGGCAAAGGTCGTGGCCCAGAGGTACGGCGCCGACCCCGCGGCCGTCGCCAGGGACGGCGTGCTCTACGCGAAGACACATCACCTCGACGTCGTCCTGATCGACTCCGCGGGGAGAATGCAGACGAACCAGAACCTGATGGAGGAGATGTCGAAGATAGTCCGAGTCGTGAACCCCGACCTCAAGATATTCATCGGCGACTCGCTCGCGGGGAACGACGCCGTCTCGCAGGCGGAGCTCTTCAGCAAGTACACGGGGTTCGACGGCGCTATACTCACTAAGGTCGACGCCGACACCAAGGGAGGGGCGGCCCTCTCGATCGCCTTCGCAACGAAGAAGCCGATACTCTTCCTCGGGGTGGGGCAGGGGTACGACGACTTCAAGCCGTTCGACGCAAAGGCGTTCGCGGACTCCCTGCTCAACTAAGGCAGTCAATCATCAAAAATCCGCGAAGAGGAACCGGCTCAGGTCGATCCTTCCAGAGTCGACAAGGACCCCTTCCTCCTTGAGCAGCCTGACCTTCTTCGCGACTCCTCGTCGCCCCGAGTACCCTCCAATATCACCATCCGACATGACGACGCGATGGCACGGGACGACGTCTGGAGCATGGGGGTTAGCCTTCAGCGCCTGCCCCACGGCATGCGAGGCCCTTGGTTTCCCGATGGCCCTGGCAATCGCCCCGTACGTAGTCACTTTGCCCGTCGGAACTTTCGAAGTCACTTTGTACACAGACTCGCTGAACTCGGTCACATCCTGACGACCTCCAGCCCAAACTGCTTGGCCAGCGAGACTATCCGGTCTCTGTGCTCCCCCATCCCTTTCCAGTCGGTCAACACGTATTTGGGGAATTTAACCGTCTTCTGAATCAGCTGCCCGAACATCGCTGCATCAATCCATTCGAGCGAATGCTTCGCGACTACCGCGGAGAGAGCGAAGTCGCCCTCGAGGAGGACTTTGTTGAACTTCTCCGAATAATGGGTGCCCCCGAACGCCATTGCCACCTTCTCCCACTTCTTCCCGATGGAGAGCGATTCCATCAGCGACTCCGCAATCACTTGGGCAGCATGTTTGTCGGACCAGTTCTTCTGGCTTGACCCAAGCTCGACGAAGAGCACCGGCCTCCGGAGGGAGGTCGGCCCGTGATGGGTGGCCTCTATCGTAAGCTCGTACCCCTCTATCGACGCCTTCCTGCTGTTGAGGGCTACGAAATAGTTCTTCTGCAGGTCCGGGTCGATCATGCCGACCTCCCTGGGCCTCCCGCCAAGGCTCTCCTTGTCGGTGAAATTTCCCGTGGTGTGGACGGTTAGAGAGGGGATACCAGATTCAGCCCTGTGCGTCGAGAGGAAGATGTACGCCTGGGGCCTGAAGAAGGCGTCGAGGTCTGGCGGGAAGATGATCTCGGTGTCGATGGTCGCGAGGATGACCGAATCCCTCTGGTAAAGAGAGCGCCCCATGAACTCGATCTTCGTCGACTCGAACCCCTCATCATGGATGAGGGCGGAAGCCATGTTCATCGAAGCGGGATTCTCTGACGACGCGACAAGGACGTATGTGGGGCTGCCCTGCGGCGTCATCGAAGAACTCAAGCGTCCGGGTCAGCATACCGGCGAGAAAAAGCCTTGGCCAGGTCGGGCTCGACCGGGACGAGCCGATAGCGCTCTCTTCTCGTAGGACGCTCTCCAACAGCTTCCAATCAAAGTGTCAGACTGCCTCTCAGCCAATTCATAACATAAATTTAGCAAGTCGCACAAACGGTCGGATAAGGGAATCCGCAGTCTCGACCGCGCAAGAACGCCCGCCGGAGAGAATCGAAAGAAGAACTCTCTCGCATGGGACAACCTACTGCATGTCTACATCTGCGTGTCGCCTCTTGAGCGATTCTTTCCATCAGAACCTACAGATCATCATGTGGAGGTGGACCACCATCACGGTTCAGACCCAGCCGAGCCCACGCTTGGACAGGTTCTTAGAGTGTAATAATTAGGTGTAAATAGTGCTAAAGTCTTGTGATTCTGCTAATGGTAGGTCATGAGAAGGAGGGAGAGCGCGAAGGAAGGCGAAATCGGCTAGATATTTGGGCGTCGATTCTTGATTTGTTGACTACCAGAGAGGCGACCCTCACGAGAATTGCAATCGCATCGAACTTGAATTTCGACAGGGCAAAGCGCGAATTATATGAAATGGAATCAGAAGGGCTAATACATGCGAAGTCCGAGCCACGCAAAGAATATCAAATTACTAGCGACGGCGTCGCTTGGCTCAAGAGATATCATGGGCTTGCTGGATCCAGAGCCAAGAAGACTCGCACTGGATCTCCCTTCGAATAGTTACAGTTGGCAAAAGCGATTTTCCTAAGCGACAGAAAGGTTTCAACAGGATGAGTTTCCACTAACATTTCTCAATGACCGCAGGTTAGTGACCTAAGATTCTACATAGATTATATGAGACCTTGTTGTGAATCCTGCCATGCCGAGAAAGGACGTTTTCGACTCTGGAAGATTCATGTTCGGCTCTCTCATCATAGGCCTACTGCTTTTCTCGACAGTTACCATTCTGTCGGCCAATGCCGCAGGAGCCTCGTCCCAAAATTGTACGAGCAATCTCATCGGAAAGAAAATACTTGACGCAGGCTCAAAAGTCAGCGAGCAGGCAGCGAGGACTTTTGCCGAATCTTCGAGCCAATATCAGCTTTCCACTGCCGGCTTCGCCTCAACATTCTCTGGCATTGCAAATGACTGGGAAATAGATTCACGGAATTGCGTAGTCTCTTGGCACGACGTGAGCGTCAATTACTTGCTGAGCGGAAAGGATTCCACAACCGTTTTAACGATCGACGAAAATCCGACGCTGGGAGTCATATACAACGTTTCAGTCAGACCAGAAATTTATCCACAAATTTCTACACAAAGCTCTGAGACGTACTCTGGGTATGGAATCGCAGCAAATTCGGATCATAGCACAGAAGTAAATTACTCGACTGCGTATTGGTATGTTCCGACGGTATCTACCACATCAAGTCCAGGGTGTGGTTCGACGCCGCCGTCCTCTTGCGAGTTTGTCGCTTGGGTCGGCCTGCAAAACAGTACTTATGATGGCCCGGACCACACCGTATCAAAAGGTGAAGTAATTCAGACTGGAACACAAGGCCAAGTCGGATGTAATCCTTCGTGCACCTCAGCGTACTGGGGGTGGAGTGATTATCTTAGCGCCAATTCGAACGGTATCAAATACAACAACTACAGCTATTGCGCATCAAGTTTCATACCGCAGCCGGGAGACGAAATGACAGGTCAGGTAGGGAGTCAGGAAATAATCAATGGTACCTCAGGCAATACGTACTACACGATTCTCACCGATTGGAACGTAGGCTATTCCTGTGAACGCGCATACACTTTTAGCAACCATCATGGAACATACGGGAAGGAGTATTTTGCTGATTTCTTTGCGGAAAGACCTCAATGTGGGTCAACTTGCTACTTCGCTCTGCCTCAGTTTTCCAACTTTGAGTTCTTTGACGTTGGGATGGTAAATGAGGCGACAGGCGCGTATACCTACTATAACTTTGGATACGGTTTCGGGTCATACATGTTTAATAGCCAAACCCAAGATACTACGACGAAACCAATGATCGAAAATAGCGGAGGGAGCACATATGGCTACTTTTACGAGGATTGGAATAGTAGCGCAGGCACGTGAGTCTCACAAGAAACCGAGTCCTGCGTCGTCACGTTTAGGGACCAGAGCTCTTCTGGCCATCCTGCTCCTTGCCCTCCTCATCGTCTCGTCAGCGCTCGTTTATTTTCAAACTGGTATGGGAGTCAAGCGTGAAATAATCTCTGACTCGACGCACTCGTTTTCAGGGGATTCCCAGGTTGTACGCGTCTTGATTGGTCGGTTTGATGACAATCTCGGCAATCGGAACATCGGCGGAGTTTTGGCTTTCTACTCGCCCGATTCGACCATCATCTGGACGGGAACGACCGAAGGTCTTGGGGGAAATTACAGAGGGCAAGAAAAAATTGGAAACTTATTCAATACCTTCATCTCTCTTGCCGATTCATTGAACGCGTCGGTATCAAACTTCACTACCACGGTGGTTTCTCCCAGCACGGTCAATGCAACATACGTTCTCACTATCACAGGTGTAGGCACGAGCGCCGGAAACTTTGGTGCCACTGTGGTTGTGAAGCAGCAATGGGTTCAGGGGAGTCAAGCCTGGGTCATACAGAAAGACACGTGGAATTTTACAGATTTTTCGACTCAGTATTTGCATTATTAGACATCGGGATATTGGTTCGGCGACACAAAACACGATCACCCGACGGGATAGAAACGTACTAAGGTCAACAAATAGCCATATAAACTGGCCGCCGCGTGAGGACCGACGAAGTTTACTTTGGGCGCTCGCGACATGCTTAGGGGTATGGGCTCGGTGATAAGGCTCTCGAGGAAGAGCGACAGGGATGAGTTCTTCCTCTACCTTAAACTCGTCCTGCTCGGGCTCGGGGTGGTAGGCATCATCGGCTTCCTTGTGAAGCTGGTCTCCACGGCGCTTCCGGCCATATTCGGCTGATGGTGACTAGGAAATGTCGGAACAGAAGCAGAGCTCAATCTATCCCGTGAAGACCACGGGAGGGCAAGAGAAGACGGTCGCGACTTTCGTCGCCGAGCGCGCCAAGCAGAAGGGCAAGCCAATATTCTCCATACTCGCCCTCGACACATGGAAAGGCTACGTCCTCTTCGAGGCACCGAACTCGCAGGTCGTCGACGAGAGCATCCAGGGTTTCAAGCACATCCGCAGCAAGATCCCTGGGATGATGCAGTTCTCGGACATCGAGAAGTTCCTCGTGACAAAGTCGATGGTCGCCGAGCTCGGCGAGAACGACACGGTCGAAATCGTCGCGGGGCCTTTCAAGGGGATGAGGGCGAAGATCTCGCGGGTCGAACAGGCGAAGCAAGAGGTCACGGTGGTCCTCCTGGACACCCCGTACCAGCTACCTGTCGGTCTGGACGCGGGGTACATTAAGGTCGTAGAGAAGGCCAAGACAGAAACCGCAAAGACATAAGCGGTGGCTCAAAGGCCGAGAGTCTTCTCGCTTCCCTTACCCCACGATGCAGCGTCTTTCTTGGCGCGCTCATTCTGTCCTTGAATTGTTGAATCTGCTCTTTCTTGTTCTCCGTTCTTATGTATTTGCCACAGAGCCAGACCCAATCGCCCTTGCAATGCTGGAGGCGAACCTCAAAATGAACAGATTGACGAACACGGTCCTCATCAAAGACGCGCTGGGAGCCTCGAGAGCAGGAGGTGGGATTCAGTGGTGAATAAATACGCTCCCCACATATATACATGTGAAACTCCCAAACAGATGGAAAGCAGCCACTCTTGCGTTGATACCGCTTTTGGTGATTTCGGCGTCAATACAGATTATTTCGTCATCTCACAACCGACAAACACCGGCAAGTCTTGGAGATCCCAGCATACCCGGTTCATGCTCCTCGGGCGCCTTCGCCAATACAATCTCGACTACATCCTTCCAATGTGCTTTCCCCGAAACCATAGACAATGCGACTAATCGTGTGTTCTATACGCCAATGGACGAGTGCACAGGCAATCTTATCATGGACACTTCAGGCTTCTTCAGGAATGGCATAGCGCACGGGAGTCCGACCTGGAACATACTGGCAAACGGTCCTCTCACGAGCAATCAGAACGGATACGCCGTCTTTGGCTGTGGTCTCTCCTTCTCATCGGGTAGTTCTCAATATCTGAATTTCAGCAGCTCCAAGATTCTGCCGATTGCTGCTGACGGCTGGAGTTGGGGAGCTTGGATTAGGACATCAACCACGTCGACAGCCGCGATGATAGCCGAAGGCTATCAGAACTCTGAAGACGGATTCGAACTGTACATGACCTCAGGCGACTACAATTGCGCAGTAAGGGATTCCACTCATGGCTCGAAAGTAGTGACAAGCAGTTCAACCTACAACGATGGCGACTACCACCATGTCTATTGCGCGTTCTCCTCTGGTTCATCATTGACTCTCTGGGTAGACGGGACGAACGTCGCCAGCTCGTCGACCACGGTCGTTACTACCAGCGCAGACAAGAATAGCAACTTGTACATTTGTCATGACGACGCAGGCAACTACTGCACGGCAAACGTCGATGAGGCCAGGATGTACCTTGAGAATCTGCAACAGGACAAGATCACCCAACTATACGACACTTATCCCTATCAATCTGAGGTAGCTGCCACCTTCTTGCAACCTCAGGAAATCGGGGTGGCGATGTCGGCAGTCGGGAGCACATACCCGCTCTACTATACTTTCCTCGGAACCTCCTTCAATCAGCAAGGCACAGAGGCCTCGGCGCAGATGTATGCGCCCAGACCAGCGGAAATCTACGGTCTACACGTCAGGCAAACCTCGGGCACATGCACGACGCTGGCGATAACACTTAGGTCTGGCGGCGCCGACACAGCCCTAAAGGTAAATTCCGCCGGGAACACGAACACCGTTTCTGACACCACTGATGTGGTGACGGTCAGCGCAGGCTCGCTAATCGATTGGAAGATTTCAGGAACATGCTCAGCGACACAAACATTCCTCCTCACAGCTGACGTAGTGTGGGGTAGCTACACGGTCTAGCACCACCTGTGCTGAAAAGGCGTCAGGACCTTCCAAGTCGTCCAAGATCCGCAGGCCAAGAAGACGTGTCCTTGCTAGTTCGGGTCAGTTAGGCGCGATGGCCTTTGCCGTCGCGGCTTGTGCGCCTCGTGGAGGAAGCCAGGGGATTCGACTAGATAGTCAAGCGCATGCCTTCCTGCCGCGGTTCTTTCGACAGGAACGACAAATCTGGATTTCAACGTCACCTCTCCTGGAGGCTCTTACCGCTGATTGTCTTTTCATCTACCTTCACTTAAGTCGGCGCCTACCGACCTTGGTGACGCGGGACTCTGTTGCGTCGGCGGTCACGCGAACCCGCACTAGCATTTGGGCGGCCCCTCTAGAAAGATTGGTGCAGTATTGAGCGAGCAAGGGTCAGGGGCTGAAGCAAGAATAGATGAGAGCTCTGCCGATGTAAGGGTCCGGGTAGTTCAACACGTGCTCAATTGCGAAGTGGTTCTGCCTCAGAATTTCTGCGGTTTCCTCTTTTGGGCTAACATCTTCGTGCACTTCGACCACCACCCTTCTGATGATGCCGTTGCTGAGGGAAGCAGTGGCCCCCTTGAGTATCGCAGTCTCAGCACCCTCAGCGTCTATTTTGACCAGGTCCACTCGATTCAGATTCCTGTCGCGGAGAAGGTTGTCGACGGTCGTCATGTTCGCGCTCAGGCGCAGTATTTCCCCATGATGAATATTTAGAGTCTCGACATGATTGTAAAATAGGCTTGAAGCGGAAGTCCCGCTCTTGTCGGTGAAGATATCGACTTCACCCTGTTGGGCGCCCAACGCCTTCTCCACCAATTTGACATTTGCCAACCTATTCAGGTGCACGTTGCTGTCAAGCGACCTAAACGCCAAGGGGTTAGGCTCGACAGCTACCACCAGTCCTGATGGACCCACCTTCCGGGCGGCGTGGATTGCATACATCCCGATGTGCGCGCCTACGTCCAACACCACGTCTCCCTTCTGAGGTACGTAATCCGCATACCTACTGTAGTCCCTTTCGACGAACATTTGGTAAACGCTTATCATTAGTCCAGCAAGGTCATCATTCGGGACGCGAATTCTTCCGCCTGGAATAGGAAGAGTCCGCACCCTGTCGCCGAATGTCAGAACCCTTCGGATGAAGTTCAATGCAGGACCGTTCTGCCGATTGGCTATCTCTCTTTGGAACGATAGAAATCCTCCGTACAGAGATGTATATACTGGCAAGCCACGAAGTATTGAGTAAGAAGAAAGAGCGATGCTAGAGACTCCCTTGGCCGCAATTCGTAAGGTCTTGTTCATAGCGGCTATGAGTCACCTGCTCCAGTTCGCGGTTACATAAGCAGGGCGCCGCGAATGGTGGCCTAATCACGCGGCTCGTTTCTTGATAAGCCATCCTTGTAGGTACATCGCGTCGAATCCGCCCAGAGCGAAACTCCTCAGCGCGTCCCTCGGGGTTTCCACTAGTGGTTCGCCAGCCAGGTTGAAGCTGGTGTTAACGACGATTCCTTCTCCTGTTCTTTCTTTGAACGAGCTGATCATGCGAAACCACAATGCATTATCACTCTCTGAAACCGTCTGGGGCCTCGCAGTGCCATCGACGTGACAGACCGCAGGAGCCCTCCTCTTTCCCTCCTCTGTCATCATTAACATGAGTATCATGAACTTGTGCACGACGCCGTCCTGGAAGTAGACGGGCAAGTCTGACGCAATTAGTGAGGGGGCAAGCGGCCTCCAAAACTCCCTCCCCTTGATGTCATTGACGGCCTTCCAGGTTTCCTGTTTGACGGGGCTGGCTACTATGCTTCTGTCACCCAGCGCCCTTGGCCCTATCTCAGACCTGTTCTCGTACCACGCGACAACAGCGCCGTTCGCGACGAGATCGGAAACTGAACCCACGTCATCGCCTATCCGCTCTGCCGTCCACTTTCCATTTTTCACCAACTCGTCGATGACGTCCTGATCGTAGCCAGGGCCAAGGTATGCGTCCTCCAACTTACCATGCCGCATCTTCTGCCCAAGCACATGCTCGTATACGTAGGCAGCCGCGCCGACCGGGGTCCCCGCGTCGTTGGCATTAGGGAAGATGAAGATTTCGTTGAACATACGCGAGTAGTGCAACCTCATGTTCGCCTTCGCATTCAGGGCCACGCCCCCGGCAAGCCCTAGGTTGCTCTCTCCCGTCTCTTCCTTCGCCCATCGTGCTATTGATTCAACCATCCTTTCCGTGACGTTCTGAAGGGCCCACGCGAAGTCAGCGACGGGTTTGGTGACCTGAGACCTCGGCTTCCAATTGAGGTCCAGACCAGCCGCCAGGTAGTTGGCGATGGCGCGGTATACGACCCTCGGGTTGCGTGTACCTCCGACGGCCCTGAGGTCGAAGCTGTACGGGAGCTCCTTGCCCGGCAGCTTCACAATACTCTTGAACCTAGAGTCTATCTCTTGATCGAAACCACCGTAGGGGGCCAACCCCATGACCTTGCCGGGGCCTTCGAGGTCTCCGAATCCAAGCATCGTAGACGCCGTTTCGTAGACGAAACCCATCGATTGCCCTTGGTTGCCCGAAAGTGTCAGTACTCTCTCGAACTCTCCGTTCTTCACCCGCCAAACAACGGTGGCGTCGGTTTCGCCTATCCCGTCCACGGTCAACACCGCGGCGGATTGGAATCCAGAAAAATAGTACGCTGACGCAGCATGAGCAAGATGGTGCGCGACAGGGATGATTCTTGCATTTGACAGCGAATGACCTGCCTTAGCGTACGCATGCCTGATTATGTCGCGCACTAGACGGGGAAAGTCGAATCCGTGGATCGCCCCGCCGGCCAGGCTTCGCAGTAGCGAACCGTAGTCATAGTCCATCGGGCCGAGCATCTTGCTCAAGGAGAAGATGTAGTAGTCCCGTCGCATGCCGCCCGACAATAGTCTCGGGTCGTAGTTTATTGCGAAGGCGTCTACATCACCGCCCTTTATCCGAAGGCTTTCGAGATGCTTCAGAGTAGCTACGAGCGCGTTGATGGGCGCTTCGTTGGGGGCGTGCTTATGCCGGGTGAACCTTTCCTCTTCGGCTGAAAAGACAAGTCTTCCGTCCACGATGGCGCACGCGGCGCTGTCGTGAACGAAGGGGAAGGTGAGGCCAATGACAGTTGTCATGGAGTTCGCCCTTTCAAGATGGGAGAAGACCTTCATCAGGGAATCCAATGCACCGAATCTCGTCCCCTCGTAGGTTCTTGCTGAAATTCAAGCCTCAAGGACCCCGTCGTAGAAAAGAACGGTGCACGACGGCCCTACCAAACGATTCCCGACACCGGAACACGCTCGGTCGCGAAAGTCCTTTTATGCATTTCAATTGGAATTTCGGTCTCGCCCCATATCGGGTGATGCTCGCCTCACGAAATGAGAGCATCAACATTAGAGGCCTCGGCCTCCCCCATACTACTCTGTCTTAGTCTGCTCTCGGGGCGTTCTAAGGCTCAGGACGGCGGGCATGCCTGATGCTTTCGAAGTCCTCCGACCTAGTATCCTCCTCGTGCCCCTTGTCTTTTCAAGTCCTTGACCCCCCAATCGAATCTTATGCGGGGGACGTCGCCGTTCTTTGTCATGGGCCGATTTGAACACCAAAGTGGTCGAATCCCTTCCGACCCAAACCCAGAACGCTGGAGAACCCTGACAATGGTAGTCGTCGGAGGCTAGCCGTTCGCTCGGCAATGTCGTCGAAGAGCGCCTAGGTACAAAGCTTGATACGGGACGAGCCTCCCTCGACGCTCGAGGCCGAAGAAATAACGCTTAGATACCCTCTCTCAGGGTCGACATGGAAGTAATCGAACTTGGGCGAGGCGAAGGTCATCTCGGTACTGGTAGTCGGGGGCGAGGCGAGCGCGGGAGCACCCCTAGGGCCTGCCCTGGGGCCGTTGGGCGTGAACGTCCTCGGCGTGGTCAACGAAATCAACAAGGTGACCAGCGATTTCAAAGGGATGCGCGTCCCCGTGAAGATAGAGGTAGACCAAGAGACAAAGAAATTCTCCGTCACCGTGGGAACGCCGACGGCGTCGGCTCTCTTGGTGAAGGAAGCCGGCGTCCCGAAGGGCTCCGGAAAGCCGAACACCGACCTTGTGGGGAACGTGACCTTCGACAAGGTCCTCAACATAGCCAAGATCAAGCAGGGCGACTCGTACGCCAAGTCGATAAAGTCCGCCGTGAAGGAAGTCGTGGGGAGCTGCGTCAGCATGGGGATCAAGGTCGAGAACACCGACCCGCGCCAGTTCATGGGGCAGATCGAAGAAGGCAAGTGGGACAAGCCCATCAAGGCCTTCGAAGCCAAGACTTAGATACAAAACTCTTTTAAGAAGAATCTGGCGGCTCGGGTCGGTTTCTGGGAAAGCCATTGCTGTCAAATGCCCAAATCGTAGAATTGGTCAAGAAGGGGAAGGAGTCGAAGGAGAGAAAGTTCCCCGAGGCAGTGGAGGCCATCATCAGCTTCAAGGATGTGGACCCCAAGAAGACCGACTTGAACATTAACGAGACCCTGTACCTTCCCCATCCCGGCGCCCACAAGGCCAAGGTCTGCTTCGTCGGGTCAGGGGACCTTTTGCTCAGGGCGAAGAACGCGGGTGCCGACGGCACGGTCGAACCTGCGAGGCTCGAGAGCTACGCGGGGAACAAGAAGGACGCCAAGACTCTGGCAAAGCAATACGATTTTTTCCTGGCAGACACCGCGCTCATGCCGAGGATAGGCAAGATACTCGGGCAGTACATGGGCCCTAGGGGAAAGATCCCGACCCCGGTGCCGCCGAACGCCCCGATAGAGGGGATGATTAACAGGATGAGGACCGCCGTCCGGGTCAGGAGCAGGGGCTCCCTCGGAGTTGGGGCGAGGGTCGGCGACAGGAAGCTGTCGGACAGCGACATCGCCGAGAACATCCTCGCGATGGTCCAGGCCGTGGAGAAGAAGCTGCCGAACGGCGACAGGAACATCAAGGCAATCTCCGTCAAGACCAGCATGGGCAAGCCTGCCAAGAGCAAGGTGGACTAGTTGAGCAAACAAGTCCAGGTCCACCGCGAACCCAGGCCGGAGAAGGTCGCGATAGTCGAGCGGGTCGCCCAACTAGCCAAGCAGTATCCAGTGCTTTCGGTCACCAAGCTCTCGAAGGTCAGGTCCGCCCAGCTAATGGCGGTCAGGAAGGTCCTGCGGGGCGAAGCCGAGGTCCTGGTCGTCAAGAACAAGCTCGCCATCCTTGGATTGAAGAGCGCGGGGATAAAGAATGCCCAGGAGCTCATCGGGCACCTCGAGGGCCAGAACGCCATCATCTTCTCGAAGCTGGACCCCTTCAAACTCTTCCTGCTCCTCGAGAAGAACAAGGTCAACCTTGCGGCTCGAGCCGGCGACATCGCCCCGAGCGACATCGTTGTCCCCGCGGGGAACACCGGCCAGCAGGCGGGCCCTGTCCTGAGCGAATTCAGAGAAGCCGGCATACAGACCAAGATAGAAGCCGGGAGCATCCAGGTCGTCAAAGACTCCGTGGTGGCGAAGACGGGCGCGCAGATCTCGCCCAAGCTCGCTAGCCTCCTTTCGAGGCTCGGGATCAAGCCAATTCGCGCAGGACTTAGCATCGCCCTCGCCTACGAGAACGGACTGATCTACGGTGCGGAGGCCGTCGCCATCGACCTCGACAAGTACCGCGCCAACCTCCTCCAGGGGTTCGCAGAGTCCAAAGCGCTGTCAGTGCTCATAGGGTACGTGACTAAGGAGACCGCACCCGAGATAATAACAAAGGCCTACAGGGAGGCGCTTGCACTCGCGGTGGACTCGGGCATAGTTACCGCCGATAGCGCCCCGCTCATTCTAGCAAAGGCCGAGAGGGAGGCCAACGCTGTGCTAGCCAAGGCCAAAGAGAAAGGCTACGGCGCCGAAAAGCCCTCCTAGATTTATCAGTTCGCTGACGAAAACTACGCCCTGACAGCCTCCGCTTTACGAATGAATCTTGCTTCCGGGAGCCGCCAAAAGGGCTTCTAATGACGTCTAGCCGAAGAGCGAAGCCAGCCCTGCGAGGGCCTCTTCCTCCTTCTTCTCCTCTACCTTCGGCTTCTCCTCCGACTTTGCTGCGGGCGCTGCCGCGGCCGGGGCTGCCGCTACCGCCATCTTAGCAGCGTCCTTCAGAGCCTCGTCGATGTTGACCTCGCTGAGGGCCGACGCGAGGGCCTTGACTTTGACCTGGTCGACGGTAATCCCCGCGGCCTTGACCACGCTTGTGAGGGACGCCTCGTCAACCTTCTTTCCTGCTTTGTGAAGCGCTAAAGCGGCATACATGTAAGAGTCAGTCATCGCTAATTCGCAGGCGCGCCATCCGCCTACTGCATTTATAGTTTTCGAGAAATGGAGCGTCTGAGCGCCATTTCAACCAGAGTTCCCTCCTGGAACGCGTAAATACTCAGCCGGACGATATTAAAGCGAAAATGATTAACGGAATTACCTCAACCACACGAAAAGTAACAATCCTCTCATCGATTCTCGTAGGTGTCCTTCTCATCCTCTCCACCTTCGCAGCCCGGCCAGTCGCTGCGGCGAATCCTTCAGTCGCGCCGGGCCAATGGACCGGGTCCGAGGGCGTCTACCCAAACAACTGGGACTGGAGCAACCAGACCCAGATCGGCCCGTCTAACGTCAACCAGCTGCAGGTGAGCTGGGTCTACCCGACCCCGCCCACGCCTTCCCAGTACCTCGCGTACAACAAGTTCACGACCGTACCGATAGGCATCACATTCACTGGCAGCATGATTAATGGCATCGTCTACACGATGACCCAGTACATGCTCCTGCAGGCCTCGAACGGCCACACAGGCGCTCTCATCTGGCAGGCGCAGCTCCCCAATATGAAGTTCAACTGCATGCACAACGCCATTGCGGGACAGACCAACCTCACAGGCCACTTCCACAACATCTGGTACACGTCCAGCGTCAAAGGCGTCTGGGCCAACACACCCATGATCTGGGTGATGGGGTCCAACCACACGGCCTTTGCCTACAACGCTCTCACCGGGAGCCTGCTGATGCACTGGCAGACGTACAACCCGTGCGCCACGTTCCCCAATGGAGCGACTGGCGTTCCGGGCAACTTTGGCACCTATGACACCACCACCCAGAACGCGGTGATTGACTCTGCGAGAGGCATCATCGTCACAGGCGCCTCGGACGGCGAGACCACAGACGCAGGAAGGGGCTTCTTCATCGCATGGGACATCACGGTCAACCCGCCGAAGCAGATTTGGCTGACCTTTACCCAGCCGCCCCAGGACGGCAGCCAGCCTAACTGGGATATCAGCGACGTCGCCAACATGACTAACGCGTGGATATGGAACGCACCCCAAGGGATCGCGACCAATCTGAAGACGCTCTCAGCGACCGACGCCCACAACATGCTGTACCAGGACTGGGGTACATTCGGCTATGACGGCACCCACAGCTGGGCAGGCTCCGGCACGAGCTGGGGAAGTAACTGGGCACTCGACACCACCACAGGGAACACTTTCCTAGCGACATCACAACCCGCACCTGACAGCAACGCAACAGAGCGGCCAGGACCTAACCTCTGGTCTGAATCAGTCATGTCTGTGAACGACATGACAGGCCAGTGGAACTGGGCATTCCAGGTCACCCCGCACGACCTGTGGGACGTTGACTGCTCGTGGACAGATATGCTCGCCACAATAACCTATAACGGCTCGCCTACGCTCGCGGTGATCAAGTCCTGCAAGGGCGGTGACTTGTACGCTCTGAGCGCAGCCACCGGCGCGGTTCTGTGGCACTTCTTCCCCGGCCCCAACGACGTCGGCTACAACGGATCGCCTAGCTCGGCATGCGGCGGTGCAGGTTCCTGCACCCTCGGATACTCGGGCGCTGGGACGAAGTTCAAACCTTCCATACCAGTCGGGCCGTACGCCCACTTTCTCGACCCGACCAACCGCTCTGAGATGACGAGGGGCTGGGACATCTATCCAAGGATAGGGATCCCGCACATCGCCTTCCCGAGCGGAAGCGGTCCAACAGAGAACAACGGCGCATATGACCCAACGACTAACATGGTCTTCTACAACACCTTCAGCAACCCAGGGAACTCCTCGGGTGGCAATTCGCCGGTCTACGGGCCCCGCGCCATATGGGGCGGCGGCACGACCGGAGTACCTCCGACCACGCCCGCCAAATCGCTCGTGAACCCCAACAACGACACCCTATGGGCATTCAACGCTAACACGGGGGTGCCGGTGTGGAACCGGTTCATCCCCATGATCGGGCTCAGGGGCGGAATCTCAGTCACCAACGGGATGGTCCTCGTACCCCTCGACAACGGATCACTCCTCTTCGTCAACGAGCTGACAGGGGCTCTCCTAAGGAACCTCTTCATCGGCTCCGCGATGGTCACCCAGCCAATCATCGGGACTGACGCGAACGGAAAGACGGACATCATCCTACCCGCTGAGCTCCCGATATCCTCGGGAGTCTACGTCGGGACGGGCAGGACCACCAGCACTCCTGGCTTCCTGTTCGCAGTAGCACTTGGACCTGCACCCCCAGGAGGCGCCACGACCGTGACGTCGACTGTACCAGGACCCACAGTGACAGCCACCGCTCCAGGCGGCAGCCCAGTAACGACCACAGTCACGAACACAACAGGCATCGATCCAACCACATTCTACGCGGTGGCAGCTCTGGCTGTCATCTTCGTCATCGTGTCAGGCTTTCTTGCCATGCGCGGCAGGAAGCCTGCTTCCTAATTTTCTCAATCCGCAATCATTTCGCGACGCTCGCATAGGCTAATTCCTTTACACAGAACAACGTAGATTCGCGAGGCAACCCTCAGAGCAGATTTCCGGGTCCGACTTTATCATGAGTGTTTGGAGGCCGGCCATAGTGGGTGCCACCGTCACACTCTTCATGATGAATCCGTTGATTAAGAAAGACCAACGACAGGGCGGATAACATACATTTCCCCGACTCAAGCCCGCCAGTCTCCCCAAGTTGATACAGTTCTCTGGCGGTGTGATACACCTTCACAAAGCCCACAACCTGCGCAGGAATCACCGATTACCGCCCGGTCATGAAAGTCGTCATTGATGCCACCTCCTTGAGTCTGTTTATTTACCGACCCTTGAAAATCAGCCTCTGTGCGTGAGCTAGGATGAGCACTCCCAAAGAGGTGCTTCAGCAGAGGTTCTCCAAGGAGTACGAGAAGTACTACCTCGTCGACCTGTTCAAACGTAAGGGCTTCGTGAGGAAGAAGTGCGAGCACTGCGGGAAGCACTTTTGGACCCTCAGGCCTGAGAGGAAAATCTGCGACGACTCCACCTGCTCGCCGTACACCTTCATCGGCGACCCCCCGACCAAGACAAGGCTCGACTACGTCTCTGCTTGGCGCACCGTCGAGAAGTTCTTCGTCAAGCACGGCCACACGAGCGTCGAGCGCTACCCGGTCGTGAGCCGCTGGCGGCCCGACCTATTCTTCACCGTCGCGTCGATCGTGGACTTTCAGAGGATAGAGGCGGGGAAGGTCGTCTTCGAGCTCCCCTACAACCCGCTCGTGGTACCCCAGATGTGCTTGAGGTTCAACGACGTCCCGAGCGTCGGGGTCAGCGGGAAGCACGGCACCTCGTTCTGCATGATAGGGCAGACCGCCATCGCAAACAAGGAGGGCTACTGGAAGGACAGATGCATCGACCTCGACTTTGACCTCCTAACCAAGGAGTTCGGTATCCCCGAGAAGGAGATCTCGTTCGTGGAGAGCGTCTGGGTGGGCGCCGGCGCCTTCGGCTATTCTCTCGAGTACTTTGTGAGGGGCCTGGAGCTCGGGAACGCGGTCTTCACCGCCTTCGAGGGCGACCCGGCCAAGTACACGGAGATGAGCGAGAAGGTCGTCGACATGGGCGCCGGCCTGGAGAGGCTCGCTTGGATGACCCAGGGGAATCCGACCTACTATGACACGGCCTTCGCCCCCGTCCTGGAGAGGATGCAGGAGCGATGTGACATCCGCTACGACAAGGAGCTCTTCCTGAGGTACTCGCGCCTGGCGGGGGCGATGAACCTCGACGAGTACCCGACCCTCGCCGACGCCAGGAAGGTAATCGCGAAGAGCCTAAATGTCGAGCCCGAGGTCATCTCCAAGCAGCTAGGTCCGATCGAGGCCATGTACGCGATTGCGGACCATACACGGACCCTCCTCTTCGCCATCGCCGACGGGCTCCCCCCGAGCAACGTCGGAGGGGGCTATAACCTCCGGGTACTCTTTAGGAGGGCGCAGTCTTTCATCAACCAATACCGATGGAACGTCGACCTGGGCGAGATTGTGAGCTGGCATATCGACCACCTGGCCAAGATGTACCCTGAGCTCGAGGGCCACCGGGACGACGTCTCGAAGGTCCTCGCCGTCGAGACCTCGCGCTACGGGGCCTCGATGCAGCGCGTCTCGAGGACCATCTCCTCGCTCGCGTCGTCCAAGAAGGAGCTGGGTAAGGACGAGCTCGTCACTCTGTACGAGTCCGAGGGCATCACTCCGGAGCAGCTCATCGACGGCGGCATCAAGGTCTCGGTCCCGGAGGACTTCTACCAGCGCGTCGTCGCGAAGCACGTCTCCCAGAAGCTAGAGCAGAAGAAGGGGGAGTTCGAGACCTCGGGGCTGCCTGAGACCCGCGCCTTGTACTACGAGGACGGGGAGAAGTTCGAGTTCGAGGCCAACGTCCTGAGGACCTTCCCCGGAGGCTACGTCGTCCTCGACCAGACCGCATTCTACCCGAGGGGAGGCGGGCAGGAGCCCGACCACGGGACCATCAACGGGAGCAAGGTCGTCGACGTCGAGAAGCACGCGGGAGTGGTGATACACAAGCTCGAGGGTGCGCTCCCGAAGGTGGGCTCGCGGGTCATAGGGAGCGTGAATTCAGTCCGGAGGCAGAAGATCCGCCGGATACACACCGCGACGCACCTCCTGAACGGGGCGTCGAGGCATGTCCTCGGCCCCTGGGTCTGGCAGCACTCGGCCTTCAAGGAGGAGGACTATGGCAGGCTGGACATCACGCACTTTGCGAAGCTCAGCGACGACGACGTCAGGAGGATCGAGAACACGGCGAACGACATGGTGATGAAGAATTATCCCGTCATGATATCCTACCTCCCCCGCAGGGAGGCGGAGGCGAAGTACGGGTTCAGGCTCTTCCAGGGCGGAGTCGTCCCCTCGAAGGTCCTGAGGATTGTTAACATCAACAACTGGGACGTGGAAGCCTGCGGCGGCACCCACACGGACACCACTGGCCAGGTCGGGTTCATCAAGGTGATGCGGACGGAGAGGATCCAGGACGGGGTCGAGCGGCTGGTCTTCGTGGCGGGCTACCCCGCGGTCGACTATGTCCAGAGGATGGACTCCACTGTGGAGCAGCTCTCATCAGTCCTCGGCACCCAGAGGGAGAACGTAGTCAAGGTCGTCTCCGCGATGAAGCAGGAGCTCGAGGTCGCCCCCAAGATGGCAAAGGCCATCGGCGACAAGTTCATCGAGCCGGCCATCCAAGGGCTCCTAGCCTCGTCAGGCAAGGTCTTGGAAGGGCCCAAGGGCAAGGTAATACTTTATGTGTCTCTGGACTCGGAGATAAGCGACGAGATTATTGTTAGCCTCGGCGAGAAGCTAATCCAGAAAGAGCCCAGGGTAGTCAACGTAAGCATCTCGCCCCGAGGGAGCTCAACTAGAGTCGTATGTTTCGTCGGTCCAAAAGCCAGAGAGGCTGGGGTAGCCGCGGACGCCATAGTCAGGGAGTTGTCCAAGTCGCTCGGCGGCTCCGGCGGAGGGACCAAGGACTTTGCCCAAGGCGGAGGCCCGAAGCCCGCGGACCTGCAAGCGGCGGAGAGCATGATCGCAAAGTCCGTCTCTGGAATGATCGGGAAATAGGCGAGAAAGGCTTGGCGCAATACGAGAAGTACTGGCTCAAGGTATGGAATGAAAAGCACGTCTTCGACTCTGAGCCCGTCCCCGGGAAGAAGAAGATCTTCGTAACCTTCCCGTTCCCCTACATGAACGGGCCGCTCCACATCGGCCACTGCTTCAGTTCCACCAGGTGCGACGTCTATTCCCGGTTCAAGCGGATGCAGGGCTACAACGTCCTCTTCCCCTGGGCCTGGCACTGGACCGGGGAGAGCATCCCCGGGATGAGCTACAGGCTCTCACAAGGCGACCAGAACGCAAGGAAAGCCTTCCTCGAGATAGACGGCGTCCCGCCCGCGGAGGTGGAGCGCTTCGTCGACCCGGAGTACCTCGCCTCCTACTACACGAGGCTCAGCCGAGAGTCGGTGAAAGGGACGGGGTTCTCCGTGGACTGGAGGAGGGAGTTCAGGAGCGTCGACCCCGCGTTCAAGAAGTTCGTCGAGTGGCAGTACATCAGGTTGCGCGAGGGGGGCTACGTCGTCCAAGGGACTCACCCCGTCGTATGGTGCGACCGGGACAAGAGCCCGACGGGAGACCACGACAGGATGGTCGGGGAGGGAGTCTCCCCGGAGGAGTTCAACCTGATCAAGTTCCAACTAGGCGCGAAGTGGCTCGTCGCCGGCACCCTCCGTCCCGAGACAATCTTCGGAGCCACGAACGTCTGGGTCCACCCAGAGGGCCTCTACTGCGACGCGGAGGTGGACGGCGAGACGTGGGTCGTCGCTCTGTCGGCGGTCAAGAGGCTCGCAGAGCAGCTCCACAAGGCGAAGGTCCTCAGGGAGTACAAAGGATCGGAGCTCGTCGGGGCCACTGTCAAAGCACCTGTCACGGGCGCCTCCCTCCCGGTCCTCCCCGCGACCTTCGTCGATACGGAGCTCGTGACCGGGGTGGTCTACAGCGTCCCCGCCCACGCCCCCTACGACTACATGGGCCTCTTGGACATTCAGGAAGGACGGGTGAAGACCGCCCCGGCGGTGAAGCGGGTCGCCGACGCCCTGAGGCCGATACCTATCGTCTCGGTGCAGGGGTATTCGAAGGTCCCGGCCGAGGACGAGATCAAGAAGAGAGGAATCATGGACTCGGGGAGCCCCGCCCTGGAGGACGCCACCGCAGAGCTGTACAAGGCCGAGTTCCACCGCGGGGTGATGCTCGGAAACTGCGACGGCTACGCCGGGGCCAAGGTCAGCGAGGCAAAGCCCCGTGTCATCGCAGCGATGAAGGGGGCCGGGACGCTCGCCACCATGCACGAGCTGCCGCAGAAGGTCGTCTGCGACTGCGGGACGAGGTGCTACGTCAAGATCCTCGAGAACCAGTGGTTCCTGAACTACGGCGACCCAAAGTGGAAGGAGACGACCAAATCCTTGATCAGGCAGGCGAAGGTCTTCCCGCCGCAGTCCCTCGACTCCTACATGTCTACTATCGACTGGCTCCACAACTGGCCCTGCGCGAGGCAGGCGGGGATGGGCACCAAGCTGCCGTGGGACAAGGACTGGATCGTCGAGACCCTCTCTGACTCCACGATCTACATGGCGTTCTACACGATAAGCCACTACATCAACTCCGAGGAGGTGAAGTTCGAGCAGCTAAGGCCGGAGGTCTTCGACTATTTGATGCACGGGAAAGGGTCCGAGGCCCACGTCGCAAAGCTCTCAGGGATCGCCGCAAAGCTCCTGAAGGGGATGAGGAACGAGTTCCTGTACTGGTACCCCGTCGACCTCCGGAACTCAGGGAAAGACCTCATCCCGAACCATATGACCTTCTTCGCGTTCCACCACTCGGCGCTCTTCGAAGAGAGGTTCTGGCCGCGCGGGTTCAGCATAAACGGCTTCATCCAGATCGAGGGGCAGAGGATGAGCAAGTCGCGGAACATCTTCGTCTCCTGGAGGCAGGCCCTCGAAAAGTACGGCGCGGACGGCCTCAGGGCCACCGTCGCCCTGGCCGCCGACGGGATGGACGACCCCGACTGGAAGGCGAAGAACGCCGAGGACATGTCGGCGAAGATAGAGTCCCTCTTCCCTTTCTTCCAGAAGAGCCTAGCCTCGGCCACCAAGCGGCCTCCCTCGCTCATCGACAGGTGGCTCGTCTCAGTGGTCCGGAGCCGAATAGAGCTCACGACCTCGTCGCTTGAGGAGATGAAGATCAGGAGGGCCCTCTCGATCTGCCTCCTGGACCTCTGGAACGACATCCGATGGTATCTCAGGAGGACGGACAAGCCGAGTCAAGAGACCCTGACCCTGGTCTTCGAGACTTGGGTGAGGCTCCTCGCTCCTTTCATACCGTTCGCGGCCGAGGAGCTGAACAGCAAGATGGGGGCCAAGGGCCTGATCAGCACCGCGGACTGGCCGTCCGTGGTCGACTTTCAGTCCGACGATACGGCCGAGATCTCGGAGCTCCTGGTCACGAAGGTCATCGAGGACGCCAGGAACCTTCTCAAGATAATCAAAGAGAAGAAGAGCACCCTCACCATCTACGTCTCCTCCGACGGAGCGAAGAGCTTCTTCCTCGAGATGGCAAGCGCTGAAAGGGAGAAGGCCGACCGGGGGACGGTGATACGGAAGTTCGCGTCCTCAGGGATAAAACCAGAGAGAGTGATCAGGCTACTGCACGAGCTCGGCGAAGAGCTAACGGGCCGGCTGCTCTCATCAAAAGGTTATGACGAGTTCAAGGTCCTCGACTCGGCTGCCAGGTTCGTGTCTGACGAGGTCGGGATACGGGTGCAGGTGTTCAAGGCGGGGACCAAGGAAGCGAAGGACCCGGCCAACAAGGCGAAGGACGCGCTCCCGTTCAAGCCATCTTTCTACCTCGAGTAAGTGGACTGGGGCCGAGAAAAAAAAGGCGTGAGACGCTTGCGCGCCTTAGCCGCCTATCCGGAACAGCTTGGTCCCGCACTTGGGACACGTCCCGGAGAGGGCCTTCCTTCCATTCTTCATGGTTACCTTCTTCGGGTTCTTTATTTCGCGCTTTGCCTTGCATTTCACGCAGTAAGCCGTGGTCAATTCATTGCCTCGTAACTGCCTTGACGCTCAACCGGTATAAAGATTCTCCAGATGAAATTGAATAGACCCAGAGCCCCCGCAGACGGGTCCCGGACGATTTTATTATCCGGTCTTAAGGAAGATTTCTCTCCTTTGGCGCGGATTCTGTATGGCGTGAGCCCGATAGGCTTCGGTCACGCCTCCCGGGCAGCCGCGGTAGGGTTGAAGCTCCGCGAGAGCTCGCTCGAGCCGGAATTCGCCACAGGAGGGCCTGCGGTCGACTTTCTCAGGTCATACGGGTTCACCGTGCACGATGTGGTGTCCGAGCCCGTGCCGTCGGAAAGGGACGGTGAGATGAAGTCCGCCACGACCTGGTATCTCAGGTACTGGATGGGCTACCGTTCGACCAGGAGGCGCATGACGAAGCTACTCCGGAGCTCGAGACCAGACCTGGTGGTCGGAGACGAGGAGTTCTCGTGCGTGTCCCTGGCCATCGAGGAGGGAATCGAACAGGTGCTGATAGCCGACGAGCTGAACCTGGGCTTCGCGAGGGGGGCCGTCTCTCGGCGAGTCGAGAAGAGGGTCGGCGAATGGTATTCGGGCCTTCAGCGGCGCGTAGCCTACCTCCTCGTCCCATCCTTCGGGAACGACAAGGGGAACATGCACTATGTGACTCCGATCGTCAGGTCCGTCAACCGGTCGAGGGAAGAAGTAAGGAAGGAGTTGTCTGTCCCAGAGGCAGCTCGCGTCGTCCTCTTCAGCCTGAGCGGGAGCGGAATCGGATCGTTCCTCTTCAAGAGGACTCTGGAATCTTTTCTGAAGGTCCGCTTTGGCGACGACGTGCTGCTCGTGGCCGGAAAGATCGGAATCTCCCCTTTGGCAGGGGTCCGCGAACTCGGGGTCGTCCGAGACAACCAGGACCTGGTCTCCGCCTCCGACCTCGTCATCTCGACCGCCGGGAAGAGCACCATCGACGAGGCCGCCAGCAGCGGCACGCCGATCATCGCTATACCCATAAGGAACCACGCCGAGCAAGAGCGGAACGCCTCGGAGCTTGGCTTCGGCCCCGGCGACATCGATAGGATGGAGGGGCTCATACGCGACCACCTGGGCAGGAGGGCCGAGCCTCGCAACTACCAAGGGGCTGCGAAGACGGCGGAACTCCTCGGCTCCTTGCTTTGACCTGCGACCGCGAGGCACGTAGGTGACGGCGTGAACCCCACGGTCCTCCTTGGCCTGCTATTGGCATTCTGCTTCGGGACGTCCGACTACCTCTCCAAAGGCGTCACCAAGCAGGTGGGCGCGTATCGGACCGCCGTGCTCACGCTCGCCTTGAGCGGCCTCCTCCTGCTCGGACCGGCCCCGCTGATGGGCTCCTTCACGATAGGAGACTCTACCACCCCCGCTTTGCTTCTCCTCCTTTCGGTCTCGACGTTCCTGGCTTTCTTCTTCATGTACCGAGGCTACCGGCGCGGGAAGCTCTCGGTGATCTCGCCGACTGTGAACTCATTCCCAATCTTCTCGGTCGCCCTCTCCGTCTTCCTCCTCAAGGTGAGCTTGTCCACTACTGTCCTCGTAGCCCTCTGCGGAGTGATCGGAGGAGTCCTCCTGGTGTCGACGAGCTTCTCCGAGATAGGGGCCTCCCGCAGGAGGGACCTAACGCCCGGGCTGCCCGACGGCATAATCGCAGCACTCTTCTTCGGAATATCCCTCACCGCCCTCGGCTACGCCGAGCAGACGATAGGGTACCTGCTCCCGATATTCGCGGCCCGCCTCGGCGCAGCCGCCGTGGGGTTCCTGGTCGCGATCCCGCTCAAGGAGCGGGTCTGGGGCTCCGTGAGCATCCCGTGGCGCAGGCTCTCGGCGATGGGACTCCTTGAGTTCGGCGGGCTCTCGGCCTTCAGCCTTGCGCTCATCCACTCGGGCGACCCGAGGTCCCTCCCGATAATCACCACGATGGGAGGGATGGGAGTTCTGTTCACAGTCGGGTACGCGTTCGTGCTCCTCAAGGAGACTAGCGAGGCCAACCACCGGCTTGGGATAGCCCTGTTAATCGTCAGCGTAGGCGCTCTGCTCTACCTCACGGCTTGAGGGAGAATACAGCTACCTCTAGCACGCATGCAATTTGGTAGAGCGACCTGGGATTTTCCATTGAGACCCGGCAACGCCGGCTGATACGCTTATCTTCGACGCCGGGCCCGCGGGTTCGGAACGAAAACGATTGTCGCGTATCTCGTTCTTGGAGACCTTGAGGCAAGACCGAAGGCTTGTCTTAGAACTCCTCGCCCTCGCGGGAATCTCAGCGCTGGCGCTCGGGCTCAGGTGGACCGCGTCCCTTCAGAACGGGACGAGCGTTTTTCCTGACGACGACTCGTTCTGGCATTATCACCTCGAGGAGCAAATCGTCCAATTCGGACACAGGCTGAATCCAGACATCCAGACGTGGCTGCCGCTCGGCCGACCCGAGACCTACCCGGCCCTCTTTCATTACGCCGTGGCGTACACCTTCCTCGTTCTCCGCTACATCGGCTCGGGCATCTCCCTGTTCACGGTCGCCTACTACTCCAACCTTCCGACGATAATCTTGGGCGTCATGTCAATCTTCCTCCTGATCCGAGAGCTCTACGGGAGAATCCCTGCCCTATCTGCTGCGTTTCTATTCGCAACACTGCCACCCTCCATCAGCGAGTCCCTCATCAGCGTCAACAAGCCAGCGTATGCGACTACCTGGCTCTGCATCCTGGCGTTCTGGCTCTTCGTGAAGGCGTGGAAAAAGGAAGACAGGCTCTCCCTGATCTTCCCCGGAATCCTTCTAGGCGTAGCGTCCCTCGCATGGGAAGGTACGCTGTATTTCTTCCCTCCCATCCTATTCGGAGCATGGTTACTCGAAGTCGTAAGAGGGAGGGCGAGCAGAAGGATGACAGTCCTGACCTGGGTCACACTCGGGATATTCGGCGCCATCGCCTCTTTGTGGTACGCGCCCATCTTCGCGACCTACGGGCTTTGGTCACACTCGAACACCCCCGCCGTTATGCTCGCTGATTCTAACTGGACGGTCGCCCCGACCCTCTTCGGCACATCAGTCCCTAACGCTGAAGGCCAATACGTTCCAACCTACAGTCTTGTTGGTGACTTCGGGCCGCTCCTCTTTCTCGGCCTCTTGGCTCTGCCCTTCCTTCTCCTCAAAGGAGAGACTGAAGATTCGCTGGGCCTTGTCTGGCTGAGCTTCGGGGCTCTCGCTCCCTTCCTGGTCGGACAAGTGACGCTGGACTATCTCACCGTCTTCGGGCTCATCGTCGTGCTCTCATGGATGATCTCCAAGCTTCTGAGCTCAATCGGCGGTCAAAAGACCCCAGTCAGGAGGAGAGGGACGAGGCTTGGGAGAGATACCCGCGTTCTCCAGGCTTCGCTCTTGCTTCTCTTGGTCGTGGGGTCGAGCCTATACCTCGGCTTCCAGTCCGCGTGGAATCCGCCAGGAGTCCTATCGGGCGCTCAAGACGTCTACAAGATCCCCCCGAAGGGCTCGTTAGTCCTAGCATGGTGGGACCAGAGCGGACCCTTCGAGGCGCTTGGAGATCGGGTCTTCTGGGATCTTTACTTGGAACACGTTCCCGCGTCCATGGCCCATCAGGACCAGCTCGTCGGGTGTATCTACCTGTCCAACACCACGGCCGCGTACGCAAAGCTGAGGGCGCTCAACGTGTCCTTCGTCCACGTCGTGGGCGGATACTTCTATGTCGTCGCGCCCTTGGTGAACTCGTGCGGGCTGCCAGGAAGCCCGAGCGACTACTATCAAATCGGCCAGAGCCAGACTCTGCCGGTGATCGAGCCGCCTGCTCAGTCGCTCTTTCTGAGCCTGATGCTAAACGAGAGCTCCGCGCTCTCGCCACACTTTAAGCTGGTCTACTCCTCGGATAATCCGGCCGTTCGGCTCTACGAGGTAATTCCACAATAAGCATCGAAACTCATTGGTCCTAGGAAGGGTTCGGAAGTTACTGGATTACGCCGAGTCAAGATAGACGGCTCACGGCCGTAACGAGAAGTACAACCGCCTGTTGCTCTTTCCCTTGTTCTCGGTCCGGCTCACTATTATCTCTCCAATCTCCGAGGTGTTCTTCACGTGGACGCCCCCGTCGGCCTGCGTGTCGATTGTACCAATCTGGACAATCCTCAACTCATCAACCGCGGGAGGCAGCGCACCGGCCAATTTCACAAACCCCGGAGTCCTGAGAGCCTCTTCTCTCTTCATGAAGAACGTCTTCACTTCCGCGCCGCTCCGCGCGGCCTCGTTGGCCATCCTTACGTAATCCCCGACTTTATCCTTGTCGAAGGCATCGAGGGAGAAATCCATCCTTGACTCCGCCGGAGTTATCTGGTTGCCGGTGATGAGCGCGCCGGCCTCCCGGTTCACTATCGCGCTGAGTATGTGGGCGGTCGTGTGCATCCTCATTATCCTGTACCTCTTCTCCCAGTCCAGAGTGCCGTGGACCGAGTCGCCCTGCCCCATCGACTCCGGCCTGTCGACGACGTGAAAGATCCTCTCCCCCTCTTTGACGACCTCAGAGACGTTGGCACCACCCAGTTTTCCCGTGTCGGAGACGAGCCCTCCTCCCCTCGGGTTGAACGCCGTCCTATCCAGGACCACCCGGTTCCCTTCAACTGAGACTATCGAAGCGTCGAACTCGCGCGCGTAGGCGTCGGTCCAAAAGAGCCTCTCGGTCATCCTGGGATTGCCTCAGAGGAACCCGGATAAATATCTCAATACCCCCAGTCCTCCGAAATAGATGAACAAGGCTCGCCTCCTGATGATGGTGGCCGTCATCGTCCCCCTCCTGCTACTCCTGGCGTACGTGGCCATCTCGGATTTCGCCCCGGTGACTGGAACGACCAGCGTCCACTATTCCAGCTTCGTGGTGGAGGGCAAGCGCTACGGGCTGACCTACATCGCGACGAACGAGACCGGGCTGCAGAGGGGCCTCATGAACACGAAAGTCACCGGGAACACTACGATGCTCTTCGTCTTCCCGACCCAGGGTTACTACTCCTTCTGGATGTTCGGGGTCAACTCGAGCCTGGACATCATCTGGATAAGCGCTCCTTCGGGTAGCAGCGTCGGAAAGGTGGTCTACCTGGAGGCACAGGTTCCCCCGTGCAACGCCTCAATCTCATGCACGTTCTACCACCCCTCGGTGCAAGCGAACATGGTCATCGAGGCGAAGGGAGGATTCGCGGCAGCAAACGGCGTGGAGGTAGGCACGGCCGTCTCTTTCAACTAGGCTCAGAAGCTCGTTATCTTGCTCTGGGTCAGCTCCCTCGATACGAGCACCGATGAGCCAATCCATTTCTTCCTGGATATCCGCATCTTCCCAAGGGCTTCGTCGAGGGCCGCGCCGAACGAGTCAAACCTAGCGGGTCTCTGCCTCATCAGCTCTCTGATGCTCTCCCTGACGTTCCAGACGCCGAGCGGCATGATGTACCCGGGGTACGTCTCCCTCAGGACGATGGCCGCGGCCTGCCTCCCCTCCCTCTCCAAGGCCTCCCCGACGGCCAGCCTGGTCGAGTAGTAGCACCCGCCCACCTTGGCGTACTTCGTCCTCCCGAAGTGCTCTTCGTAGTCTCCAATAATGTACGGCTCCTTTGTGTACTGGTTCCACGTCGTGTTGGGGAACCACGCCTCTATCCACTCGAACCTCCAAGGCTCGGGCAGCAGGATCGCCACGTACTGGTTGTCGTAGACGCTGTAGCTGTAGACCCGGTACTCGTCGATCGTCTGGAACGACTTGATCCTGTCGACGAGCCTCCCGCTGATCGTGCTGTCGACCGCCGTGATGCTCCACCTCGTGGGGACGAGCCGCCTCCTCGCCCCCTCGCCGAACATCCCGACGCTCAACGACCTCTGGATGCGGGTCACAAACACTCCGTCCTTGTACAGGGAATAGATCGCGTCCCCGGCCTTCAGGTCCCTATCGTAGTATGACTTCTCGATCCTCCTCTCGGGCACGGAGTTTCCGAGGCTGAACTTCTCCATCGGCGCCGACGGCCCGAAGGGCTGGGAGTCCTCGCTCAGGGTCAATATCTTCCTCGGGGCCTTCGAGAGCTTCAGCTCTGAATCGACGGGCCGGGACGCCATGGAGAGCTCCTGGAGCCTCTGGAGGGTGGAGCCCGGATCGACCGCGTCGTGCACGCTCGCCCGCGTGTTCCCCCGGACCAGCGAGTACCGATAGTCGACTATCGTGTCGAGCGGCTTGCCCAGCCAGAACTCCGGGGTGTCGAGGATCGACGTGTCCCCGAACTCGGGAGGCACCATCGGGCCGATCGAGACCTTCGGGTACCCAATCCTCCCGACGAAGACCCCGGGCGGGGACGCCCCGGAGATCACGTCGCTGTACGACCGCGTCGCCCTCCCCATCGACTGGGCCTTTGCGATGATGGGGCACCTCGGCTTCCCGCAAAGCAGCTTCGCGCCCCGGCAAGCGAGGCACATCCACGCTGGCGGCGCCTCCACCACCTCGATGGACTTCGCCACCTCCTCTTCGAAGCCGAAGCTCTCAGGCGAGATGAGGTTCGAGAGCCAGGTCACTCTTCGGGGCAGTTCGAGCGTGAAACGCGCCCCGGTCTCTTAAAGACCCTTATTGGGTGATCCTCGACTCCCCGTTGACCCTCGAGACCCTATAAATCTGGTCCGCAAAGCTCTCCAGCTCCCTCTCATGGGAGACTATGATGACCTGGGGATTGGCCATCTCGTCGAGTATCTCGCGCATCTTCCCTAACTGCTCCTTGCTGAACCCGTCCGTCGGCTCGTCGAGGATCAGGGCGTTGGGGCCGCCCTCTGTCGAGAACTTCTGGACGATCCGGCTGAGGGCCAGCCTGTAGGCCAGCGCGACGCTCGTCCTCTCCCCCCCGCTCAAGAAGTCCACGTCCTGCTCGTACCCGTCCTGGGCGACCAATGGCGTGAAGTCCTCGTCCACCCGCGACTCCTTCCCAGCGTCCTCCACCAACATCCCGAACCATCTTTGAAAGTCCGAGTCGAACTCACGGTTTATGGAGAGCATGACGCTCCTCTCTATCGTCTCGAGCGTGGGGACGAAGAACTCGTCGAGCCAGATTTCGCGCTCGCGCAGTTGCGTCGCCCTGGAGCTCATCCTCTCCTTGCGCGAGATGCTCTCCGCGTGCTTCCTCACGTCCAACTTCCAGTTCTTGATGTCGGCTCTCAGACCCGAGACCTCGTCCCTGACTGACCTCAACTTTTCCCGGGAGGACTCGATGCTCCGCTGCAACGGCTCAAGACCGGCCGCCTCCTCCTCGAGGACAGCGACTCTGCTCTCCAATTCTGAGAGGGCCTTCTGGGAAGTCTTCAAGCCACCCCGGATGACGTCGCACCTCACCTTCTTCCTCCGTGCGTCCTCCAGACACTCCTTCGCCGTCGCTGCATCCTCCTGCTTCTGCTCCACGGCTGAATCGTAATTCTTCCTAGAGTCGATAAGGATCTCCACCTCCTCCAGCTCCGCGTTCAGCCTCTTCAGGTGCGCCGAGTTCGTCTTCCCGTCCGCTTCCAACCGGCTCACCTTGTCCGCGAACTCCCGGGAATCAGCCTCCCTGTCGCAGACCGGACACTTCCTTTTTTCTGCTACCGACTCGTACTGGCCAATCTTCGTCTCCACCTCGACTCCGAAGGCGGCATGCTTGTCGATCTCCTTCCGGAGCGTTCGCCTCGAATCATTGAGTTCCTTCTGGGTCTTCAGAGTCGGCGGCGCCCCCACCTTCGCGATTCTTTCCTCCAAACGTTCAGCCTTCTTCTCGAGGGTTTCGGCCTCGGCCGCGGTCTCCTCGAGCTCATGCCGAGCTTCCTCAATCTGTCGGGCCAAGTGTTTCTTGTCGGAGCGGGCGCTTCCCAGCTGCTCCCTCACCTCATGGAGCGCGGCCATCTGCTTCTCCGACTGGCGAAGAGAAACCTCCAGTCTTTGCTCCTCCGCCTCGAGCTCTGCTAACTCGCGTTCCCCCCTCTTCGCCCGCGCTTCCAGCCCCTCCATCTCCTCCCTCAGCGCCGAGACATCTGCCGAGCCGGCCTGGAGCTCGACCCTCTTGTCACGAATCTTCGCCCTCACTTCCTTCGCGTTCTCCATCGCCTGCTTGTACTCGTCCGCTCCGAACGTCCTCCGGAGTATCTGGAGCCTCAAGTCGGGCGATATCGAGATAATCTGCTTCATCTCCTCCTGCGGAGTGTACACGGCGTACTCATAGATTAGGCTCTTCGACTTCGGCTCGGGGGACTCGCGGAACTTCAGAATGTCGAGGATGCGCTCCTTCAGCTCGGACGCCGAGTAGTCCTCGACGCCTCCCTGGCCCCCCTCGAGCCTGCCCTCCGTCTGCTGGATCGAGGGCCCCTTCCTCGCCAGGGTCCGGCTTACCAAATACTCCCTGCCTCCGGCCTCGAATACGAGCTCGACCTTCCCGCTCCCCTCCCCGACCCTGAGGAGGGACGACGGGGTGGAGCTCCCCAACCCGAACAGAGCGAACTCGACCGCCATCAGGATCGTCGATTTCCCGGAGCCGATGTCACCCACGAAGAGGGTCTTACCTTGAGGGAACACTATCTCGGCGCGCTTGTAGCTCCGGATGTTCTCCAACCTCAGGCTCTTCACGATCAAGTGCGCTCGCCCTCGAAGATCTCCTTGGCGGCCAGCGTCTCAACACCGGCGTCGACCATCCTTTTGGCATAGTCCCTCTTGAGCTCGTTCGCCTTTTGCGGCTGCCTTAGGAGCCTCAGCATCTCGACAGCTCGCATGACGCCGGCCTCGCCCGTCAAACCCGCGGCAGACATCTTGAGCCTGCCCAGATTCTGCTCGAAGAGGTGCTTCTCTATGGTCACGGGGTCGTCCCCGGCCACCTTCGCCTTGGAGAACTCCTTCGAGGTGAGCCCGTACCGGTTCACGTGCACCCAGGTGGCGCCGCCGTCCATCATCCTCTTCTTGGCCTCCTGGAACCCTACCTCGGAGGTCCTCCCGCCTGCGAGCTCCCCCAGCGCCCGCACGACGACGACCTTGCCCTTGACGTCGAGCCTCCCGACCCGCTCGTTGAGCTCGTTGTTGGCTTGCACGACGTTCTTCCCGGTCATGTCGAGCTGCAGGTAGGCTCCTGGGAAGCTATCGACGGGCACAAAGCGCATGTGCCTGAGCCTGTCGTCGAAATCTATTTCATAGAAGCCTCTCTTCTCTCCCCTCGCCGTGTCCTCGATGTCGCGCCCTCCATATCCCGTGAACAGGGGCCCGGGGAAGACAACCCGGTCGTATCCCGGGAGGTGATACTCTCCTCTGACATGTATGTGCCCGCCGGCGTAGTAGGCGAACCCCTTCGGGAGGCTGCTGATGTCGATGGTCTCCATCTCACTGAGGTAGTCCGGCTTGAACTGGGTTATCCCGGAATGAAACGCGAAGACCTTGAAGCCTCTCTCCCTCTCGAGCTCGTCCCTGTCGAGAATCTCGAACGAGCGACTCTCGAGCCCAATCTTCCTCGCCGAGATCCCCGTGAGCCTCGCTCCCGTCTCGGGGTCGGTGAACATCCTCAGCCTCAGCCTCCCGCCCTCAAGCGAGGGGCGCATGATGTTCGTGAGTATCCCCGCCGTCTGAAGGATGTCGATTATCGAGGTCCCGTTGGGAGTATAGTCGTGGCTCCCGTAGATTGCGTATATCGGGATCTTCGCGTCGCACATCTCCTTCATCTTCCTGACCGCCTGGTTCACCACAGACAGGTCGGGGACTCCCACGTGGAACAGGTCACCAGAGACGAGCAGAAAGTCGACCCCATCCTCGATGCACTTGTCGATCGCCTCGCCGAAGCACCTTTGCTCGAGGTCCCGGAGGGCCGGCTCCCGGTGGGCGCCGAGGTGGACGTCGGACATATGGGCGAACCTGCTCAAGGTCTCTTGGTCGCGCGCGGCCGCGCAGCTCTTTATCTGTTTGAGGCCGCGCCCCAAACTTTAAGGTGCGGACGCGACTGGTCGGAGGAATGGACGCAAGGGGCCCCAGTCTAGGCAGGCTGCGCAGGACGAAGATAGTCTGCACAATCGGCCCCGCCTCGAGCACCACGGCGATGCTAGAGAAGCTCGTCGTCGCGGGGATGGACTGCGCGAGACTGAACTTCTCTCACGGGACCTTCGCCGAACACCTGGCCGTGATCAGGAACATCAGGGAGGTCTCCAAGCGGACCGGGAGCCTGGTCGCGGTGATGCAGGACCTGCCCGGCCCCAAGATGAGGGTGGGGAAGCTGAAGCAGGGGTCGATCAGGATCGCCGAAGGGTCGACCGTCACTCTGGTGACGGGTGCCGCGGCCGGAGAGAACGTCATCCCCGTCGAGTCCGAGAACCTCCCAAAGTTCGTGAAGACGGGGGGGATGATCTTCCTGAGGGACGGCTCGATAAGGCTGAAGGTCGTCTCCACCACGGCCACGACGATAAAGTGCGTCTGCGAGGTGGGCGGGGAGCTCCGCTCCGGTCACGGGGTGAACGTCCCCGACTTGAAGCAGGGGTTCGCCACGTTCACGGAGAAGGACAAGAAGTACCTCTCCTTCGGGCTCGAGCAAGGCGTCGACCTAGTCGCCATCTCCTTCGTCAGGGACCACAACGACATCAAGGAGGTCAGGGAGTTCGTCTCCCAGAGGGGCGCTCGCCACCCCATCCTCGTGGCAAAGATAGAGAAGAAGGAGGCGGTCGAGAACATGGGCGGGATAGTGAACACGACAGACGCGGTCATGGTGGCGAGGGGCGACCTCGGGGTCGAGAACCCCATCGAGGGCGTCCCGGAGATGCAAAAGTCGATAATCGCTACGTGCAGGTCGAAGGGCATCCCGGTAATCACGGCGACCCAGATGCTCGAGTCGATGGTCAGCAAGGCCACTCCCACCAGGGCGGAGGTCACCGACGTGGCCAACGCGATCCTTGACGGCACCGACGCCGTGATGCTCTCTGAGGAGACGGCCACCGGGAAGTTCCCCGTCGAGTGCGTCGAGGTCATGAACAGGGTTGCCCTCAAGGCGGAGGAGAGGATGCTAAAGGATCCGAACACGAGGAGCCTGAGCGGGGTCCGATTGCAGGGACTCGTGGACGCCTTCAGCGAGTCGGCGTGGCAGCTCGCGGAGAACATCAACGCCCACGTCATAGCGGTGCGCTCGGGGAACGAGGCGATCATCCCGAAGATCTCCCGCTTCAGGCCGACGGCGAAAATCGTCCACATGACCGAGGAGGAGGAGCTCCTCAGGCGGTCGAGGATAATCTGGGGCGTCTTCCAGAGCAAGACCAAAGGGTCCGAGCGGACCGAGACATCCCTCGACTCGTCAGTCCAGCGCCTCATGAAGGAGGGCTACCTTGAGAAAGGGGAGAGGGCCGTGTTCGTGCGCGGCTCGGACACCTCCCGCAGGAACTCCAGGTTCTCCCTCTCCGCCCTAGTCGCGGAGGGGCCGGGCAGGGCCGCGCAGAAGGGCGCCGAGTGGTAGCTAGTTCAGCGCCACCGTGGCCAGGGTCGAGAAGTTCGAGAGGCTGCTGACGAGGACCTCGCTGTTCGAGACCGTGTAGAGCGCGTTCCCGATGATCACGCTCCTGGTGATGTCGTAGCCTCCGCTGCTCCCCCAGTATGAAGTCGAGCTGGCCGGATACTGAGAGACGGTCCCCATCAGCTTGAACCCGGCAGTCGTCACGTTCATGACGTACACGCCCTGCCACACCATCTGCCCGTACGGAGGGGGGCTGCCTGGGGGCGAGGTCTGCTGGGTTCCCGAGACCTTGGCCAGGTTCACGGGGAGGACCATGATGTTCCTGGTCGAGTCGAATGTGAAGGCCAGGTGGTCGTTGAGAACAGCAGAGTCGGTGCCCCTGTCCCCGATCAGGTAGCTGGACACCTCGGTCGAGGTCCCGTCGCTCGCGACGTGGAAAAGCGAGAGCTTCAGCCCGAGGTAGTAGGCGAAGTTCCCGTTGGAGGACTGCACCGTGTCCTTCCCGACGCCGACGAGGTATCCGTTTGCAAGGGGTTGGAGGTAGTCCGAGAACCCGGACGAGATCTTGAGCGCGCTCGTTATCACCGGGTTGGTCGGGTTCTTGAACGAGATGGCGAAGAGCGGGTCGACCTGCTCGAAGGTCACCACGTAGCCGGTGTCCCCGTCGAACCTGACCGCATAGATGTTCTCGCCGGGGGCGATGTTCCGGACGGCCGCGACCTGCGTCAGGTCCTGGCTCATGACGTAGACGTCGTCGCTCCTCGACCCGGTCCCGTTGACCACGACGGCGCGGCTCGTCGCGACCCTGAAGTATCCGTTGTATTCGTCCATGGAGAACTGGTTGAGGACGACCCCTGGAAACGAGCCGGCCGCCTTTGCCGAGATCTGCCCGCTGGAGTACGCCACCCTGAACACGGTGCTGTTCTGTGGTTGCGATATTACCACCCTGGCAACCCCCCCCTGGCCGTAGACGTCGCCTGGGATGTTGTCCACATAGTACGTAGGATAGTTGGGATATACCACGTAGATGTTGGAGGTCGAGACGTAGATGGTCGAGGCCTGGCCGGTGAGGACGGCAGTTGACTGTTCCTGCCCGGTGGTCATCGACATGCTCAGGATCATCGTGTACACGCTGATCTGGCTCTTGTTCGGCGTGTAGTAGACCGACCCGGGCGAGAGTACGGAGCCGACGCCGTCCTCGGTGATGGACGGGTACTGGGCAGTCACGTTCCTGTTCCCACTCACGCCGTAGGAGGGTTGCTGGACGATCTCGTAGAAATATCCTTGTGCCAGCCTGGCCCCGACGTGGTTCCCCGCGACCCTGATGGAGTTCAGGAGCTTCGGAGCCGCCGGGTTCGAGACGTCGTAGAGCCGTAGGTTTACGGAGGCGTTGATGTTGCTCTGCCCAAGCACGGCCAGCCTCTGCGGGGCGAGCTCTATCCCCATTATGCTCGTGGTCGGCAGGGCGATCTTTGCGACGAGCAAGGTCGAGTCCGCCGGCTGCGCCTTGATTATCGAGACCGACTGTGACGAAGCGACGTAGAGATAGGACCCGTCGGTCTTGACCTTGTCGAGCTCGTCGACCCCCTGGACTTGGTTGTTTGTCCCCGTGAAAGGCGTCCCCGCCGCAGCCGCATTGACGGTCGTTGAGGATACGGTGGCTCCCGGCGCGGTCATCGTCATCGTCGCGGTCGTCATCGTACCGGCCACCGCTCCCTGGGCCTTCGAAACCGGGCCACCGACAGTCGAGGTCACGGTCACCGCACCACCCATCATAATCCCTCCTGAGGGATAGTACTGCTGTTGCACGCTCTTAGCGTTCGCGGAGATGAAGTCGTGGAGTTGATTGTATGTCTGGAACGAGCTCAAAGTCCCTGAGGTCGCGTTGAGTGCCGGACCGATCCCCGGTCCAATCGGAACGGTGCCTCCGGGCGTAGTCGTCCCGGGGGATGTGGGAGGTACGGTTGGGGCAGGAGCTGGACTCGGGAACCAGAGGAACACGGTCCCTAGAGCAATGAGCACAAGAACACCGACGAAGACCAGCCCTTCGCGCCCGACAGCCGTCCGCCCCCGCAAGTTCTTCATGGTCAATGGCAAGGCGGACTCGGGTCAAAAGACCACGTTCGAGAACGACCGTTCTACTCCCGCGAACACAAGGCCAGGTCATAAATCTGCAAATATTGCAAGCTGGAGGGTCTGAGTAGGCGCCGCAGACTTCAAAGGCGGTCAGCCTTGGTTTGCCTGCAAAACGGGCAAAAGTTGTCGAAAAGGATGAAGTAGAGACCGGGGCGGGTCTTGCTCCGCCCCGGCCACATCGGACACGTCTCGGCCATAGTCCTCCTTTTGTTCTAGGCGGGATTCAGCTATTGCGGCCTACCTTGGTCATTGGTGCAGGCGCGTCGTAGACCATGTTTGGCCTTGCTCTGCGCGGGTCAGCCGTTTCATCCCGTATCCCATCGACCTCAGGATCGCTCCATCATCGCCCATGATGGGGCGGGTCTCGTTTCTGTTCCGTTGCCAGCCGTCTCCGGCTGCGCCTCTCAGCGCCGCGCATCCTGCATTGAGGGAGGAACTTCCCCAGGAGGTCCCCGTGGCCCACCCACCGACTCGCATCCACTCCCAAGCGCGTCGCTCGGCGGTTAAGGGTTTCTAGGTCCCAGAAGCTGCGGGAAGTACTCCCCTTCGAGCTCGGAGACCTGCTCCTCGGTCGACGCCTTGCCATATGCGAGGAGCGGCTCGCTGTTAAGCGTCTCGAACGTCGGTCCCCACTTGTAGATCTCAAGAAATCGCCTCCCCTCCTCCTCGTGCCCCGTGATGAAGAGGGCGGCCGCGACCGCCTCCACGGAACTCAGAATCCCCAGCCTGGAGTAGTTCGTGGGGTTGGCCGCGAGGAGCGCCGGGAGCCTCCGGTGCTTCCCCCCGATCTTCTTGAAGAACACCTCCCGGGCGAGGTTCCAGGAGCAGTCGAGGGCTAGGATCGACTTGGCGTCTGAGTCGAGGGGGGTTAGCAGCTTGGGCGCGAAGGGGTTCAGGACGATGGCGTTGCTCGCGGCGTGGAACTTCCGCGTGACCTCGGTCGCGAGGCCCATCCTTGCCATCTTCTTGGCGGTGCATTTCGCCGGGTCGTCTTGGCCGTAGTCGATCACGAACACGTTCATGAGTTCGTCCGGGAGAGCAGTGCGGCTCTAATATACGCTGGCGTCGAAGAACCCCGGCCGCACTGGCTTCTTTATCTCCACGGATATAGCGTGGGGAAGAGGACGGAGAGGCTCCACCTTCTCCTCGGTTCGGCCGTGGTGGTGGATTGGGTGACCAGTACCTCGCAATAGTCGTGCCCTTCACGTACGCACTTTCGCTCGAACGAGGAGCACGGCCATCCGTAGACCTCCTCGGCGATGCCAGCGACGAGACCGCAGATGAGGTGGCAGGATCGCGTGTTCTTGTCCAGCGGACTTTCGCTCACCGAGAACGGGCTCTCCCTTACCCTGAACATCAGCCTAGCCCCGGTCTCCAGGTCCCCGTGGACAGTGAAGATGCCCCATCCAAGGGAACGCATTACCTCGCCAAGGTTCGAGAGTATCACGGCGGGCTCACGATTGATGTGCTTCAGGTCGCGCCCGACGGACGACCCGAGCCTTTGCCCGAGCTCGAGCATCAGGGGCGGAGCGCCGCTCATGAAGGTGTCGTAGAGAGCGTCCTGGAGGGACTGCCAGTCCCTCTTCCTCATGAGGAAGGCGTTGGCCTTGAGGTTCATCTCCTTCGGACGGACCGCATGACCAGCCTGGATGAACTCCTCAATCTCGCGCAGCACCATGACCTTCCGAGCGAGCTCGCTCTCGACTATCTCGCGTTCCGTTTCACCAGGAGACTCTTCAGCCTGACTGTGCTGGATCCAGATGCTCTGGGAGGTCATAGTCAGACGCGCGGTTGTGAGCGCGGTCATGAAGAGCGCGCCGAAGCCCCAAGTATAGCCAAGGTAGCTCCAGGGGAACTCGAGCCTCGCGAAGCCGAACGCGAGCGCCCACACTGCCCCTACGAAGAGAACCGTTCCCACGGTGACCGGCGTCCTCAGCCAGAGCCCAAACTCAGTGTAAACGGCCAAGACGACCCTCCTGACGAACGCGAACCTTTTCGTGGTCTTCACCGAGACGAGCTTCGTGCTCAACTCCGAAGTGATGATGTTTCTCACGGCGATAGACTCGCGTAAGACGCGGACATTCGCGTTCACAAGCGTGGCCTTCGCGACATGGATCGGTTTGGTCGTCGAATCGTTGATTATCTTGCTCCTAAGCCCCTTCAGAGCCTTCTTATCGGACTCTGTGATGACCTGTCGGGTAAGAACCGCGACCATTCGGTCCCGCAGCTCGACCAAGGGCCTGACAGCCATCCCACAATCATCAATTGTGTATATTATTATTGTTGTTTATCCGATAATTATGTCAACAATTGGCTCCCGACCATACCAGAATAATCAAAACAATACTCAATTCATCTGTTAATTAAGCCAACGATTTTTCGGCATTTTTCAGACCTGTACTATTTCCCTTGAGAGTAGCTTCTGAAATCGATTACGGACCAAGCTACGGCCCCAACGCCTCGGGATTCCTCGGCCTAACGGTTAAAACACAAGGGTTCCACAGGAACAACCCTGTCACTTAGCGTGAGCAGCGCATCGAGGATGAACTAGACTTGGCAGGGGTGCCTTTCGTCCTCCTGCAGGTGGTACTCGTACCGCTCCTCGCCTCGGTCGTCTGCCTCGCGGCAGGAGGACAGGCCGGGAGGCGCGTGGGCTGGGTAGCCTTCGCCGCTCTGGCGTATGTCGCGCTTCTCCTGGCCTCTGTGGAGCTCGGGCTCTCCGGGGGAGGCGGCCCCGCGGCCGAGACGTATACGTGGGCTCCCGGCGCGGGGCTTAGCTTCGGTTTCCTCGGCGACGGCCTGAGCACGCCCGTCGCCCTTGTCATGTCCCTCGTCTGCGCGGCGACCGCGGTCTACTCGATGCCTTACCTGAAGAGGAGGTTCGAGGACCTTTACGGAGAGAAGAAGAACCGCCAGTATGGCGTCTACTACCTCAGCTTCTTGCTGGTGGCGAGCGGGCTCTTCGGGGTCTCGCTCTCGACCAACCTGATCGAACTCTTCCTCTTCGTCGAGCTGATGCTCCTCCCGACGTTCCTTGTCCTGAGCCTGTTCGGGTACTTCCAGAGAGGGAGGATCGCGATCATGTACTTCGTCTGGAACCAGCTGGGGGCGCTCATCTTCCTGGTCGGTGTCCTCGCCGCATACTCGGCGACAGGCAAGTTCGACGTCCCCTCGCTCGCCGCCCTCGGCGCGGGCTCAACCATCGCGACCGCGGTCTTCCTCCTGGTGACCGTGGGCTGGTTCGTGAAGATGGGCGTGATAGGGGTGCACATGTGGCTCCCGTACTCGGAGGCCGAGCCGCCGACGTGCTTCGCCCCGATAATGGCGACGGTCGTCGCCGTGGGGAACTACGTGATGGTGCGCCTCCTCGTGCAGTATATGCCCGCGGTCTTCGCGACCTTCTCCGTTCCTTTCATGGTCGTGGCGCTCCTGACCATGATCTTCGGTGGGGCCATGACCCTCGTCCAGGACGACGTGAAGTACCTCTTCGCGTGGTCGACGGTCAGCCAGAACGCCTACTCCCTCCTCGGGATAGGGAGCCTTACACTCCTCGGCGTCTCGGGAGGGATCTTCTACTCGCTCAGCCATATACTCGGGAAGACCATCCTCTTCTCGGCCGCCGGCATACTCCTCACTAGCACAGGAATCCGGGACATCCGGCAGATGGGAGGCCTCGCGAGCAAGATGCCCCTGACAGCGACGCTCTTTCTCATCGGAGGGCTCATACTCTCGGCGGTCCCTCCGACCAGCGGGTTCCAAGCTGAATGGATAATGTTCACCGGGATATTCTTCCAGGGGGCGTACGGCGTGACCATCAACTTGGTCATCGCGATTCTGGGAATTGTCGCGACCTTCTTCACCATGGCCTATACGTTTTGGCCCGTCAGGAGGATATTCTTCGGGATTCTCCCGACGAGCCTCCAGTCGGTCACCGACGCGCCACTGGCGATGACCGTCCCGCTCCTCGCCCTTGCAGCGATTTCGATACTCCTTGGGATCTACCCAGACCTCATCTCAAAGATGCTGGTCGGCTTCGCCGGGTCGCTCTCCGCGCTGAAAGCGGGCGTCTGAAGGACCGGGCGCGGCCCGCTGCGGGCCCTTCGGGAAGCTTGTTCCGGATGAACTCTTTTATACCGAGCGCGGCCAAATGGTGCTGAACAACCAATGCCTATGGCTTTCGTCTTAATCAACGCAGATTTAGGCGCGGAGGAGGAGCTTCTAAAGTCGCTCAGGGGATTGGAGCATGTCAAGGATGTGTACGTTGTCTACGGCGTCTACGACATCATTGCTAGGGTCGAGGCCGACACCATGGAGAAGGTCAAGGAGACAATCACTTGGAAGATCCGCAGGCTCGACCGCGTCAGGAGCACCCTGACAATGATAGTTGTCGAAGGCTAGCCAAAGAAAAGGTTTATGGTACTCTAGTACCAGAGTACTCCCCACATGGCCCAGGTCAAATTCGTCATAGACGACCAGCTCCTGAAGAAGTTCAAGCAGATCGTGATTAAGAGACGCGGCAAGATTGAGTTGACTCCTGAAGGCGAGGAAGCGATTAGGCTGTACATCAAAAAGTATGGAGGCCTCGGAGGAAGGCAAGGCAAGAGCGACCCGCTTACCTCCGCCATAGGCGCGCTGCACACTCGAGGGGCGAGGAACGCGCTGAAGGACCTCAAAGAGCTGGAGTCTCGTTATTGATCTTCGTGGACACGACGATTTGGGCATCGGCGATCGATTCTTCAGACTCGCTTCATGCCGACGGCTCTGCAGTGTTGAGGGCCTTGGCCGAGGGCAGACTCCCTCCCGCCATGACCACCGACCTTGTGCTCGATGAGACGTTGACCCTTCTCAAGATGAGGGGCGGCTCACCAGACGCAATTGCCGGGGCAATAGCCAACATATTGTCGTCGCCGAACCTGAATCTGGTCTACGTCGATGAGCCGCTCTTCGACGCAGGACTCCGAACTTACAAGAAATTCGAAAGGCTCAGCTTCACCGACGCGGTCACACTTGCCCTGATGCAGCAGCGCAAGATCAAGGAGATATTCTCCCACGACGGGAACTTCAATATCAAAGGAATCTTGAGAAGAGAGAGACCTAGTTAGTTGCATGCTCCTCAACGACACTGGTTGATGGCGACAGTTCGCAGGCAATAGTCCAAGGTTACTCTAAAATCGGAGAGGAGGCGCGTGCCGACCAACACCTCAGTGAGTCCTTCGAAGGTCTCTACCGGTCCGTCGATTTCACTATTCATGCCTTCTAGCTCGACCGTCCCATACGCGACCCTGCTTCGCACTCCCCTGCCATCGGCGACCTCGACCGTCCTCGACCCCGCCATCATCTTGTCCAAACCTAACGCAGCGAAAATCGACGGAGGAACGGCGACGAACCCCTCGTAACCGGTGTCCATGACCGCCTCGATTGACCCGTCCGATGGATACTCGATCTTCAGCGGAAGGTTGCGCAACCGCACCCTGACTGCTGGCACGAGTCCCACAAAGCCGCTCATCCCACGCTTCGCCTTAGCCCGGTCCTCACCGAGGGCTCCAACGGAGAGGAACTTACTACCAGCACCTCTCTCGGGTTGATCTTGCGCCGCTCGAGCATCGAAGCGAGCTCTCTGAGCGAACCCGCCCTAGCCACCACCTTGTCTCCACGAAGCGCTCTGAATTCTTCTTCCTTGCCCTTTGATTCGACGTCCAGCAGGTGCTGCCTAACTGCCGCATCCACAATCTCGGAGATGGCCCCCTTCCTTCGTCTTCCTCCGTGCCTCGCGGCCTCCCGGAGCCTCTTGACCGTGTCATCCGGGAGGGAAAATGTGACGTTGACCAATGAGCATTGCAATATGTCGGCAATATTTAAGCAATACTTGCGCACGACTCTTTCGTTCAGTGCCCAAGCATGGAGGATTTTCAGGCTGTACCCTGTCGGGAAGCCCGTCCGCAGCCAGTCATCCATTCGACCCGAATCCAAGGTCTCTATGCAGCCAGCTCAGCCCGAACTGGCAATCTGATGCAGCTGGACGTTTTGCGCAAAACCAACTAATCCGAGAATGACCGAGATTCCCAACATGAGATAGAATACATCTTTTCTATAGTTCTTCGACATGAACGAGAGAACCGAGAAGGGCACGAAATAGAGATAGAACCGCACCCAGCCGTCACTCAAGCCGAGATACGTGGAGCACAAGAAATAGCCAGAGTACACCGCGAAAGCGACGGCCGCGAACTTGATCGTGGGCACGATCTTTCCTCGGTTCCTGGTGTCAACGAGGGCCAGCCAAAACGCGCCGTTGCTGAGCAAGAGGACCCTGGCAAGACCTGCTAGAGTCAAGAGCGGATTGTGGACGGATGCGGGCGGGTCGGTCGAGATGTTCTGCGCCATCCATGAGGCGAAGCCGAAGGCGCTCCCAGACTCGAGCTTGTTGTAGTAAAGCCAGGTGCAGATGAAGAGCGCTGAAGGAACGGCATACATGACAACATTGGTCATGGTCCTTCCGCTCATCCTCTTGCCGACGAACGAATAGAGGGCGTAAAGAAGGGTGATCGCCAAGAACAGCCACGCCTCGTAGCGCGTCATGACGTTCAGCAGGGTGAGGAGCGATGCGAACGCCAGATATCGAGCCGAATGGGTTTCGAGGTAGAGGAATAGATAGTAGACGGTCCCCAAGAGCAACATCGTCGAGAAGACGTCGGTCATGCCCTGGCTAGCATACGCGACGAGATAACCTGAGGTCAGAAGGAGCGTCGTTCCTATTACTTGGCGCCTTCCATCGAAACCTGCCCTCTTGAGCGCTGAAACCGTGATCAGCGAGATAAATCCAAGTGACGTCGCTGAGACTGCGGTTCCTAACATGGCGGTGTTAATCGATGTCAGCAGGTACATCCCTGCAAGCAAGAACTGCCACAGGGGCAACCAGACGTAGTAACCCTGGCCGAACCCCTGGAAGAAATACCAGTAAGGCCCGCGTTGAGCTAGAGATAGGGCCTGCTGCGCTCTGGTTGCCGCGTCAAACTCCCAGTTGACGTTGAAGTAGATGCCAATCAGGACAGCCATCGCGGTCGTCAGACAGAGGAACGCAAATTGAATTCCAGAGGCGTGAAAGGCCCTAGTAATTCGGGGGAGAAAGAGAGACTCTCTGCCATCAGAGTGCACGAGCTTCACCTTGGTGACGCAATGCCTCAAGACTCAACCGTGATTGCCACGTATATACTCAAGCTTGTCTTTCCCCTCTACCATTTTCAGACACGCATGTTTGGAATGATCGTGGTCGAAGGCTGAGTCCACTTGACGAGCAGCTACAAAGCTTAATGTGGGCCGCGCGGACATCGGCGAGGAATGAAAGCGAGGCTCATCTACACCGGGATCAGGGTGAAGGACCTCGAAAAGTCGATTGAGTTCTACACCAATGTCCTGGGAATGAAGGTGACCGGCAGGACCGTGATCGAGGCGACGAAGGGAGAGACGGTCGGCCTCGTGAGCGAAGACGGCGGGCACCTGCTAGAGCTGAACCATTACCCAAAGGGGACACGGTTCCAGACTAGCTACGCGGTCGGCGACGGCCTCGACCACCTAGCCTTCCAGGTGGACGACCTCAACGCGGCCCTCGCGGAGGCGAAGAAGGCCGGCTATCCCGTGATCCTCGACATGAAGACCAAGACGAGCAGGTGGACCTACATCAAGGACCCGAACGGGATCTACATCGAGCTGTTTGGAAAGTAATGCCGAGATACCTTCTGGGGATCGACGACACTGACTCCCGGTTCGGGCACTGCACGACCCATCTGGGCTACCTAATCGCCTGCGAGTTGCTTCGCATCGGGTGCACACTCCCGGTCTACCCCCGCCTCGTGAGGCTCAACCCCAACATCCCATTCAAGACGAGGGGGAACGCCGCGGTCTGCGTCGAGTTCGAGGCAGACGACGCGGATGGCGCTTTCGAAGTCGCGGAGCGCCTCTTCAGGTTGGAGGCCGACGTCAAGAACGGCGCGAACTCCTGCCTCATGATGGCAAGCGCCGAGTCCGACCCGACCCTGTTCAGGAGCATTTACGGTCGCTCGATCAACGGGATGGTCGACTACAAGGCGGTAACGCGCGCCGTCTCAAAAGCGGCCTTGAGGCTAGAGACCCTCGGGAACGGGATGGGCGTCGTGGGCGCCTCTGCGAGCCTCGGGTTCGACGCGCGCGAGGACCACACCTACGAGCTGATCGCGTACAGAATGCCCGAGAACTGCGGCAAGCCGAGGCTCGTCGATGAGGCCTCCGTAAGGCAGATGGAGGACGAGACCTTCCCGCACACATTCAACAGCTACGACCAAGAGTCCGGCAGGGTCCTCCTGGCGCCGAAAGGTCCCGACCCGGTCCTGGTCGGGCTTAGAGGGGACTCCCCGGCGGTCCTCATGGACGCCTTCCTGGGCATCAAACTGGGGGAAGAGATCCTCGGCCGCATGATCTTCATCAGCAACCAGTGCACGGGAGCACACGTCAGGTCCCAGCTCTCTCTCCCCCTGAAGGCGTACTCCTCTGGATGGTTGGAGGGCGATGTCTCTCGCACAGACCTGACCGAAGGAGGCCACCTTTCAATCCAGCTCCTCACCTCCGAAGGGCCCGTGAGCTGCATGGTCTACGAGCCCGCAGGGGACCTGAAGAGGTCGGCTGCCATGCTAGCAGTGCGCGACAGGGTGCGGGTGTCCGGCGGCGTGAGGAGGAGCACCTCGAAGCACGAGGCAGTTCTCAACGTGGAGAAGATGGAGGTCTTGTCGGTGGCGAGCATCGAACTCCGCCACAACCCCACCTGCGTCTGCGGGGCGAGGATGAAGTCCGAGGGGCGAGGCAAGGGATTCGGGTGCCCCGAGTGCGGACGCAGGCTCCGGAGAGGCTCGAAGACCATGTCCAGGGTCGAGCGAGCGCTGGTCCCTGGGCTCTACCTGCCTTCGCCTCGCGCTCAGCGGCACCTGACGAAGCAGCTCGTCCGATACGGGAACGAGCGCACCGAAGAATGCGAGCTCATCTCGGGGTGGCTGACACCGCCGGGCGACTTGCTCCGGGCGCGCTAGAGAAAAAAACGAGAACACGGCAGTCAAGCCGAGAACCAACATCTCAACCAGAGGCTGTTTCGTGAAACAGGGCCCGAGTCACAGAGCGCGAGTAGGTTTTGTCAGCACACTGCATCTAGCCAAGTTTTCTGCGAGAACCCGAAAATTGTGTAGCAGGTCGGCCCCTTCGATAGCTTTTCTCCATGAAAATGTGTGCCGAGAATCCTCGTCACAAATCCCTATTCCACCTGCATAATCGCTTTAGTGCAAACCGAGGGGCAAACATCGAAACATAATGTCCGCACTCCCAGAAAAATCTCGAGCCATTGAAGGTCGGGAGGTATCTGGCTCTCTTCAAGGAGTCAGCTCGGGACGAGCAGGTTCGGAGACCTCCCCGAGCAAGAGGCGCTTCCTAAAGTCCGTCCTGCTGACCGGTGCGGGCGCTAGCCTAGCATTGGCGCTTCCCGCAGTCTACGCCAGTGGAAGTCCCGTGGCCGATAAGCCAACGAAGTCGACTACCACCACGACCACCAGCACCCAGTCGACTTTGAAGCTCTCGAGGATCTTCAGGTTGATAGACCCCAAGACGGGCGCCCCCCAGATCTCGGACTTTCAGGACTCGGCACCCTCAGGTTCCACCGACCTGGAAGTGCGCATGAAGCACTTTACCGAGATAGAGAACTTCACCTTCCTCGGCTACGTCCTCTCCCACGAGCTCGGCGACCCCACCCCCAGACCCATCGAGACCATACAGGGCCTCACAGTCCCCGACGCAGAATTCCAGTCACTGGTCACCGCGGCGGAGAACGACCTCCTGGGCGACGAGGACCTTGGAGACGCGCTCCTCGACAACGGGATCAACTGGGAGCACTTCGTCGCGTCGAATAACACCCTACTCATACCTGGGAACCCGCTTAAGATAACGGACACTGCGATGCAGGCGAAGATTGACTCGCTCGACCTAATCACCGAGGCGTTGGTCGCCGAAGTGAACCGACGCAGCGAGGCAGAAGCCAAAGGGCGACGCCGACGCTAGAAGCCGAGTCCCGACTGGCCACGAACGCACTTAGAGTGCAGCGCAATTTGGGCCCGCCGATTCGATAATCCAGTCGAACCTAGGCCCTAGTACAAGTATCCAAAGGAAGCAACCTAGTTGAGAACGGAAATGGCCTACTGACTTTGTTCAAGAAGTAGCGAGGGAAGGAGTTTCAGGGCTTGAGCCCCTTTGAACCTTCGATTTGGCCACTGATGTACTGAGAGCGTAGCGAGCGGTGAATTTCTAGGGAAATAATCCCCTACGAACCTGCGGCGGAGTTCGGCTCATGTGGGCTCTTAAATAGCGCGCCGAGCTATTTGATCATGGCCGGGGCATCGCCTACGCCTGACAATGCAGAACTTCTGGGGGCGCTAACCGGGGACAAAGGAATCTTCAAGAAAACACGAAGATATGGCTTCTACAATGGCTATGACTTGAGCAAGTATCATCGCTACCAAATTTCGATTTGTCTCGGGAAAGACAAGGACTGGGGTTCACACATTTCAGACTTGATTTTTCGGGGCTACGGTCTTCATGGATCGGTCTGCCGTGAAGAAAGGGAATGGAGGTTCCATTCCAGTTCGACGCGGGTTTTCAAGGATCTGTCGCGGTATTATGACCCGACCTGGAACGCTAGGAAGTGGAGAATTAGCCCCGTATTGCTCCGTTCTCCAACAGATATTCGACGCAGATTTGCGAGAGGATATTTCGACGCTGACGGCTATCCATATTACAACAAGTCCCGCGACAAGGTTCTTGTACAAATCAACTCTGTCAACAGGAATGGTCTCACAGATATGAGGGAACTCCTTCGAAGCCTAGGCTACAATCCTGGTCTCTACAAACGCTACAAAAACAGAAGCGTGTGGGAGATAACTATCCAAAGGAAATCAGAAGTAATCCGATTCGCGAACGATATTGGCTTCAGCATTCAGAGGAAGCAAGAGAAGTTGAGAAATATGCTGAGGAGCAAGTGGCCAGGTTGTTTAGAGTAGTAGCGAGGGGTGGACTTTCAGAGGGGCATCCCTCCTTTGAACTTACGGTCGGATTTCTCCGATCACCGCTCTGCGGGTGTCCAAGTCCATTTCTGGACTTATGAGCCCGCCGGGATTACCTGGCTTCCCCACCTCGCTGTTTTTGGTCGGGCGCCTTTTTGCCTATAAAAAGAGGGTGTTGTCCATCCTACGGGACATCAGAACATGGGTGCTTAACTATCCAAGCGCCATTTATTGATAGGTCATCTGTCGTGAGGATGGCTCGTGAGAGCCATCTGAGCATGGGATATGGAGTTGCCTGACGAGCGTAAAATCCTGACCGGCAATCGATGAAGCGACCCGAAACTGCCCTTGTGGCCCCGACACGGAATCCCCGGGATAGGGAGCGCTAGAAGTCAAGCTCGCTGGTGAATCGCCAGCTATGGCCGCACTGGTTTGGGCGGCTCGGCTGCCCGCGTGAAGCGGTGATGGGGAATCCGACGATTGACGGTAATCCCTTAATCATATGGGCAGAAGCCTGATCGCGGCCGTGCCCGTGGATTGAGCAGAACCAAAAAGAGTTCACGAGCTCGAGAGGACCAGCTTCTCCGCGTCCTCGCCGACGGCCTGGCTCACCTCCTCCTTCAGCCTCTTGAGCCTCTCGACGTCGTGCCCCTTCCTGACGAACCTCTTGACCTCCTCTTCGAAAGGCCTCGCCTTCTCCCCATCGAGCATCTTGTCCGCGAAGCAGACTATCTTCTCGTCGAGGGTCTGCGGGACGTACTCCCCCTCTGGAAACCCGAGCTTCGCGGCCTCCTCCCTGGATATCCCGGCCCCGACGTGCCTCCGGACGATGTTAGTCACGACAGAGTCGACGCCCTCCCTCTCGAGCATGGCCGCTCCCACATGGCCGTGCCCCGCGTCCTGCGTCTGCGTCCTCCCGATGTCGTGGAGGAGCGCGCCCGCGACGACGGCCCTCTCGTTGACTGGGTTCCCCCTCGCGCCGGCCCTCTGGACGAGCATCCGAGATAACCACGCGCACGCCTTGCAGTGGGTCAAGATCCTCTTCGTGCTGCCGTACTTCTTGTGGAGGGACGCCACCTGCTTCTCGTCAGGGATCACAAGCGAACGAACGCCAGCCCGCTTAAATTGGCTCGCTCAGATTCTTAGGAAAAAATTGCTTTTTTTCCCTCGGTGATGGCAGCCGGGCTCACTTTGTGATGTCTTCCTCGAGCTGGTCGATCTTCCACCTGAGGGCTTCCTTTAGTTCCGTGTTGTCGACCCTGTTGAGCGGCTTCTGGCACGTGGGGCACCTGAAGAACGACTCCATCGCCTCCTCGAACGTCCTCGTGACGCACGTCGGCGTCCCGCAGTAGTAGAACTCGCGCGTCTCCTCGTGCTCGAGTCTCTGCTTTAGCCTGGTCAGTATCTTCTTCTTTTGAGTCTGGATGAACCCGTCCGTCTGGTCCCTCTGCGCCTTCCACCTGTACACGAACCAGCCCCTCTTGGGGTCCCTCACCCTCACCCCTGAGATGAGGCTCCTCCCGAACAGGTCGTATAGCGACTTCCTCACGGTCTTTATCTTCAGCCCCGTGGCTGAGGCTATCTCCTCGTCGGTGGCGTTCTCGTTGTTCAGGAGGGCCCTCGCGACCCTGACGTAGTCCGGCCCCCCGATGAGCCCTGCCACCTTGACAAACGTGTCTTCGTATTCTATCTTCACGGGTTCTTTTCTACCTGTTTCCCTCTCGCCGAGGGAACAATCTTGAGACGATAATCCCCAAACTCCTTCTTAAGCTCTTCTCCCTTCTGGAAGTCGTGTATCAGGATCGCGAGGGCCGCGATCTCCGAGTGGGGCTGGGACGTGACCGCCACGTTGTAGTCCGCCATCCCGTACACCTCGCTGGGCACCTTCGGCCCGCCCACCGCGATGAGTAGGCTCTGGCTCTTCCTCAGGTCGCCCAGGACGTCCTGGAACGGGAGTCCGTACATCGTCAGGTGGACTATCGCCCTCCCCTCGGCCTTGGCCTCGCCGAAGGCCTTCTTCCAGCCCTCGTGGATGACCTGGAAGCCGCCGCCCCAGGCCTTGTTGACCTCGTCCACGGAGGCCAGCAGCTCCTTCTCGACCTCCTCGAGGTAGATGGCCTCCGCCCCGAGGGCCCTCGCCACCAGGCAGAGGTGCGTCAGCGTCCGGTAGTCGCGCACGTACCGGTGGCCGAGCCTGACGACCTTCACGCTCTTCAGCGTCGGACGGCCACCTTCTCCGTCCGCTCGGAGAGCTTCCCCTTGACGGC
>Ga0307477_10000269_pt1 | contig 66919 bp, 54 predicted proteins | sample atmos_gasesECM2C_FD_203316 | JGI IMG/M metagenome (GOLD analysis project Ga0307477, IMG submission 203316) | Hardwood forest soil microbial communities from Morgan-Monroe State Forest, Indiana, United States - atmos_gasesECM2C_515 | ecosystem: Environmental > Terrestrial > Soil > Temperate...
CAATTTACAGAATCTCCGAAATACATCTCATCGTGCGAATGCCACAGGCGATTATCACGCAATTGTGGGGCCCCTGCGTATAGATGCTTAGCGCGCAGTATCTTGTAGCTGGTCTGTAACTGTTTTTTTAGCTCTGGGTCAGTGGTGCTATCGGCAATCAGTAGGTAATTGTCTTTGTAATTGAGAGCTACACCTTCGTCAGGTTGCCGATGCTGCTTACACGCCCAATTTTCTACGCCCAGTGCGCACAAACGAAATGCAGCGGTCACTGGACGCGCAGTCCCAAACAGACCTTTGGCGAAAGAGCTATTTGCAAGGTTCTTTTCGTCTACGGCTCCATAGATGAAAGGAAGATTGTAATGTCGTAACGACATGAGCAAAACCTGAATTGCGCTGAAACGCTTGCGTTCCTCGATTCCCTTGAACGCGCCCTCACCATTAAATAGTTCGCATGCGTGGAATTCTTTAAACTTCTCTTCAATCTCATTCACGTCGAACAATTGTTCAATGGCAATACAATGCAGCCGCTCAGTCCAACCCCATGCTCCGGAGGGAACCACGACAGCTCCGAAGATTGCGATTTGGCCGGAAGTTGTCGATTCATCCAAATATGCTAGGTGCACCAAGGTCTCCTTACGCCGTTCGCAAGGCATTATGTCCCTTTCTTCCTGTACTTTCCAGACGGCGCTGGAGGGTGGCGACCCTTTGGCATCTGGTATTCCAAAGGGTGCGGTCTTTGACTCTTAAGCGAAGGCGAGGCGGCCGCGCGGGCCGGAGTGAGGAAAGACGAGAGGAAGTGGCCCCTCGAAGCTCGGGGTAAACGGGTGTAAGATGGGGCGGTAGGTGGGCTGCCAACGCAAGTGTCCTCTGCGGAAGTTTGTTCCTGCCCGGCGGTCCCGAGTGGTTGGGTTGGAGGGACTGAAATGAAGAAGACCCTGCCTGTAGTTCTCCTTGCAATTTTTGCGCTCGTGGTTCTTGGTGTGCCTGCGCCGACACTCGCCCAGCGCGGCGGCGGCCATGGCGGAGGTGGATTCCATGGCGGTGGAGGCGGCTTCCATGGCGGTGGAGGTGGCTTCCATGGTGGTGGCGGGTTTCGCGGCGGGAGCGGCTTCCGAGGCGGAATGGGATTCCGCGGCGGCAGCGGGTTTCGCGGCAGCGCGTTCCGCGGGGGTACGGGCTTTCGCGGAGGGGCAGGATTTCGCGGAGGGGCGTTCGGCCGCGGCTATCGCGGTAACGGCTTCCGCGGCGGCTGGGGCTGGCCGTATTGGGGTTGGCCCGGATACGGGTATCCGTACGGATATGGGTACGACCCGTGGTGGCCGCGGGCTTATTACGCGCCCAGCTATGATCCCTACTACGATCCTTACGACGACCCTCCGCCCGCCGATCCTCCGCCTGCCGACTACTATCGAGATGATCCATACCGGGACAACCGGAACATGAATGCTCCGCGGCCGAGCACTGCGCCGAAACCCAACGACCGCGACGACCAACCGCCGACACCGATGGATGCCGGGGCGCCCTCGCCGGATCTCAACCGTCCGCCGAGCGCGAATGGCGTGATCATGGCCAGCATGGCGGCGTTTCGTTGGCCCGCGGCGGAGCCTGCTACGGCCGCACCGCGGCGCGAAGTGTTGAACTCTATGCGCGCGTTGCACGAAATGCCGCCGTTTGCGCGCGAGCGGGAAATCGAGCATGGGCGGTACAGTCATTTCTCGCCCGAAGAGCGGGAGATGCTGAGGAACGCGGAACGGTAAGGCAGACCGGCTGGGGCAGGCTCTAAGCAGCCGACGCCACAAAGGAAGCGGAAGAAGCGCAGAGAGATTCCTCAGGCCTGAAGGCATGAGCTACTGGCGTCCAGCGTCGGCGGCCTAGCGCCATTCCAACTTTTTCGAGCAAATCCGGCGAAGATGCTTTCCCCAATGTTTGCGTCCAATCGTTGGACCGTTATTTTGCCTAAATAGTTGGAACGGCACGAGCGCCCTTGATGACGAGCCAGAGCATGAAGGCTATCTCCCCGAAGGCGGCGGGCTGAGAATAGGTAGACACCTTGTCATAATATTGAGGCGACAGTACCTCCGTAAGGCTCAGGATCACCCAGGAGAGGCCGCCGAGGGCGAGCCAGACGCCCAGGAAGCGCGGCAGGAATCGCGACCGGTACACCAGCAGCGCGAGCGGTAAGAGCCAAAGACCCATAAATATTTCGTCAACAACAAGTCCTTCAAAATGCAGATTGAGGAACAGCATAGCCAGAGCATCCCGCTGAGGCTTTTCGACTACAGATAGGAAATCTGCCCCGCGCACGAGGAAGAGGGCAGCGATGGAGTTCAGCTCATTCAGAAAGGCTATGGGGATCTGGACCACAAGCAATATCACCATGAGCGAGGCGTGCCGCCGGTTGACCCCCTTGAGGAGGTCGTATAAAGCCAGCACCACGAAGATAAAACCAGCGTGGCAGATGAGTTGGGCCGCGATGCCGAAGCGAAAGAGGGTCTCGGAGGCCGCGATGTTGCCGGCGGTTGCCGCGGCGTTTCCGTGGACGATCAGCTTGCTGGGAACATACATCATGGCGAAGAAGCCCACGATTGAGAAGAGTAGATACAGCGAGCCTGCGAATCTGCCTGGGTTCCTGGTGGAACTCATGGTGTCCTCCCTTGTTGAAAGGGCCTTGTTGAAAGGGGCCTAGGGAAAGGGTCTACCGGAGAGACGCTGAAGGATGTCCAAGTGTTTCGTCACACGAGCAAAAGGCGGGGATGCAGTGCACCCGGCCGGTTACTTCGACACGGGAGCCAAATAGGGGCGTTCCAGAACCTTAGAGCGCCGGGACGGAAGCTCGGATTCTTCGATGCGGTCCAGAACGCGAATGGGAATGCCCATTTCTTTGCAAGCCTCTACCGCAACGTCATTGAAGTACAGAAACACAAGAAACTGACCCTGCTCCCTGTATTTAGTTCGGGCTATCAGGCCTTGGGTGTCCGCCTCGGCAGTGGTATAGACCAAGATTATTTCCGCATATCGAAAGTTGCTCTTCGTGATCCGATTGTCGAGCGTCTTGGCTAAATGAACATGTGGCAGCGAACCTGTCGAAACTTCATCCAAGGTCAAACCCACCACTGAGAACATTTGCATCCTTTGCGCTGATTTTCGCGCCCGGCCCGCACCCTCAAGGTGGATTTGGACCACGTGTTGATAATATTGCCCCGCAAACGAGTGTCGAATGTGTTCGTTGACCCCGACTGTTCCGAAAGAGTTACTTATCGCCGGGGGTGCGAACGCAGCGTTTGATACAGGTCGCATACGGAATGGATGCGAGACTAAACTCACACACGCGCACTGCCGCAACTCCGCCCGTAGCAACTGCGAAACAATCGCTCAGAGGGCCATTGACCTCTGTAAAGAACGGCGCGAAGGTGCAAAGTAAGCGGTTTTGTGTCTATTCCTTGGGAATAGGAAGATGGTCACAGCCACCAAAGCTGGCAGATATGAAATCCTGGGCGAATTGGGCCGCGGCGGCATGGGTGTCGTTTACAGCGCCAAGGACCCATCGATTGGCCGCACGGTCGCGGTCAAGACTATCCAGCTCCGCGAAGAGGGCACGGGAATGTCCCGTGCCCAATTAGTCGAGGGTTTCCAAACCGAAGCGCGCGCCGCGGGGCTCCTGACACATCCCAACATTGTGGTGATCTACGACGTCGGGGAATCCGACGGCGTCTACTACATCACCATGGAATTGGTGAATGGCAAAAGCCTTCAATCCATGCTGGATTCGGGCGAGAAATTTTTGCTTCCCCGCCTCCTGCGCATCATGGAGCAGGTTTGTTCCGCGCTACAGTTCGCACACGACCACAGCGTCGTGCATCGCGATATCAAGCCAGCCAACATCATGCTAACCAGAGACGATTTTGTGAAGATCACCGATTTCGGCACCGCCAAGATCATGCAATACGGCGCCTCGCAGCAGACCTCCTCCATGGGCACACCCGGCTACATGTCGCCAGAGCAGATCAAGGGCAAAGCCGTGGATGGTCGTACAGATATTTTTTCCCTCGGCGTGATGCTGTACGAAATGACCACGGGCCAAAAGCCGTTTGGCGGCCAGGACATCGCCACCGTTCTGTACCACATTCTCAACGAAGAGCCCGCGGCGCCACGCCAGGTGAACCCTAATATTCCGCTGGGCGTCAGCAGCACGATCATGAAAGCGCTGGCCAAGAGCCCACATCTACGATACGAGAACTGCCGTGAATTGCTGGAGGATTTGAAGCACTACCGACCGGGCGAAACCGGCGCCAACACAAACGCCGCGCCTCCGATCAGCACTACGGCACCGCAGCCTCCCGTTCGCAAAAAGGTAGACAAGAACTACTACGTGGAGACGCCGCGAATTCCCGGTGTCGAACCGCGCTCCAGGCCGGTTCCGGCTCCGGGCGTTGCTGCAGGCAACAATCTTCGAGCAGAAACCGGGCGGCAGGGGGACGGGATTTACGCCGGGCCCACGAGGAAGTTGAATCTTGCCGCGGGGGTCAAGCGCCTCGCGATAGTTGCCGCCGGTATCTTGCTGGCGGCCATGCTCGGCTCATACGCCATCAAAACGACCGGGAACTTGCAGCGGCCCGATTCCGACGCGCTGCCTGCGCCCCAGGACAACGGTCCTGCTACCCAGCCGCAAGGTGCGGAGAAGAACTCAGCGCAGAGGCCGCCCTACGTCACGCAGTCCAATCCCGAAGTTGCGACCGTCAGCGAGTTACCGCAGCCCTGGTCTTCCAAGAGATTCTTCTTCCAGAGTTTGACTCTATCCAGGTATGTTCCGGCGCTCATTATTCGTTTGCCTGGTTCTGCGTCCGAAGGCAAATCCTATTGGGCAATTTCTCTGGAAGTGCCGTTCAGCCGGTGCGAATATGCGTACATCGAAAACGTCGCGAAGCTTTCTTCCGAGTACGGATTCGAGGCCGCGCATCCCATGGTCGTTAATCCCTGCAGCCGCACCATCTTTGATCCCCTTCAACTCAAGGAACTCTCCGGAAACATCCTGGTGCGCGGCGCCATCGTGCAGGGAAGCGATCTGCGGCCGCCCTACGGCATCGAAGTAAAAGTCCGCGGCGATCAAATCCGTGCCGTGGCTATGGAGTGAGCAGAATATCGCCATCCGCATGGATGGAAACTGCTTGGTCGTCAAGAACTAATCAGACGCACGAAGAATACGGCAACGACTCCCGTGCAAAGAATGGAGCCGAATGCCGAAACGCAGTAATTACCAACAATAGATATTACATATTCGGAAATAAGAACTGAGGACGAAATTTGAAGACTGAGGCGGAGAGTCAGTGGAGAAGAGCCAGCAAGGATGCCAGGGAATATGGACTGGGCGAAACCTCTACCTCACGTGCAGATGGCCTCGCATGATGTTTTGCGCGGAGCTAGGGGTACGTCAGGAACAGAACCGAGGAACCCCACGTTCGCCCGTGCGGGACGAACATGGGGCACTCCCCACTCGCAGGCCATAACAAACCCGAAGGCCTCAGTCCTGAAGGCCTGAGGTACAGGAAGGGTGGAGAGAGTGCGTTGACGGAGGAAGAAGAGGAGTGGTAGATTCGCGGCCTACCCATTGGGTAGACCAGGCCTGGACCCAACTCCATCCGTGAAAAAATCTGAGGAGGCACGATGAGGAAAGCTCTGCTGACCACGGTATTTGTCGCCACTTTGCTTGCTGCGTTCCCCGCGTTTGCGCAAAGTCCCAACTTCGACCCCGGACCTGTCTGGCGCGTGACCTATTTCCATATCAAGCCAGGACAGGCAGACGCGTTCTGGAAGGACTTCCGGGAGCATACGAAGCCGATCTATGAAGAGTTCAAAAAGGCCGGCTTGATTTCGGATTACAAAACATTCACGAATCCAGTGTTAGATCATCCGGGCGACTGGGACGTGGCGGTATCGATTGCGTATCCAAATTATGCGGCGCTCGACCAACTGGCGGCCAAGGGGGCCACCATCGTCAACAAGCACTTTGGGTCGAGAGAGGCAGCGCTGGAATCCGGAAAGAAGCTAAGTGATATTCGCGAAGTGGTCGCAAGTCATTTGGCGCGCGAAGTCATGTCGAAATAGATTTCCGGGTTCTGTTTTTCGAGATTACTGATTGCGTCGAAATTGCCGGGGGAAGTGTTCCATCAGGCCGCGAAACTTTCGTTAGCGGCGTGTAGGCCGGCCGCTGTGACTGAAGCGATTATTTGTGCCGCCGGTCGTGATGTTCCGGAGAATGGCCATTGACGTCGAGCCAGGTCAAGAGAGACCGAATGCTGCCCTGGGCCAGCGCGATGCAAGAGTCGGCGGCGCCATAGTAGAGATTGATGGTGTCCCCATCCGCAGCGATGGTATACCCGCACGGGAAAACGACATCCTGAACGTCGCCGTGGCGTTCATAGTCGGCTTCGGGGGCGAAGATCCAGGAATCGCCGCGAACGATACACTTTTCCGGGTCCTGCAGATCAAAGAGTGCCAGCCCTAACCGGTAGATGGAGCTCGATGGCGTGCGCCGCACTCCGTGATAAATCATCAGCCAACCTCGCGGGGTCTCGATGGGCGGCGGCGACATCCCAATTTTGTTGGCGTCCCACCAAGCGCCACGCCGGGCTTCCAACATCAGCTTGTGGTTTCCCCAGTGACGCAGATCCGGCGAGTAAGAAATCCAGATATGAGCGCCGAGGGGTGTCATGGGGCGATGGATCAATCCCCAGAATCCATTGATCTTTCGAGGGAGAAGAGCGGCGTCTTTATCGTCCGGCGAGAGAACTAGGCCAAAGCGTTCGAAGGTCTTGAAATCCTTGGTAAGGGCGAGAGAGACTCCAGGCCCTCCCTGGGAATAAGACGTATACACGACCGCGAATTGTTGGAGTTCCGGCACATAAGTAAGACGCGGATCCTCGATGCCCCATAGCTCCTCCGGGTATCGCTTGGGATCGGGCATCAGCGTCGGCTCACGATCGACCTGCCATCCGGTTACGCCGTTTTCCGAACGAGCGGCGCACAAATGAGAAAGTCCGCGACGATCTTCAACGCGGCAGAGCAGCAGAGTGGAGCCGTCCGGCAGCCTGGTGGCCCCAGCGTTGAAAACGCTATTCATTTGGTAAGGCCAGTCTTTTCCGCTCAAGATGGGGTTCGCGGGATGCCGCTGAAAAAGTGTTTCGTAGTGGTTCATCATCACTCTCGCGCAAGATTTCAGACCAAAAACGAAATGGCTTTAAAAAATGCCGGCTCGGATGGGGATGCGAGCACTGATTTCTTAGGACTTGTTGTGCGTGCCGTCTGATTCTTCCAGCTTCCTCATTTCCAGCAACGCCATCAGGAAAGACAATGTGGATTCAGCCCCTTGATTCTGATTGGCGCGGTCGGGATGCAGGCCGTCGCGGCAACCGCCGGTGCTGGAATCGTAGAGAGCAACTTGCAGGTCATTGTCTCCGAGGAACCAGTTGAAGGCGGACCATGCCTCTTTGCGCCAGCGGCCCTTTCCCGTGGCACGATAAGCTTGCAAGCATGCGGAGACGGCCGCGCAGGCATCCACAGGTTGCTGGTCAAAACGCGCCTTTTCGGTTGTCTTGGAATAGAAGCCGTGCGAACCGATGGGCACGAAATGACCCTTCACTTCACAACGTTGAACGGTTGTCAGCCAGTCCAGCGACTCAAGTCCTGCGGTGACCATTTCATTATTTGAGCTGCGCGCCCCGGCACGGATGAGCGCCTGTGGCAATCTGGCATTGGAGTACGCCAGAACATGTTCAAACCAGTTCCAATCGGCCGACTGGTGAGCCCGGTACAAATGGAGAAGCCGATTTGCCAGTGCATCCGACGCATTGAGCGCCGCACGATCCCCTGGGAAGGAGTCGAGATATTCTTGTAGTCCAAGCAAAGCGAAGGAGCATGCACGCGGACTCTTGAATTCGACAGCCGCGGGAAGCGCGAGTTCGAAGAGACGCCCCGCGGCTCCACGCAAGCCCGCATCTTTGGATCTGCCCAAAACTGTTCCCAATCCCCACAAGGCGCGCCCGTGACTGTCTTCGGAAGCTTCCGACTCTTGCCAGTGGCGTTCGTAGCTCAAACAATTTCTAAACCTCTTTGTTACGGGCTCGAAAGCAAGCCACAGGAACGCCAGATAGCGGGACGCCAGGTCGGCGGAACCCGCCGGTGCGGAAACTCCTAGCTCTTCCAGGAGAATTGCGACAATCAGTGCACGAGCATTGTCGTCGGTTGTGTAGCCTTCCGGATAGTTGGGCACGACGAAAACGGCATGCTCCAAGATTCCCGTGGAATCCGTCATCCGGTAGAGGTGGTTGAGATTTATGGCGGGAAGACGGTCCAGAACTTTTTCCGTGTTCTGGGCCGAAAACGTGGCCCGCGGATTTCGCAAGCGTTCGTTGTACACGCGTTCAAAACTCCCCATGTATTGCTGTGCAACACGGTTCCAAACCATGTCTCTCGAATAGAGATAGGCGCGCTTCCTCATGGCGTGGCGTGCCGTGGGATCGTCCAGGAGCTCGACCGTTTTTGCGGCGATAGCTCCCGGATCATCGAAAGGAACAAGAGCGCCGCGCTCCTCATCCAGGAGCTCGATGGCGTGCAGATAGGGAGTCGATATGATGGCTTTGCCGGCGCTCAGGGCATAGGCGAGCGTTCCGGAAACAACCTGCCCTTTGTGTTTGTAAGGCGTGATGTAAATATCCGCCGCGCCGATCAACTCAACGAGTTCCTGGGGACTCACGAAACGGTTGCGAAAGACTACATTGGCTTCAACCCCCAGCTCCCGGGCAAGGCTTTGCAAGTATTGCCGGTATTTGTCGCCGTCGCGCCTAAGAATATGGGGATGAGTGACACCGGAAACCATGTAAACCACATTGCTGTGGTGCAGCAAGATGTTGGGAAGGGCTTGGATGACATTTTCGATGCCTTTGTTCGGTGACAACAGACCGAACGTGAGCAAGACCATCTTACCTTCGGTTCCAAAGGCGTCCTTATAGAAATTAGGATCGGTAAAAGGAGAGTCAGGGATGCCGTGCGGAATCAGGTCTATCTTTTCGGCTGGTACGTGGAATACTTGCTGCAAAATCTCGGCGGATTGGCGGCTCATGACAATGAGGCGGTCCGAGAGCGCGGCAATCTCCGCCATAACAAGGCGTTGGTCAGGATTGGGCTCGCGCAGCACGGTATGCAGGGTGGTAACCACGGGCATTTGAATGCGCCGGAGCAGCTCCAGGATATTGCTGCCGGCGGGGCCGCCAAAAATTCCATATTCGTGCTGCAGGCAGACCAGGTCGATGTTGCTGAAATTCAAAAAGTCAGCTGCCTGCCGGTACGAAGCTAAATTGTCTTCAGCCAGCTCAAATCGCACGCGCTCAGGGTAGCTGTATCCCTCTCCTGTGTCGTTGACCGGCAAAGCCAGCAGTTCTGTCGCGCTGTACTCACCGTGGATGGCATCGCACAGATCTGTCGTGAAAGTCGCAATTCCACATTTCCGCGGGAGATAGTTCCCAACAAATGCGACTCTGCTCGGGAGCGCCGGTCGTGGGAGCGCTGGCGTGCGAATGGCAAGCTTTTCTTCCAGGATGAGCGAAGTCAGATCAATTCGTTCAGCAGTTTCAAAGGGCGGCATTATGTTCGGAGCTGACATTAGAATCCTTCAAGATCGCTCGTTCACCTAAACCACATGCGTCTTATACGTCCTTGATGCGGGAGGGGAAAACCCTCCCTTTAGGGATAAGACAAATGAGGGGTTTTCCTTCCTTACTGCTGCGCATTTCATTTCTGTCGGTGTGCCACAAGAGCTGGCCAACCACGTGAATGACGCCAACCATTGGGAAGGTTTACGTCCGCGGTAGCCCATCTTGAGATTGGCGGTAGGTGCAAAGATGGGCCGGTGCGGAAAAAGATCCTTCTGCAGGCTAACAGGTCGAGAGCTCGAGTTCTGTGCAATACGGAACACTTTTTGCCATCCGGCAGCCGGAGCACAAAAGAGCAGGAACCTGGTCCAGAGACAGGCGCGTTCCATAGATCAGTCTTGATTGTGCTTGGGAAGCCGGTTTCCCAAAAACTGACTTGCCGAGGAAAAGCAAGGACAGAAGTTGAGAAGAGGATGGCCAGCGCTGGGCGCTAGAGGCTGCGGAGGAGTTTGTAGAGTTCGTTGGCGGCGTCGAAATCGGATTCGAGTTCGCGGGAGGCGAGGCGCTCGCGAAGGTCATCGAGGCGGCGGGAGAAGAGATCTAGGGCGGCCGAGAGGACTTCTTTGTTGGTGAGGACAATGTCGCGCCAGGTGGAGTAGGGGCTGCCGGCAAGACGCAAGGAATCGCGCAGGCCGGGACCTGCAAGCGTGATGGGCAAACCGTTTTCATCGAGGCGGTCGTAGAGAAACGAGGCAAGCGCGACGGCGGCGAGCTGCGGAAGATGGGAGACGAGGCCGACAGCGTAGTCGTGCTGCTGCGCGCCGAGCCAGAGCGGTTGGGCGCCGATTTTTTCGAGAATTTTTAGGAAGGCGGCGACGCGGGGGTCACGGGAGGAGTTAGGTTCTTTCTGGGGAGAAAAAGCACGGGTCTGAAGACCCGCCACTACAGCGGAATCGGAAGATTCGGCGGCCAGGGAGTCGGAAGTTTCGCGGACAAGGGCATATGTGGTGCCACGAAAGAGTTCGGCGTCGGCGTGGGCGAGGCCGGAGAGTTCCCTGCCGGCCATGGGGTGGCCAGCCAGGAATAGCGGGCCGGAATCGCCGGGAAAAAGCTCGGCGGCAGCCTGGGTGATACGCAGCTTCGTGCTGCAGGCGTCAGTGACGAGGGTGTGGAGCGGAGCGTGGCGAGCAATTTCCGGGAGAAGGTCGAGTGTCGACGCGATAGGGAGAGCGATGTAGATGAGATCGGCGTTGCGCAGAGCAGGGGCGAGGTCACCGGAGAAAGATTCGTCCACGACGCGGCGGGCGCGCGCTTGCTGGGCAATGTCGGGGCGATCCCAGCCGATGACGTGCAATCCCTGGGTGTGCTTGCGGAGAGCGAGTGCGAAGGAGCCGCCGATGAGGCCGGTGCCGAGGATGGTGACGCGGGAGATGAGATGCGAAGAGGCCATGAGTCAGGCGATGTGCCGGCCGATGGCGGGCGCGATGATGCGGAGCTCGTCCATGAGCCGGGCGAACTGGGCTGGTTCGAGAGACTGCGCGCCGTCGGAGAGGGCGTGATCGGGATCGTTGTGCACTTCAATGAGCAGGCCATCGGCGCCAGCGGCGACAGCGGCTCGGGCCATGGGCGGCACTTTGTCGCGGCGTCCGGTGCCATGCGACGGATCGGCGAGCATGGGGAGGTGAGAAAGTTTTTTGATGACGGGAATGGCGGCGATGTCGAGCGTGTTGCGCGTGTAGGTTTCGAAGGTGCGGATGCCGCGCTCGCAGAGAACGACATTGTAATTGCCGCCCGCGAGGATGTATTCGGCGCTGAGGAGCAACTCTTCCATGGTTGCCGACATGCCGCGCTTGAGCAGAACGGGCTTGCGGACTTCGCCGAGAGCGCGGAGCAGATAATAGTTCTGCATGTTGCGCGCGCCAACCTGGAAAATGTCAACGTAGCCGAGCATCATCTGGATTTGGGAGAGGTCCATGACTTCACTGACGGTGAAGAGCCCGAATTTCTCGGCTGCTTCGCGCATCATGTCGAGGCCTTTTTCGCCGAGGCCCTGAAAGGCGTAGGGCGAAGTGCGCGGCTTGAACGCGCCGGCGCGAAGGATTTTCGCGCCGGCTTTCGCCACGCTTTCGGCGATGGAATGAATCTGTTCGCGCGATTCGACCGAACACGGGCCGGCGGCGACGACAACTTCATTGGCGCCGATGCGCACACCCCGGCCAAGATCTACGATGGTGCCCTCGGGCTTGAACTGGCGGCTGGCAAGCTTAAAGGGCTGAGTGATGCGCATGACTTCGCGCACGCCGTCGAGAAGCTCGAAGTCGCGATGATCGAAGTCGCGATGAACGCCGACAGCGCCGAGAACGGTGTGCGATTCGCCGGTCGAACGATGCACGTTGAAGCCACTGGCGATGAGGCGATCGATGACGTGCTGAATCTGGGCTTCGCTCGCCCCTTCTTGCATGACGATGACCATGAATGTTTCCTGCTTCCCTTCTCGGGTAGCTCCGAAGCGAACGGAGCGAAAATTCCCGCGGTCTAAAGACCGCGGCTACAGCTTTGAGTCCTTTGTCGAGCGATCGCCGTGATCCATGGCGGCGCGTTCAGCGGAGCGAGCCTCGTCGATGATGCGCTCGAATAGACGGCGAATCGCCGCGTTCGTAAGCGGGCCCGCGTTCGTGCGCTCCGCGTTTTCCAGGACCTCTTTCTCGCGTTCGGGCTGATAGAGCGGAATGTTCTCCGCCTGCTTCAACTTGCCGATTTCGAGAGCGCAGCGCGACCGCTGGTTCAAGAGTTCGACGAGTTTGCGGTCGATATCGTCGATGCGGCGGCGCCAGTCGCTGAGGCTCATGGAGCCGCCTCGCACCAGCGGCAAAAGCAGATTCCTCGCTGCGCTCGGAATGACCAAAAACCTAGTTGCGCGCCGCAATTGAAATACCATCGGAGACTAGGTGTAGCTACACATTTCATAGCGCAACCTCGCGGCGAGAGAGGCCGTGCTGCGCAGCGGCCTTGAGAGCGTGGACGCGCTCGGCAAGAGCGGCGGCGGCCGCGTCGACAGATTTTGCTTTCTCGATTTCGGAAACCAGAGCGGAGCCAACTACGGCGGCGTCGGCGAGGCCGCCAAGAACCGAAACATGGCCGGGTTGCGAGATGCCGAAGCCAACGGCGATGGGAAGCTGGGTGACTTTGCGGGCACGGCGCAAGAGCGCGGGAAGATCCGCGGGAAGCGCGTCCTTCTCTCCGGTTACTCCAGTGCGCGAAATGAGATAGAGAAAACCGGACGAGCAGGCGGCGATTTTTTCGAGGCGGTCATCGGTGGAGGTTGGCGCGCCAAGGAAAACGGTGTCGAGATGATGCGCGGCAAGGACGCGCCGGTAGTCGTCGGATTCTTCCGGAGTGAGATCGGTGACGAGGACGCCGTCAGCGCCAGCCGAAGAAGCGACGGCGGCAAATTTCTCGAGGCCCATCTGAAGTATGGGATTGTAGTAGCCGAAAAGGAGCAGCGGCACTTCAGAAGATCCGCGGATACGAGGGATGAGATCGAGCACACGGGCGAGCGTCGTGCCGGCTTTTAGTGCGCGCTCGGAGGCGTGCTGAATGGTTGGGCCATCGGCGAGGGGATCGCTGAAGGGTATGCCGAGCTCGATGACGTCCGCGCCGGCTTCGGCGAGCGCGAGGACGAATTTCAGCGTGGCATCCAAGGAAGGATCGCCCGCGGTGATGTAGGCGACGATGCCGAGCTCGCCCGAGGCGCGGAGCTCGGCGAAGCGTTTGGAAATACGAGTCGAGCTAGGGAGTGCGGCCGCCATTGTTTGTGGGAAAAGATTAGAGCAGACGGGAGTAAGTGTCCATGTCCTTGTCGCCGCGGCCGGACAGGTTGAGGATGACGAGATCGTCCTTGCTCATGCGCGGGAGGCGTTCGACCAGGCCGGCGACGGCGTGGGCGGATTCGAGCGCGGGAATGATGCCCTCGGTGCGGGAGAGGAGGCGCGCAGCATCGAGAGTGGCTTGATCGGAAACGGCGGAATATTCGGCGCGGCCTTGGTCGGCAAGCCAGGCGTGTTCGGGGCCGATAGCGGGATAATCGAGGCCGGCGGAAATGGAGTGAGTCGTTGCGATTTGGCCGTCTTCATTTTGAAGGACGTAGGTGTAGGTGCCCTGCAAAACACCGGGGCGCGCGCCCGTGAATCCTTGAGCGGCGGCGAGACGCGCGGCGTGTTCACCTAGTCCGGGACCACGGCCGCCCGCTTCGATGCCAATCATTTTCACTTCAGCGTCGCGGAGAAATTCGTGAAAGAGGCCGATGGAGTTCGAGCCGCCGCCGACGCAGGCGAAAAGATGTGTGGGCAGGCGCTTTTCGGCGGCGAGGATCTGTTCGCGAGCTTCGCGGCCGATGACGGACTGAAAATCTCGGACCATCGTGGGATAGGGATGCGCGCCGAGAACCGAGCCGAGAAGATAGTGGGTGGTGCGGACGTTGGTGACCCAGTCGCGCATGGCTTCGTTGATGGCGTCCTTCAGCGTGCGGCTGCCGGAGTTAACTCCGATGACTTCAGCCGCGAGCATGCGCATGCGCGTGACGTTGAGCGCCTGGCGGGCCATGTCTTCCGTGCCCATATAGACGACGCACTCGAGGCCGAGCTGCGCGGCGACGGTGGCGGACGCGACGCCGTGCTGGCCGGCGCCGGTTTCCGCGACGATGCGCGGCTTGCCCATTTTGGCGGCGAGAAGGCCCTGGCCGATGGCGTTATTGATTTTGTGCGCGCCGGTGTGGAGGAGATCCTCGCGCTTGAGGTAGATGCGCGGGCCCCCGAGTTTGGCGGTAAGGCGCGATGCAAATTGCAGCGGGGTAGGACGTCCGGCGAAATTTTTCAGCAGGTTCGCAAGCTCGGCTTGAAATGTGGCGTCGGTTCGCGCGGATTCATATACGCGCTCGAGCTCGAGGAGCGGAATCATGAGCGTTTCCGGCACGTAGCGGCCGCCGTACGGGCCGAAACGGCCGGGGACTGTGGCGATTGATCGTAGAATTGTGCTCATGACTCGCGGGAAATCTCCGGCTGCTCTTCGAGTTGGCGCTCGGCGCGGCGGACTTCCTGGATGAAATCGCGCAGCCTGCCGTGATCTTTCTTGCCGGGTTTCGATTCTACCCCACTGGCAACATCAACGGCGAAAGGGCGAACCAGGCGAATGGCGGCGGCAACATTTTCGACTTTGAGGCCGCCTGCCAAAATGATGCGGGAGGAGAGAGCGGCGCGGCGAGCGAGCGCCCAGTCCGTGGTGCGGCCCGTTCCACCATATTGGCCTGTGTGGGCAGCGTCGAGGAGAAACGCAAAGGCGTCCGGGTATGCATCAAACGTCGAGAGGGAAAAATCCGGGCCGACGTGGAAGGCTTTGAAGACGCGGATCGAGCGGGCGACATCGGCGACAGTGGAGGGAGTTTCATCGCCGTGAAGCTGGGCGGCGTCTAGAGGCACGGACGCGGAGTGAGATGCGACCGTGGCGGGCTTGGCGTTCACGAAAATGCCGACGGCTTCAACATTTTGGGGGAGCTGTGAACGGATTTTCGACGCGTCGGCGGGAGCGATATGGCGCGGACTCTTCTCATAAAAATTGAAACCGAGGAAATTCGCGCCAGCTTCGCAGGCGGCGCGGGCGTCGGGTGCATTCGTAATGCCGCAGATTTTGACGAGAACCACGAGGCAGTCACTCCTTCCGCGGTGCGGCGCCGAGGAGGTGGGCGAGCGCGGCGGCAGGGTCGGAAGCGAGCATGAGATGCTCGCCGATGAGAAATGCGTCGAAGCCTGCTCCGCGGAGCTTTTGCAAGTCGTCGTGGGAACGGAGGCCGGATTCGCTGACGGCGATGCAATCGTCAGGTATGCGTCCGATCAGTTCGAATGATGTTTCGACGCGGACGTCGAGCGTCTTCAGGTCGCGGTTGTTGACGCCGATGATGCGGCTGCCTGCGGCGAGGGCGCGGCCAAGTTCATCGGCGGTGTGCACTTCGACGAGCGGCTCCATGCCGAGCTCTCGGCCGAGGGCGAGGAGGTCGTGAAGTTGAGCGTCAGGCAACACGGCAACCATGAGCAGGAAGCTGTCCGCATCGTTTGCGCGTGTTTCCCAAACTTGCCAGGGATCGAAGATAAAATCCTTACGGAGGACGGGAAGATTCACGGATTTTCGGGCGTCGCGGAGATTTTTCAGCGAGCCGCGAAAAAATTCCGGTTCGGTGAGGACGGAAAGTGCCACGGCGCCAGCCGATTGGAATGCGGTGGCCAACGCGTGAGGATCGAACGGCTCGCGCAGGACACCATGGGACGGGGACGCAGGTTTCAGCTCGGCGAGGACGTTAAGTCCTTCGCGCGACAGTGCGGCGGAAAAACCGCGCAGCGGCGAGGCGGCTTTGACACCGTATTTCAATGCCGTTTCGGGCAGTACTTTCTTGCGGTGGTCGACCTCGGCGCGGCGTGACTCGAGAATGCGGTCGAGGACGGTTCCGGTGCTGGAATGGGCATTCATGCGCGTGAGAAGTTATGCTAGGGGGATAGACGGGGAGAGTCAAATAGAGTGAGGGGTGATTCGTGACTAGTAGGGCGCAATCGGGAGAGCGGATGGAATATCGCAGGGAATATGGGGAGCTGTTGGAAGCGATCGCGAAGGAGGCTGATGCGATTGCGATGCGCTATTTCCGCGCCGTAGAGATGCGGGTGGAGAGAAAGAGCGATGGCACGGCGGTGACGCAGGCGGACCGCGAAGTGGAGAAGATGGCGCGCGCGAAAGTAACCGCAAGCGGACTCGCGCTCGAGGTGTTGGGAGAAGAGATGGGCGATACGCGGAGCGGCGGGTCTGCGGGACGCGCTCGGCTGATCATCGATCCAATTGACGGGACGGATGAGTTTTCGCGGGGGATTCCAACATTTGGGACGCTGCTGGGGATCGAGCGGGACGGCGAGATCGTGGCGGGAATGGCGAGCGCGCCGGGGCTAGGCTCGCGGTGGTGGGCGTATCGAGGCGAGGGCGCTTATCGCAACGGGAGGCGGCTGCACGTTTCGAACATCGCGCGGCTGAGTGATGCGATGGTGTTCACGACGGGGACGGGACCGAGTAAAGACCGCGAAGCCCTCGCAAAGATTCGGCGGCTGCCGGATGCGGCGAGGAGCGGCCGCGCGTTCGGAGGTTTCTGGCAACACATGCTCGTGGCGGAAGGAGCCATAGAAGCGGCACTGGATTGGACGTCGAAGCCATGGGACCTGGCGCCACTCGGCATCATTGTAGAAGAGGCGGGCGGACTCTCGACGAACATCGCCGGTAAGCGATCGATTTATGACGGGAGCTTGCTCAGCACGAACGGAAAAGTGCACGAAGAGGCGCTGGCGCTGCTGCAATGAGGTGAACGATGGTACGGGTGAAGAGAGTTTACGAAAAGGCGGAAAAAGGGGATGGATGGCGCGTGCTGGTGGACCGCTTGTGGCCGCGCGGGATGAAGAAGGAAGCCGCGAAGATTGACCTGTGGATGAAGGATGTTGCGCCGAGCGACGCGCTGCGGAAATCGTTTTGCCACGATGTGAAGAAGTGGCCGGCCTTCGAGAAGAAATACCGCGCCGAGCTTGCTGCAAGGAGAGGGATGATCGCCGAACTGAGAAAGATGGAGAAAGAGCACGGAACGCTCACGCTACTTTTCGGGGCGAAGGACGAGGAACATAACCAGGCCGTGGTGCTGGCGGAATTCTTGAACCGGAACTGAGGGTGGATTGTCATTGGTTCTCACCTCTCGCGGTGAGTTCTTGGGAGTAAATTCGCTCTCCAAATTGGACGTTTCCTCCACGGTAGAAACTGCGTAGGCTGCGGCCGCGCGGTTGCGACTCTTGAATCTTCCGGAGGATTGCGATGAACATTTCTGTGCAGGCTGAAAAGGCAGAACGGCTGCGGAAATTGCATCAGGGGCCGCGGATCCTGGTGCTCGCGAATGCGTGGGATGTGGCCAGCGCGCGGCTGATGGAAGAGGCGGGGTTTCCAGCAATCGCAACGACGAGCGCGGGAGTTGCTTTCGCACTGGGATATCCAGATGGGCAGCGGATTTCGCGGGAGGAGATGCTGGAGGTTGTGGCGAGGATTGCGAGGGCAGTGCGTGTGCCGGTGACCGCGGACATGGAGGCTGGCTACGGCACAACGGTCGAGGAGATGGCAGAAACGGCGAAGGCGCTGGTTGCCGCAGGGGCAGTAGGGATGAATCTGGAAGACGTGACAGGCGACAACGAGAGTTCGCAGGTGGAGCTGGGGCTGCAAGTGGAAAAAATTCGCGCCATTTGCAAGACTTCGGCCGCGCTGGGTGTCCCGCTGGTGGTGAATGCACGCACGGATATTTATCTGATGCCGATTGGAGAGGAAGCGACGCGATTTGAACGGGCGGTCGAGCGCTTGCGCGCTTATCGTGAGGCCGGGGCGGGCTGTGTGTTCGCGCCGGGAATCCGCGACCGAGAGACAATCTCCAAATTGGTGAAGGCTGTCGCCGCGCCCTTGAACATTCTTTTGACGCCGGGTTGCCCTTCGCTGGGAGAGATCGAAAAGATGGGGGTGGCGCGGGCAAGCGCGGGATCCGCGGTGATGCGGGTTACGCTGGGACTCGTGCGGCGGATTGGAAAGGAATTGATGGAAAAAGGAACGTACGAATCGTTGTTCAACGGCGCGATTCCCTTCGATGAAGTGAATCGGATTATGGCGCGGCAGCTTTCCTAGTGTGATGGCAGAAGCATCCGCACTGCTGCGCGCTCTCGACGAAGAAATTGTGGCGTGCCGGAAGTGCCCGAGATTGGTGGCATACCGGGAGAAAGTGGCGCGTGAAAAGCGGCGGGCGTTCCGCGAGTGGACGTACTGGGGCAAGCCGGTGCCGGGATTTGGCGATGCGCGCGCGCAACTGCTGATTCTGGGGCTGGCACCAGCGGCACATGGAGCGAACCGAACGGGGCGGGTTTTCACAGGGGATCGCTCGGGCGATTTTCTGTACAGGGCGCTGCACAAAGCGGGTTTTGCAAATCAGCCCACTTCCCTCCGCCGAGACGATGGCTTGGAGCTAAGGAACGCGTACATCACGGCGACGATTCGGTGCGCGCCGCCCGGAAACAAACCGCTGCCGGAAGAGATTCTGAATTGTCGGGGTTATCTGGAGCGTGAGCTTGAGATTTTGCGGCCGAAGGCGGCTCTGGCGCTGGGAAAAATCGCCTGGGACGGCTATCTGGAGATTTTGAAGCAACGCGGGATTATTTCTTCTCGCGCGGCTTACGTTTTTGCACATGGAGCCGAGGCGAAATTGCCGCCTCCTTACCCGCGATTGTTTGGGATCTACCATCCCAGCCAGCAGAACACGCAAACCGGGCGTGTAACGCCGACGATGTATGCGCGGGCGCTTCGCCGGATTGGGCGATTTCTCGAAGAGTAAAAACTGGCAACGTAAAGCCGCCTCCGCAAGAGCGCGCTACGGCGGGAGGCCCATACGTTTCAAGAGATCGGCGTAGCGGGGATCCGAACGCAGAGAATCGAAATCGGGAGATACTTTCAGGTAGTGCAGGAAGCCGCTCTTTTCTGCGTAGGCTTTTTCCAGCCAGGCAAAAGCCTGATCTTTTTCGCCCAGAAGGGCATACTGACGCGCGTGCCATGCTGGGTCAATATAGATTCGTTTGGCCTGTTCCTCCTCCAGGGCCACGACACGTTTCAAGGCGCCGCGATACCCGGACTTAGGATACTCACGCTTGGCTGCATCGACGAGTGCCAAATTTTCCGAATCATTATTGAGCCTAGCGACCTTCTCCCATTCCTCTAGCCAAAGATCATATTTGCCCACAAAGAGATAAGTTCTCGACAGCAATAAATGAGCGTTAGCAAAGGTGGGATCGATCTCCAGTAGCCTTCTTGCTTGTTCGATCGATTCGGGGTATTGCCGAGTGTAAATATAGGCTTCCGCCAGGTTTTCCAAGCCATTCAAGTTCAGCGGATCAAGGTCTACGGCGCGCCGGAGGTGAAGAAGAACTTCATCCAATTTTCCCAAAGCCTCCAGATGAATTGAGTACATCACATGAGTACGGGCCTTATTCGGATCCAACTCCAGGGCACGCTGAAATTCACGGTCCGCAGCAGCCCAGTCCCAGTCGGTACTGTAGGTGCCAGCAAGTACCGCGTGCGCTTCAGCGAGTGTGTCGTCGATAGCCAAAGCCTTTTTGGCGTTGACTCTCGACTTGGGTATCGCTTCACTGTAAGGAATCGCGGCGTAGTCGCCGACAACAGCGTAATACTCCGCCAAACCCACGTAGGCCAAGGCGTAGTTGGGGTCTTTATCGATGGCCTGCTGGAAATAGTCCCGCCCTTTGTTCAAAGCCTCGGGCGTGCGCTTGTCCCAGTAGTAGCGGCCCTTGAGGTATAACTGGTAAGCCTCGGGGTCGGACGTGCCGCTATTGCTGAGTTTCGTCTTCTGCGCGCCTGTGAGGTGCTCGCGCAAGCGCGAGGAGATTTCTCCGGCAATCTCGCGTTGCACCGAAAGGGCGTCAGAGAGCTTGCGATCATATTGATCGCTCCACAGGCTGCGGTTCGTGCGAATGTCGGTGAGCTCGGCACTCACGAGGAGCGAATCGCCGCGCTGCGTGACCCGCCCGGTCACGACGGCGCCGACTTTCAATTCATCCGCCGCCTTCTGCGGGTCGACGTCCTTGGCCTTGTAGCGGAAAACCGTACTGCGTGGGCGGACGGCCAGGTTCGGAAGCTGTGAAAGACTGCTGATGAGGCTTTCAGTAAGCCCGTCGCTCAGGTACTCGGTGTTCGGATCAGCCGTGACGTTGGCGAAAGGCAGCACGGCGAGCGAGTCGATAGAGGAGCCTGAACTCGAGGACATCCATCGGTAGGCGCTGTAGCCCAGGCCCGCGACGACGAGGACTACGGCAGCAGCAGCCGTCAGAAATTTCTCCTTGTGGCGAGCCAGAAGGCCGACGGCGATTTGCTTATCGGTGCTGGATGTGGAGGAGGGGCCGGAAGCAATTCCAGCGGCGGCCGATGAGGCAGACGCGCTCACACTGTGATCCTCTGGGGTATCTGCAGCAGGAAGCACTGCCGAGCGGCTTGAATCCGTGTCGCGCTTCAAACGCTGGAGATCAGCGCGCAGATCGGAGGCGTGCTGGTAGCGCAGCTTGGGATCCTTCTCCAGAGCTTTGCTGATAATGCGATCCAGCTCGGCGGGAACATGGCTGTTCAGGCGCGCAAGGGCGGGAGGAGCTTTATGCAGGACGGAATCGAAGATGGCGCCTGAGGTATCGCCCCTGAAGGGAAGAACGCCAGTGGCCATCTCGTAACACACGATGCCAAAAGAGAAGAGATCCGTACGGGCATCCAACTCCTTGCCCAGAACTTGTTCAGGGGACATATAGGAGACTGTTCCCAGTGACGTGCCGGGACTCGTGAGATGTTCCGCGGCAGCGCCGAGCGTGGCAGCAACGTCGGTCATTCCGGCGGCAACACTCGAGGAAGTAACCTTTGCGAGGCCAAAATCGAGAATCTTAGCGTGACCACGCTTGGTGACAAAAATGTTGGCTGGTTTGATGTCGCGATGAACGATACCTTCCGCGTGGGCGGCGTCGAGGGCGTCCGCGACCTGGATAGCCACCTCTAGAATGCGTTCCAACTCCATCGGGCGGCCGTTGATCATGTGTTTCAACGTGACGCCGTCGAGGTATTCCATGGCGATGAACGCCTTGCCGACGTCTTCGCCAATGTCATGGATGGTGCAGATATTCGGATGGTTCAGAGCAGAGGCGGCTTGCGCTTCGCGCCGGAAACGAGCCAAAGACTGTGCATCTTTAGCGACAGCATCAGGAAGGAACTTCAAGGCCACAAATCGGTGGAGCCGGGTGTCTTCCGCCTTGTAGACGACGCCCATTCCACCGCCACCGAGCTTTTCGAGGATGCGGTAGTGGGAGACGGTTTGGCCAACGAGCGACTCAGAGTCCGCCATGTGGAGCACATCTTATCAGGTGTGACCGCGAAGCGGTCAACGGTTGCGCGGCTTTGACAAGTCAACGCTGGCCGAAAGAGCCGCAAGCGGGTGGGCGGGCTGTAAGGATTGGCTGGCAGTCGGGTGACGGAACGAGCCGACAGAGAGAGTTTGCGACTTGCTTGTCCGGAGGCCGCGGGCGGGCAACTACCTGCAATTTGAGTCTCTTGCGGATGCTTGATAAAGACAGCAATGGCGCGCCGAGTGCATCTGCCGAGTCTCCGGGATGAGGAGGTTGAGATGAACCTAGCAAGGAATGTCCGTGCGCGAACAGGGGTTGCCATTGGTGTCCTGAGTTTGGGTGTAACAGTGAGCGCCGCGCAGGTACCGACTGCGGCTGCGCCGCAAGAGCAATCGCAGGAAAATTCTTCCATGCCCGCGCAAAATCAACAATTATCAAAAGCTGATGGACAGCGGCGAGGGTTGCCGCTGGAAACCTTTGCCGTCGCGCCGGGAACGAAATTTCTGGTGCGGCTGGAGGACGAGTTGAGCACAAAGGGAACGGAGGAGAACAAGAAATTCAAAGTGAAGACGCTTGAGCCGCTCGAAGCAGGGAGCGGCATCTACCTGCCGCCCGGGGCGGAAATTCACGGCCACGTGAGCCGCGTCGAGGCTGCGGGAGTAACGAGCCGCGCAAAAATCTGGCTGACATTTGATGAGATTCACTCCAAGTTCGGCAAGCTGCCGATTGTGGCGGAGGTCGCGAGCGTGCCGGGCGATCACAGCGTGAAGCCGGGAAGCGCGCAGGAGGGTTTGATAGCAGCACGAACGAGTTCGCAGCGCGATGCGGCAGAAGCAGCGGCGGCGGGTGCGGCGATCGGCGCTGTAAAAGGCGTGAAAGACAAGAACAAGAAAGAAATCGCGGAAGGTGCAGCGGCCGGAGCCATTGCGGCTTATCTGATGGAGTCCGGCAGAGGCCATGAACTGAATTTGCCGAAAGGAGCGAAGCTGGAGCTGGAGTTGGAGCGAGCACTCTATCTCGTGAAAGAGTGAAAGCCGCCCGTTGACACGCGGCAGCTGGGAATAGTCTCGATTGGGCAGGAAAAAAGGCCGGAGCGGCGGAGATGCTTGCTCCGGCCTTCTTGTATTTTGCGTGCCAAGAGATAAGCGAAGTACGCGCAAGGGCCTAGACCATGAGGCAGCTTGGCAAGCGGAGAGGGGCTTGTTAGAGTCGAGGTATCCAGCCTAAACGAAAATCTGCGAAAATAAGAACGAACACGCCAGAGAGGCTGAGCCAAATGGGCGAAGATACGAAGACGGCAGTGCGCGCGGTGGAGAGCGGGGAGCGGAAAGACCGCGTGCTGATTGTCGAGGACGAAGAGAACGCGCGAAAAGGATACGAGCAACTTCTACAGAAGTGGGGCTGCGACGTATTGGGCGTAGGCTCGGCGGAGGATGCGCTCGCGAAGTTCGCGAGCTACCAACCCGACTCATTGATCGCCGACGTTGAACTGCCGGGGATGAATGGGTTGGACCTGCTAAAGCAATTGGGACAAGAGCTGTTCGACGTTCCGGCAATCGTTATCACCGGCAAAGGCAGCGAGGAACGGGCAGTGGCGGCGATCGAGTCGGGCGCGTTCTGGTACATCGAGAAGCCGCTGAAGGCACCCGTGCTGCGGGCGCTCCTGGACCGCGCGCTGGGCAAGGCACGCGATGCGCGGCAGCTTGCAGTGCTGCAGCGACAATTGCGCGAAGCGGGCAGGCTCGGCGATCTGGTGGGTGCGTCGAAGCCGATGCAGGATGTGATGCGCATCGTGGAAATGTCGGCGCCGAGTTCGGCTTCCGTGCTGATCACCGGGGAGACCGGTTCGGGAAAGGAAATCGTTGCGCGGACAATTCACAAACTGTCACCGCGTGCGACGGGCCCTTTCGTTGCCATCAACTGTTCAGCCATTCCGGAAACGCTGATGGAAAGCGAGATTTTCGGTCATGAGCGCGGCGCGTTTACCGGCGCGGCGGAACGTCGTATTGGTTGCTTTGAGCTGGCCGAGGGAGGAACACTGCTGCTCGACGAGATCGGCGAGATGCCCGCTCCGACACAAGCGAAACTCCTGCGCGTGCTGGAAGATCACAAAGTCCGGCGGCTGGGAAGCAAGACCGAGACTCCAGTGGACGTACGCGTGCTTGCCGCCACCAACAAGGATCCTGAACAAGCGGTTGGCAGCGGCCACCTGCGGCAAGATCTCTACTTCCGGCTGAATGTGTTTCACATCAATTTGCCGCCGCTGCGCGATCATAAAGAGGACATTCCCCTGCTCGTGGAGCATATGTTGCGCGACGTCAACGCCAAGCACGGCAAGCACGTGCGCGGAATCGGTGCGGAAGTAATGGACATCTTCATGAGCCATACGTGGCCGGGAAATATCCGCGAGCTGCGCAATGTGCTGGAGCGCGCATCGATCATGTGCGAAAAAGAGTTGATCACGCGCGCTTGCCTGCCGGGAGAGTTCGGCAAGACGTCCGCCAAAGGGCCTAGCGATTTGACGGCGATCAAGTTTCCAATCGGCACAACAGTGGACGCGATGGAGCGCGAGCTAATCCTGCAAACGTTGAATGCCACGGGAAACAATAAGACGCGCGCCGCCGAACTGCTGGGGATCAGCCTGAAAACGCTGCACAACAAATTGAAAGAGTACGGCGGCGACCGCGCCGAGACGGAGTAAGAACGCACGATGCAGCTGCGGCTGCGGACAAAACTCACTCTGGTGATGACGGGGCTCGTTGTGCTCGTCGTTGCGGTGCTGTCCGGCGTCTTCGTCGGGCAGCTTCTCGAGCAGGTTCTTCAGGAAACCGACAAACGCGCGCATGAAATTGCGCAGCAGGTATTTCAGCAAGCGCAACGCGCGCTGACCGATGCGGCCGAGCAAGGATTGCGGCCCGCATCGAACGATCCGGAAGACATTCACGACTTCGTGCGGCGGGCATTTGAAATCAACGAAAGCTTGCATGCACAACTGAAAGCCGCGAAAGACACCCCGTCCATTTATGAAGTCTCGATTACAGACCACAACGGAATGACGCTCGTTTCGACAGATGAATCGTTGCCGGGAAAATTCCTTCCCCGGCGCACGCCGCTTTCGCAACTGACGCAACGCGGTTATGCACATCAGGTGCGCGTTCTAGCGGGGCCGCCGCGAGTCTACGAGTTCGACTACCCCTTCAGTAAAGGCGGCCAGCCGTTTGGCGAAGTGCGAGTGGTGGTGTCATCGGGGCTATTGCTGAATGAGATTTCGCCGAGCGTGCGGAAATCGGCGACGATCGTACTGGTGGCATTAATCATTTCGACGGTGCTGGCGGCAGGTGTCAGCCGCGCAACTCTCGCGCCGCTGCGCGACATTGCCGCGCAGTTGGATCGCATTTCCGCAGGGCAGTACGATGCGCCTGCTCTGCAGGTCAAAGGATTCGCGGGAAGCGGCGACGAACTCGGGCAGGTCAGCCAGAAAATCACGCAAGTGGGACAGCAACTGCGCGGGGTTCATGAAATTTTCAGCACCATGCGCGAAAACCTGGACACCGTGATGGCCGGCCTGGAAGACGGCTTGCTGCTGTTTACGCGTGATGCCCGCGCCGTCATGGTGAGTCCCGCGGCAGAAAAATTTCTCGGCGCGCCCGCGGCACATTTTATCGGGCGCCGCGTGACAGACATATTTCCGGCAGGGCATCCGCTACGCGACGCGCTGCATCTCGAAGGCGATGAACTCAGCGAGGTCGCGGCAGAGACGGAACTGACAACCAGCGAAGGCACGAAGCGAGTCGGCGTCAGCGTGCAGGCGATTCAAGAAGGCGGGGAGCGTATGGGCGCGCTGGTGACGCTGCGCGATCTGGATTCGCTCGAAAGCATTAATACGCAGTTGCAGGTGAGCGAGCGGCTCGCGGCAGTAGGACGCATTACCGCGGGTGTGGCACATGAAGTAAAAAATCCGCTGAATTCCATGCGGCTATGGCTCGAAAACTTGAAGGAATCGCTTCCCGAAGAGAGCGACAGCGGAGCACAACAGGCTGTTCGGGTGCTGGACAAGGAAATCGACCGCTTGGACACGGTAGTGAAGAGATTCCTCGATTTTGCGCGGCCGATGGAAGTGCGGCTCGAGGCCACACAGCTTGCTGAGCTTCTGAAAGAAGTGATGCAGGTGGCCCAGCCGCAGCTGCAAAAAGCAAATGTGCAGGTCGCGCAACTTCTTCCCATCGACGTTCCGGAAGTCTACGTGGACCGCGCGCTGCTGAAGCAGGCAGTGCTGAACCTCATTCTGAATGCGGCGGAAGCCATGCCTAACGGAGGGCAATTGAGGCTCGTACTGAGCCGACGCGGCGAAATGGCGGAGATTACCGTGGGCGATACGGGAAAAGGAATTGCGCCGGAAAACAAGCAAAAGATTTTTCAATTGTTTTTCACGACGCGGCCCGGCGGCAACGGCATCGGACTCGCCAGCACTTTCCGAATTGTGCAGCTTCACAACGGTTCAATAGACTTTACTTCGGAGGTTGGCCGAGGCACGACGTTTCGCATCGAGCTGCCGCTCGCGGCCTGAGCATGAGGGAAAAACCAGCTCGACTTCAGAATTTCTATCTGACACCATCGCGGTCCGGCGCCCGGATTTCTTTGGCTGTGATGTGTTTCGCAGCAGTTCTTTCCTCAGGATGCGGCGTCATGCGAAGAAAGCCCTCGTTCGGATGGGCCTCGGCCGTGCAGGCGAGGCCGAAGCTGCCAATTGCGCCAACGAGTGGGGACGAAGCTCCTGTGGACACCGGCCCGGAGCTTAAGCTGGTGATTCTGCCGCCACCTTCGGCGATCGCGGCGGCGCATGGATCGCCCCCGAAACCGCGAGGTGCCGCGAACTCGTCTGCGGAAAATAACGGCTACGGTAAGCCCGAAGCGCCCGTTATCGTACCGCAACTGACGGCCGAGGAAACCACTGCCGCGAAGCAGCAGACCAGCCAGAGCCTCGGCGTCGCGGAGCGAAATCTGGAGGCAACGCGGGGAAGAAACTTGAATGCCGCGCAGACGGATCTTGCTTCCAAAGTCCGAAGTTTCGTCTCCGAGGCGCGTGATGCCGCTCGCGTGAGCGATTGGGTACGCGCCAGAGCTCTGGCGAAAAAGGCCCAGGTATTGTCCGAAGAACTCGTCAAGACATTGTAGACCGCGACTTCTACTCGGTTCGGAATCCTTGCCTCCTGCTTCGCGGTGCGAGTGCGTCAGCGGGACGAAGCCTTCGGTGAGTTGCGTTATGATGACCCCATGAAGAAATTCGATGTAGCCATCGCCGGCGGCGGCTTGATTGGCGCATCTGTCGCTCTGGAGCTCGCGCGCGCCGGTCTACGAGTCGGCGTTTTCGACCGCCAGGAACCAGGACGCGAGGCCTCCTGGGCGGGCGCGGGGATTCTGTCCCCGGCGCCGGAAAATCCCGGGATGATTCCCGCCGTGCCGCTTTGTAAAGCTAGCCTGGCGCTTTATCCCGAGTTTGTGGCGACGGTGGAAGAGATTTCTGGCCAGCACGTGGGATTCCGGCCAAAGGGCACCGTCGAAGCATTGTTTTCGCGCGATGCCAGGGCTGAATTGAGCACGCTGATTGCACTCCACCATGGATTGGGATTAAAGGCGGAGCCGCTGCGTGCCGCGGATGCGCGAGAGCTGGAGCCGGCACTGAGCCAGGAGATGGAGGCTGGGATTTTGCGGCCTGAGGAAGCTTCGGTTGACAACCGGTTGCTCACGCGGGCAGTTCTGGATGCGGCGCGGCGCAGTGGGGCAGAGATCTTTCCGGGCCGTGGTGTTGAGTCCCTGTGGCGCGAGAGCGGGAGGCATCCACGATGTTCCGGTGTGGTCCTGCGAAATGAAAAAATTGAGGCGGCGTGGACCGTCGTCGCTGCCGGATGCTTTTCGGCCTCTTTAAATGAGGCCGGCGCCTACGCGCCCGTGCGGCCTGTGAAGGGGCAGATGGTTGCGCTCAGGGCGAACGAATTAAAAATCGAGCGGGTGCTCTGGTCGGAGAGGATTTACCTTGTGCCGCGCGATGACGGCCGGATTCTTGCCGGCGCCACGATCGAATACGTAGGATTTGACAAGGAAATCACCGCTGGAAGCATCGAAAAGATCCTCTCGGCGGCAATCGAATTGGCTCCGGGACTCGCCGCAGCGCGAATTGACGAAACGTGGGCGGGTTTGCGGCCGGACTCGCCGGACCATCTGCCGATTCTGGGCCCCACTGACCTAGATGGCCTATTGATTGCCACGGGCCATTTTCGCAGTGGAATTCTTCTCGCGCCCATCACCGGAAGGCTAATCCGCGATTGGATAATTGAGCAGCGGGTCTCAGTCGATTGGGAGAGATTCTCTCCTTTGCGTTTTGAAGCCCAAGCCACGAGGAAAACTTCTGCCTAGAGCCCCGCGGATGCGCGGTTAGGATTCAGTTCTGTAAGAAAGCCGAATTGGATTTCGCCGCGGTTATTGCTGGCGCACAACCGGAGGCGTGATGGGCAACGCCTGACCGAGGTTGGTGAATTGAATCTGGTTACCGTCGAGCACGATTTCGCGTTCGAGGACGATATCCAGCGTGGAACCTCGCGGGAGCTCCGCTTCGGGACCGCGAGTCAACAGCACCGCGGCGAGGCCGGCGAGTCCGCCGATCCCCGCTCCGATGCCAGCGCCTTTTGCTCCGGCCGCGATCGCGCCGATTCCCGCGCCTGTAACGGTCGTTGTCGCAACTGTCTCTACGTCCTTCCCCTTGCCGCCGGGACCAGTCACCTTTCCTTCCGAATCCATTGTCTCTTTTCCGCCAGAATCGGCGCTGCGCGGCGCGGCTTTCAAATCAACCGTGTAGCCGTTGGGAAAGATGAGTGAGTCCAGGTGCATGCGAAATTCGCCACGGCCCTTGACGCGTCCGGGGCGCTTGGACTCCGTCAATTCTCCGCGGAGGTAGGAACCCACTGGAACGACGATGCGGTTGTTTTGTGTAATCGGAAAGTTCGTATGGAAGTAGACGGAATCTCCGGCCTTGGCACTCCGCGTGGAAATGCCATTTTCAAGAACTACAGCCACGCGCGTGCCCGCAGGAACGACAATTTTTTCAGCTGCCGTTCGGGGCACCGAGGCCGGCTGCTGCGCCGAAGGGACTGGAGGTGGGACTACGACCTGAGGGCCAGGAGGTTGTTGCGCCGAGGCCATCGGGTACAGTGAGAGTGCAAGGGTCCATGCGGCTGCGCAAAATATGAAGCCTGGGAGGAACTTGCCCTGCATCTGTGACCTCCGTGACGCACTCTGCGATGCGCATTGGAAGGGTGAAGAAGCCTCAGTATACTCCAGGTTTATTTGGCGAAGCGTAGCAAGTATTTGACCGTACCATGATCGCAAGTTAGGCTGGAGTATCGATGAGGAGGACTGCAATGGCCAAGCTGGCGCTGATTTATGGAATGCGTTTGCTGCCGGAGGAAGACCTGGGCGAAGTGAGGGATGCCACGGTCGTGCTAAAGAACGGCCGCACGGCGCGAGTGACCATGCACTTGATCGAAGGGAGCAAAGAGGAGATTGAAGCTACGTTTCAACAGTCGGTGGAAGCCTTTTTTGAGATGTATCCTGAAATTTAGAAATTTGAGAGAAGAGACGCGCAAGCGACAGAAAATCTAGCGGTTGCCGAAGTTTTCCGGATCGGCGTTGGGATCGCCCAGATTATCGTTGATAAGCACCGTGGATTGACCTGTGAGCTCGAAGCGCTTGCGGCACTTGAAGCAAGCCACTAAATCATCCAGCCGCACCATGAATGAGGTCGCCTTAGCGAACTTCTTTCTGTCTTCTTCGCCGGCACCGCGCGGCAATTCTTTTTTCTTCCTGCAAACCTTCCAGCGGACTGGAAACTCAAATTCGCCGCGGCAGCTCGGACAGAGTAGTTTGATTTTCCTGGTTTCTTCGCGTTCCGTATAAAAAGCGCGTTCGTCCATGGTCAAGGAGCGGGTGCACGCACCGCTTGGTCAATTGTAACAAAATCGAGACCGAGGTCACGCCAGCGCGGCAGCCAGTGTTCAAGCGCGGCAAGCGTATGAGTGCGATCGCCGTTCTGCTGCCGGTGAAACCCATCGTGAAGGCAGAGGATCTCTCCGGCATGGCTTGCTTGAGTTTGCTGTTTGTGCAGTTTGCGTTCGGTGTGCACAGCGACTGGCTTCATTCGCCGAATCAACCATTCACTGGGCTTGTCGTCGCGCCAGTCTCCAGGAATCAGCGTCCACATCACGACGTGAAGATCGAGCTCTCGCGCAGCGCTCGCAAGCCAGTGATTGCGCATGCCGAACGGCGGACGAAACCACTTAGGTGACTGGCCCGTCGCGGACTGAATAGCCCCGCTACAGCGCCCCAACTCGTTTCGAATTTGCGATTTTCCAAGCCAGAAAAGATTCGGGTGCGTTTCGGTGTGATTGCCAATGGCATGCCCGCGCGCGGCAACCTCTCTGACCAGCTCAGGGCACTCCCGCACAAATCGGCCAATTAAGAAAAATGTGGCGTGCGCGTAGTGCCGCTCGAGCAGATCCAAGAGCTTCGGGGTGATGGCCGGATTCGGCCCGTCGTCAAACGTGATGGCAAGTCGGCGCGGTGAATTCGTTCGGCAGACTGTCGGCCCGAAGACCTGTGCCCGAGGAAAAACTGCCCCATACGCTGTCACTGCCGCAGCGGCTCCGAGAGCGCCAGCAGCATCCATGAGCCAGGGATTCATCGGCAATATTTTCGCACGGAGCTCCGCATCTCGCCTACTCGCTATCTATCATCGATGGATTGTGCGAGCCGCGCGTGCTTATTCCGGTTTGCGGAGGGTTTGCAGGTCGATTCCCAGTTGCTGGCACTTCTTGTATAGGTGGCTGCGCTCAAGTCCCAACGCCTTTGCGACATTGGTCATGTGAAAATTGTGGCGTTTGATTTCCGCCAACAGCACTTCCCTTTCGTATGCTTCGGTGCGCTCCGCCAGCGTTCCGGTGCCCGCAAGATAAGCGCTGCCTGGCGCTCCGCTCTCCGCCACGACGGCCCCCGAGGCGGGCAAGACCTGACGCACATCCGAGGCGGTAATTGCGCCTTCCGTCGAAAGAAGGACGAGCCGCTCCGCGACATTCCTCAGCTCACGCACATTGCCCGGCCACGTATACCGCCTCAACTCTGCAATGGCGTCGCTGCCAAAAACTTTTTCCCTCCAGTTATTCTGCACTGCGACCTGGCGCGCAAAATGCGCCACCAGCGCCGGAAAATCGTCAGGACGCTCGCGCAGTGGCGGCAGCGGCAGGGGAAACACAAAAATCCGGTGAAACAGATCGCGCCGGAATGTATTTTGTTTCACCAGCTCTTCGAGATTGCGGTGTGTTGCAACGAGCACGCGCACGTTCACGCGAATCGGTTTGTCGCCTCCGACACGCTCCACTTCGCCTTCTTCCAGCACGCGCAATAACTTCGCTTGCATCGCCAGGGGCATGTCACCGATCTCATCGAGGAAGAGCGTGCCGCCATCCGCTTGTTCGAATTTGCCGATGTGCCGTGCAGCGGCACCGGTGAACGCGCCTTTTTCGTGCCCGAACAGTTCGGATTCGATCAGTTCAGCGGGCACGGCCGCGCAATTCAGCGTGACGAATGCAGCATCGCGTCTCGGCGATTTCTGATGAATGGCGCGCGCCACCAGCTCTTTTCCCGTGCCTGTTTCCCCGAGGATACAGACGCGCGTCTCGCTCGCGGCAACACGTTCGATTTGAGCGAAGAGCTTTTTCATCGCCGGGCCGGAGCCGACCAGCTCATGCTTGCCAAGCTTCTGTTTCAGCTCACGGTTTTCCTCTTCCAGGCGAGAGAGCCGTAACGCGTTTTCAACCGTGACCAGCAGCTTGTCGGTGGAGAGCGGCTTCTCCAGAAAATCCAGCGCGCCAAGTTTCGTGGCCTTGACAGCCATCTCGATATTGGCTTGGCCGGAAATGAGCACGATCGGCGTCTTCACGCCGGCGGCTTTGAGGTCTTCGAGTAGTTCCAGTCCGGATTTCCCCGGCATGACTACATCGGAGAGGATCAAGTCGAAAGCTTCGGTGCGAAGCAGCTCCGCCGCACGCCCGGCGTTGTCGCAAACGGTGGCTTCGTGTCCGGCAAGGCGAAACGCCCTGGAAAGTGACGCGAGAGTGTTGGGATCGTCGTCGACCAGCAGCAGATGTGCTTTTCGCGGCAAGCGTCGTCCTTGGCGATACGTCAGTCCGAAGCGGCAGCGGCTGCCGCAGAAGCCGGAGGCACGGAATCACTCGCGTCGTCTTTAGCAATTGGCCGATATCCTGCCTGACGCTGTGGGAGCTCGATGCGGAACGTGGTCCCGTGGCCTTCATCGCTCGTAACACCGATCGTTCCGTGATGATCGCTCACCACCGACTGCACGATTGCAAGACCCAGGCCCGTGCCCTGCTGTTTGGTCGTGTAGTACGGCGTGAAAAGCCGTGAACACTCTTCCGGGGTGAGTCCCTTGCCGGTGTCGGCGAGTTCGATCCGCACATTGCCCTCATGCTCGGAAGTGCGCATCGTCAGCGTCCCGCCCGCAGGCATGGCATCGAGCGCATTGAGCACAAGGTTTTGAAAAGCGCGATGCAGGAGATCGGGATCGGCGTCAATCTCCGGCAGAGGTTCCGTCAAGAAATATTCCGGAGTGATGACGGGCTTGCCCAAGGCATTAAATTGTGTTTCGAACAACCGCACGGCGTTGCGCAACGATTCATTGACATTCACGCGCGTGAATTGCGGCGCGGGCATTTTTGAAAAATCGCTAAAGCGTCCCACGATGGAGTTGAGATTGGCAAGCTCGGCTTTGAGCGTTGACGTGGACTCAGTGAAAACCTCGAGAAACTGCTTGGCGTCCAGTTGCCGCGCGCGCTGAAGATTTTCTACCGTGATTTGCAAGGGGAAGAGAGGATTGCGCAGCTCATGCGCGAGGCGCCGGGCCAATTCTCGCCACGCCGCAACGCGTTCGGTCTGCACCAGCTGCTCGCGCTGCGAAGCCAGCGTGGCCGTCATTTCATTGAAAGCTACCGCAAGCTGGGCAATTTCTCCGCCGCCGCGCACACGAATCTGTGCGTCCCAATTCCCCGACGCAACTTCACGCGCCCCTTCGGCAAGTTCTTCCACCGGACGCGTGATGCGCGCGGAGACCCACCAGGTCAGTAATAGCCCTATGAAAAGCGCGCCTGCGCCGACGGCGCCGGCAATCAAGCCGATGCGCCGCGTAAGCAACACCAACTCTCTGCGCGAGCTGCCGACCAACAAAACGCCGAGTAGGTCTTTGTTGCGGCCCAACAGTGGAATAGCATGAAATGTTTCCGCTTCCGCTGCGTCCTGAGACCAATTGATCGTGCGAACAATGGGTTGTGGTTGCTTTTGTATTTCTTCAATTATTGGCGCGAAGCGTTCCGCTTGTGGGGCTGCCCCGTCGGCGTCCGTCAGCGCAGTGGAAACAAAGCTCGGCTCAAGGTTGCGGTACAAGAGCGTGCGCATGCCGACAGGCAAGACCAGCGAGGCGAGGAAGTTCTGGTCCAGACGACGCCCGCCGATAGTATATAAATTCTTGTTGCCCACAGGCAGCATGCGAACGACGCTCAGCGATAGCGCCACGCCGTCCGGAAGCTCCTCACGTTTCAAGAATGCTCCGGTTTCACGCCAGTCCTTGTTCAACGTCACCCAGTCATTCTTGTATCCCACACGTGCGGGATACTGAGCTGAGGAAATCAGTACCCCGTCCGAATTCACAAACTCCACAAAATCCAACCCATGGTCCTGCGCCGCACCCGTGGCATCTCGCACATAGAGCGACTGGTCGGCATTGGGACGGGCAAGATCGAGAGCCATGCGGAGAGTCATTTCCGCGTTGGTGATATTTTCCACCTGGTGCACAATTTCTTCGCCCCGTTGCGCGTATTCCTTTTTGAATTGAGCCACCAGCGCTTCAGTGCGTTGGGCATCCAAGTCTTCGAACGCGGCGCTGGTATAGCGCGTCACGATGCCAGCGACAAGGAGCACGGAGGTCAACACAGTGGCAAGAAAAATGAGAAAAAGTCTTGCGCGAAAGCTCATCGGCACATTCCCGAAGCGCAGGGCAGAGGTGCTCGAGGCAATGGCGCCGACGGCAGTACCGCGTTATCGGCAGCGAATTTCGCGGCCCGCGCTTCATCCATTACACTCACACGATCGAAGCTAGTATCCATGGTGAACAAGAAAGAATAGCCTGATAACCATGGCGTTAAAAGGGGCGCAGCGGTTTGGGCTTGCTTCTGGAGCAACAGTCCCGCCATTGTCCGACGGTCCAGCGATAACGGAAGTGCTTCCTGGAGTTTCATCATCCTTATAGATGCGAGTTTCTGCGGAAGCGTCCATCCCAGTGTGAGCTGCTCTCCAAAACTTCCCGCACACGTCTCACCCGGTAGCTCCACGAAGAAGTCGTTCTGCTGGTAGTGTGGGAAGCGTGTTCGCCCGAGCGGGCTGTGCAGGACGATGGAATATTTTGCTTGGCGGACACGGGGACGCAGAATGATGATAGCACGCTTAAAAATAAGGTAATCTCTCGCGGCTGGCTTGCGACGTGGAGGGAAACCAATTCAACGCCAAGCGCGTATTGTTTTACTGACTGTGCCTAACGGGAATCATCGGCTTTTTTTCAACACCGAAAGTTCGACTTTGGCAGGCGAAAGGCTGGGGAGAAAAATGAACAGGAAGTTTGTGCATTTAGGGGTGTGGTTGTCGATTTGTCTCGGTCTATTGCTTTGCGTTCGCTCGGCAGCGCGAGAGCAATCCTCACCCACCGCATCAGAAATTCCCAGTGGGCCGACGCGGTTACTGCGCTTCGCGGATATCTCCAAGGACAAGGTGGTCTTCTCCTATGCGGGAGATTTGTGGATTGCGCCGCGGGAAGGTGGGGCCGCTCGCCGGCTGACCTCGCATGTGGGCGACGAACGGTATCCTAAGTTTTCTCCGGACGGCAAATGGATTGCCTTTACGGGGGAATACGATGGCAACCCTGACGTCTACGTGATACCAACGGAAGGCGGAGAACCGAGGCGGCTCACGTTTCATCCATCAAACGATGTGGTCGTGGGTTGGACACCCGACGGCAAAAACGTATTGTTCCACTCCGATCGCATCAGCGCCCCGCCGTTTCGCACCGAGAGGCTTTTCCTTGTTTCCCTGCAGGGCGGCGCCGCAACTCCGTTGCCCGTCCCGCGGGGCGACTTGACGAGTTTCTCTCCCGACGGGAATAAAATTGCCTACATCGAGGCCTCGCAAGCGTCCCGCACATGGAAGCGGTACCGCGGAGGCTGGAACCTTCCCATCGGGATCTACGATCTGAAAAAAAACACCTACGAAGAGCTGCCGAAATCATCCGGAATGGACATGTTCCCCATGTGGCACGCGAATGCCATCTATTTCACAAGCGACCGTGAAGGCGTGATGAATCTTTACAGCTACGATCTCGGGACCAAGCAGACCAAAAAACTCACGGAATACAAGGAGTACGACATCAAGTGGCCCAGCCTTGGGCCGGACGCCATCGTGTTCGAAAATGGCGGCTTGCTCTACGAATACAACCTTGCCAGCGGCAAGACGCGCAATATTCCTATCGAAGTGCGCGCGGAAGATCTGGAGGCGCGGCCGGAATTCAAGAGCGTGGCGCAAAACATCGAGACGTTTTCCCTCTCGCCGTCCGGCGTGCGCGCGATCGTGGCCGCGCGCGGCAACATTTTCACCGTACCGACGGAACACGGAAGCATTCGCAATCTGACCGCGGATAGTTCGACCGTCCACGAGCTCAATCCAGCGTGGTCGCCGGACGGGAAGTCCGTGGCGTATCTCTCGGACAAGACCGGCGAGTACGAAATTTACGTGCGCCCGCAAATGGGCGGCGAGGAAACGCGCATTACTACGGACGGCAGCTATTACCGCTACGGGCCGTTATGGTCGCCAGACGGTAAGAAGTTGCTCTACTGGGATAAAACGCACAAGTTGTGGTACGTGAGAATCGACGACAAGAAACGCATTCTGGTGGATACGGGCGATTACGGCGATCTCGCCGATGGAAGCTGGTCGCCCGACAGCCGCTGGATCGCCTATTCAAAGACGCACCGTCGCGGCTCCAACGATGTTTTCCTGTATTCCCTCGACGCGAAAAAAATCACCAAGGTTTCGAGCGGCTTGTATAACGACACGAACCCGGTTTTCGACCCCGACGGAAAATATCTCTACTTCATTTCGACGCGCTACTTCTATCCGAGCGCCGGGCAGCTCGACCAGCGCTACAACTACTACTCCACCGATGGGGTCTTCGCCGTAACTCTGAAGGCGGAAGAAGCTTCTCCTTTCGCACCTCAGAGCGACGAAGAAAAAACCGCGGAAGAAAAGAAGGATGAGAAGAAAGAAGATAAGAAGGCCGCCGACGGCAAGCTGGAGGAGCAAAAAAAAGACGAAAAGAAAGACGAGAAAAAAGAGGAGCCTCCAAAACCAGTGCAAATCGATCTCGACGGCATTGCGTCGCGGATAGCGCCTGTGCCAGTGCCAGCGGGTATTCTGAGCTCGCTGGCCGTTCGCAAGGATAAGTTTTTTTATCTTGCGACGCCCCAGGAAGCGCGCCAGGCAGGCACAGAGGATGACGACAAGCCACAGAATAGCCTGCATGTCTACGACGTCACCAAGCGGGAAGACAAAGTTCTGCTCGAAGGGATCGACGGCTACACCCTCGATAAAGAAGGCAAGAAGGTCATCTACAAAGCAGCGCAGGTTTACGGTGTCGTCGATGCTGAACCCGGCAAATCGAAAGTTGGTGATGGGAAGCTAGACCTTTCGGGGCTTCAGGAGCAGGTGGATCCACGCGAGGAGTGGAAGCAGATCTTCCACGAGACGCGCCGCATCGAACGCGACTTCTACTGGGATCCCAACATGACCGGCCACGATTGGAAAAAGATCGGCGACCGCTACGAAGCGCTTCTACCTTGGGTGGCGCACCGCATGGATCTCAACTACATCATAGGTGAAATGATCGCCGAACTGAGCACATCGCATACCTACGTCGGCGGCGGGGACCAGCCGCAGCGTCCGCACATCGGCGTGGGAATGCTTGGCGCCGATTTTGTAGCCGACGGCGGCTATTACCGCATCGCTAAAATCTACCCTGGCGAGAACTGGACCGAAGGCGCCCGCTCGCCGCTCACCGAACCCGGTCTGAAAGTAAAAGTGGGCGACTACATCATTTCCGTCAACGGCCACGAAGCACGGGCGGATCAAGATGTTTATGCCTACTTCCAAAACCTCGCGGGAAAGCTCATCACCCTGAAACTCAACAGCAAGCCCGCAACCGAGGGAGCCTGGGATATCACGGTGAAGCCGGCGAACGATGAAAACGGCGTGCGTTACCTGGATTGGATCGAAGTAAATCGCCGCAAGGTCGCGGAAGCGACCGGCGGGCGCATTGGCTACATGCACGTGCCCGATACGACGATCCCCGGCATCATCGCCTTCGACAAACAGTTCACCGCGCAATTGGACAAAGACGGGATTATCGTCGACGAGCGTTGCAACTCCGGCGGACAAATTCCAGACTTCTACACGGAAAAACTGAAGCGTCAGCTCCTAACAGTATTATCTTCCCGCGAAGGAAAAGACCAGCCGTGGCCTCCTGTGGGGATCTTTGGACCCAAAATCATGATCGTGAATGAGCTGGCGGGCTCCGGTGGCGACGCTTTCCCGTGGTTCTTTCGCCGCGAAAAAATTGGCCCGATTGTGGGGACCCGCACGTGGGGTGGGCTTGTGGGTATCTCGCGTGGAATTCCGCTCCGCGACGGCGGGGCGGTTACCGCACCGGAGACAGCATTCTGGGCACCGGACAACGGCGGCGAATGGATCGTCGAAAATCACGGCGTGGACCCCGATTATGTTGTGCCGCAGCGCCCGGACCTCGTCGTCAGTGGCCACGATCCGCAACTTGAAAAGGCAATTCAGCTCGCTAAGGATGGTCTAAAGAATTACAAAGAGCTTCCGCCGCGTCCGAAGTACCCGGTCGTAAAGCAGTGAAGCATGACTTCTAGTCTGCCAGGTCACTACTAGCTGGGTGGCGCGGTACGCGGCGCTGGCTCGGGACAAACCTGTCGAGATAGACCGTTTCGCGGTCTGCTAAAGCGACGATCCGGGCAAGCGCGGCGGTGCTTGCCTTCGTGCTCATTGACCGCTTCCCAGTCATCCGAAACATAGTCTTTCCTCTTCCAGCGACGCGTGCCGAGCCACCCGCAGGAGTTTTGGCTGGCGGCTCTTGGGGGAACAAGCATTGCTGTATGTGCCGCCGGAGATCGTTATGGTTTGCGTGGCGGCTTGCGCTGCGCCATGGTTGTGGCCTTAGGAGTCTGAGTATCTGGATCTGATCCATCGTCCGACGAAGTGTTGCCGCTTGCTGTACCTGAGAACGCCGAACGCATCACATCATTCGCGAAGAAATTCTTCCCGTCGATTGGCACCATCATGATTTGCAGTTTGTCCGAAAGCCGCTCCGCGATTATTTTCTGGATAAGCATGGGATTCTGTTTCAGCACAGCCGCCTCGAGCCGCATGCGCTCCGAATCTGCCGCGGCGGTAACGCGAATGCGATTCGCTTCCGCGTCGGAAAGATTTTTCTGCCGCTCGAGCTCCGCCTTGCTGTCGATTACTTTGGCCTGCGCGGCTGCGTCGGCGTTTTGCAGAGTGGCTTCCTTGCGCGCCGCGGCTTCCAGCTTGCTTTGCTCGATCTGCTTTTGCTTGAGTGGCAGCGTGTACTGCATGGAATCGGATTCCGCCTTGGCTTGCAGGACGCGAACCTGGGCTTGCGCCTCTGCTTGCTTCACGTCGCGCGATTTCTGTGCTTCCGCCTCCAATTCGGCAATCTTTACTTCCTTTTGCTTGATCTCCTGCACGGTGCCGAGCCGCTCGTTTTCCTGCTCCTTCAGCAATAGCCCTTCAAGCCCCTTTGCGTATTCCTCGGGAAGCCGGATGTCCCGCAGCAACACTTCGCGCGCCAGAATTCCATCGCTCGCGAGCCGCGCGGTAATGGCCTCGGCGGCTTTTGCGCGCAGTTCTTCACGTTTCAACGCAAAGATCTCCCGCGTGACGTAACTTGGCGCAAGCTGCCGGTAGATGGTCGAAATCACCGGCGCAACCACCTCTTCGTCCACTGGCTGTGGAAGATTGGCGTGGATGGTGTTCAAGCGTTGCGGATCCAGCCGGTAGCGCACGGAAACAGCCAGCCCGATGTTTAGCCCTTCGCGCGCCTGCACTGACAGAACGTCTCCCTTGTGCTTCGGATTTTCGGCGGCAATCGTCGAATAGACCTGTTCGCGCGTGTCGTACAGTTCCACGCTGTCAATGAGTGGAGTTACGATATGCACGCCTGGATATAACGTTCCGGGACGTGCGCCCCAGATCTCGCTGATGCGAATGCCTGCCGATCCATCGGGAATCACCACGACGCTGGACGCCAGAAGCAGCGGCAGCGCAGCTGCGATTGCCAACCGCTGAGCGAGCCGCCAGCGGATGGGCCCGAAAGGGCGGGAAGCTTGCGGCACCTTCGCCCCGAATTCGTCTGTCACTGCACGGCCAAGCAGACGCCGAAGTTGTGCGGAAAGATAAACGTCATAGACCACTAGCGCTCCAGCGCTGCCAAATAGGCCGACGCCGAGTATTGTCAATAACCATTTCAAGAACACCATATTGTTGCTCCCTTCTCCCAAATCCCGCGGGCGCTGCGGCGGAGCGGTGACCGTCGCCTCCGCTGTATGCGTGGGACCGGGAAAACCATCAGATTGCCCGGCGACTCGGCGCGAACGCGCGCGTCAACTCCGCTGCGCCACGCACAAATTCCGTGCGCACCGTCGGCTGTTTCAAGGCCGAGCCCTCAGGAGTGTGGCGGACAGCGGCTGGCCGCATTAAGTGGAACATCACGCGCAGCAACAGCCAATTGCACAAGACAGCCGCAAGCGCGGCAAAAATCGTGGCGAGAGCAAGCCCGGCAAAACTCAGCGTAGCGACCATAGTGCGCCTCCTTGCCTTGCGCTGCGTGCAGGGGCACTTCCTCATCCATTTCCAACCTGTTGAAAAAAAGGCATTTATTTAAGCTGTACGAAGTGCAAGCTGTGTAGCGATAAACACGGCGTGGCCAGCCGCACACGACTGTTTGGAACGCTCCGCAATTAGAGGTAGTGTAGTAAGGTCAGTGGAACGCAATATCTGAGAGTCGTGCGATGGCAATAAGACCAGGCCTCAAGATCGGACGAATTATAGGAATACCGATCTACATCCATTCGACCTGGCTGTTTATTTTCGCCCTGATCACCTACTCTCTTGCCATTCGCTTCACACAAGAGCATCCGAAATGGACGACAGCGCAGCACTGGACCGTCGGAGTCCTGACTAGCCTGCTCTTCTTCGGATCGGTCATTTTTCATGAGCTATCGCACAGCGTGGTCGCCAAGCATTACAAAATTCCCGTCGTCTCCATCACTCTGTTTATCTTCGGTGGCGTCGCTCGCATCGGCCGGGAACCCTCCCGGGCCATTGAGGAATTCAACATCGCTATCGCCGGCCCCCTCGCGAGCGGCTTCCTCTCGGCTTTCTTCTTCGGACTCACTCTGCTCTTTCCTTACAGTCAAATGATGGGAGCGCTAGCTACCTGGCTCTGGGAAACAAATCTCGCTCTTGCCGTTTTCAATTTACTTCCAGGTTTTCCTCTCGATGGTGGACGCATTTTCCGAGCAATCGTCTGGGGGATCAAAAAAGATTTTTCAAAGGCCACGCGCATCGCCGGCGCCAGCGGCAAACTGGTTGCCTACACAATGATTCTTTTTGGCGCTTGGGGCGCGTTCAATGGCTCGGTTACGCAGGGGCTTTGGATTGCATTCATCGGCTGGTTCTTGCTCACCGCCGCGCAGGAAAGCGTCGCCCAGGTAGCGCTGCGCGAGAATCTCTCTGGTCTGCGCGCCGCCGACGTGATGAGCCACGAAGTTCCCACCGTCGCTCGCGACATTTCGCTCGAAGAGTACGGCACCGAGGTGTTGCGTACGGGCCGCCGCTGCCATCTGGTCCTCACCGACGACCGCCTCGTCGGCATGATGAATGTTCATACGCTGAACTCCGTCCCTCGCGATGAATGGGCGCACATGTCCGTGCAGGCGGTGATGATTCCGCGCGAAAGAATCCTGTGGGCTTCGCCCGACGAGCCTCTTCTCGGTCTTCTCGAACGCCTTCTCGCCTCTGATGTCAATCAGATGCCGGTCGTCGGAAACTCCGCCAATGGCGACGCGCATATCATCGGCATGGTCACGCGCGATTCCATCCTGCGCGTGGTGCAAACCCGCGCCGAGCTTGGGTCCCTGCCGGATGGAGTCGACCGCCGCGCCGTTAGCCGCTAATCTGCAATAGCAGTCTGTGTTTTGGGAGGAGAAGTACCTGCTTCGGTGAGGTTCCGCTTTTCAAGCGTAATCCGGATTCCATGACGTGGCCGCAGGGTAATTGAAGCTATTGGCGCCACCGTGTGTCCCGGAACAAGCCGCAGCCGGAACTTTTGCGCGATGGTTGCGAGGATCAAGGCCGTCTCCATGATGGCAAACGTATTACCGATGCACTGACGCGGCCCGCCGCCAAACGGGAAATAGGCAAAGCGCGGCAGTCTCTTCATTAAATCGCCTTCCCAGCGTTCGGGCTGAAAATCATCAGGCGATTCGTACCAGCGCGGATCGCGGTGTACTACCCACTGCGAAAGAGAAACGCCACAGCCTTTGCGGATGGTGTACCCGCCGATGTGGGCATCTTCAATGGTCAGCCGCGCCATTCCCCACGCGGGAGGATAAAGCCGCATCGATTCGCTGATGATGCGATCCAGGTAGCGCAGTTTGGGGAGATCCTCGAGGGTAGGAGTGCGCCCGCCGAGGACAGCATCGAGCTCCACGTGTAATTTCGCTTCCGCCTCCGGATGCTGCGCCAGGAGCCACCAAGTCCACGAAAGAGCGAGTGCCGTAGTCTCGTGGCCCGCCAGAAACAGCGTGATGACTTCGTCGCGAAGCTGCCGGTCGGTCATGCGCGAGCCATCTTCATCCTGCGCGTGCAGCAGCATGGAGAGGAGGTCACCAGCGTCGTGGCCCGCAGAACGGCGCTGGCCGATAATGCGGTAAATGATTTTGTTCAAGCGGCGGGTCGCGAGCGCGGCGCGAATATTGCGCAGCGTGGGCAGCCAGGATGGCGTCAGAATGAGCCGGCGGAAATCCGCATTGTGCTGCATGATGGCTTCGAGCGCGCGGCCAACCTCCCGAGCATCCGCGTCAACGTCGGCATCAAACAGTGTCTTGGCCACGATCTGCAGAGTGAGGCGCATCATTTCCGCGTGAACATCGAGCGTTTCCCGGTCGCGCCAGCCCTCCAGCATGCGCTCGGTGAATTGCACCATCGTCTCCGCATAAGCGGCAATACGCGCACGATGGAAAGCGGGCTGGGCGAGCCGCCGCTGCCTCAACCAGAAATCGCCCTCGCTGGTGAGCAATCCATTTCCGAAGAGACCCTTGTTCGCGCGGAGGATGCGGCCCTTGATGAACTTGCGGGCCTGATTGACGAGCACTTCCTCGATGTAGTCAGGGTGGTTGACGTAGTAGACCCGAAACTTGTAGAAGCGCATGGTCACGATGTCGCCGTACTCGCGCGCGAGGGTGGGGAGAAAGGCGAGCGGGTCGCGACTGTAGTTCTTGAAGGAGCCGGAGCGCGAACGGGGCGAAGGGCCGGGAGGAAAGTTGTCTTTGGCGGCGCCGCTCATAGGCAAATGCTATGCCCTGTGCTGCTCCGGGTCAACGCGAGAAGCCCCTGGAAACGTCAGCTGGCGTTCCCACTGCCCGTGCTGCGCTCCTTGGGGCGTTGAAAAAAAACTCCAGTTTGCGCCACACGAGCGTCAAGGTGCGGGATGCAACGGAAGGCCGAATGGTGCCAGTGCTTCGCGGATAACTTTTTCTTCCCCAACCGCGACAACGCTGGTCCGCGAAGCCGGAAAGTATTTCTTGGCGGCGGCATTCACCTCGTCAGCGGTGAGCGCTGCGATTTTCTTGCCGTAATTTCCGATTTCCTCGGGAGGCAGACCTCTAGTCCAGAGGTCTGCGAGCTCGCCGGCGACCGCATCATTGGACTGCAAGGAGATCGCTTCGATACCGACCAGGTTGTGTTTGGCCTGCTGAAACTCAGTCTCTGTGGGACTTGTCGTGGCCATGCGATTCATTTCGTACAAAATTTCGTTGAAGCTGGCACCGGTAACCGCGTTGCGAACATCTGCATCCGTGCGCAGGACGCCCGCCGAACGAAAGGACTGCAGGAACGCGCCGGGAGTATACGTGTAGCCTTTGTCCTCGCGGATGTTGGTGACCAGGCGCGAGCTGAAGGTGCCGCCGTAAATTGCGTTCGCAACCTTGGTGGCCTCGAAATCGGGCTCGCCTCGATGAGGGCCGGGCGCTCCGAACGTTAGCGTGGTCTGCACGGAATCCGGCCGCGGGACTATGAAGATGGCATGAAGCGGCGTAATCGAGGGGACTGCCACCGCCGCTACCGGCGGAGACGCTGGGGCATGCCAGGTGGCGAATTTGCCGCGAACGAGGGAGAGCATCTCTTCGGAATGGAAATCTCCAATGGCGATCAATGCGGCGTGGTCCGGCCGGAAGCGCCGGTCAAATTCGCTTCGCAATTCTGCTGGAGCTGCAGCGGCCAGGGACTCCTTTGTTGGCGAAAAAACGCCGTACGGGCCATCGCCGAAAAGCACTTTAGCAATCACGCGATTGGCTTCGAAGGAAGGGTCGGTCTCCTCTTGTTCAAGCTGGTCCGTAAGATTGTGCTTGGCGAGAGTAACTTCTTCATCTGGAAAAGAAGCGTTTTCGGCCAAGTCGGCGAGAACGGTGAGGGCCTCTGCAGTTTTCGAGGAAAGAACGCTAGCGGAAAGGCGAATCGCGTCGCGCACTGCGACGGAGCTCACATCGCCCCCGGCGCCTTGCATGTCTTCCGCGATCTGGCGCGCAGATCTTTGTTTTGTGCCCTGATCGATGGTTGCGGTTAGCAGTTGAGAGAAACCGGGACGATCCTGTGGGTCAGCGGCGTAGCCTCCGGCAACGGCTAGAGTGAAACTTACTTTCGGAAACCCGGGGCGCGGAACAAGCCAGATCGTCAATCCATTTTCAAGCTTGGTTTGCTTCACTTCGGGCGCCTGGAGCGACTTCTCCGGGCCAAGAGGCGGCAAGTCCTTCGGAAGTGGCTGCTCCTTTTGCGCGTAAGTGGAAGCACCTAGCAGCAAACCCAGCGAGAGACTCAGCATTTTCATTGGGCACCTTCCACAGCCGCAGGTTTATCGGCGAGTTTGGGCACACGATTGATAATCGTCCGATTCGTTTTGACCAGATATTTGGCAGTGAACGTGCGGACGCCATCGGCGGTAACTTTGGAAACTTCCTCCGGAACAGAATAGGCCCGTTCGTAGGTGCCGTCGAAGAGTGTGGCGTGGGAGAGGGCTTGTGCGCGGCTGAACGGCGATTCCAGATTTGAATACCAATCGGCGCGCATTTTTGAGCGAATCCTCTCAAGCTCGGCAGGAGAGGGTCCTTTCTTTGAGAGTTCTGCGATGGCTGCATCATAAGCCGCAAGCACCTGCCCTTGTGTCTTGCCCCCCGGATAGATGATGAAGGAAATCATCAAAACAGGACCGTCATATTCAAAAGGCCCGGCGCCGTTCAGATTCAGACCTCCGCTAACGGAGAGCGCGACCTGTTTTTCTTTGACGAGAGACTGGTAGAGGCGCGAAGCTTGGCCGTTGTGGAGCAGCTCGCCGGTAACGGCGCCAACCACGGCATCGTGGGTGGTGCGCGGGGGCATGCGATAGCCGATGGCAAGGGCGGGCACTTTCGCGAGCTTGTCTTCTTGTGTCATGCGGCGCTCGGCGGCCTGGGGTAGCTCGGAAACGCCGGGGCGGGGCGGCGTGGGTTTCGCAGGAACGTTGGCAAAGTATTTTTCAACTTTGGCAAACACTTCATTCGCGGAGAAATCCCCGACAATAGCCAGCACGGCGTTGTTCGGCGCGTAGTATTGATCGTAGAAACGGTGGACATCGTCAATGTTCGCGGCGTTCAGATCCTGGAAGTCTCCGTAGCCGTTGTGGGCGTTTGGATACTTGTCGAAAGCCTTCTGCGGCAAATCGAAAATATAGAAGAGACCGTAGGGCTGGTTGAGGACGTTGACGCGCACTTCTTCTTCGACGACGTTGCGCTGGCTCTCGAGGTTTTTCGACGAAAAATCCAGAGTCTTCATGCGGTCGGCCTCAAGCCAGAGCATGGCGTCCAGCGCGGAAACAGGCGCACTCTCGAAATACTGAGTGAAATCGTTGTCCGTTTGGCCGTTCACAAATCCGCCCCCCGATTCGACAACGCGGGTGAAAATTCCTTTGGGAGCAGCAGGCGTGCCCTCGAACATCATGTGCTCGAAGAGGTGCGCGAAGCCGCTGCGGCCTACTGGCTCGAGCCGCGAGCCGATTCCGTAGGAGATGCACAGACCGACCGTGGGCGCGTTGTGGTCCTCGGAAAGCACAACTGTCAGGCCATTGGGTAATTTTCTTAAGCTGGTTGAAGGACGCCATTCCTGAGCGTCGGCCGATAAAATCATGGTAAGAAACGAGAACAGAAACAGCGTGCGGCGCGTAATTGTCATTGCCCCGCCTCGAGACGTGAACAAGGAGAAGGTTGCTCCGCCAGCTTGGCGGTTGGACGCCCGCACCGGGACATGGTTAGCAAAGAGGGTGATAACAACAAGGCTTCTCAATCCGTATTCAATCTCTAGCAAAAAAAATCACTACCCAATTCCTATCTACTCCGCGCCGGCCCAACAGCCGATCGTGCAGGCAGGCTAGCCAGTCTCGCTCGTCATGATGAAGAGCGGCTTCATTTCGAAACTCGAATAATGTGGCCGCAGGCGCTCGGTATTGTAGTGCTCTTTAACGTTGACGTTTTTTTTCGTGGCAATCACCGCATCGATAGGCATGTTGTCGTAGCGTCCATTTTTGAGGACGACGAGCCGTCCATGAATTTTATTGAGAATCAGATCCAGGGCGAGGTTGCCGAAGGCCATCGGCGCGATGGAATCTACGGCATCGGGATCGCCGCAGCGCACCAGATAGCCCAATTTCTGGTTGATGACGTCAATGGACTTGCCATTGTTGTACTTAGGTGACAGTTCTTTCAATTTCTCGGAAACCAGATCCCCGATTCCGCCGAGTTTCTTGTGGCCGAAGGCATCCGTAGTGTCGCGTTCGAATACCATTTCACCGCCCTCGAACATGGCGCCTTCCGAAACGATCACCGTCGAATAGCGGCTGGGGTTCTTGCGCCGGTCGGCAACGAGAAGCTCGGTGAGCTGTTCGATATTGAATTTGTGCTCGGGAATGACACAGCGGTTCGCGGCTCCCGCCATGGTCGGCAGCATGGCAGTGAAGCCCGCGTACCGGCCAAAGACTTCAAGCACCATAAACCTCTCATGAGAACCTGCGGTGGTGCGCAGGTCGTTGGCCAAATGAATCGTGCGGGTCACGCAAGTGCTGAATCCTATGCAGTAATCAGTCCCCGGGACGTCATTGTCCATAGTCTTCGGAACGCCCACCACCTTGAATCCTTCCTGGTAGAGTCGGACGGCGTAGCTCAGTGTGTCGTCGCCCCCAATCGGGATCAGATACTCGATGCCGAGCCAGCCGAGATTTTTCAGGACTTCGGGCGTGAGGTCATTTTTGTCAGCACCATAATCTTCCTTGAGATGAGCGGGGATGCTAGACTTGCCGACGCGGCTCGGGTTGGTGCGCGAGGAGTGAAGAAAAGTACCGCCGGTGCGCCCGGCGCGATTGACGACTTCTTCAGAGAGCGCCAGGAAATTGTCGCTATTGTCGTAATTCTTGTCGCGAACCATTTCGACCAACCCAGCCCAGCCGTGGCGAATGCCGATGACGGCGTAACCTTCGCGCATGGCCCGGAACGTGACCGCCCGGATGGCGGGGTTCAGGCCAGGGACATCACCGCCTCCGGTCAGAATGCCGATGACACCTTTCTTCGTATTGATGTTCGCCACGGGGAAAACCCTCTTCTATTAAATCGAATTAATAGTCCCTATTAGTGTATCAGCCCATTTCAGCCATGCGCGAGTCCGCCACCAGGTCAGAGAGTAATGCGCGTCCCGAGCACAGCGAGGAACTTGGCGAGCCAGGCGGGGAGCGCGAGCCAAGCCGGGCCGGTAACAAGGTTCCCGTCAACGATGGCATCGGTCATCGGAAGATCGACGTACGTTCCTCCAGCCAGGGTAACGTCAGGGCCGGTGGCGGGGTAGGCACTGCACTTCTTTCCTTGCAGGACCCCAGCGGCGGCGAGAACTTGCGCGGCGTGGCAGAGGGCAGCGATGGGTTTGTTGGCTTTTGCGAAGTGGCGAACGATTTCGATGACACGCGGATTGAGCCGAATGTACTCGGGCGCGCGCCCGCCCGGGATGACCAGAGCGTCGTAACTCTCGGGCTGGATTTGATCGAAGGTAGCGTTCAAAGAAAAATTGTGGCCGCGCTTTTCCGAATAGGTCTGGTCGCCTTCAAAATCGTGAATGGCTGTGCGTACGACTTCCCCTGATTTCTTTCCGGGGCAAGCTGCGTGGACAGTGTGTCCCACCATAAGTAGCGCCTGGAATGGAACCATCACCTCATAGTCTTCGACATAGTCACCAATGAGCATAAGTATCGATTTCTTGGGCATGTAGGGCCTCCGGGAAACCAAGAGAAGAAGCATAGCAAAGAAATGGTGAATGCGACGAAGGAGGGACGCTAGTTGGAAAATGCTTCAAGCTTTCTTATCGCCTAGCGAGTGACGCGGCAATCGGCTTGATGGCAGGTGGAGAAAGGGCAACGTCATGCTAAGATTGAACAATGCACGTGCAAACGTTTGAGGTGGCCACACGCGGGGCCGGTCGAAGCTTAGAGCAACGCCAGGCGATTACTGCGGTTGAGATGAGGCCTCAACAGAGTCGGCCGTGTCCTGGATGGTGAGCATGTCGGTGCGCATTTTCTCCCACTCGAGCAGGGTAAGGCCATAAGAGGCGAAAAGGCGGCGGATGCGCGCGGAGTCCCAGCGCAAGACTTTTTCCAGCATGGGAACAAGGACGCTCATGGCGTTGTCGCTGAGGACCGTGCGCCGCGCGACGCGCGTGATGAGTTTGGCCTCGGAGACAGCGATGGTGAGGCCGTCGTGCTGGTTGACGTGCATCATGACAGGCAAATCGGAACTGCCGTCGCCCATGTAGATGATGTGGTCATGGCTGATGCCGAGGGCCGCACGGATTTCTTCGAGCACGGTGATTTTGCCCCAGCCAGCGGAGGCGCGAATGATGGACTCCACTTCACCGTTGGATTCGTTATAACGAAAGCGCGTGCCGAAGATCTGCTCCGGCGGAACAATGCCTTCGAGGGCGGACTGGATAATCTCCTGCGGCGCGGCAGAAATAACGTAGAACGAGAACTTGTAGCCTTCGGCGAGATTATCGAGCGCGCGGGCGAACAGTGCTACATCGTGCTTCAGGCGGATGCGCTTGCCAGTTTCGACGAGATGTTCTCGACGGACACGGCGAAATTCCGGATCGTGGAGGATGAGATAGCTGAGCTCCGCGCCTTGTTGGACAAGATTCATTTGCGAGAGCCCGGCGACCTTGTCGTGGAAGCCGGGGACTCCGATAAGCTCGCTCAACACGAGACCTGAGTCGTTGAAACTGAGCGTTTGGTCGAAATCGCTCGCCAGCAGATACTGCTTGGCCATGTTCTATTATTCCTCTTCGCAGCTACAGGTACACATTAACCGGGTTTCGGTACACCGCGACACGAATTATTTTAATGGGTTCAATGCGTATAAATCGTGAATGTTTTGTTAGCCTTATCTTAGATGCAGAATGCAGGTAACAGGTTAGAAGGAAAGGGGTTGACAGGCAGACGGCAACAGGCGGAAGAAGTTGCGCGGAGCCCGATTCACGGTGTCCCAGGCGAAGAAGAAGAGAAAGGCGGTAGCGCAAAAGACGCGGAGACATGGAGAGCATAAAAACGGAGAAAATCAGCGCGCGCCGGCGGATGGGTCTAGCGAAGTAGCCGTGTTTACGTCGAGGAGCCAAGAGTGAGCGGTATCGCCGGGGGCGTAACAGTTGGCATCGGCATGATAAGTGGCCGTACAGCGCTTGGTGAATTCTTGGCGGCGGGGAGATTGCGCGAATTGCCATACCGCAGCGTAAGTTATTCCGCTCGCAGAGGGCGGTGGCGGGTTTTGCATGGAGGCGCAACCGGGAGACGGCGGGCAGGCGTCGTTGTAGACCCAATACAGAATTTCGCGCTCACCCATGTGATTGCGAATATCGTCTGCTGTGACTATGGAGACTCCGCCACCCTCATCAACGGGCATTCCTGAGCAATACACCCCGGAGCGATAACCCGTTTCCACGAGAGTATCTGTCCAGGCACGCAAATAAGCGTGATAGGGATCAGCCAAGCGGCCGCCTTCTTCAATATCGAGAAAAATGACAGTGCCGCGGGCGAAGCCTTCGTTCTTCGCCGCGGTTGCTGCATTTCGAGCGTCGAGAGTTCCCTTCTGGCTGGCGTCGGTTGACTTCTTGAATTCACTACTGGCGCGGCCGCGATACAACACTATGAAACCGAAACCCTGTGAATGAAGCAGCTTGCGCTTGCCTAGCCACGTATTGGTTTTTTCTCCGGGAGGTGGGCTGAGCCAGTAGCTTGTGAACGCAAAGGTCTTGCGCAATATGGGGACCGCGGCGTCACCCGGATAGATGTTGCGGTCGAATCCCAGGTAGGTTTGGGGAACTTCATCTTCGTGGGAATTAGCCAGCCGAGGCGCACCGGAGGCGGCGAGAAACACAGCGGCAACGAGAGACACGGCAAGGGGTTGAACAGAAACAATTTTCATGGTGATCCTTGTAAGGAGAATGCCGGAAGCTGCCGAGAGAGGCCATTAACTAGTTCCATTCTTCATTATGGTTTATGCGACCTGCACCGGCCGTAATTCCAGATACGACTTCTCCGCCGCTACCGCGATTTGAAGCGAGCGCAGCCCGTCTTCACCGGTAACCTTCACCGGTTTGTCGTTCAAAATGGTTTGCACAAAATCACGCATCTCCAGAATGTACGCGTCTGCAAAACGAACGAGGAAGTGATCAACAATGTCGTGACTGCTCCCCTTGGGCTTCAGGATCAACGCCGGAGCGCCTTGTAACCCTCCGATCAGGATGGAGCCATTCGAGCCGATGACTTCCGTGCGCACGTCGTAGCCGTACTGTGATTGCACATAGGATTCGACGTTTCCGATCGCTCCCCGAGCATATTTCAGATTCACGACACCTGCCACCACGTCTCCATATTGTGCGACTTCAGGGCGTATGGCAACGGTGGTATAGGAATGAACTTCATTCACTTCGTCGTTCATCATCCAGCGTGCCAGGTCAAAATCGTGGATGCTGGAATTATAAAAGAGCATGCCATTCATTCCGGATTGGTACGCAGCGAGAGGCGGCATATCCTTGTCGCGTCCGATGGATTTGAAGATGACTGGCTCACCGATCTCGCCAGCTACAATCTGCTTTTTCGCGGCGGCATAGGCCGGATCGTAGTGGCGCATGAAACCGATTTGCAGCCGGACGCCGGCGTCCGCGACGTCTTTCAGCGCCGCACGTGCACCCTCCAAATGGAGGGCCAGGGGCTTTTCGCAAAAAATATCCTTCTTCGCCGCCGCTGCTGCGCGGATTGCCTGAGCGTGGAATTTGTCGGGCGCGGCAATCACTACTGCGCGAATTTCCCTGCGATCCAACAAAGCTTCGAAACTTCCGAATGAATGCTCGATTTCAAGCTCTTCGGCCACCTTCTTGGCACGTGCAACATCGACATCCGCGACGCCAACCAGGTGGGCTTCCGGCACGAGACGTCGCAGATTCTCCGCGTGGCGTTTGCCCATATCGCCCACGCCCAGCACTCCTACACCCAGCTTGCTCATTTTCTTCTCCGTAGAAACTAGGATTCTTAGCGCTTTGAATTCCCACCGGACCAGACAACCAGGGCCTCGCCATTTCCGGCGCGGGGCGCGATTGTACCAAATATAATGCGCCTCGTGCTTTGGACGACTTAAAAATAGGCACAATATCTGCAGGAAAATATGGTTCTTGGGAATGAATTTATCGGAAGGGCCACGAAAAAACCAACGGGCGCTTGCGGAATTGCGGGTTGTCAGCTAGCATCGCCAAATTGTTTGGAGCAGGCAAGGCGAAACGAAGTTGCGCTTTTTCGTATAACCGATTAGTGCAACCTCATAATCACAAGAAATGTGCGAATGTCATCGCACGCGGAATTGGAGAGGGGACCTCAGGGAATGACACATGGAGAGGCGACGGCGCAAGTGGCCGCACCGGTGAATTTTGACGCGGGAAAAACGTTACCGGTAAAAGTCTTTGACGAAATCACCGAGCTGCGCGTCCGGCGACCAAACGTGGTCGAGCAGGAAGCCAAACGGCGAAAGCGCCGCGCGCATTTTGCTCCGGACGGCAGGCTCGTACTCGTGGCTGTAGACCACCCTGCTCGCGGCGTCACGCAGATTCGCAAAGAGGAGCTGGCAATGGGCGACCGTTACCAGCTTTTGGCGCGCACGCGGCGTGTCTTCGACGATCCACAGATGGACGGCATCGTTGCAACCGCCGACATTCTCGAAGAGCTGCTTTTTCTGAGTCATCTCGAACGCAAGAAGGGCGGCAAGAGTTTCCTGGATGGCCGCGTCCTGGTGGGGACGATGAACCGTGGCGGCCTCGCCGGCACGGCTTTCGAAATGGATGATTCTTTCACCGGGATGACCGCGAAACGAATTGCGGAGTTGCGATTGGATGGCGGCAAGATGATGTTCCGGCTGGATCCGGCGGACGCGGGATCTGGGAAAACAGTGCAAGCTTGCGCCGACAATATCAACGAGCTTCGGAAATACCGACTCCCCGCTTTTGTCGAAGCCCTGACAATGGAGAAGAAGCCTGGGGGCGGTTATCACACGCTGAACAATGCGGCATTGCTGATCCGCAACTGCGGAATTGCCGCGGGATTGGGCGACTCTTCGGCGCACGTCTGGCTGAAACTCCCGTATTGCCAGGATTTCGATAAAGTCGGCATGGCCACGACCTTGCCCATTCTTTTGCTCGGGGGCCCCGCACGGGAAAGTCAACGTGAAACTCTTGCCGATTTTGCCGCGGGGTTGGCTTCGAGCCCGCGAGTGCGCGGCGCCATCATTGGACGAAATCTCCTCTTCCCCGTGGAGGGAGATCCGTTGCCAATGTGCAATGCCTTGACCGAATTGGTGCACGGCAAGAGGAAGAAAGAGTAGCGTAGGCTTGCAACCTCTGCATGAGCCCGTCGCGACTGTAAAAAAGCAATGTCGTCTAAATCGATAGAGGTCAGTGTTCTCGGAAGAATCGGCTACGATTTATTTGCGGTCGAGCAGGGACACACTCTCGCGAGCGCGGAACACTTTTCCCGGCACCTCGGAGGTTCCAGCGCAAATATTGCCGTGGGACTTGCCCGTCTGGGGCTGTCCGTTGGGATAATCAGCCGGCTGGGCAAAGATCCGCTCGCGGACTACTTGTTGGATTTTTTGCGCCAAGAAGGCGTTAACACAGAATTTGTGGGGTTGGTTGAAGGTTATTCTACTTCCCTTTCTCTCAGTCAGGTCTCGCCGCCTGATCAATTTTCACAAGTGTTTTACCGGCAGCGGCCTGCCGATACACAGGTCGTTGTGGGGGAACAAGAGCTGAAACTCGTTCGCAGTTCGCGGATGTTTGTTACCAATGGCACGAGCCTTTCGGTTTCACCTTCACGCGAAGCCGCGCGCCTTGGCTTACAGTCGGCGAGAGAATCTAAAGTGACAACTGCCTTCGATATCGACTATCGCGCGAGCTCCTGGTCTTCGCCTGAAGCTGCGGGTGAAGAAGCATTTCGCGCGCTGCCCTGGGTTGATGTCGTCATCGGAAATGAGGATGAGTGCCAGCTCCTGACCGGAGAAGAAAAACCCGCACTTCAAGTCGAAAAGATACTCGAATGCGGCGTTCGAGTTCTAGTGCGGAAGCTGGGATCAAAGGGAGTTGAGGCATACACAAAGCAGGAGCGCCACGCAGCCGATCCAGTACCTACGCAAGTTGTATGCACCATTGGCGCGGGCGATGGGTTTGCTGCTGGTTTTCTCTTTGCCCTGCTCGGGAATCTGCCATTGCCTCAATGTTTGCTCTATGGAAACGCGGCTGCCAGCATTGTTGTCAGCCGCGTGAGCTGTTCGGACGCGATGCCCTATCTTTCTGAACTGGAAAGTGCCGTGCAAACGATCGGTTTCAAGACCGTTCGAACCTGAGTTACACTCCCCATCAAGCCTATGCCCCCAAAGAAACGAAACGGCGAACCGAACCCCGGAAAAGCAGCGAGCATCTACGATGTGGCACGCGAATCGGGAGTCTCGGCTTTTACTGTCTCAGCAGTAATCAACAACAAGAGCCACGTCAGCAAAAAACTCCGGGAACGCGTCGAGGCGGCGATCCTGAAACTGAATTACCGCCCCAATCTTCTGGCTCGAAGCCTTGCCAAACAGAAGACGCACACGATCGGCATGATCGTCCCCGACATCTCGAATCCCTTCTTCCCGATGGTGGTGCGTGGCGCGGAGGATGCCGCGCAGAAGAACGGCTACAATTTGCTCCTCTGCAACAGCGATGACAATCTCGAAAAGGAAGAGAGCGCACTTGAGCTGCTGCTGTCGAAACGCGTTGACGGCATTTTGCTGACGAAAGCCGTGAAGGATTTCGGGCCCTCGCTGCAGCAGATGATCAAGGAAGTGAACATCCCCATCGTGCTGGTCATGCGCACATCTCCGAAAGTCTCACAGGACGCGGTGATCACCGACGACTACCAGGGAGCGTATGAAGCTGTCCGCCATCTGGCCCGCTCGGGGCGCCGCCGAATCGGGTTGATCGGTGGCCCGCTGAAGGTGAGCAACGGCAAGGCGCGGTGGCAGGGATTCAAGGATGCTTTAGCGGACAGTGGATTGACTTATGACCCGGAACTCGTGGTCGAGGGCGACTACCGCATCGAATCGGGTTACCGCGGGGGACATCTGCTCCTGTCGCACCGGCCCGACGGCATCTATGTCGCAAATTATCTCATGACCGTTGGACTACTCAAGGCAGCCGAAGAGATGGGTCTTCGATGCCCGGAGGACTTCGGACTGGTCAGCTTCGATGATTATCCCTGGCTCGGTATCTTTCGGCCCAAATTGACGACCGTGGAACTGCCGAAGTATCAGTTGGGCTACCAGGCCGCTGAATTGCTGCTCGAAAGAATTGCGGGCAATCGCGGGAAAGGTGTCATCCGAAAGTTAATGCCGGAACTGCGAGTTCGCGAATCCTGTGGTTTCGGACTTCGCGCGGTACGCCCGCAAGGAAGCAAGCTGATACAAACCGGTGGCGCGTAGGATTTCAAGGCTGGGTCGGCAAACATTCCACGGAACATCCATGAATGAATTCCCTCGATTTGATCTGGAAGGGCAAGTAGCCCTGGTGACAGGCGCCGCGCGCGGTTTGGGGCGCGCCATTTCTCTGGCGCTGGCGCACGCCGGCGCCCATGTGGCTCTGGGCTTGCGGGACGTGAACACAGGAAACGGCCTGGCGAGCGAGATTGAGATGTTGGGTCGAAAGGCCCTGCCCTTCCAGATGGACGTGCTCCATCTCGACCAGATTGCTCGTGCCGTGGAGGACACGGCGAAGCATTTCGGACGGCTCGACATTCTCGTTAACAACGCAGGTTTGGGACCCAGTAATCTCGCGGAAGATGCCCGCGAAGAAGACTTCGATCTGACTATGGCCGTAAATCTGAAAGGCACGTTCTTCGCCAGCCAGGCGGCGGGGCGCGTCATGATTCGTCAAAAATCTGGCCGCATTATCAATTTGAGCTCCCAGGCGGGATTTGTGGCGTTGCCGACGGAGTCGGTGTACTGCATGACCAAAGCCGCCATTTCGCACCTCACCAAATGCCTCGCCATCGAATGGGGCAAGTACAACATCACTGTGAACGCGGTCGCGCCCACGTTTATTAACACGCCGGGGACAGAAGAGGCGTTGGCGGACCCCAAATTTCGCGCCGAGGTGATCGCGCAAATCGCCGGGTTGCATCGCATCGGTGAACCGATGGATGTTGCCGGCGCGGTGGTATTTCTGGCTTCCCCAGCAGCTTCCCTGATAACCGGTCATACGATTCTCATCGACGGAGGGTGGACGGCTGTTTAATTTGGCCACTTGCAGCCCAGTTTTATTAAATCGTTTAAGTGTTGCCGGAACGCATGCGGGGAATCGCCCTGGGAATAATCAAGACACTTAGTGACGGAAAAAGGAAAAGTGCTTGACAAAGAGCGATTCCTTGACTAAAAGCGCTTAGAGCAGAAGTACGGGGAAGATTTGTGGGGCGGAAGCATATCCCAACCGCATTCCGCACAGGAAGAAAACTGACGAGTGGAGGTGCAGTCATCCCGGAGGTGGTCCACTCGTCCGGGAAGGGCTCAACAGTAGGGTGGAGGGAACTCAAACTGATTGGGTAAGGGGGAATGAAGATGACCTCACGTGGATTTGGAAAAACAAGTTTGCACTTTCATCTGAGCTTGAGTGTGTCGCGACTGCTGAGAGCGATGGCGCTGCTGACCATGACGCTTCTCATTGGTGGCCGCGCGTTTGCCGGAGTTACGGCCAGCATCTCCGGAACCGTTAAAGATACGACCGGAGCCGCCGTCGTCGGTGCCAAGGTCACTGCGACCAATACGGAAACTAGCATAGCCTCGTCGCAGCCCACAAACGGGCAAGGCTTTTACTCCTTCCAGTCACTTCCCCTCGGACACTACGACATCGAAGTGCAGCAAACGGGATTCAAGCTCTATCGTCAGACAGGACTTGTGCTGGACGTGAACGCGGCTCTGGTTGTGGACGTTACTCTCCAGGTCGGGCAGGTCACTGAAAAGGTAGAAGTAACGGGCAGCACGCTTCATGTGGAAACCGCCAATACGCAAATGGGCGAAGTGATCGAGGGCAAGCAGATGACCGGCGTGCCGCTGGTCACCCGCAGCTATACCGATTTGCTCGCGCTGCAGCCCGGGGTGGTTTCGCAGACTTCGGGGCTGAACGGAGCGGGAGCAAACCCCTCTCTCGGCGGTTCGTTCCTCGCGGCCACATGGGTGCTACCCCAAGTCTCGGGGGACTTGAGTGCGGGCGCGCTTTCCGTCAACGGGCAGCGCGAAGCGGCGAACGGCTACATCCTGAACGGGATTACGGTGCAAGAGACGAGTTTCTCGGGCGCCGGAGCGGTTCCCAATCTCGATTCGATTGCCGAATTTCGTATTTTGACGAACAACTTCGATGCGGAATACGGCAATTACAGCGGTGGGCAGATTAACGTCATCACAAAGTCCGGCACGAACCAGTACCATGGCAATGTGTTTGAGTTCCTACGCAACACCAAATTGAATACCGCCAATTTTTTTGAATCGGGGCATCGTGGCTCGTATCACCAAAATCAGTTCGGCGGAACGTTTGGCGGTCCCATCAAGAAGGACAAGCTCTTCTTCTTCGCGGATTATCAGGGGAATCGAGTGATCCAAGCGGTTCCGCAGGTGATCAGCGGGGCCCCCAGCGCCGCTCTGCTCCAAGGAGACTTGACGTCCGTCATCACGAGCCTTGTTGGCAAAAAAGTCGTCAGCGATCCAAACGCGGCAAATCCAAATAGCTGGGCGAAACAATTGGGACAGTTGCTGGCCGTGGGCGGCGTGCCTCAGCCTATACAAAACGGAGAGTCTTACTACACGGTGGGCTGCACAACTACGGCCCAATGCGTCTTCCCCAATGCCCACCTTGACCCGAGCCATTTCAACCCAATCTCCAAAAATCTTCTGCCGTTTATTCTGCCGGCAAATAATGCCAGTCAATCCGCCTTTTCAACCAATTCAGGGAAGATAGATCTGCACGACAACAAGTTCAGCGGCCGTGTGGACGCCGACTCAAGATTTGGGTTGCTCTCAGCATACTATTACTTCGACAAATTCGATCGCATTGATCCCTATTGGGCATCTGCCCGTCCTCTATATCCGGGATTTGGCATTGCGTCCAAGGGGTGGACTCACAATATCAGTCTTGGGGATACCAAGACTTTTGGATCGGCCATGGTTAACGAGTTCCGGCTGGGGTTCTTCCGCTTGGATACGCCATTTAACCAGCCGCTCGGCGGAACGCAAAAGAAGCTGGCCGACCTCGGATTTCCTACTGCTCCAGGCACTGCTCCCGGTATTTTTGTTGGGTCGCCGCAATTTGATGGCATCCCCGAATCGGACTTCAATAACTTCTCGATTGGAGTGCCAAGCAAACCGATCCGCGTCACCCAGAACAGCTTCCAGGGCCTCGACAACTTCAGCAAAGTCATCGGCACGCACACCCTGAAATTCGGAGGCCAATACCACTACAATCAGCTGGAAGAGAATCTCTCCAACGCTTCAAATGGCCTCTTCTTCTTCGGCACGGCAGTGAACGGCGGGACCAGCGAAACAGGAAGCGACATCGTTGATTTTCTCATCGGCGCGCCAAGCGCCTTTGTCCAAGGGGCGGCCTTTCCTTCCCGCGGCCGGAGTTTTTATCTCGGACTGTTTGCGCAAGACAGTTGGCGGATCAAATCAAATCTCACATTGAACTACGGACTGCGCTACGACGTGAGCTCCTCCTGGCGGGAACTGCATAACCAGATAGAGACGATCATACCCGGCGAGCAATCCGTCGTATTTCCAGGCTCCCCGAAGGGATGGGTTTTCCCCGGTGATCCCGGCGTTCCAAGCCCCTTGGCTCCCACACGTTGGAACAACTTTGGTCCGCGCCTGGGACTCGCCTATTCGTTCGGCGACCACGAAGGTACGCTGGGTAAGATTCTCGGAAAGTCCGGCTCTACGAGCATCCGGGTTGGCTATGGCATTTTCTTTACGGCCCTCGAGGGCGCCACGAATTTTGTTGAAATCGGAGACGCCCCGTTTGGAGATTTTACGGGCCAGAGTTCTCCCGACTATGCTACCCCTTTCACGAACCGTCAATTTGGATCCTCCATTAGCAACTTCTTTCCGGTTCTGATCCCGCCACAAAGCTTTTCGGCCAGCAATCCAGGCACCAGCGCCTGTAAGGGCATCGCGACCACTTGCCCCTACGACACACTGGCTCATTTCTTTACTGCCTTCGGGCAGATCAGCAGTTCGCCGGCGTTCAACAACAAGAACAAGCTGCCTTACGCAGAGAACTACGAACTTTCCATCCAGCGCCAGATAACCGCGTCCGACTTGTTGACCCTGAGTTACGTGGGCACACAGGCGCATCATCTCCTTCTTGCCATCTCGGCGAATCCGGGTAATCCTGCTCAGTGCCTGCAGCTCCAGGCCTCGGGTTGCGGGCCGGGCGGGGAAAATAACATCTACGTCCGTCCCGATAATTCGTTTGTGCTCAGTACGCGCTCAGTACTTCCCGGAGTTGTTTTACCTGCAGGCACCAGCATTCCTGGAGCATCCGCGTGCAGCGTGGGATCGAATAGCACGACGAACTGTATCCTGCCAAATGGTCTCACGGGGATTGTTCCCTTCGGAAACGACTCGTACTTCAGCACTATCGGCAATTCCGCGTACAATTCCGCGCAGGTCAACTGGCGGCACACCAGCGGCCGGTTGCAGACGCTCCTCGGCTATACGTTCAGCAAGGCCATTGACCTGGCTTCCGGCTTCGGCGAGCAGGTTAACCCCGTCAATCCGAAATTGAGCCGTGGACTTTCTGGGTTCGATTCCCCTCACAATTTTGTGTTCAGCTATAACTACTCCTTGCCATTTGACATGTTGGGAGGGCCAAAGCGCCTGACGAACGGCTGGGCCATCAGCGGGATCACGCGGTTCGCCACAGGTCTCCCCATCACACTGGTGGAAACCGATGACCAATCTTTGCTGGGCACCAACTTTGGCGGGCCGATTCCCCTTAACGTGGATACTCCCAACCTAGTCGCTCCCGTCCATACCCTGGATCCGCGGAAATCCGCGTGCCCGGGAGTGGCGTGTCTATTTTTTGATCCTAGCTCCTTCCAGAGTTCTGCGCTTGGCCAGGAAGGGAACGCAAATCGGCGCTTCTTCCATGGTCCTGGTGTAAATAATTGGGATTTTGCCCTTCTCAAAAACACACAGCTTACCGAGCGTTTCAACCTGCAATTCCGCGCGGAGCTATTTAACATCTGGAACCACGCCCAGTTCTTAGCACCCAGCGGAGTCATGTCAAGCTCTTTCGGCTCGGTCAGTGCGGCTGCCCCGCCGCGCATCGCGCAGCTTTCGCTGAAGCTGAATTTCTAGGGAAGCGGCACATCGTCTAACCTTTACCTCCGGGAGTACCGCCGCGGTCCTCCCGGAGTTTTTCTCTACAGCAGCTTGGAGGCTCGCGCACGTGGGAAGGCTTGCGATCACCGGTGGCAAAGCTCTACGAAAAACGCAGTTTACCACGTGGCCGATGGGAACCAAGAAAGAGGCCGCCGCGCTGAAGGATGTCCTTACCAGTTCGAAGTGGGGCGGCCAGCCCTTCCCCGGCAAGCACGCGTTAGCCTTCGCCAAGAAATTCGCCAAGATCCATACCGCCAAGTACGCCCAGTGCGTGAATACCGGAACGGTGGCGATTCAAGCAGCCTTGAAAGCTATTGATATACGCCCGGGGGATGAAGTCATCGCGCCGGCTTATACCTGGGAAGGAACCGTCGGGCCGGTTCTGCTGGTCAATGCAGTTCCGGTATTCGTTGACATTGATCCGGACACTTATTGTCTCGACGCGAAGCTGATCGAAAAGGCCATTACGCCGAAGACGAAAGCGATCCTGCCCGTCCATCTGGGAATGCGCTTTGCGGATATGGACGAAATCCTTCGCATCGCCGCAAAACACAACCTCAAAGTCATCGAAGATTGCGCTCACGTTCACGGCGGGATGTGGAGGGACAAGGGAGCGGGCTCGATGGGAGATCTGGGAGCCTTCAGCTTTCAATCGAGCAAACTCATCACTTCAGGAGAAGGTGGCGTGGTCATAACCAACAACCTGGAATACATGGAGCGCGTGCAGAGCTATATCAACGCGGGGCGCGCGAGTCTCACAGACAAATATCACCACCGAATTATCGGATTTAATTACCGCATGGGTGAATTTCAAGCCGCCGTCCTCGGCCCGCAACTCGACCGGCTGCCCGCGCAGGCGAAAATTCGTGCACGGAATATGAAACGGTTTGAATCTCAGCTGAAAAATACGCCAGGCATCGGCTTTCTGAAGCCCGAGCCTCGTATTACGCGCCAAGCTCCCTACGGCTACGTAATGAAGTATTTCTCCGAGAAGGCGAAAGAGATTCCGCGCGCCGCGTTTGTTGCCGCCCTGCAACTGGAAGGAATCCCTTGCGACGGTCTCTTCTACGAGCCCGTGTACAAAAGCTCTCTTTTCCCCTTGGACCCCGCGGATTTCCCGGCTTTGAGCTGGGGGCGCGAAAAACCGCTCGATCTCAGAAACATGTATTCGTGCCCCGAGTCCGACCGCGCCGCCTACCATGAAGCGGTGTGGTTTCCCCATCAGCTGTTTCTCGGCACGACCAAGGACGTGGACGCTATCGCCAACGCGATACACAAGGTACTCGACGGCATTGAAGAACTGCGTGGACTGGATCACAAGGCAATTCGAAACCAGAAACTAGGCCGCGCGGATCGCGAAAGTTAGGCAGATACCCCTTCTTTCAACCCGCCCGTCTTTTTAGGTGGATACCAATGAGTTCAAACACAGTGATGGCTGCAACTCTGGTGGAACCGGGTCGCTACGAATTGCGCGAGTATCCTTTGCCGGACCCGCAGCCCGGCTGCGTGCTCGTAAAAATGGAGATGTCCGGCATCTGCGGCACGGACAAGCACGCCTATCAGGGCTACACGACGCAATACGGTGGAAGAACGTTGGAGTTCCCCATCATCCAAGGTCACGAAAACGTGGGAACCGTGGCCGCGATTGGGGGCGACGGGGAATACACCGATTTCGAGGGCGTTCCGCTGAACGTGGGCGACCGCGTGGTGGTCGGGGCCAATGTCTCCTGCGGTAAATGCTATTACTGCCGACACGATTTTCCCTACCACTTCTGCGAGAACACCACCGACTACGGCAACAACCTCAGCGCCAAGAATCCTCCCCATCTTTTTGGTGGCTGGTCGCAATACATTTACATCGTGCCAGGAAGCTTCTTGGTCCGCGTCCCCGATGAACTACCAAACGAAGTCGCGGTGCTTACGGAAATCATGGCCGTCTCGGTTGGCTTGGACAGAGCCAAACAGATGTCCGCATTCCCCAATGAATCTTTCCGGTTTGACGATACCGTCGTCGTACTCGGGGTTGGCCCGCTCGGAATGTGCTTCTTGATGAAAGCGCGAATGCTCGGCGCTGGAACCATCGTGGCCGTGGATCTTTCTGAGTTTCGACTGAACTTTGCCAAGCGGCTCGGCGCAGACTTTGCTCTGAATGCATCAACGACGAGCGCTGCGGAAAAGCTCGCCTTTATCCGCGGCCTCACGCAAGGACGCGGCGCCGACGTCGTGATCGAGTGCGCTGGCGTCCCTCAGGCTGTTCCCGAAGCCCTGAATATGCTGCGCCTCGGTGGGATGTTGGTTGAAGCCGGCAACTTTTCGGACCTTGGGGAGATCAGCGTCAGCCCGCACCGGCATCTTTGCGCAAAGAATGTCCGCATCCTCGGCGTGGGCGGCGAGGAACCCGCTGCGTACGGGCCGAGCATGCGGCAGATGGCACGTTACATGAAGCACTATCCGCTGCGCGAGTTTGTGACTCATCACTTCCGCCTGAACGAAGCGGAAGCCGCGCTTCACAAGTCCATCGAAGCGGATTCGATGAAGGTTGTGCTGGAGCCGTGGAGTTAACTCAGAAATAGCATTTTTACGAACACTAATCTGCGTGGAAAGAGGAGAAGGATGGGAGGAATTACCGAACGATTTCTGTTTGCCTGCGCGCCGGATAGCTGGGGTGTTCTCGACTATCCTGGCCCGTCCTGGGAGCAGTCGTACGAAAAAATGCTTGATGAGATGATGGAAGCCGGCTACACCGGGACGGAACTGGGGCCCTACGGATTTTTTCCGACCGATCCCAAGGTGCTTCAGCCACAGCTCCAGAAGCGAAAACTGAAGCTGCTCGCGTCGTTCGTTCCGGTAAAGGTGACCGACCCAGCCGCGGGCGCTGCCGCAATCGAGCGGATTCGCAAAGTTCGCAATCTTCTGGCGGCGCTCAAAGCTCCGTTCTTGGTGATGGCGGATGACCAGTCACCCGAACGCAATGCATTCTCCGGACGAGTACACGATCCGGGTTGCCCGACCCTGACCGCGGCGCAATGGAAGCACGTCGGAAAAATTGTCGCCGATGCCGAGAAAGTGGCGAAGGAATTTGGGCTAGATCTGGTATTTCACCCTCACGTCGCGACCTATGTGGAAACTCCTGAAGAGTGCGAGCGGTTCTTCGATGCAACCTCCCATACGAATGTTGGGCTGTGCCTGGACACAGGTCACTGTGTGTACGGCTACGGAGACTCGGTGAAAGAAGCGGAAAAATACAAAAACAAATTGCGCCTCGTGCACATCAAAGACTGCGATGTGAAGGTGCTAGAGGAGGCGCGCAAGAAGAAGTGGACGTTCGAAGAAGCCATCGAACACAAGGTCTTCACGATTATTGGGCAGGGCAGCATTGATTTCCCGGCGTTCTTCCACACACTTCTGAAAAACGGCTATTCCGGCTGGTCCGTCGTGGAACAGGATGTGAAGTTCGGTGCGACAGGGATTCCCCCAAGAGTCAGTGTCGCCGCCAGCTTGAAATATTTGACGGGAGTAATCCAGCAGCTTGGCAGTTCTGCAAAACCCTAAGAATTTGCGTTGCGCTGAAAGTAGGAAGCGGCCTTCGTACGTCCCGATTGAGTCTCCGGTGAAGTACTACGATTCGCTGAAATCGAAGAGTTTGGGCCGGAGACGGAAGCCGCGTGTCTTGAAGGCGGCATAAACGATGCCGACGACAAGCCAGAGCAGTCCTGCGTATTTTGTCCAGGGCTGCAGGCTGATGAGCAAGGCAGCGCAGAAAACGAAACCAAAGCCAGGAACCACGGCATCAACGAAGAAGTTTCTCCGTCCCACGGCTTCCGCGGAAAACCAGAAGTGGCGCATGGCCGAGAGATTCACTCCCATGAAAGCGAGCAATGCGCCGAAAGTTACGACTTCAGCAGATCGTTCCCAGGGAATCGTAACTGCGCCAATATACGCGAGTACGCCCACAATCCAAACGTTGTAAATAGGGTTGCTGCTCTTCGGGCTCAGATAGCCGAAGATTTTCTTGGGCAGGACGTCATCGCGCCCCATGCTGTAGAGCAGGCGTGCCGCGCCGACGTGACCCGCAAGCCCGCAGGCAATGCTGGAAACCAGAAGCATGATTCCATAGGCTGCAAACAGCAATGCGCCACTGGCCATTCGCGCCACGTCCATGAAGGCAGTCTCCGGATTTTGCAGCGTTGTATAGTCCGGCCACACACGTTGTGCCAGGTAAACCTGGAGGCCGCTGAAAAGGCCCGTGAAGACAACCACCAGTACTGAGGCCAGCAAGACGTTGCGCCTTGGGTTCTTCACTTCCTCCGCTAGAAGTGAAACGCCGTCGAATCCGATAAAAACCAACGCGGCGAGTGATGTTCCTGCCGCCAATGCCCGCAGGTTGAACGTCGCTGGATTGTAAATCGGCTGCATGGAGATGAGCCCGGACCACCGCTCGTGCAATACAATGTAGCGAAACGCCTGCACGATAAATACCGCTGTGACCAGCACCATGAAGCCCAGCAGAATCTCATTTGTACGAGCTGTAAACTTGATTCCCTGAGCTGTCATTATGGTGATTAAACCGACGGCAGCCGCCGCGAGCATAGCAAAAGGAACTCGTGGAAGCATGCGTTGAATGGCAAGCGCCGCATAGAGGGCATTCTGAATCGGTTGGAACAGATATTCGAGAAACATCGCCCACCCCACGATGAACCCCAGATGTGGATTCAGGCCGCGGCTGATGTACGTGTAAACGGAGCCTGCCGAGGGATAGATGTTTGCCATGCGGCCAAAGCTGATTGCCGTGACGGACATGGCGACCATCGACAGGAGTAGTGTGCTGACGGCGTGCCCGTGCGAAAGGACCTGCGCTTCGCCAAACAGAGGCACGGCCGCAATGGGCGACGTCAGGATAATTCCGTAGTAGATCAGGTCCCAAAGACTCAGGACTCTTTGCAGGTGTGGCGTCGTGGCGGTCCTTACCCCGGCGGCAGTTTCTTGCACCCTGTCCCCTTTTCCACAGCGACTCGGAACGGCCTGGGCCCACCTGACTCACGCCACGGCCTTCTCTTAACCAACGCGAAACGTTTAGAAAAAGAATCTTTCTTTGCGGCGTTCCTGTTCGTAGTTCTGGCGCGCCTTCCGCACCGATTCAATCTCAGAAACTTCGGCGATGGGAACGTCCCACCACGATTCGTAGCCTGGAACCCGATGGTCAATCGCTGTCTCCACGACGACCACGGACGTCTTGGTTTGCTTGCGGCCCTCGGCCAAGGCTTGGGCAAACTCTTCTCGCGTTTTCGCTCTCGCCGCGTAGGCTCCAAGGCTCGCGGCGTTCGCGGCAAAGTCCACGGGGATCAAGTCTCCCTCGTACACAGCCCCGCGGCGATACTTGTAATCCGTGCCCATTCCTCGATTGCCGCACGCGCGGCTCAATCCGCCAATGCTCGAAAAACCGTGGTTGTCCAGCACCACGATGTTGAGCTTGATGCCCTCCTGCAACGAAGTGACAATCTCCTGCGCCATCATCAGGTAAGAACCATCTCCCACCAGGACATACACGTCTCGATCGGGCGCCGCCATCTTCACGCCAAGTCCTCCGGCAATTTCGTACCCCATGCACGAGTAGCCATATTCGAGGTGATAGCCCTTGGCGTCGCGCGTGCGCCAAAGTTTGTGCAAATCACCGGGAAGGCTGCCCGCTGCGCATACCACAACGTCTCTCGGATTGGAGAATTTGTTGACGACACCGATGACTTCGCCCTGGCTGATTGGCAGTCCAAGGCGCAGGTTGTGGATGCGATCTACTTCCCTCTCCCACTCCGCCCGGAATGAATTTACCCGCGCGACGTAGGACCCTTCCGTGTGATACCCGGCAACCGCTTGCGGCAGCTCTTCGAGTGTCGCCCGGGCATCACCCACAAGCGGGAGCGCCGCGTGCTTGAGAGCGTCAAACTCCGCGACATTAATGTTGATGAAGCGCAGCGACTCACCTTGGAAAGCGGTCTTCGATGCCGTCGTGAAATCACTGTACCGAGTGCCGATGCCAATAATCAGATCCGCTTCCCGGGCAACAATGTTCGCTCCAGGTGTGCCGGTCACGCCAATCGCCCCGAGCTCCTGCGGATGATCGTAAGCGAGAGCGCCTTTGCCGGCCTGCGTCTCCGCCACGGGGATTCCGGTTCGCGCGGCAAACTCCCCCAACGCTTCGCTCGCTTCCGAATAAAGAACTCCCCCTCCCGCAATAATGAGGGGCCGGCGCGAGGCGCGAATCCATTCTGCGGCGCGGCTCAGCAGCTCGCGATCGCATCTGGCCCGCAAAATCGTCCAGATGCGTTTATCGAAAAATTCTGCAGGGTAATCAAAGGCCTCCGCCTGAACGTCCTGAGGCAAAGCCAGCGTAACCGCGCCAGTTTCGGATGGCGACGTCAGCACGCGCATTGCCTCCGGCAGAGCAGTCAGAATTTGTTCCGGCCGGTTGATGCGGTCCCAGTAACGGCTTATCGGCTTGAAGCAATCATTGACGGAAATATCTTGCGTCAAGGGCGATTCCAATTGTTGAAGAACCGGTGCAACATTCCGCCGGGCAAATATATCTCCGGGCAAGAGCAGCACCGGCAGCCGGTTGATCGTAGCGGCAGCTGCTCCCGTAACCATGTTGGTAGCGCCCGGTCCGATGGACGTAGTGCAGACCATCGTGCGCAAGCGGTTGCTCATCTTTGCGAAGCCTGCCGCCGTATGAACCATGGCCTGCTCGTTCCTGCACAAGTAGTATGGAAATTCAGGATCCTGCTCGAGCGCCTGGCCGATTCCCGCAACGTTTCCGTGGCCGAAGATCCCGAAACTCCCTCTAAAAAAGCAATGCTCCTCCCCGTCGCGGCGCGACTGCTGATTCTTGAGGAAAGCGATGATGGCTTGCGCCACTGTCAGTCGTCGCTTCATCGTGTGGCACTCCTTGGCAGAATCCAACGCAGCTATACGTTCCGATTTCTCTGCCCGGGAACCTGTGCTGACACTACCTCGGTAAGAAGGAAAAGCCAAGCGGAGTTCGCTATTCCCTCTAAGCGCTTATACAAAACACGCAAAATCCGCAACATGCCGAGAACGCGTACGGGGATAAGTAAGATTTCATCGCGTATTTTAGGGTAGCTCACCACACGGGGAATTCCAGGATGGGTTATCACCCTTTGATCAAAGGAAGGCGCGGATCCGTTTCCTTCCAAGTATCCCGAATCCAAACGTGGCTGGCATCTTCCGTAACCGCAAGCGTGCGCGAACTTCCCGCCAGAAAGTTCAGGTAATAAACGTTGTAGCCCGGCCCGGCAACCACGGGGTGATATCCGCTGCGCACGAGCACCACGTCGCCGTCCTTTGGCCTCAGCGTTAGCTCACTCGACCGGTCCGCCGCGTAGAGATGCTGGAACGCGAATCCTTCCGGCTGCTCAATCCGGTAATAGTAGATTTCATCCAGATCCACTTCCTTCGGAGGATTGTGCACATCGTGTTTGTGCGGGGGATAGCTGGACCAGTTTCCTCCCGGCGTATAGACCTCCACCACAACGAGTTTGTCCGCCGGAAAGTCCGGGGGAATGACATCGACTATTTGCCTGGAAGCATTGCCGCCGCCGCGCAAGCTGCTGACGACATCGCTTGGAGTAATGAGTTTAGGCGCCAGCCGCGCATCGGAAGGTACTCTGCACTCAGCAATCTCACAAACGGTTTCGCCCTTGAAATTCATCCGGCTTCCGGCGGGTAGATA